>JAESFG010000148.1_pt1 | contig 23750 bp, 22 predicted proteins | sample 9269371 | NCBI WGS metagenome assembly JAESFG01 (sample SAMN14506227, study PRJNA617093) | algae metagenome | isolation source: Aetokthonos hydrillicola CCALA 1050 (B3-Florida) and co-occurring... | place: USA: South Carolina | collected 2013-01-01 | reverse complement strand
AGAACCTGAAGATGCTCCTCGCCGCGGCGATGCCTGACAAACCCCTTTTGGGGCCGCGCACGATCGAGCGTCGCACGCAACTCGTTGATCTGCGCCAGCGTATAGAGCCTGCGGCCTGCCGGTCCCGTCTCGGGCAATGGCCCCTCCCCGGCGATCGAAAGCTGCCGGAGATAGCCGTCGGTGACGCCGATGAGCTTGGCCGCCTCGCCGGAGGTGAACTTCCGGAGCGTCTTCGAGGAGGCAGGCGGAAACAGCGTGTTCCGCAGGGCTCTCAACTGTCCCGACAGCGTCTGCCCATCGCCAGCGATGATGTCATCGACGAATGGTTTCAAGGCTCGACCCCCGTTCCAAGCCTGCCCCGCCGGTAACGGCAGCGACGCGCAATGACGCTCTTCATCCGTTAGGGAATGCGGTGGTTCGCGCGGCTTGGCAACTGGAATCGGGGCATCTTTCACTGCCCTTTTGACAAGGCCGGGCAGCCGCAGCGCTTGGTTGGCATCTGCCAACCGCCCGACGTGCCGCTCAGTCGGCGACCTCGCGATAGCCTCGCGCCAACTTGACCCGCAGCAGATGCTGGAGAGCAGCTTCCGCGCCAGCCTCGCTGTCAAACAAGCCGACCATCAGCCGGCCCTTGCGCGATCCGATCCGGCCGAACTCACGGTTGCAGGACCAATCGCGGAACAGAGTAACCTCCACGGATAGCGCATAGAAGCGCGCCACGTTGCACGCTGGGTCGATGCGGCGGAGCAGGATGCGGCGGCTGTCGGGAGGGGAGGGGCGAGGAATCATGAAGGTCCAGGGATCGAACGCTTGCGATCCCCCAAACTCTCGGCCCTCGGCGCAGCCAAGTCCAACGCATTCTCTGAATCCATCGACCCGTGGCGATTCGATCCCGTGATGGACGCTTGGCGGAGGCAGGGCGCTCTCCGCTGGGCCGTCAGGAGGCCAGCGACTCGGCAGGGACCTTGATCCCGTCTTCCACGGCGCAGGCTTCGGACGCTTCCGACGGATGCGCGTCGAGACGCCAGCATTGCCGGCGATAGTCGAGCGGCGTCATGTCGATTAGCCGACGAAAGACGGTGTTCATCCGGCTCTGCGAGGAGAAGCCGCAATCATAGGCGATCTCTGCGAGCGGCTTGCGCGATTCGGCCAGAAGCTTGCAGGCGAAATGGAAGCGCCTCTCCCGGATATACCGGCTGATGTTAACGCCCATCGAGGCGCGGAAGCAGCGCGACAGATGATAGGGGCTGATGCCCGCCTCCTTGGCCAGCCACTCCAAGCTCATCGAGGCGGCGATATGCTGGTCGATCAGGTGGATGACCCGGTCGATGCCGCGCTCCGCGAAAGGCGAGGCGGCTTCGCGGCGCGTGACGAAGGCGTCCATGCCGACGATATACTCGATCAGCGCCAGCGCGAGCACACCGGCGCGCGCCGCGCCGGTCGCCGTCGTCAGTTCCTGCGCCAGCAGCCGGCCGATCTGGCTGCAGCCGTCCGCATCCTGCGACACGCCGGAGCGCAGTTCATAATGTCCGCTGCGGCGCGCCAGAGCGGGCAGGGCGCTGGCGCGCACCAGGCTTTCGTCGAAGCCGATGACGAAGAGGCGCGCGGGCGCCTCGGCGCGCAGCTGGAACACGGTACGGGCGGCGGCCATGGCCAGCGCGGAGGGTCCGAGCAGCGAAGGCTCGCGCTGACCCTCGCCCAGACTGAAGGTGACCGAGCCTCCGTCGAGCCTGATTACGGCGACGGCGAAGCCCTCGGTCGCCGCCAGAATCGCGCCTGGCGCGACATCCCAGAGCCCGCACCAAACAGGAAGCGCCGGACGGAGATCCTGGGCCGGCGCCTGCGGCGGTCCGGCCAGGTTGACGATAAGCTGTTCTAGTCCTCTCATGGGGCGTTTCCCCTTGTCACTCGAGCAGCCAAGCCCACTGATCCGCGTCGTCGCGGATCACCGGCTGCCGGCAAGAACTCAGGCGGCGGCGAGCGCCGCTCTGCCGGTTTCCCCGACCGTTGGAAGTCTAGCTCAAGGGATCAAGGCGTGCTGCAGCGCGATTGCTGCGCTTGCGTCGGCATTGCTGCAAAGGCAGCGTCCCGCGCCTATCGGTTTCACTCGAGATCGGCCGCTGCAAGCGGCAGGGAGCACCGGTCTGCCGCCGGAGGCATGCTGATCATGGTCGCGACCGGCGTAACGCCGGAACCCGCAGCGAGGCCGGCGCCGGATCCGGCGTGGCTCTCGACATGGGGCGGCTGCAGCGACGAGTGATGATGCGTGATCACCCAGCGGCCCCCACGGACTTCATAAACAAAACTGAAGCGGGCCTTGACCGGCACGCGCTCGCCGGCTCCCGGTCCGTCGACCATGAAGGTGTAGGTGCCGACATCGAAAGCCTCGTTGCAGCCGATCCTGATGGTGCGGCTGTCGATCGTGCCGCGCGGATGCTTCCTGAGGAAGTCGCGGAAGTAATCTTCGATGCCGGTGCGCTCCGTGCGCGGCACATCGGAGAGGGTGGGAAGCAACACGGCGTCTGGCGCGTAGCGGTCCGCGACCTTGCGCGGGTCGCCGCTGGCCAGCGCTTCGTCCCATTGCTCGAAAAAATGCTGGACCGATCGTGCGCCGATCGGCTTGCAATGAGCATCTCTTGCGCTCGCGCCGCCCGGCCAGGCGGCCAGCAGAGTGGCGACGCAAAGCATGGTTGACCGTGAGATCATGGCGCAGCGCTCCTCGATCATCCTGTTTTGCCGCCTGAATGTTCATCGAACGACGCCGAGGTTTCTTGCCGCGTCTTGCGCCTCTCTTCGCGGAGATGCGCCGCTGTTGGGCTATCGCCATGTCGGAGAAAGGTGCCGGCGGCGAAGAGGGGGGCTGAAGCGCCGCCGGCACGAAAGCGCGTGGTCGGGATGGGGGCGACGACACACGCGAGACGGGCGCCCGGTTCAGCCTTCGGCCGATCCGCCCGGTTCGATAGCCGCGCCGACGGGCCCGACCCCGAGGGCCGGCGCCCGATGGCGCAGGAGAAGCTTGAAGGTGACTACGCTGGCCGGCCGGTCATTCCATTGAGCGCCCGACCCTCCGATAGTTGCGAGAATGGCTCCAACGCCGTCCGGTTTCTTTCCCGCGCTTGCGCCAGGCTTGCGACGCCGGACTCAAGCGCCTCTCTGCCGCCGCCATTCTGCGGGCGACACGCCGACCACGCGCTTGAAGGCGGCGCCGAAAGCGGTCTGGCTGCCGTAGCCGACGCTGAGCGCCACATCCTGCAGCGACATGCGCGGCCGGCCAAGCATCAGCTCCCGCGCGCGCTCCATGCGCCGCTCCGTCAGCCAGGCATGCGGGGGCAGACCGGTGGATTGCTTGAAGGCGCGGGCGAAATGATAGGGCGAGAGGCCGACCAGGGCGGCGAGTTCGCGGAGAGCCACGTCCTCGGCGAGCCGCTCCCGCAGATGGCCTTCGACCGCCCTGACCTGATGCGGCGCCAGCCCGCCGCGGATCGGCGGCGGCAGTGCTTCCACATAGGCCTGCTGCTGCAGAGTGAGGATCAGCGTCTCGATGAGCTGGTCCGCGAAGAGGGCGCCCCGCACGCCGCCGGCGGCGGCCTCGCGCCAGAGGCGCAGGACCAGGGCCTTCACGAGCTGGTCATCGTGCAGACCGTGATGCAGGCGGTCGAAATCGCCCCGCCAGGAGCGGCCGTGATGGTTCGCCTCCGCCGCGCGCGCGACCAGACAGCGCGGCAGCACGACCGACAGCAGCGAGAGCGGGTCCTGCAGGTCATAGAGGCAATCGACCCGGTCCGGAGACAGCACCCAGAGGTCGCGTGCGACGTCGACCCGGAACGACCGCTCGCCATGGTCGACGCGGCCACGGCAATGGTCGCTCATGGCGACCTGAACGCGGAACTCGTCGGTGGCCGGCACAGGATAGAAACCAGCCGGCTGGTCGACGTGGGTGAGCCGGACGCCGAGGCTGCCCGAGGCGCGGATCTCTTTAGGCACATGCGCGTAATCGTCGGAACGACAGGCCCATTCCTCGTGCGTCCGAAAGGTGATCGTCGCGCGACGGCGCTCCGAACCGGTCGAAACCATCTCATCCATCATCCTGGCGTCAATCCCTAAGCGCGGCGGCGCGAGAGTATGGACCGAACGTTCCCGAAGGCAAGGGGGCGCGGGCCGAAGCCCGGAGCCGCGCGGATCCTCACCTTCTGCTCCGCCGCCATTCGCCGGGGGATGCGCCGACCGCGCGTCGGAAGGCAGCCCCGAAGGTGGTCTGGCTGGCGTAGCCGACGGCCAGCGCCACGTCCATCAGCGGCATGGCGGGATGGGCGAGCATCAGCTCCTGCGCCCGCTCGACGCGTCGGGCCGTCAGCCAGGCGTAGGGCGTCGAGCCCGTCTCCTGCTTGAAAGAGCGCAGGAAATGGAAGGGCGACAGGCCGGCGGCGGCCGCCAGCTCGTTCAGCGACAGATCCTCCGCCAGGCGCGCCTGGATGTGCTGCATCGCCTGCCTGAGTCGAAAGGGCGACAGGCCGCCGCGGGCCGGCCTCCTGGCTTCCGCCTGCCGGCGCAGCAGGGTGACGCCCACGGCGACGGCGAGCGACTGGACATAGAGCCTGCTGGAGCGCGTGGCCTCCATCTCCTGCCTGAGCATGGCCGTGAGCGCCGACAGCTGGCGATCCTTCCAGCCGACGCTCGGCGGCAGCTCGTGATCGAGGCCCTCCTCCTCCACCCAGGAGCGCAGCGTCGGAGGATCGAAGGTCATATGCAGCATGGGCCCGCCGCAATTCATGTTATGCCACCAGCTGGCGAGGCCGGCGGGTATATGGAAGAAGCTGCCGGGCAGCGCGTCGACGATCTGCTTCCGACCCAGGAGATCAGTCCAGACCCTCGGCCGACGGCCCAGGATCTCGACGGTCACCGCGTCGGACAGCGCCGGGGCCATCGTCTCCGTGTTCTCCTCGTCGATGAGCTGCGCCGAGAAGCCGGGGCAGGAGACGACCGAGGAGCGCAGCGCGAGATGTCCGACCTGCAGCAGGGTGACCTGCTGGAAGTTGCCGATCATCCGGTCGCGGAGCTCGCTGTGGGCGCTCATCCGAGCCGCTCCCGCCGCCATTCCGCCGGCGGCGCGCCGACGACCCGCTTGAAGGCCGCGCCGAAGGCGGTGTGACTGGCGTAGCCGACCGCGAGCGCCACATCGATCAGCGGCATCGCTGGATGGGCGAGCATCAGCGCCTGCGCCCGCTCCGTGCGCCGCGCCGTCAGCCAGGCATGGGGCGGCAGGCCGGTCGATTGCTTGAAGGCGCGGGCGAAGTGATAGGGCGAGAGGCCGGCGATGCTCGCGAGTTCGGCGAGCGCGATGTCGCTGGCGAGACGCGCCATGACATATCCCGTCACCCGCTCCAGCTGCCAGCCCGCAAGGCCGCCTCGGCTGACCGGGGCCGCCGCCCGAGGCTCCGACAGGTAGCGGCCGAACAGCATCGCATAGCTCTCCAGGAGCCACGGCTCGGCGATCGATCCATCCCCAACATCGCGCAGCAGGGCGCCTGTCAGATGCCGGAAGCGGTCGTCGATCGTCAGGAAGCCGGGTCGCCTCGGCGGCGCGCTGGCCTGTGTCATCTCCGCCAGCATCCCCTCCGGGAAATGCAGGTGCAGCGCCCGAGCCGTGGTCGGCGGCGTCACCCAGCGCACCTCCGCGCCTCTGGGAAAGACGAAGCCCTGCAGCCCGCCGAGGCCGCGCAGGACGCGCGGGCGGACATGGATCTCCGTGTTGGTCCAGCCGTCGGGGAACAGGAGGAGCGCATCCCGGTCGAGCAGTCTGGAATGGACTTCCTGCGTCGCGCGCGCGCCGATACGGGAATGGCCGACCTGCTCCACGAAGACGATGCCTCTGGTGGTCTGCACCGTCGTCCGGATGGCGGGAGGCGGCAGCAGGAAGACGGCCCGGTCGTAGTCCGACACGCCGGTCTCGGCACGGTGGTCGGCTCGCTCCAGCGCGCTCATCCCAGCCGCTCCCGCCGCCATTCCGCCGGCGTCATTCCGACCACGCGTTTGAAGGCCGCGCCGAAGGCGGTCTGGCTGGCGTAGCCGATGCAGAGCGCCACTTCCATCAGCGGCATGGCGGGATGGGCGAGCATCAGCTCCCTGGCTCGCTCGATGCGTCTTTGCGTGAGCCATGCATGGGGCGGAAGGCCGGTCGAGTGCTTGAAGGCGCGGACGAAATGGAAGGGCGAGAGGCCGGCGATCGCCGCCAGCTCTGCCAGCGGGACCGTCTCGTGGAGATGCGAGCTCAGGTAGTCGGTGACCCGTCTCACCTGCCACGCCGCCAGCCCGCCGGAGAGGCGGCGGGGCGCAGCGCCGCCGCACGCATGCAGATCGGCGAGGCGCGCGGCGAGAGCCACGCCCAGCGTGTCGGCGTAAAGCTGGTCGGCGGCTTCGCCGTCCATGGCCTGCTGGATGTCGAGCATCAGTCGCTGCAGGACCACGTCGGAGGCATCGAGGTCGTCGTTCAGTTCGACCCGACCGCCGGATCGCGAGAACGTATCCAGCAGCGGCTGCGGCAGATAGACATGCAGCGTTTCGACCTCGCTGCCGAATATCCAGCGTCCGCCGATGCCGCGCGGCGCGATCATCATGCTGCCGGGCGCGACGGCGGGCCGGACGAGGCGCCCGCCGTGCACCCGTTCCGCGACCGCCGGCTTCAACAGCATCGCCACGAAGTTCGAGGGCACCGGCGTGTCGGGGAATTCCGGCACGTTGTGCCGCCAATGCGCCGCCATGATCCGCTGCCCTTGCAGGCCAGAGACGATATCGGAAGGCGCCGCTCCCCAGAGGCGCGCGAGCTGCAGGACGAAATCGCCGCCGCTCATCCCATCCGATCCCTGCGCCACTCCGCCGGCGTCGCGCCCACGACGCGCCGGAAGGCCGCGCCGAAGGCGGTCTGGCTGGCGTAGCCGACGCAGAGCGCCACCTCGATCAGCGGCAGCGCGGGATGGGCGAGGATCATCTCCTGCGCCCGCTCGATGCGCCGTCGCGTCAGCCAGGCATGCGGCGGCAGGCCCGTCGAGCGCTTGAAGGCGCGGGCGAAGTGGAAGGGCGAGAGGCCGGCGATCGATGCCAGCTCGACCAACGAGATCTCGCGTTCGAGATGCTCGACCGCGTAGTCGCAGACCTGGTGCAGTTGCCGAGGCGACAGGCCTCCAGAAGCGACGCGTCGCGAGCGGTCGTTCACGGCGTCGAGAAGACTCGCGAGCAGGAACCGGGAGGCGGCTTCCCGGTACATCGCGGAGGTGCCGCCGCGGCGCGCTTGCGCGACGATCTGCTCGCAGAGGGTCTTGAGGAACGGATGCTCCATGCGGAAGCTGGGGTCGAGCGTCGCCGGATGCCCATCCGCGGCGAATTCGTTCAGCACCTCGAGCGTGAACACCATGTTGAGATAGGTCGCGGCGCGCTTGCTCGGCGGCGACCGGCTCTCGAACAGGGTGGCCGGCGGCAGGACATGCATGACGCCCGGGTCGGTCCTGACCGACGGCAGAACCTCGCCATTGAGGCGGACGGGATTGGCGACCGGCTCGCAATCGACGACGAAGCTGACAAGGAGGCCCTGATTGACGGCGCGCACCGCGGATTCCTGCAGACGCCGGTACTGCACCAGGGACAGGCGCATGCCGCGCCAATCCTCCTCGATCTGCTCAAGCACGACCTGATTGTCGCGCTCGACCGTTTCGCCGGCTTCGATGCCCGGCTTCGGCAGGGTGGCGGCGCCTGCACTCATGCCGGCGCACCGGCGCCGGGCCGGCGCCAACCACCGACCGCCAGGATGAGGGCTCCCACCGCAAGCACCACGAGCAGGCCGTACATGGGTCCGGCGGGGTCGTTCACCGTCGGCATCGCGTCGTTCACGAGGCCGACGATGAGCGGCCCGACGCTGGTCGCGACGAGGTTGCCCGGCAGGAAGATGGCGGCGTTCGTCTCGGTCAGGCCGCGGCCCTCCGCCACATCGGCCACCATGGCGAAGATCAGGGGCAGCGCGCAGGTCACCAGAGCGACGCCCACCGCCAGCGCCGCCGTCGGCCCGACGGGGCCTTTGAGCAGCGACACGGCCAACATCACGAGGCCGAGCGGCGTCAGCCGCAGGGCTGTCGCAAGCGCCGCGCCGGAGTCGCCCTTGCTGCGGCGCGCGAGCAGCGCTGGAATCGCCGCCGTCCCGGCCATGCCGCCGACCAGAAGCGCCAGCCCGAACGCTGCGCCGGCCTGCTGGAGCGGGAGGCCATGCCAACCCTGGAAGATCTGCGGCATCCAGGCGACCACCGCCGTCATCACGATCACCACCGCGAAATAGAGGGTCGCCAGCCAACGCTGGGCGGCATGGCGCCAGACCCGGACGAGGCTCAGCCAGAGGCTGTCCTGCTTCCGCTCCAGGGACGGCTGCTCCGGCGCGATCCGCCGCAGGGCCCACCAGAGCAGAGGCGCGAAGATCAGGCCTCCGACGCCGGCCCAGAGGAAGGCCGCGCGCCAGCCATACGCCGCTGCGAGAGCGGGAAACAGCAAGCCGCTGGCGAAAGAGCCGAGCGGAGCGCCGGACGACACGATCGCGATCGCCGTCGCCCTGTTCGACGGAGGCACCGTGGCGGCGACGATGGAGTAGCAGATCGCGGCCGCGGCGGACTCGCCCAGCGCCACCATCAACCGGCTGACGACCAAACCTCCGAATCCGTCCGCCAGGGCCGTGCCGACCATCGCGGCGCTCCACAGCACCATGCAGGCCGGCAGCACGAGCGTCTTTCCGGCCCGATCGGCGAGGCGCGCCATCGGCAGGGCGGCCAGCGCATAAGCGGTGGCGAAAGCCGCACCCGTCAGCAGGCCGAATTGCGCTCCGGTGAGCGACAGGTCGGTCCGGATCGCGCGCCCGAGGACACCGATCGCCACCCGGTCCATGAAATTGAGGATATTCACCAGCAGCAGCAGGATGACAAGGACAGCCACCGTTCTCATCGCACTTTGCTCCGTCTCCACTCCGCCGGCGTCGCGCCCACGACGCGCCGGAAGGCCGCGCCGAAGGCGGTCTGGCTCGCGTAGCCGACGCAGAACGCCACTTCGATCAGCGGCAGCGCGGGATGGGCGAGGATCATCTCCTGCGCCCGCTCGATGCGCCGTCGCGTCAGCCAGGCATGCGGCGGCAGGCCGGTCGATTGCTTGAAGGCACGCGCGAAATGATGGGGCGAGAGGCCGGCGGCGGCCGCGATCTCGGTGAGCGAAAGATCATCGGCCTGGCGCGACAGCATCAGGTCCGTCGCGCGCCTGAGTTGCCAGGGAGCGAGGCCGCCCCTCGACCGTGGCGAAGGGGCGTCCCTGCTGGCCACACGCATGACATTCACGGCCAGCGCTATGGCGAGCGCCTCCAGATAGAGCGCAGCCGATCGTCCGCTCTGCCGAAGTTCGTGCGTCACCGCCTGGGCGAGGCCCGTCAGGACACTGTCCTGAAGATTGACCGCTGGCCGGAGGTCGCCAGAATGGAACTCGCCCTGGGTCCAGCGCGCGAAGGCTTCGCTGTCCAGCGCGGTATGCAGCACCAGGCCGCCGCACCGGCGCGACGCCCAGCGGGAATCGATGCCCGGCGGAACGACGATCAGGCTGTCCTGACGGAGTTCGATCTCCCGAACGGGACCGTCAAGCGCGACTTGCATCGTCGGGCGGCGCTCTACGATCTGGAGGAAGCTGACATGGGGGAGCGGATCGACGATCGCTTCCGTCTCGTTCTCGTCGACGAGCTGCGCCCGGAAGCCTTCGATCTGCAGTGCATCGGTCACCACCCGCGATTCTCCGGCCGCAAGGCGTGCGACTTCATAGGCGATGTTCCCGCCGGCCGGCCGGATGATCGGACTCCCGCTCATCGCGCCCGCTCCCGACGCCATTCCGCCGGCGTCGCGCCGACGATCCGCTTGAAGGCTGCGCCGAAGGCTGTCTGGCTGGCGTAGCCGACGCAGAACGCCACCTCGATCAGCGGCATGGCGGGATGGACAAGCATCAACTCCTTCGCACGCTCGATGCGGCGCTGCGTGAGCCAGGCATGGGGCGTCGATCCGGTCGACCGCTTGAATGCGCGCAGGAAATGATGCGGCGACAACTCGGCGATCGCCGCCAGCTCGACCAGCGCGACATCCTCCGCAAGACGGGCCTGCAGGAACTCAGTGACTTTCCGCAGCCGCGCCGAGGACAGGCCGCCCCTGTGCATCGCGGGGCGCGGCCCGTGATGCACGCTCAGCAGACGCTCGACGATCAGCACGGCCCGCGCCTCCATCTCGATGCGGCTCGGTGAGAGAAGCGAGCGGGCTACGTAGTCCTCCAGCCAGCCGAACATGACGTCGTCGCTGAAGAAAACGAGATCGTCGCGCAGGGCCTCCGGTAGGACGGCTTGCGGCAGGTCGGCACCGACGCGGGTCAAGAGACGATCGGGGATGATGAACTGGCCGAAGGCGACGCGTTCGGTCGCGATGTAGCGGTTGGGCGTGCCGCGCGGCTGCAGGGTGACGAGCCGTTGGCCAGCGGCGCCACGGCTGCCGCGCCGAGGACCCCATTCGCAGGCGATCGCCGATCCGCTGGCGCGCCATGCCAGGACCGTGTCTGGCGAGTGCTCCAGCCAAGTCTCTTCGCCGAAGCCGGCTTGGGCGTCGTAGATTGCGCAGGGAGCGGTCCAATCCTCGGCGATGCCGAGGATTGCGATGCTCGCGTCGCGCATCCGCCCGCGGATTTGCGTGAAAAACTCCGGGCCTTCCATCATGCGGCTCGCCTTCGAAGCCAGGACGCCGCCATCGGGCTCAGGCTGCGCAGGATACGGCCTGCCGCCCTGCAGCCGCATTCCATGCCGCAAACACCGAGCGCCTGAACCGGCACGGACTCCGGGCAGGCGGAGCCGCGCTCGCGCAAGTCGTGGCCCGTCGAAGGGCTAGCCATCGCCGCGCCCCCGCTGGATGGTTTCGAAGAGCCGGAGCGGCCATGCTGGACGCCGCCGACCGTCCACAGAATGGAACGCAAGGTCCATGCTGTAAAGGTTTGCGCCAGTCAAATAAAGTTCAGGCTTGGGCTGACTTTCCTTGCGTGCGCGAAAGCGAGACCGTCCGGTCCAATAGCGAGCAATGATCGTGCTGCGGCGAGAAAGACGCTCGCCGCAGGCGGCGGCAGGTCTGTCGCCATGCAGATGCACCAGATTCGCTATTTCCTCGCCGTCGTCGAGGAGCTGAACTTCACCCGGGCGGCCGAGAAGTGCCACGTGGCCCAGCCCTCGTTGACGCGGGCGGTCAAGCTCCTGGAGGAGGAGCTCGGCGGCGCGCTGTTCCATCGCGAGCGGGCCAACACGCATCTGACCGAGCTCGGCCGGATGGTGAGGCCGCATCTCGAGAACGCCTGGGCGGAGACGCAGGCTGCCAAAAGCCTGGCGCAGGACTTTCGCAGCCTCACGCTGACCAAGCTGCGGCTGGGCGTCACGCGCACCATCGCCCCCGACCGGCTCATCGAGCTCTTCGCCGGATTGAGGCGCCGGCATCCCGGCATCGAGGTGGAGATCATCGACGCCGAAGCCGATGACCTGATGCGCCGGCTGCACGCCGGAGAGGTCGAGGCGGCGATCTGCGGCTCGGCGCGGCCGGGCGAGGAAGGCAGGACGCATTTCGACGTGCTGTTCCGCGAGCGCGTGGTGATCGTGCTGGCCGCCGGCCATCCGCTCGCCGCGCGTCCGTCGATCCGGCTCGACGATTTGAAGAATGAGACGCTGATCCAGCGCAGCAGCAGCGACTGCGGCAGCATCCTCGACGCCATGCCGCTGGCCGCCGGCGAGTTGTGCCCCAGCCTCAGCTGCGAACGCGACGACTGGGTGGTGGCCATGGCTGCGGCAGGCCTGGGTTGCGCGCTGATGCCGGAAAGCTTCGCGACCCATCCCGGCGTCGTCGCCCGGCCCATTGTCGCCCCGCAACTGTGGCGCGTCGTCAATCTCGCCACCGCCAGGGGGCGGCCCCATTCCCCCGCGCTTGCGGCGCTGATGAGGGAGACGAGGATCGCCCGCTCCGGCATCCGGCAAACCAAGACGGCGGCCTGAACGCGGCGGCCGGGAGGCCGCGGCCGGAGGGCGCCAGCGTGCCTGCGAAGGCGACGCGCACCCGCGGCAGAAAGGCGCTATCCCAGCCACACGGCCTCTGCTACGATCACGGGATGTTGATGAACGAGGAAGTCGGCATAGACCGACCTCGGCGACGGTCGGCGAAGGGCGAGGCCAAACGGCAAGCGATCGTCGAATCCGCTGCGGAGCTGATCTACGATCGCGGCGTCGTGGCGGCCAGCGTCGCAGAACTGATCGCCATCGCCGCGATCAGCAAGTCGCAGCTCTACAATTATTTCGAGAGCAAGGACGACCTCGTCCAGGCCGTGGTCAGATACCAGGCCGGACGCGTACTCGGCTGGCACGGCATGCTGCTGGCCGAGGTCGACGACTTCGCTGGCCTGCTGCGCTGGCGCGACTCCGTCGTCGAGCTCGCGGTCGAGGCGGTGGCTCGCGGCGGCTGTCCGCTCGGCAGCTTGGCCAGCGAGCTCGCCAACCGGAGCGAGGGCGGTGCGCGCGCCCTGCGCGAGGTGTTCGCACGGTGGCTGGACATTATCGAAGCGGCCTTCGCCCGCATCCGGGACAAGGGCCTGCTCGATCCGGCGAGCGAGCCGCGCCAGCTCGCTGTTCTGCTGCTCTCGGCCTTCCAAGGCGGACTGGTGCTGGCCAAGACGGCGCGGTCGATCGATCTCTTCGCCACTGCGCTCGACGCAGCCATCGCCCAGATCCGCCTGGGCCGGGGCTACGTCCCGGACCCGGCGCCGCGGAGCGTCCTGCAGCACTGAGCAATCTGGCCTGCTGCCTATCCCGCCATAGCGTTCAGGGACAGCCAGTGCCGCTGGTGCGCCACGAGCCTCCCGCCCAGCACGGACAAGGCGCCGTAATCGTCGATGTCGCGCGCCACATCGCAGGCGGCTTCGATCGACAGGATCGCGCCCTGGTGGCTTTCGGCGAGCTGCAGCACGAGATCGAGGACGGCCGCGGTGCGGTAGTCGAAGTCGGCAGACTGGCAGGTGAACAATCCTTCTCCGTCGTTGGGGATCGCCACGTCATTGACGAGGCGCAGGCGCTCCGCCAGCAGGTCCTGCGCCTGGAACATCTCAAGCGCCTGCTCGCCCAGGAGCCGGGCCGCCTCCAGCGCATGGGGACCGCGCAGATTCCACTTGCAGCACAGCGTCTTGAACTGGAGGCGGCACGTATTGCCCAGCACGTGGCCGAAGGCGTCGGCCAGCGGTGTGCTGTGGTTCCTGGCGGAGGAGCTTGGGCCGTCGGACATAGGGTTTACCGGCACGGGGTTGCGGAGACGGGTTCCAGAGACTTCCGCGCCTGCCGCGGCCGACTGTGCGAGCTATGCAAGACGCAAAGCCCTTCACCGTCTTGCCAGCGGTTGCACCTTCCTTGACGCCGGCCTCTCGCACCCGGCCGCAATCGCTGGTTGCCGATACGACCCCAGGTCACCTTTCGCTGGGGGTTCGGCGAGCCCGCACCCCGTCATCTCCGCTGCCGGCGATCATCCGCCAGCGGGCTCCTTGCGTGCCCGCTTACTCCTTACGCAAATATCCAATTAAGTATGCGCTGAAGTACGATCCTCCGCTGGCAGTTTCGCCGGCCAAGACGCCCGGCAAGTCATTCGGAATGCCGAGGGCGTCATGCTCAGCGAACGGCGGAAGGCCGCCTTCATCGCAGCCGGCGAAGAGAAGCCGCTCACCGACGCGACGGCAGCGAGACCGAGATCGCTCATCGCCAAGCGGCAGCAGGCGAAGTCGACGCGGCGATCGGCGACGAACCCGCGAAGGGTCTTTCCCGTGCGGTCCCGGACAAGTCTGGCCAAGCCGTCGGGTGTCAGACCGGCCTGACGGCACAGACGGTCCACCGAGATGCTTCCCGCCAGATTGTCGTCGATCCAGGCTGCGATCCTGGCCATCGATCCGCAGCAGAGGAGGCCCGCGCCGGAATGCAGATCGATGACGATGGCTGACATGACGGCCGCCTTTCGAGAGCGATCCCGCAGGCCGTCCGCGCGACCGCCGGTCGATGTCGAGTTTACCCGCCGGCAGTGACGCGGCTTTCGCGCTGTTGCGGCGCGATTGCCGGCCGCTCGCTTGGCAGAATGGCCACTACCGGCCTGCCAGGCGTGAGGCCTGTGATCAGCCGCGCGCCGCGATGGAAGGTGAGGTAGCTCCACAGCCAGCTCATCCCGACGGAGAACCGGTTGCGGAAGCCGACCAGGAAATAGACATGCGCCACGCACCACAGCAGCCAGGCCGGAAAGCCAGCGATCTCCAGCCGCCTGAGCTTCGCCACAGCGCTCTTCCGGCCGATGGTCGCCATCGAGCCGTAGTCGCGGTAGCGGAACGCTGGAGGCTCCCGCCCCTGCAGGCGCGCCGCGATCGCCAGGCCGACATGCGCGCCCTGCTGCTTCGCCACCGGCGCCACGCCCGGCAACGGCTTGCCGTCCTGGTCGAGCGAGGCCGTGTCGCCGATCACGTAGATGTCCGGACGGCCAGGCAACGTCAGATCCGGATTGACCTTCACCCGCCCGGCGCGGTCGGCCTCGGCGCCGAGCCAGCGGCTGGCCGGCGAGGCCTGCACGCCCGCGGCCCAGACCACGGTTCGGCTCTCGATGCGCGTGTCGCCGAAAGAGACGCCATGATCGTCGCAGGTCGTCACGGGCCGGCCGACGCGCACGTCGACGCCCATGCTCTCCAGGGAGCGTTGCGCTTTCTCGGCCAGCGCGCCCGGGAACGCGGCCAGCACCTGCTTCCCGCCTTCGACCAGCACCACGCGCGTGCGGCGCGGATCGATATGGTGGAAATCGGCGGCGATGGTGCGCTTGGCGAGCTCGGCGATGGCGCCCGCCATCTCGACCCCCGTCGGCCCGCCGCCGACGATGACGAAGGTCAGCAGCCTGCGGCGCTCCTCCTCGTCCGGCTCCGTCTCGGCCTTCTCGAAGGCGAGCAGGATTCTGCGGCGCAGCGCTGTGGCGTCGTCCAGGCTCTTCAGCCCAGGCGCATGCGCCGCCCAGTCGTCGCGTCCGAAATAGCCATGCGTCGCCCCGGTCGCGATCACCAGGGTGTCGTAGGCGATCGTCCTGCCCGCGAGCTGCACCTGGCGGTTCGCTGCATCGACGCCGAGGACCTCGCCCAGCACCACCTGGGCGTTCCTCTGATCACGGAGGATCGAGCGGATCGGCGAGGCGATGTCAGCCGGCGAGAGGCCCGCCGTCGCGACCTGATAGAGCAGCGGCTGGAAGAGATGATGGTTCTGGCGGTCGACGACGATGACATCGGCATCAGCGCGCGACAACGCCTTCGCCGCCGCGAGCCCGCCGAAGCCGGCGCCCACGATCACGACCCGATGGCGCCTCTGGAGGCCGCCCGTCGTATCCGATGTCATCTCATTGCTCCCTGCTGTGGCCGGGCGGTGATGGCGCGACGCGGCCCGAGGGCGATGTTCGAAATCGCACCGGCCGCGACACGCTCGCCAGCGCCCTCACATCGGCGCATCCTGCTGGTCCGGCGGGATCACGTCCGATGAGGTCAGCACCACTTCGCTGCTGGAGACATTGTGCCACCAATGCCCGTGGAAGTCGCCGAACTCCGGCGTCCATTCCCCGGCCTTGTGCAGGATCGGCACCGAGCAGCTCGTGCTGTGTTCGAGGATCTCGCCCTTGACGATGAAGACGATCGACGGCCGGTCGTTGTGGTAATGCGTCGGCACGTAGCCGCCAGGCCCGATGGTCAGCCGTCGCGTGCGCAGCAGCAGGTCTCCGACGCCCCGCCAGCCCTTGAGCGAAATGACGGCGAGCGTCTCGCGCTTCAAATCCTTCTCCGGCACGTCCTCGATCTTGCGCGGCTGCGTCAGCACCTTGTCCTTCGGGCATTCGCCGGCCTGTGCGGGACCGAAGCCCAAGGCGGCGAAGGCCACGGCCGCGGCGAAGGCGAGACGCGCGGGGGAGGGGCGCGCAGGAAACGCGTGAGGACGAGCGGTCATGGTCAGAACTCCGTTGACGGAACGCCGGCAGCCTGCCGGCGGTTGACGGAAAGATCGAACCACAGGCCCCAGAAGTGAAATGCCAAGTGTCTTTCAAGACGATAGCGCGCCGCTATGCCAGAAGCCGAGGCGGCATAGACGGCTGCTATGGAACCGCGAGCCTGACGGCATTTCCCAGTCGCGGCTCCGCCATGGGATGATTCGCCCCAAGCGCCAAGCCCGGCGAACGGGCGGCGCGGGAGGAATACGTCATGAACCACCACGTCACGCCGCCGGCGAAGCGGACGCATATCGCTTCGGACGCGGAACAGCCCGTCCTGATCAAGCGCCTCAACCTCGCCCTCCAGGGCGGCGGCGCCCACGGGGCCTTCGGCTGGGGCGTGCTCGACCAGATCCTGGAGGATGGCCGCATCGAGATCGAAGCCATCTCGGCGACGAGCGCCGGCGCGATGAATGCGACCGTCTACGCCTACGGCTACATGAAGGGCGGGCGCGACGGCGCGCGGGAGATGCTCGAGGGCTTCTGGCGCAACGTCAGCGCAGCCGGCCGCATCGCCTCGCCGCTCAGCCGCACGCCGATCGATGCCTGGCTCAGCGCTTTCGGCCTGACCGAGCCCCTGGCCTACCGCGCCTTCGAAATGATGACGCATGTGCTCTCGCCCTACGAATTCAATCCCTTGAACCTCAATCCCCTGAAGGCCGTGCTGGTCGACACGGTCGATTTCGAGGAGCTGCGCCGCTGCACCTCCACGAAGCTGCGGCTCTGCGCCACCAGCCTGCGCACGGGCAAGCCGCGCATCTTCTCGAACGCCGAGATCACGCCGGAGGCGGTCCTGGCGTCGGCCTGCCTGCCGCTGCTGTTCCAGGCGGTGGAAGTGGACGGCGAGCACTATTGGGACGGCGGCTATATCGGTAACCCGGCGATCTATCCGCTGATCTACGATTCCGGCACGCCCGACATCCTCGTCGTGCACATCAACCCGATCGTCCGCGACAAGGTGCCGAAGCGCTCCACCGACATCATGAACCGCATCAACGAGATCAGCTTCAACTCGTCGTTGATGCGCGAGATGCGGGCCATCGCCTTCGTCTCCAAGCTGATCGACGAAGACTGGCTGAAGCCCGAGGCCCGCGATCGTCTCAGCCGCGTGCATGTGCATGCGATCCGCTCCGACGACGTGATGAGCAGCTTCTCCGTCTCCAGCAAGTTCAACACGGACTGGGACTTCCTCACGCATCTGAAGGATCTCGGGCGGGAAGCGGCAGCGCTCTGGCTGGCGGCGCATTTCGACGACATCGGCCAAAAATCCAGCATCGATCTGCGCGAGGAGTATCTTTGACCGCTTCCACGCCGGGGAGGGACAGTACGCGCTTGCAAGTTTCAACGCGCTCTCATCAAGATGAGCAGATGGGAAGAGCGGGCATCCGCGTCGGCACGGCCGTCACGCTTCTGGCGTTCGCCGGCGTGCTGCTCGTCGCCTTGCCGCTGCAATGGGTGTGGTGGCGCACGGCGGAGCAATCCAGCGTCGAACTGGTCGACGCGCTGAGCAGCCAGATCGCCGGCACGGTCAGGCGCGAGTGGTGGGACCGCGTGGTGCAGACGGAATCCGCCTATGACGTGGCGGCGCTGCTGCTCGATGCGGCCATGGACGACAGCGGCAAGGCGCGCGCGCTCACCGCGGCCCTTGCCGCCAGCCAGGTGCCCTCGGCCATCGCTTATGATCACTCCGGCCTCGGACGGCGGTTCGCTCGGCGTGACGCTGGCGGCAAGGCCGTGGCGCTGACCACTCCGACAAGTGCCGGTCCGCAGGCTCCCGCTGGTCCTCCCGCCTGGCGCGAGGCAGCGGCCGACCCGGCCGTCGGCGGACCGGCGGTCGTCTATGGCGGGGCGCTGCCCTCCGGCGGCTCGCTCGCCGTTTCGATCGGCCTCGACCGCTTCTCGACGCTGCTCGGCGCCATTCCCGTCGGGCAGACGGGCGCGGCCTTCGTCGTGGACGCGGCCGGCGCGCTGAAGGCGGTGCCCGCCATCGGCCCGATCGCGATGCTCGGGCAGCCCGTCGCGGCGGCGGCCGCCGTGGTCGCCGCCCGGCCGCGCGAGGCCGTCAACATCGTCGAGGCGCGGCGCTTGGTCGTTGCCGGGGAGGGCTACCACGCCACTTATTCGCCGCTGGAATTCAACGGCTGGCAGCTCATCGTCCTGGTGCCCGAAGCCGAGTTCCTGGGCGGAATCGAGCGGACCCAGCGCCGCACGCTCGTCGGCCTCGTGGTGCTGGCGCTGGCGCTCGGTATGGCCTCGGCCGCGCTGGCCAAGAGCGTGCTATCCCGGCCGCTTACCGCTCTCGCGGCCGATCTCAGCCGCATCGAGCGCTTCGACCTCGAGGAGATACCCTATCGCCCAGGACGCCTCGTCGAGTTCGACCGGCTCTCCGCGGCCATCGCACGCATGGCCAAGGGGCTCGCCGATTTCGGCAAATTCATCCCGACCGACCTCGTGCGCATGCTGCTCGCCGACGGCGTCAGAGCGGTGCCGGGCGGCGAGACGCGCGAGCTCAGCGTGATGTTCGCGGATGTCGCCGGCTTCACCAACCTCTCCGAGCGGATGGGAACCGCCGTCATCGATGTCGTCAGCCGCTACCTCGACATCGCATCGCGGGCGGTCGAGTCGACGGACGGCGCGGTGGACAAGTTCATCGGCGACGCCGTGATGGCTCTCTGGGGCGCGCCGCGTCCCGATCCCGACCAGGCGCGGCATGCGTGCCTGGCGGCGCTGGCGATCGTCGATTCCCTCAAGGTGGCCGGCGTGGTCGACGACCGCGGCGCGCCGCTGCGGGTGCGCATCGGCATCCACAGCGGCCTGGCCGTCGTCGGCAACATCGGCTCGACCCGTCGGCTCAACTACACGGCGATCGGCGACACCGTGAACTTCGCAAGCCGGCTGGAAGGGGCCAACAAGGTCTTCGGGACGACGATCCTGATCAGCGAGACGACGCGCATAGCGGCCGGCCCGGGGCTGGTGACGCGCGAAATCGCGGATATCGCCGTCGTCGGAAAGGCGTCGAGCGTGAAAGTGCACGAGCTGATCGGGGCGCACCCACCAGAAGACGCCACCTGGCTCGGCGATTACGCCGCGGCGCTCGACGCTTTCCGGAAGGGCGATTTTCCCGCCGTGGGCGCCCGCCTCGGGCCGTTGCTCGCCGTGCGGCCCGACGACGGACCGGGACGCTGGCTCAAGGCTAGCGCCGAACGGCTACTCGCCGAGCCGCCCCCGGCGGACTGGCGCGGCGTCGTCGTGCTCGACAGCAAGTGAGGGAGGCGATGGCGGGGAGGGCGAAGAGCGGGAAGGACAGCGGCGACGTCCGAGCCCAGCACCAGGGCCTCGCGGCGCGGTTCTGGGGCGTGCGCGGTTCCGCTCCCCAATGCGGGGCAGGCCATCTCGCCTTTGGCGGCGCCACGATGTGCATCGAGGTGACGGCGGGCGCAAGGCGCCTGGTGATTGACGCCGGCTCCGGCATCCGCGACCTCGGCTGGGCGCTCTGCCGCGAAGACGTCGGTGAGATCGACCTCCTGCTCACCCACTATCACCTCGATCATCTCCTCGGCCTCTGGAGCTTCTCGCCGCTGTTCCGGAGCGGAACCAGGGTCGTGGTCCATGCGCCGATCCTGGAGACGGGCGAGCCTACGGAGATTCTCCGCCGCCTGTTCGACGCGCCCTATTCTCCGCTGCGCCCCGAGGATGCCGGCGCCTCTCTGGTCGTCAGGCCTTTCCAGCCGGGAGCCTCGTTCGAGGTCGCGGGCTTCGAGGCCAGGACGACGCCGCTCACCCATCCCGGCGGCGCCTGCGGCTATCGGCTGGGCTGGCGCGATTCCAGCCTCGCCCTGGTCTTCGATCACGAGCACGGCGGCGGGACGCCCGAACCCTGGCTCGCCGCCTTCTGCGCGGGAGCGGATGTCATCCTCTACGACGCCCATTGGGACGAAGACGTCGACTATGCTGAACATCGGGGCTGGGGCCATTCGACCTGGCAGGCCGGATTGCGGCTGCTGGAGGCGGCGAAAGGCGGCAGCCTCGGGCTCCTGCACCACGCGCCCGACGCGACCGACGCTGTCCTGACCGAGAGGGAAGGCCGGCTGCGCCGCCAGCACGCCGCGGGCTTTTTCGCGCGGCAGGGCGAGGCGGTGCGGATCGGGCGGCAGCCTGCGGCGGCTCAGGCGTCCTCGGGCTCGGAGAGGCTCATCGCCAGGACGATGGCCCCGAGCAGCGCCGCAGCCACGCCGAGGATGCAGGCCGTCCAGCCGAAACCGTCGAAGAGAGCGCCGAGCGCAGCCGTGCCGGCCAGTCCGCCGCAGAAATAGCACGCCAGATAGATGCCGCTCGCAGCGGCGCGCTGCCCCGGGGCCGCGCGGCTGACATAGCCCGTCGCCACAGCCTGCGCCGCGAAGGTGCCGACAGCCACTAAGGCCAGGCCAGGAAGCATCGACGCGAGATTGGGGACGAGCAGCAAAGGCAGGCCGAGCCCGGCCAGCGCCAGCATCGCAACGAGCGAGCGGCGCACCCCCAGCCGGGCCGCCGCCCGGCCGGCCAGCGGCGTGGTGACGACCGAGGGCAAAAATACGAGATAGACAAGGCCGAGCGCCATGGGCGGCAACGAAAGCGGCGGGCGCACAAGCAGGAAGTTGACGAAAGTGAATACGCCGATGAAGGCGAAGAGGATGCAGAAGCCGATGGCGAAAGCGGCGATCAGCCGTCTTTCCGCGAGGACGGCCGGCCCGCTCCTCTGGCCCGTGGCCTGCGCACCGCCGTTGCCGCCGCGGATCACGATGAAGGCCAGCACCGCGCCCGCCAAGTTGAGCGCCGCGAAGGCGTAGAAGGTCGGCGACAGGCCGAGTCCTTCGGCGAGGCTCGAGGCCAGCATCCGCCCGACGAGGTTGGAGGCGACATTTCCCGTCACATAAGCGGCGAAGGCCGCCGTCGCCTCATCGCGCGACATCGCGGCCTCGCCGAGATAGGCGAGCGTCAGCGTGAAGGCCGAAGCCATGCAGAGGCCCTGCGCCACCCTGAGCGCGGCAAAGACCGGCAGGTCCGGCGCATGCGCCAAGAGCAGCGTCGGCAGGGTCAGCAGCGCCAGACTGGCGACGATGCCAGCGCGCCGGCCGAGATGGCTTCCCAGCAGCGCCACCACCGCGCCGGCGATCGCCATGCCGATCGTGCTTGCGTTGACCGCGACGCTCATCGCGGCCGGCGAGACGCCGTAGCGCTCGCGCAGGGCCGGCAGGATGGCCTGTGTCGCGAACAGGTCGACGACCGTCAGGAAGGCCATGACGGCGATGATGACCTGCCGCCGGATGGCATGCGGCTCCGCCACCGCGGCAGCGCCGGCTGGCGCGGTGAGGGCGGGTTGCGGCATCCTTCGAGCCTCGCTGTCGGTGACGACAGTCAGGCGTCAGGCCGCCTGCTGCGTCTGTTGCATCTGCTTGACCAGCGCGGCCGCGGTCGCGCCTTCGAGACTGAGACCATATCCCACTTCCCGCATCAACCGCTCTTTCAAGGGCTGGATGAAATGGATGCGGGTGTTGCGCAGCGTCAGTTCCGGCCGGCCCTTGATCCATTGCGCGGCCATCTCGCGGGCGCGGGCCAGCGCCTGACCCTTCGGAACGATCTCGCTGACCACCCCCCAGGCCATCGCCGTCTCGGCCGGCAGCGGCTTCGGATCGAGCAGGAAGGATTGCGCCCGGCCAGGACCGGCGAGATAGGACCAGGCGGTGAAGATGCCGTCGCCCGGCACGATGCCGCCGGCGAAATGCGGCACGTCGTGGAAGCTGGCGCCTTCTCCCGCCACGATGACGTTGGCGAGCAGGCCGTATTCGCTATGGATCCAGGCGCGGCCCTCGACGGCGCAGATCATCGGAACCCGGATGTTGGCGATGTTCTCGAGGATCTGGACGCCTTCATCATGCACCTTCGACCAGATATCGGGATCACCCACGTTGCCGAAGGTCGAGAAATCGATATCCGACATCCACTCGCCGCCAGCGCCTGTGAGGATGACGACCTTGTTGTCCCGGTCGTTGCCGATCCGATAGAAGGCCTCGACGAATTCCTCGTGATCGCGTGCCGTGAACTTGATCGGTCCGCCGTCGCTATGCATCTCGACCGTGAGGATGCCGAGCGCGTCTCGGCTCATGCGCAGGCTGTGGCTGGCGGTGAAATAGGCGGGCGTCTCGGCAAGCGCGGTCAGGTTGGCGGAGGCGTTCATGGGATTTTCGCTTGCTTTCATGGCTGCAGCCCCGATGCTAGCGAGTGCGGGCCACACCGGTCTTGCCGAGCAATGCGCGCCGCTTGTCGTTCGGACCGGGGGCAGGGGAGGGCGCCATCGCAACTTCAGCGCCTCGCCTTCAGCCGTTGCGCGATCAGCGCCATGAGGATCGGACCAGGCGTGAAGGCGCCGGCCCGCGCCTTGTCGGCAAGCGCACGGAGATAACCGCCGGGCGAACGGATGGCGGGCGATCCGTTGACCGTCAGCGCGCCGCTCGGTCCCGCGGGCTCGGCCTCCGAGGAATGTTCGGATCGCTGCAGGATGACCGCGAGAGCGATCGCCGCGCCCGCCTCACCCATGGCGTCGACCGCGTCGCGCCAAGCGTCCCGGCTGATGCCGAGCATGGGCCTCGCTTGCGCCGCCACGGCGGCGAAGCGCGGCCAGGATCGGATCGGTCCATCGGCGTGCTCCAGAAGGTCCGGACACGCTTCCAGCACCATGCCGAGCGGCGGCATCTCAGCCTGCTTCCGTTCGGATGAAGGCGCGCTCTCGATCTCGTGCTGAGGCGCGGGGGTGTCGCTCCCTGCTTCTTTGGAAGCTGGTTCAAAATCTTCAGGTGTTTCTGGATTTGAATTAGATTGCTGCCGGTCGTGAGTGGCGGCGCTGCCGGTCGATTTTACGACATCGAGCTGCCTCTCGATCTGGGTCTCGGCGACGCGGCGCAGCTCCGAGAGCTCCTCGATAAGGCTTTCCAGCGCGGCATCATCGCGGATGCGCCTGAGCGGCTGCAGCAGCGCCATGTAGCGGCGGCGGCAGGTCTCCCAGTCGCCGGGCAGCGCCTCGTCGAGACCAAGGGCGATCAGCTTGCCGACATCCCGACGCAGCAGCGAAACCCTCTCCTTCAGCGCAGCGCGGCGGCTCTCCTGCCGGCGCTGACGCTCGGCCGCCGCCTCCAGCTCCGGCGCGCGCGCCACGAGCGGCGTGAGGTCGAAGCCGAAGGCCTGCGCCAGATCGCCCTCGCCGCCGCGGCGGGCGTAGCGCTTGCCGTTCGGACTGTCGCGCCGGAAGATCAGACCGGCCTCGACCAACGCTGCAAGATGGCGGCGCAGCGTCTTCTCGGCCATGCCGTTAGAGCGCGCCGCGAGCTGACGGTTCGACGGGAAGACGACCAGGCCTATCGCGTCTCCACTCTCGCCATCCTCATCTGGAGCGGTTGCGTTGGGCAGCGTCAATGCCGTTTCCGGGTGGAACGAGAGCAGCGCGTTCAGCACCGCCAGCGTTCGGTCCGAGAGCCCGAGCGCGTCGCGCAGCGTCGTCACCGTGCGGTAGAGCGTCCATTTGTTGACCGCGGCCGGATGGTTGGAGCCGGGTTCCGCCGCGGCGGCGATCTCCTTTGCGACACGCATCCGCGCCGCGATCTGGCCAAGGGAGGC
>JAESFG010000497.1_pt1 | contig 23832 bp, 37 predicted proteins | sample 9269371 | NCBI WGS metagenome assembly JAESFG01 (sample SAMN14506227, study PRJNA617093) | algae metagenome | isolation source: Aetokthonos hydrillicola CCALA 1050 (B3-Florida) and co-occurring... | place: USA: South Carolina | collected 2013-01-01 | reverse complement strand
CCATCCCCCGCCACGCCCCCGTGCCGACGCACGCACGACGGGGCCATGTTCAACCGTTCGGGGGTGGGGTCAAAATTGCGTGCCGATCACCCCCAAAGAGGGGTCAAAATTGCATGCCGGTTTACAAAGTCGAGCGACCAGCGCTGGTTCTTGCCCTGCGGCACGGCAGCAGGCGCCCGCGTGCTTGCGGCCGCTCCGCTTGCGAACGACGAGCCGCTCCTCCCGGTAGATGCGGAAGAGCCTTTTGTGGTTCACGGTGAAGCCCTCGCGGCGGAGCAGCAGGTGCAGCCGCCGGTAGCCGAAGCGGCGGCGTTGCGCCGCCAGGACTTTCAAGCGCGTGCGAAGCACACCGTCATCACTTCGTCGCCGATGGCGATAGACCTTCGGCGCAAGCCCGATCAGGGCGCACGCTCGGCGTTGCGAGTAGTCCTTCTCTTCGATCGCCCAGCTCACGGCGGTCCTCCTCGCGGCGGGCGTCAGAAGTTTTTTGTCAGCAGCTCTTTGAGGGTGGCGTTGTCGAGCATGCCGGCTTCCTGCTCGCGCAGGATGGCAATGATCTGCTCCTGTGAAAACCTGCCCTTACGCATCATCCGTCTCCTTCTCGGATCGACGGACTCTAGCTCAGATCGGGTACCCCTGCGGGGGCAAGGTCATCGTTTTTCATGCTCGCAGGTCTTCCTGTGAGATTGTCGGCGCGCGGACGACGCTGGGAGAGTCAGAGGATATACTTGCAGGTGATTCACTCAGGAGTTGGAGCTCAGGCCGGTCGCAAGACCACAGTTCGGGGAACGAAGCGAGGAACGGCAAACCAAGCGACACGATCCGGCGCAAGCAACGACGCCACGGCAGCCGCATGCAATAGCGGCGCGCTGCACCCGGCGGAAGCTTTCTCCACACACGGCTCGATGTGGTGGCGCCATACGCGATGCATATCGCCGATCGTCCACACGCCGTAGCCAGGCTTGAGAGCATGCCCAAGCTGGAAGATCAGGGCTTCACCGCTTTCCATGGATTCCTTCCAGAATTCCTCATAACTGGAGGGCACGTAGAAATAGAAATGACTGTGATCGATTTGGATCAAGGAAGTGTCGATAGCGTCGTCCAGGTCAAAGAGGGCAGCGCAGACAAGCATAACTGAGAACAGCTCGCTCGGGTTCTGCAGGAAGTCGGCCTCGGCTTCCCATGGGTTCTCGTGACGAAGGATAAGATAGTCGAGGATGTCCGAGGCAGTAGCGTCCTCGATCAGGACCCGCCCGTGGTGACAATTGAAATCGAAATAGAGGCGCCCGACAACCTGCTCGCCTTCCTCAATCCAGCCCCTGACCTTGCACTGCGCTAGGAAGAGTAGGAGGGGAGCAGCCTGGCCGTCGCAGACGGCTACGATCGTTTGGCCGTAGTCGGCCAAGATGCGGTGGGTGACGCTTTTGAGAACCTCACGTTCTACTTGCGCATTCTCGGGGAGGACGAGAAGAAGGTAGCCGATCCAGCCCAGAATAAGCGAAGTGCGCCTCGGCAGGTTATACAGATCTGGCAGCGCTCCTGGAGCGACGAGGTGGTATTTCTCGCGCTTCATAGCCTCGTCGAGCTCACCAACTGTCGCCAACGCGGAGTGCTTGATAAGCTCTAGCTGCGCTTCAAGAGCCTTTAGCCCTTCGGGCTGCGCGTGACGAGGCATCAATGCGCGCGCCATGGCAGCGTGGACTAGTGTTCGAGCGAAGGTATCGTGATGGGAAGCGAACGCTTCAGCGAAGCTGTTGGTGAGAGCGTAGGTTGAGGAGAGGAGGCCTTCTGTTCCGCCTTGCTCCTGGACAACCCTGGTAAACAACATCGGCAGCTCCCGCAATGTTGCCGCCGATGGACTTAGAAACGAGCGCCAGAGGTCGGTCGCGAGATCGTCACTGAGAGGATTTCGGCGAGGGCCAAAGCGTAAGACACCGAACGGAGTCTCGGCCTTGGACTCAGCCGAGTAAATTGGATTGCGGCAGAAGGCATCGGCGCCTGTAATGTTCAAGCTGCAAAGGTTGGGCTCTTGCTCCCCCTTGGAGACGGGCAACCGAATGGCCTTGACGATGTCACCAAGTCCTAGAAATGGCTCGTTTTCGTTCAGCCGCACATCACCCTTCAGCACCTCTAGGAGCCGGCTCGTGAGATGGCCACCAGCGGACGTCTCGCCCGCGCTCTGATCCGGTTGTGCTGCTGATAGAACGGAAAGGCTGAACCCCGGAGATTTCCGGGAAGTATCCTGCCGAAGGACCGCTGTCAGATCGAACGCGATACCGCCGCTCTGACAGGCATCGATCACGATGTAAGCTTGACGGGGACGCAGCTCTGTTACTGCCCGCAATATCTCAGCGATATTGATTGCGGATACGGACAGGGCATCGAGATACGTTCCTCGGGGGCAAAGGTATAGCGATCCGTCGCTCATGCCGCCGTGACCGGCGAAAAACAAAGCGAAGGTATCGAGATCTTTATGGTTCTGGAGCAGGGACCGAAGCGCGGCCTCGATTTCCGGCTTTTCCGGGGAAAGAAGAAGATGAGAGATATCTCGGCGATAGAGCGCAGCCGGTCCGATGGTAAGAGCCTCAAAAATCCCGGCGGCGTCTAACTCTGCGGACGCGAGGTTGTCGATATGGTCGTATTGGTTGCAGCCGATAGAGAGGAGGATTGAGCTGGTCATCGCTTCAACGCGATCTTGTAGTTTGAGATCCGACACGCCTCTTTAGCGGTAGCATCCGCCTCCTTACATTCGGTGATGGCCTCGATGCGTGCCTTATATTCGGGATCATTCTCCATCGAGAGGCGCTGGATTTGCTTTGCGATGCCCGAGCCCACCACGAGCTGGGGGTTCGTCGGAACGCCATAGCGATCAACGCCGAATGCTATCCCTGTGAGCGCCTCTTCGAACCCAGCCTTGAACCCTTGCCGCCCATCGACTTGATTGCCGCTCTTTTGGATTGTCTCCTCCAGCATCTCGAACATCGTCTGCATAAACATCCCATGCAGCTGCTCGGAAAACCGGGCGATGAACTCGATGAGCACATTAACGTCGTTATCAATCACGCGCCGCAAGTCAATCGAGATCTCGGTGGAACGAAGCTTGGATTCGGCTGCCTCCTCTGGGTCACTAGAGTGCATCGTCTTCCAGCGCCGCCCGTGTTTCAGGCGGTAAACGTTGGCTGCCGTCAGGAGATTGCCGCGCCTTCCAGATAACAGCAGGTGGATACGCTTGTAAATCTCCTCTTCAAGACGACTACATTCGCCGACCATTGGAAATGGCATCCTACGGACACTCCTAGGCACCTTTTCCGAAGATGGTTCGACAGCCATCGAAGCTCCAGTTGTCGCGCAGCACCGGCAGCCGGTCTCTGTGATGACCATTGATCGACTCGTCTCCTCTACAAGGCTAAATCCTCGCCGAGAATTGTGTAGTGCGGGGCATCTTAACTCGTTACCGTTACTCCGAGCGGATTTTCGCGTCAGTCCAGTGCCGCCAACCCCAAACGTTCCTTTGGCCAACGGCCGTGCTTGCACCGCGAACTCTAACCTATCGGATGTCGGCTTCTTGGGACAAAGCTGACCACTCCAGCAAGCTCACGAGCATATCCCGTGTCGCCGTCCGCGCAGTCGGTTCCCCAGACCATGCCCCGGTTAGTTCCACCTCCTGAGTCAAGCCATCAGAAGCGTTCGCGAGTGATGTGATTGCCGGATCGGAATGTTCTAGTGCGATACGTGCGAACGCCCTTCGGTGTAGACACCGTTGTGACAGTGGTGTTCCCCGCGCGGTTGGAGGACGTGTACCGAGGCCCCATCTTGCCGGTGGTTGTGGTATACGTGTGATTTCCGCTCTTGAACTTGTACGTAAACGACGTCCCCTTCTTGCCGACATTGGTGATTCTGATGGATGGCGGCTGCTTCGTGGCCTTGACTTTCGGCGGCTTGAAGACCTTCATCTTTTTCATTTTGAGCGGTCGAGGGACCTTGATCCGCTGTTGCTTATACCTATGCGGCTTGTGAACTCGGGACCGGCTTGAGAACCGCCTTACAGAGCGATTGCTAGGAGCGAAGAGGACGTAAAACAAGGCAGCGAAGACAAGGAACGGCGTACCGCACGCCAGAAAGAGGTCGTTATTTCCCTCTCGGTAATTGAGCCAAGAGGCTAAGCTGATCGCCGCAATAGCTGTCAGTATGGCAACAGTGGGGTGCGCGAGCGCCAACAAACCAGCGCAGCATAGGCCAACGATAGTGATCCAGAAAGCGCCTCCATAAGAACCTATGCCGGATTCATCCTGTCGCCGCTTGAGCTCGTTCCAACACATGACAATCAAGCCCACTATCGCCGCGAGCACAGCCAATCCGATGGCGAGATAGACAGGACTGACGCGCGGGACAGTCTGAGCTGACTTTTCAATTGGCGGCATGGGAGTGTCTTCGAAATGAAACCCCTCGGTGAAGTCGACTTCCGCGACACGCACACCCAATGGATGGGCAGCCAACGCGGGAACCAAGGAGACCATCAGAGAAAGAATGACCATTGCTTTTGTGAGGCCAACGGGGGAACTTACAGTCATGGCGCTCTCCTCCCTCTAAGGACGCAACAGGGTTTGGATGCGATCGACGCCGCTGACAAAGGCGCCGGAGAACCGGCGCAGCATTTTGATGAAATGGCGGGGGTCGAGGCGTGCGTCGTAAGTCATCCAGTAGGCGCCGCACACCCTGCGGTCGTCCCAGAAGAATTGTACGAGGATGTGGGTGGTGCTTACGGTGTTGATCGCATCGAGCACTTTGGAGGCGGGAAGACCCTTCTGCCAATCCTCGTCGAACGGATAATAACTGAAAAAATGAACCAGTTTGCGGTCTTCATCCACGTCGATCCAGACCGGGCACTCGAGTCCGTCCGTGGTGAAGATGTGTCCATCATTGTCGATTTCGTTCTCGATCACTGCACTGGTGAGGATACTGCAAAGGCGATTGATGGAGACGTCCGCCTCTTCAATCGTGGAGGAAGCGGGAGTAGGGGAAAGGAGGTGGATGTTGCTCATGGGGCAATCCTGCAAATTGAGTGAAAGGCGCGCACAGCCGCGCCGCGGGCAAGGAGGTACCCGCAACAAAAAAGTCGGAGAGGTGGTCTACTTATGGAATTATGAGGCGCGATCGCTGCTGAGTGCGATGCAGAGCGCCTCGGTGAGGTTGATCTTGTTCTTGATTGCCATGACGTTTCCCTTGGTTGCCGCATATGGGGCCGCATCGGCCTTTGGGGCGATCCACCTTGCCAAGAGAGGCCGGTTGGCGCGGACGTTAGTAATCCGCCTCTTAATTCAGAAGTCCGCGCAAGCGTAGAACCGTTCAAATGCTAACAGGAATATTCGAAAAAGTCAAGATGCGCCGCTCAAGCTTTGGCGAAATCAAGATGCACGCGTTAGCCTTCATCGCTGCGCGCAACCCGCTCTCCTGCACGCTCGTCAGCCGCACGAGATCTAAGGCGATCCTAGACCCTATTGGCCGGCAACCCTCCGACTGAGCCTCTCCGAACACCGCGATCCGCCACCTTTCGTTTGATCCGTTGACAGATGACGTTACTATGCCGTGTTCCATTTGGAACGGAGAACGCGTCATGGCCTTGTTGAAATCCCTATCCTTCGGAGCACTTGCCAAGCCAGCCCATACCCCGCTCGCCAGCCGCAGGGCATCGCTGATCGAAAAGCTTGAGCATCAGCGGTCGCTTGCTGCCGACCCAACTTATGTGCGCAAGGATACGCGTCGCGTCTCAGGCGAAGACGGCGGCAAGAAGATCATCACCATTGAGAAGCGTGTGCGACCCTGGTGGCGAGAAGACGTCCACGGTGTGATAGGGTTCGAGGTGCGTTTCGGCTCAAAGGTGATCGAACTCGAGCGAGGCAAGCCAGCAGTGATCGTCCCTGCAAGAGACCAGCTCGTTGGGGTCATCGACTCTCTCTTGGCGGCTGTCCGCGGCGGCGAACTCGACGAGCACCTCAGCAAGCTTGGACCAGCTCGACCTAAAACCCGGAAGGCTGACAAGGCGGCTAACTGAGCGTGGAACGCTCCGAGGGAGATATGGAAGCGCGACGCTTCTTCGTCTTGGGAACAAGCGTTGTCACGTTGATCCATAACTATCGCAATCGCGTGCGGCGACGCTTAGCAGCAGAGCAATCGGCTGACGCGACCGTTGTCGATCTCGCCAAGTGGAAGGCGTCGCGCGGCTTCGGATAGCGGCTCCTCAGAAGTCAGACCTGCTTTCGTGTTCCCTTCGACGCATGTGGGCGGCTTTTGCTGCCCGCATTCGCTCTCCATACGAAATCGAACTCCTTCTGTTGGGCGATGTACAGCGCTGACCTGTAGTCACACTGGATCGCGGGCGCATAGTACGTGTTGTCGGATAGGCAGTACGGCGTGTACAGCATGCGCCGTTCGTTCATGAACAAGCACTGATAGATCACGCCTCGGCTCACCTTGGTGACAGCCACGTTCGGCATCCTCTCCGCGATACCGAGCCAGAATGAATACGAGCGCGCTATCTCGTCTCGAACTTTGCCAACATGGTCAGGGAACGAAGTGTTCAGCATTGCAGGAAGCGCCTCGTTCTTCGCGTCCATGATCATTACGAACACTTTGAGCTTCCGTTGCGCAGCCCTCTCAAGGGCCGGCATGAAATCCGATGATAGGCCAATCGATTGCATGGCTATGCCGGACATGTTGAACCAGTTTTGCGCTTCATCCAGCAGCTTGATGTGTTGCATCCCGCCAGAGATCGCATCGATGTATCGATCAAAGATGCGGAAGCTCTCTCCCAATCCTCCGAGTGGCGAGAGGCTTGGCCTAAAGGGCACCTCCTGCGGCACACCCCCGGTTCTCAACTGTTCGATAGCCTTCCTCAACTCGTCCTTGTAGGTGCCCTCAAAGAGCGATCGAGGTCTCAAGTCGTAAAAGATGACACGCTGATCCTTGATGTCGAAGGGTAAGGCGTGACTTGCCTCGCACAGGATGATGAGCGGACGCGCCGCTGCGTGCGCGATAGCGAGTTCGTAGTACACGTTGGGATTCTGGTAAGTCAGAATGGCTATCAGCAAATCATCGTGCAGGATGCTGTCGTACATCTGATCCGAAATTCGACCGGGACGTGCATTATGATCCCCGCGGTGAGGAGCATAGCCAAGCTCTTCGAGTACTGGCTTGATGATGTAGTCGAAGACATCATCAGCATGGGCGCGAACATCAGAACCTGGGGCGCCGATCGGCGAGATAACAAAGCACTTCGGCTTGACCATCGGTGACACGACTCCACAATGCGCTCCGAGATGCGTGTCTACAGTATAATGCTGTTATTTCAGTGCGATATAGCCATCGACGAATATTTCTTTGCAACGTCGGCTTATGCCTTGGAATGCTGGCGGTAGGAAACGTAGATCTGTGTTCGGGGATGACTTGGTCGGCTTTCGTCAACGCCAAAAGCCGGCGGCAGGAATGGACCCAAGTTCTTCACTCACGACCAAACTCCTGCAGGTTCCTTGCCATTGCCGCCGACAGTGGCAGTCGCTTTGCGTAGAAGCGCTCGATCTGATCGACGCTGGTCCCCGCGTTCTTCGCCAGGTTGAAGATGTTGACCTTCCCCTCCGACAAGATGATGCGCATGCAGATAGCGGTATGTCTCAGGCTGTAGATGCTGCGATCAGTATCTGTGATGGGATCGCGCTTGAGACCCGTTTCGTCCAACAGAGCGTTGAACTGGCGCGCTATGGTACGGGCAGCGGTTCCTCGGTTGGAGTACGCAGGTAGGAAGATATAGTCCTCTCCTTTGGCGTCAGGATATCGCTGACGGATCCGCTCATAGACCGAGACGGCAGCTTCCATTGTGTTCGCCACACGGAACCCCGTCTTGCCGTCGCGGACCGTGACCAACAAGCGCTTCGGGTTATCCGCCACGGCGATGTCGTTGTGCTTGAGCGCATACAGCTCGGTTACAGTCGGGCGCACAAACGAGTGCACGCAGAAAAGGATCAGGTCTCTGAGCTCTTCGGTGACCACGACCCCGCGAACCTTCGTTCCTTCAGCCGCCAGTAGTCTCGCCCCCTTGAGCAGCTTCTTGTACTCGTCGTTCTCTTTGGAGACGAGCGGGTCGAAGCGGAAATACGGTCGCGGTTCGTCCTTCTGTGGCGCTCTGGGGGTTGCGGGAACTGCGTCGATCGCCCCGTCGTAGCGAGCGACCTTGAGCACGTTGCGGAACGTCGCCATCAACATGTTCAGCGTAGAGGGCGAGAGGTCCGATCGCTTCTCCGTGATGCCGTCGATGAAACGCTGCCAATCTCGGGTTTGAAGCTCTCGCACGTCTCGGGTGCCGAACTCCCTGACTAGTCCCCACTCGTCATTATCGAGAGCCAACTTGGCTGTGCGGATGTAGTTGGCGTTGCGCTCACCCTTCTTCACTTGAAGATTTGCTTTTTCAAGGAACCGCTTCGCATAGGTCCGAAAGCTGTACTCCTTGGGAGCAGGAGCGTCTGCACCAACCAGCTTTTCAGCTATCTCTCGCGCAACGGACCGAGCTTCGATCCTGCTGCTTTCCTTGGTTGAGCGAGTTCTGTACCGTTTCGCTTTCCTGTCGAGGATTCGCGCATAGTAGAATGGACTCGCACCTGTTTTGTAGATTGCGATCCCATCCGCGACCTTGATGATCTTACCGTCCAGAGCGTGGCGAGTTCTACGCTTCATTCCGTGTACGCATTACTTTTCATAATCTCTAAACACGACCTCTAAACAGTGTTGTAAATAGCTGACTTTACTATGGTTCGCAATAACTCTTAATCAGCGGGTCCACAGTTCGAATCTGTGCACACCCACCATCACAACTTTTTGGCATCGCTGTTCAAATCTGCCTCTGCGGGGGCGGATTGTCGCGAGCGCGTTACCACTTCGCTCAGCTGCGTTACCAGTTTTCCCGTTTGTTCTTTGTTCCGGCGGCATCGCATCACAGTTCGGACACGCGTAGGCAATGCCCCTCTCGTCGTTGTCGACCGCGTGTATTCGAACCGGCGCGCTGTCACATGGTCGATCGGCGCCTCGCACGTGGGCAGTTCCCAACGTTAGCCATCACTTCCTCCCTTTGAAACGCGCCTCGAGCACGTCGAGGCCGATGGCCGTGGCCTCGCGGATGACCTGCGAGCGCATCGCGCCGTCGGGCCGCGCATCGACGAGGGCGTCGACGCGATCGAGGAGCTGCTGCGGGAAGCGCACGGGCACGGGCACCGCCTGATCGTCTTTGGCCTTGCTGGGCCGCCCTACGCGCCTTGCCATGTCCTCGAGCCCCGGTGCCGATTGCATCTCCCTCTCGTTTATGTCCTACAAAAATCAACGTCAAGGCCGTTGCGCCTTAGATATTTCTGTATTACAAATATACACGTCGCGCAAGCCCGTTCTTGCAAGACGGTGAAAGCAAAGCCCGGCAGGCGTTCGAGCGCCTCCGGGCCGTGTCTCGATACCCACCTTGCAGAGGGAACTTCGACATGAAAACCACTACCACACTGTGGCGGATTTCGCCACTGGCCTGGGCGGCGATCGCGATCGCGGTCACCGTCGAGGCTGCCATCAACGCGCTCCGTGCCTACGGGCTCGGCGCGCACCTCGAGCGCTTCACTTTCACCGTCGCCGGCACGCCCGTCTCGCTCGCGGGCGCGGTTCTGGTAGCGGCCCGCGTACCCGGCGACCGTAGCGATCAACGCCGGCCTCCGCGATCGCCAGGTCCAGCGCCTGCTCCATCGCCTTGAGGTCGACAGGTAGTCGCCGCACCACTGCCGCACCACTAACTCGTGCGCCCGCGCGAAGGAGCCGCCACTCTCGATCAGGCAGCCTGTTGATCGCGAGCAGCGCCTCTCCTCCATCTCTCCTCTTCACTGCACGCTTGACCGCAGTGCGAGTCCGCTGGAGAGCCAGCCGGACTCGTCCCCGCTTGCCAACACCCTCCTGCTCCTCGCTAGCCTTGCCCACCCAGTAGGTGATCCCCTCCGCAACATCTAACAGGTAGGAATCGGGGACCCCGGTTCGATTGTAGCTCACCAGGACGGCGAACAACCGGAGCGCGCCAAACAGATCGTCCGCGAGCGCAACGCCTTCTGTGCCCTCGTCGGCGAGACCGCACCAACGGTTGAAAACGGCGATGTATCGGTTGGCTAGTTCCTGGCCGCCAGCAGCAAGCGCAGCTGAGACGCCGGGCCATCTCGACACGCGGATGTAGCGAACGAGTACATCGGGAGACACCTGTCGTTCACTCGCGGCATCGCGCAGCGTAGCCACGTCTGCCGCCCAGAACAGTTTTTCCAACGCAGCAGGCGGCACTGGTCCGCAGACGTCCGCCTCGTGGAGCAACGGTGTCCACTCTGGACTACCCGTCGCGTTTCTCGCCAACGCAGCGGTGCCCATGCCTGCGTCCTCCTCAGTCGTCATTTCGCCGGCCGGTACAGTTCCCTGCACTACTGCCCTGCACCGACGCGCTTTATCCACGTTCAACGGTTCTAGACGCGTAGTCGCCAGATTCGACGTGCGTCAAACGCGCATTCGAGGTGTCCACTATTTTCTACTTTTGGTGATCACGAGATGCACCCCAAACGCGACATAGAGCGACCCAGCGCTGTCACTGCCTTCGCGCTGTATTGCGTGGGGCGCCCCTGATGACCACGACCCGCGCAGCACGCGACGCGCTCACTCGCAAGGGCATCGCCCCCGCCGGTCTGCCACTCGAGGAAGCAGCCGCGTTCATTGGCATTTCGCGGAATTCCTTTCTGAAGGAAGTCGAGGCGGGCACGCTTCCGAAGCCGCTCCCCCTCACGACTCGGCGTAGGATTTGGTCGCGTGCAGCCCTCGCCCAGGCCATCGGTGCGGAAGGCGCCCGCGACGAGCGTGCGATCGGCGACGAGATCGACAAGGCAATCGAGACCTATGCCGTCTGACCTGCCGAAGTATGTGAAGCGGATCCCGCGCGGAAGGCGCGTTCACCTCTATTTCCGCTACCGAGGCTGCTACACGAAGCTTCCTTCCGACCCCACGAGCTCGGAATTCTTCGCGGCGTACGCGCTGGCCCTCGAGGGAACCGAGAAGCCATCTGCACGCGAGCGGTGCCCAGAAGGGTCGGTCAATGCGCTGATCCGCGACTACAAGGCGTCTCCGGAGTTCTCCGCCCTCGCCGTGAAAACCCAGCGCGACTACGCTCGCGCGCTTGACCACCTGGGCCGCGTCCTGGGCCGCTTCCAGGTCAGCGACATCAAGCGCCCCGCCATCGTGAAGCTGCGCAACAAAATCGCGACGCACGGGACGCGCGCGGCCGATCTCTGGGTCTCGGTCGTCTCTCGCTGTTTCCGAGTGGGCCTCGACCTGGGCTATGGCGAGGTCAACCCCGCGGAGAAGATCGGCCGCATCAACGAAGCCGAGGAGTTCAAGCGCTGGCCGACAGAAGCGCGCGCGGTCTTCGAAGCTTCCGATCCCCCGGCGCACTTGATGACGGCGTACATGATCGGCCTCTGGACCGCGCAGAGCCTCGGAGACGTCCTGCGTCTCGCTCGAACGCTCTACGACGGCACGGGCTTCAACGTCCGGCGTAAGAAGACCGATCGCTCGGGCTATATCCCGGCTTTCTCGCTGCTGCGCAGCTACCTCGACAAGCAGCCAAAGACTGGCGTGCTGTTCGTCACCAAGCCGGACGGGACACGCTGGCCAGAGCGGCAATTCTCGGAGGAGCTCCGCGCCTGGCTCGACGGACTTGGTCTGACGGACCTGCACTTCCACGGCCTGCGGAAATCGACGTCGGCGGCCCTAGCCGAGGCCGGCGCTAGCCCGCATGAGATCCAGTCCATAACGCTCCATGCGACACTCGAGATGGTCGAGCACTACACCCGCGAGGTCAATCAGAAGCAGCTCGCCACGGCCGCGATCGCCAAGCTCGAGCTGGCCCAGCGCAAAAGCCGGAAGCGGGGTGGGTAACTCTCCAACTCCAGCGGAAGCTGTCCGATAGCCTCCGTCAGGCGTCCGACGCTACGGGCCAGAAGCTGCCGTCGTGGGTTGAGCGTCGAATGCGCCGCACAATGGCGGTCCGTCCCAATATCGGAAATTGCCCCACGCGTAGTCGGCGCCCCCGTAAACTCGCCGACCATGTCTGCTCATAGAGGTCGAACGGCCGTCAGATATCGATCTTCTCGGCGGTCTCAATCGCGCGGGGCCGTAGGGGGTGGACTTTTGCGCCCCGGCACCCCATATTGAATCTATCGCTGGCATACACAGGCTCCAGCGGCTGAGAGATGCGAGTGCTCCCGCCAGATCGGAGCACTGTCATGCCCTTCCCGCAGATTCCTCCCGGTTTTAGTCGCGACGCGCTCCGGCTCCTCGACATTGCGATGACGAGGGCTTGGATGGAACGCGTTGCCATAGGCGCGTCTCAGAGCGGCGCCGACGCAACACTGTGCGCGACGTTATGGGGCAAAGTGGACCGCCTAGAGAAACTCCAGTCTGGCGAGCGGGGTGGCATAAGAAAGGAATTTGCGAAACACATGGCAGCGCACAGGTTCAAAGTCGGCCAACGCGTGATCTTTCATTCTCCGCGGCGATCCGTGGGTCCATCCATAGTTACTGTCCTTCGTCTGCTGCCGATCGAAGGCCAGGATCTTACGTACAGGATCAAGGCGACCGAGGAAGGTTTCGAGCGGGTGGCCCAGGAACGGGAGCTTGCGAGCCTCCAGGACGAGAATGCCTCATGATAGACACATTCAATTACAGCGCTCCAGCAGAGCTTTTCCCGTCCAAGGGCAAGGGCTTTCGGCGTCAAATGGTTTCATATCGTCGCTTTGAGTCTGCGGCCGTCGCAATCCGCTACGCCATCGAGGAACTGGAACCCGATAAACTGATCGGCGCCGTTCTCGAGATAGATGAGGATCGCTATGACGACGTCGCGATCCGCAATCTCTACGCGAGCGACGGGTACCCGTTGCCACGGCTCAACACCAATCAAGAAGAGAGCTCCGTATGAAAAGCGATTTCCAGATCTTTCAAGGCGCCAATGAGAATTGGGTCGTGTTGAGCCAGATGGGTATTCCCTTACTGGCATCGCGGCGCCAAGGCGTGGCTGAGGCCTTTGGCAAGGCCCTTGCTCATCGTGCTAGCGTCGACTTGATCGTTCACCAGATTGGCGAGCCGAGCGCGTACTATTCCGGGCGCGACCTCACCTACGCGAGCAGGCTCTAGGACGGGAGCTGCGATTGTTAAGGCTTGCTGCCGGCTGGAACCCAATTGACCCACAATCCTCTTGCCTGGCGAGAGAAGTCTATATGGACGACGCGCTCGTGGGCCGCATCATCGACACGACCGCAGAGGTCTATCTAACCAGTCCTTCCAACGTCCGCATATTCGAAGCTGACGTTCTACGAGGGCAAATTTGGGAAACAGGGGACGAACGGTTCACCGACGAGCGCAGTGCGTTGCGATCGCTCGCACAGCGTCTCAGCGCGTCGCGGAACGCCAGCGGCAGGACGGTGCGCGGCGCCCACGATCTGCTGCACAAATAAGATCTTATCCGCCCGGAAAAATCGATCGCCGCTCAGTGCGCGTATGCGCACAGAATACCCAATCATCAATCGGGAACAGTCATGCGATTGTGTACTCAGGTGTCGGCAGCCTCGCGGCATTCGCCGTAGCAGGTCAGGTTCGGACGTACTACGTACGTTAGCTTTCTCCGGCGCATCAGAAATGGTTCGATGAAAGCGATTCTCAGGAGGATACTCGTGGCACTTGATCCCCGGCCGAGCGATTTTTCCGCGACCTCAGCGCTGATCCTGTTTGTGGCATTTGTCGCCTTGGTCGTTGCTGCCGGATACATCGGGCACATCATGGCCGGCGAATAGGTAGCCTGGATCGGCTTCGGATTTTATGACTACCTTCATCTAGGCCGGACGTTGACCCTTGGCGTCAGTGGCTGGTTTGTTCAGCAGCTGCGACAGTCCGGAGCTGTCCAGCAACGACTTGCGCCTGCCATTCCGGATCGAGTGCGATACCAAGAATCGTTCGGCACTGTTCGCACAGGAATTGGACTGCAGGCACGGTCCGCTTCGATCCCTCATCGCGTGCACGAAAGTACTCAATGATAACATGAGACTCTGCATCGCATTTTGGGCATTTCCCGCTCACGATATTCTCCTGCCAGACATGATGTCTAAGTGTGCGGGGTCTGACTTGCCGGCGCTCAGAACCTATCGGGTAAGATCCCGAGCGCCGGAACTTGCGCCAAAGCGCTTGATGACGCGCAACAGCGATTAGCTTACTTGAATATTCGCGACGGCAGTCTTACCGGAACGGCGATCCTGCTCGGTGTCGAAAGAGACCTTCTGTCCTTCCGACAGGCTCGTCAGCCCTGCACGTTCGAGTGCACTCGCGTGGACGAACACATCGCTTCCTCCATTGTCCGGCGCAATGAATCCGTAGCCTTTTTGTCCATTGTAAAATTTGACCGTTCCCGTGTTCATGATCACTCCAATCATTGATGCTAACGAGCTGGCGCACGCGGCGAGGCGCACGCCAACTCTAACTCTCGAATTTTTGGGGTCTATGAACATACGCCCAGCAGCGCTGAGCACAGCGGCCCGCATTCCGGCCAAACTCGATTTATTAAAATAACAATAGCCTCGCTTAATTGCAAGGGCTCATTGAGACCGTCAATCGTGCCGGATGGTCACGTGACGCTCGTGGGATGCGACTTGCGTTGCCCATCCGTCCATGAGTGCGCACGCCACATCCTGAGTAGTTTCCGAAGGTACCTAGGCGGTCCGTCGTCCGCTACCGTCCCCCTATTCCATCATCGCAGGCGTCGACCTTCGTCTCCTGCTCTCCAACACGTGAGGGCGGAATCACGCGCATTGGGATGTAGGAGGAGATCGGAATGTCCATACGAACACCGGAACAGATCGCTCAACGGATCATAGAACTGCTCGATCAAAGGCACACCGGGCCTGGAGAGCACGACATGTTCGGTGCCATAGCGGCACGGCTCGCCAATGAGGAGATCATGGGGACTGAGCTGAATGACGGTGTGGAATTCGGAGTGGCGAACGGATGGTTCAGCATGAAAGGTCCGCGAATTTGGCGAATCGCTGCAATTCCCCACTCCAAGCTATGACGTCCAACGACGCCACCGGTCCCGCTCGTGAGTGGGCGAAGTTCTGTTCCGACGTTCTGAGTAGAGTCCGACTCTAACAGCCGCCGCTCCTTCCGCTCTAAAGTCCTCCATGACACGCATCTAACGCCGTCCACAACCGCGCCGCCAAGCCACGCTTAACGCAATGAGGAACTACCATGGATGACCCCAAAGCCAAATATGTAGCCGAACGCCGGAATTGGCGTGCCATTTCGCCGTGGATGGTTCCACCGCTGCTGGTGCCTCTGGTGCTCGCGCTGGTGTTCGTCGTCTATGTCGTACTCTTGACCGCAAATTAGCGTCGTCGGGCCGATCGGAGAATTGAATGTCACGTTTCCAGAATCTCATATCAACGAGTATCGTCCTTACCGTCATTGTGGGAGGTGTTGCAGGCGCTGCGGTCGCCATGGCGCTTGAGGGCGTTGTGAGTAACATTCCTGCATTGGCCGTCGCGGCCGGATTCTTCGCCGTGATGATCGGCACAACGGTTCGTCACTACACCGTATTGGCATCCATCCGTGGAGCAGGTCCTGGTCCCGGAAGATTGGCGATCCCTGGCCTTGTGATGGTCAATGCGACGATTGCAGCGATCGGCGGAGGTCTTATGGCGTACTTTGCGAGCCTGAACGTGCTCAATCCGCCACCTTCGGCCTTGATCGGCTGTCTTGCGGGCGTCTTGGCGAGTATCGCCTTGGAGCTCTTGATGCTTGGCTATCGCGCCAGATCTCCGTAGAGAAATTCCAGACGGCACCTTGTCGCCGGAAAGGAGACGCGTGGTGACACTCAGTTTTCCCAATCGGAGCCGCAGCTACGACGCACGCGGACGGCGCGTGCGCTTTTGGGGTTATGACGGTGCGCTCGAAATCAGCTTCTTCCTCGATCAGAGCGCCTTCTCCCGCATAAGCTCAAATCCGAAGATGGACGAGACCGAAATTCTGATTGCCTTCGACCGCCATCGGGATCAAATCATTGACGTCGCGGCAAAGCTATACTCCGGCCGCCGCAGAGACGCCTACACGCTGCAGGCATCCGACTTCTGATCGTTGCGGGCCGCTCAAGCCGCCGCGATCGCGATCCGGATCAAGGCCGGAAGCGACTTGGAGCCGGTCTTTCTCATAATGGCCGCCCGATGGTTGTCCACCGTGCGCTGACTAATGCCAAGGTCGGCGGCAATGTTCTTGCTCGGATGTCCGGCCATGACGAGGTCCATGATCTGGCGTTGGCGAGTCGTCAGCCCTGCGACAAGAGAGATAGCCTGCTCCCGCGCCGCAGAGGGTCTACCTCCATCGAGCTCGAACGCGCGCGCAATGCTCGCAAGCAGCTCCACGTGACCGACCGGCTTTTGAATAAAGTCGGAGGCACCCGCTTTCATCGCCTCGACGGCCAAAGCAATGTCTCCGTCGCCAGTTATCATGACTGTGGGCAGCGTGCAGTTTTTGGCTCGGAGGCGCTTGATCAGTTCGAGACCGGTCATGCCGGGCAATCGGGCGTCGATCAGCAGACAACCATCGGATCGCTCGGCGCCCAGGAACTCCTCGCCATTTGCAAAGATTTCCACTGCATAGCCATGCTCTTGGAGCAGATCCCGCATTGCCTCGAGGACAACGGCGTCATCGTCGACAACGAATACTCTCTGCGCCGCGGACGGAACTGCGGACGATGGCACGTCAGTCGCGGCATCGGGTCTGTTTTTCCTCGACTTGACCAGAAGGTGCTGGATTTGGCTTATGAGCTGCTGCGATTTCACCGGTTTGTTGAGCTGAATGTGCCCCTGGTCCGCAATAGTGCGCAACGTGATGGTTGCGATGTCCCCCGTCAGGACAATGGCGGGGATGTCTCGGCCGAGCTGCTGCCGCAGGCCCGCGATGGCATCGAGGCCGCTCGCCCCGCAAGACAGGTTATAGTCCGCGATCACGAGATCCAGTTTCGCAGCGTCTTTTTTGGCTATATCGAGTGCCGTAGCGACATCGCCTGCGACCGTCGTCCGATGTCCTTCCTGATCGAGAAGCATCTTGACCATATTCCGCACGATTGGATCGTCGTCGATGATCAGGATTGTGCCGGCAACGGGTACCGAGTTCTCCTCGACTACGCGTATGGGCGGCGTCTCACCGACTTCGCCTGCGTCGCCGATCTGCACCTCCACCGCAAATGCCGACCCGTACCCGGGGATCGAGCGGACGTCGATCGAATGCCCGAGCAGATCTCCTATCCGCTTGACGATTGAAAGGCCGAGCCCAAGACCCAAACTGCTGTCGCGAGCCGGATTTGCGAGCTGGTGGAACTCCTCGAATATCTTCCGGGCCTGATCCATGGGCAGCCCGATGCCCGTGTCGAGCACCTCGATACGAATGATCCCCTCTCGCCGCCGACATCCCAGAAGCAGCTTGCCTTTGCTCGTGTATTTGACGGCATTCGAGATCAAATTGTGAAGCATTTGTCCGAGGAGCTTGGGATCACTCCGCACAACGAGGCTGCAAGGCACCACGTGCCACTGCAGTCCCTTTTCCTCCGCAAGATAGCCGAAATCGGCTTTCAGCCTTGCAAGCACGCTGCTGATAGGGAAATTGACAATACTAGGCTGCACGACGCCGGCTTCGAGCTGGTTTATGTCGAGCAACTTGTCGAGCATGCTCGACATGGCACCAACCGTGTCGTCGAGGCGTTCGAGCAACTGAAGCGCATGTTCGTCGCGCGCACGCTTTTTCAATATCCCTTGCAGCAGATTGATGGTCTGTAGGGGCTGGCGCAGATCGTGACTGGCAGCGGCCAGGAACCGCGATTTGCCGATGTTGGCACTTTCGGCTAACGCCTTTGCGGCTGCCAACGCCTCGCTCTCACGCTTCGCGTCTGTGACGTCGACGATTGACAGAAGCACGTTCTGGCCTGCCAAGGAGCCGTCTCCGATGGCTCGAGCGCTCACCTTGAACGACCGGACGCCGCACGTCGGCAGTTTGAGCGTGATTTCGGTATCAGCCACTCCCTCGCCGCTCGAAAGAAGGGCGGCAAGATACGTTTGCATCTCCGGCACATCGAGATGGGAGCCAAAGTCTAGGACGTGGGGACCGACCATGGTTGCCGGTTCGATTTCGAATGCCCGGTAGAAGGATGTCGAGGCAGAAACGACGCGAAGCTCTGTATCCAATACGACGAGAGGCTGTTCGATCGTGGCAATAATGCCTTCGGAATACGCGCGCGCGGCCTGGCTCTCCCTTTGGGCGACCTTGACTTCGGAGATGTCGGCAAAGGTGATGAGCACTCCATCGACGTGCTTCTCATCGCTACGATAGGGCAGGATGCTGCAGATATAGCAAGTCCCGTCATCGGCTTCGACTTCTCGCCGAACAGGAGCAACCCTATCGAAGACGGCATGCGCGTCGCGCAGCATGTCGTTGTTTCTGAAGCGATGCGTGAACTCGGAGAGCGGGCGCCCGATGTCGCTCGCCGTGACGTCGAACAATGGCGAGATCGACGGTGTGAAGAAGCGGATCCTCAAAGCCCGGTCGAGCACAACGATGGGCACGTCGGAGCTGTTGAGGATGTTGTTGAGGTCGTCGGATGCCACGCGCCAATGCTGCGCCGCTTCCGGAACCTGACTGTTCGGCACCGTTTCGCGTTTAGGCGCGCACTCTGAGGACGGCAGCTTTCGGGATACCCTCGGCGCACCAGGACGAGGCCCGGTCATGATCCTGCTCTCCGTGCGCGCTCGCCCCACGATGGGATAGTGCAAGCGAATACATCCTAGCATGTATTGTCCTGCCGCGGCGCGCGTTGACGCGAACCATGGGCAACGCGTCGGAAAGCCCCGTAAGGCAGCGGTGCGCCATAGGTACATTCCGAGTCTAAGCTTTGTCCCCGCGGAGGTGCATTGTCGGCTTGAACTAAACCATCAACCCGGTGACAATCATGACCGACAAACCCACAAGCGCCTTAAACACTCCGATTGCCGCGCTACCTGATGCGCCGACTGCGCCATCCAACATGCCAGCCGGAAGTCCGTCGCCCGTCGGCAAGCCGGAAACGGTTGCCAATCCGGCCGTCAAGTCGGAGCAAAAGCCAACGGCGCCCGCACCGCAGAAGATCTAGGTGAGCGCGCGACCGGCGTGTCAAATCGGCCACTCGCAGCGCCGAGCCAGTGCACCATGTGCACTGGCTCCCTCTGCGTTCCTTCGGCAAACGGAGTGCTCTCGTATGAAAGCGTCCATGTTGCCCTTCACGCTGGCGACGATGCTGCTGGCCTCACCCGCTTCCGGCCAGCAGCCGGCCCCCAAGCCCGAGATGCCCCCGTGGGACGGAGCCGTCTTCGCCAGTACGGCGACTGACGGGGCGATGCGCGACCATGTCCGGCTCGTTCACACTGCCATCCCCAGCGGTTCTTTGGAAAAGTGGAGACGATGACGACGCGCACCATCCGATCGATTGCAGTATTCAATAGCGCTTTTAATCTCGGTGGCATCGACGGTGAGTTGCCCGCCGGCAGCTATAGGATCGAGTCTGAGGAACAGCTGATCGAAAGTTTGTCCTTCGTGGCCTTTCGCCGAGTGGAAACCACCATCGAGCTTCCCGCAATCGGTTCTGTCAGTCTCAAGAGACAGGTCGTCGCTATCGATCCACTCGATCTTGCCATGGCCCAAGATCGTGATGCCGGACATGAGTAGTATCCGAGCCTGATGCCGCATCCACGCTGGCGCTAAGGTTGGTTTGTGCCATCCGCCTAACGAAAGGACTTTGCTCTGTTCAAATCCCATCCTCACAGTTCCATTGCCGCGCTCGCCTTGTCCGTCTGCCCAATAATCTTGGCTACTGGCCCGGCAAGTGGTCAGGAAACGGCATCTGCGCCGGCCGCGCATGCGCAGGAGTCCGCTCCCGAGCTCGGCAACTATAGTCGGGCGACAGAAGCTGAGAAATTGGCTGCCTGCATGGATCTATGGGAACCTGCGACGCACATGACCAAGGAGCGGTGGAGGACAGTGTGCAAGCGCATTCAAACCGACGACTGATGGCGAGGTGAGATCGATCTTGCGACGTGCATATCGGGGGCCGGAGGGATGAAGACGCTCTATAAAAAGGCGAAGCTCATCACAGAAGCAGAGGCCCGCTACATCATCGCCCACGGAACAGCTTCATCCAGCGAATGGGTCGTCGTACAGTATATGGACCAGTGGTTCGACATACGTGGCATGACAAAATCAGAAATCACGCATCATATCGAGGATCTGGACCGGAAATTGGCGTCCGACCTAGCGGCCGGCATCGGAAATCCGCACTAAGCGTTCATAGCTCTTCCTGACCGAGCCTGGTGGTGCCGGCAATCGTGCGGCATTTTTCTCAGCGAGATCCCTCCATGTATCCCAACAAGACGTCGATCGACCCGTCACCATTGCAGGATCCCGTCATTCCCATCGGCCAGAGAAAAACGATGGAGACGCTGTTGGCGGACGACTGCCGTTGGCCGATCGGCGATCCGCAGCTATCCGACTTCCATTTCTGCGGGTGCCGGAAGGTCGATGGGCATCCTTACTGCGCTTTGCATCTTCGTCTCGCGTTCCAGCAGTCAAAGCCCCGAGCACCGGCCTATCCAAACTTCGTTTCGTAGAGGTTTAGAGGGCATCTGCCTGGGTGTGCGCGCGGAAGTAGGCCTGGAGTGATCACGCGGATGAAAGAATGTTTAGAGGTTGCGCGCGAGCTCGATCGCTTGATCACGATTGGTCATCAGGACGCCAGCCTGTTGACTGCACTCCAGCGAAAGTTTCCTGCTTTGACGCAGGCCGGCCTCGAGGCGGCCTTCTCTAAGGTCATTGCCGACCGTGGGCTGAAACTCGATCCCGAGAGGAAGCTGTAAGAGCGTCAAATTGAGGGCCGACACAATCGCGTCGTCCGCTTGCCGTTCCTTGCCATCGCCGCAACTGCATTCGGGGCACGCCTCGACGCGAGCGAATTTTTCATTTCGCTAAACACCCGTGGTCCAGCCATTGAGGTTATGGTGGCGGGTTTGGCGGTCGTCGGTTCGCGGCCGATCTGGCTCAAAGGGAAGACCTCATGCGGCGTCATCTCATCGTCCGCCATACGACCGAATATCACTACGCAGAACCTGTTTCCTTTGGCCGCCACCGCATGATGTTTCGGCCGCGCGACAGTCACAGCCTGCGGCTGTTGAATACGGAGCTTTCGATCACACCGGCGCCGGCCTGCATCAGATGGATGTACGATGCCTTCGGCAACTCTGTTTCCTATGCCGAGTTCGAAGACGAACGCGCTATGTGCCTGCGGTTTGTGAGCGAGATCGACATCCTTCACTATGAGGCGGCTCAGCCAACCGATCTCCTGCTCGACTTCGCTCAGCGTTTTCCGTTCGCCTACGATGCCGAAGAGGTACCGGACTTGCAGTCGGTCATGAGAGTCCATCGCCCGGATCCAGACGGCCAGCTCGCCGCATGGGCGATCAACGTCGCGAGATCGAGCGATGGCGGAACGCTGTCCGTCCTCGTAGGCATGATGGAAACCATCCATCGCGATTTCACATACGTGAGCCGCCCGAAGGCCGGGACGCAGGAGCCCGTGCAAACGCTCGCGCTCGGCTCCGGGAGCTGCCGCGACTTCGCGTTGCTCATGATCGAAGCACTTCGGTCCTTAGGTTTCGCCGCCCGATTCGTGACGGGATATATCTACACGCCTGGGAGCACCCACCACCAGGGTGGCGGCGCGACCCACGCCTGGCTGCAGGTTTACCTGCCGGGATGCGGCTGGGTGGAGATGGATCCCACCAACGGCATTTTCGGCAATCGCGACCTCATTCGCATCGCCGTCGCGCGCGACCACCGACAAGCCGTGCCGTTGTCAGGCAGCTTTGTCGGCACGTCGTCCGCATTTCTGGGCATGAGTGTGTCTGTCTCCGTAATCGGTGCGGACGCCGAAACGGCTCCGTCTTAGTGATTGGCTCGATCGCGCTCGACGAAAGGGGGAAAAGGTCTACTATGTCCCGTCGCGGCAGGTGGTCGAGCGACCAGAGCGAGGATGACCGTCCATGAAGCTGCGTGTCGGCTACGAACTGGACTACGAGTTTCCCCAGCCCACACCCGTCATCCTGGTGCTAAGCGTGCACCATTCCCGTGTCTCCGATTTGCAGGCGCCGGATCATGTCGTCACCAGCCCGTCGGTTCAGACGTCTGGCTATCGGGACGGCTTCGGCAATTGGTGCAATCGGCTCGTTGCTCCGGCGGGAGCGATGCGCATTCGTTCGGATTCGCACGTGCTAGATTCCGGGCTTCCGGATCCGACTGTGCCGGAAGCCACACAAATCTCGGTCGAAAACCTTCCCGAGGAGACACTCGTCTTCCTGTTGGCAAGCCGGTTCTGCGATTGCGATCAGATGCTGGATCTGGCGTGGACGCACTTCGGCAACGGGGCAACCGGTTGGGCCCGTGTGCAGGCTATTTGCGACTTCGTGCATCATCACATTGCCTTCGGTTATGCGCACGCCCGCGTGACGCGCACGGCCTCCGAGGCTTACCGGGAGCGGCAAGGTGTGTGCCGCGACTATGCCCATCTCGCGATCGCATTCTGTCGCGCCTTGAATATTCCGGCCCGCTACTGCACGGGCTACCTGGGCGATGCCGGCACGCCTCCGCCCTATCCCCCGGGTGACTTCGCCGCATGGTTCGAGGCCTATCTGGGAGGCCAATGGCACACGTTCGATCCGAGGAACAACGTGCCACGCATTGGTCGTGTTCTGATTGCCCGCGGCCGGGATGCCGCTGATGTCGCGATCGCCACGACGTTCGGCCCCAACACGCTCAAGTCGTTTCGGGTTTGGACGGACGAGATCGCGAATCCCTGAGACCAAATGGACATCTTGGACGACGCGCCTTTATTTGGAAGCGTGCGGAGTCTTGTCTAGAAATGAACCATGCTTTCCGTTTTTCGCGAGCACGCCGGATGATTGCCAATTGACGGCATCCATTCTCTCGTGTGGCCACACCGTCAGCAAACAATGTCTGCTGCTAGAGGAGCTGCCGTCACGGCCGAAAAAGTCACGCGGCACCTCGACGCCATCCGACCAACGTCCGCTTTCTCGGCAGAGCGGTCATCAGCAGCTGGGCAATGCTGCGCTAGCTCAGGACCGCTAAGGGTCAGAGGCGGATGCTATCGCCGCCTGGACTGCTCTCAGCCACAATGCGGACGTGTCGCGCATGAACACCTATCTGTCCTGGCGATCATCTGGCTTCGGCCAATGGGACCTTGCTATCGCTCGACTCATGTCACCGATGAGTCAGTATCGACTGCGCGGGCTCTGCCGTTCGACCAGCTCTGCCCTGAACAGCGGACAAGTTTCCCGGACAACGGTTACCACTCCCTGAGACGGGGCCTTGATGTTCTTGGCTTTGGTTGGTGCGGCGTGACCCAGGAAAGTGGTAACTGCCCTTGTGGGGCCTCAATAAATCGTCGACTCTTAATCAGCGGGTCCACAGTTCGAATCTGTGCACACCCACCAATCATATCAATAGCTTATCCCTCGCCCCCGTTCCGCATGTAAACCGGCATGCAATTTTGACCCCTCTTTGGGGGTGATCGGCACGCAATTTTGACCCCACCCCCGAACGGTTGAACATGGCCCCGTCGTGCGTGCGTCGGCACGGGGGCGTGGCGGGGGATGG
>JAESFG010000496.1_pt1 | contig 23945 bp, 21 predicted proteins | sample 9269371 | NCBI WGS metagenome assembly JAESFG01 (sample SAMN14506227, study PRJNA617093) | algae metagenome | isolation source: Aetokthonos hydrillicola CCALA 1050 (B3-Florida) and co-occurring... | place: USA: South Carolina | collected 2013-01-01 | reverse complement strand
GACCTTCATGCCCAAGCCGATCAAGGAAGACAACGGATCGGGCATGCACACCCACATGTCGATCTGGGACAAGGGCAATCCGCTGTTCGCCGGCAACGGCTATGCGGGCCTCTCCGACATGTGCCTCTACTTCATCGGCGGCGTCATCAAGCATGCCAAGGCCCTGAACGCCTTCACCAACCCGACCACCAACAGCTACAAGCGGCTGGTGCCGGGCTATGAGGCGCCGGTGCTGCTCGCCTATTCGAGCCGCAACCGTTCGGCCTCGTGCCGCATTCCCTATGGCTCGGGCAGCAAGGCCAAGCGCGTCGAGTTCCGCTTCCCCGACGCGCTCGCCAACCCGTATCTCGCTTATGCGGCGCTGCTGATGGCGGGCCTCGACGGCATCCAGAACAAGATTCATCCCGGCGACCCGATGGACAAGAACCTCTACGACCTCCCGCCCGAGGAACTGAGCCAGGTGCCGACCGTGTGCGGCAGCCTGCGCGAGGCGCTCGACAGCCTCGAGGCCGATTACGACTTCCTCTTGAAGGGCGACGTGTTCAGCAAGGACCAGATCGACGCCTATATCGAGCTCAAGCGCGAGGACGTCGCCCGCTGGGAAATGACGCCGTCGCCGGTCGAGTATGACATGTATTATTCGTCCTGATCTCTCGGGCTCAGTCGAAACAAAGAGGTCCGGGAGCGATCCTGGGCCTTTTTGGTTGGCAGGCTGGACTGTTCCCCGGTGCAGGCCGGGGAAGTTTAGGGCGGTAGGCCATAAGCGTCCGTTACCCCGGTCCTCGAAGCTGGAATCCCGCTACCTTCGCGAGCAATGAAGAAGCGTGACCCCGGATCAAGTCCGGGGTGACGGAGATGATTTGACGAGCAGTGACCCTAAAGCAGCCGCTCCGGCTCCCCCACCGCCGTCCCATAAAGCCGCGCATAATGCTCGATCATTCGCGCCTCGTCGAAGCATTCGCGCGCGCGCTGGCGGTTGGTCTGGCCGAGGCGCAGGCGGGTCTCGCCATCCTCGACCAGCCGCGCCAGCCGCTGCGCCAGCCCCGCCTCGTCGCCCGGCGGCGCGATGAGCGGGCGGTTGCACGAGGAGACCATGCCGGCGATGTCGCCGACATCGGTCGCCACCACCGGGCGCCCCGCCGCCATCGCCTCGACCAATGCGATCGGAAACTGCTCGCTGTCCGACGATAGCGCGAAGATGTCGAACGCGCCGACATAGCGCGCCGGATCGGGCAGATAGCCCGGCATCACGACATCGACGCCCAGCCGCTCCGCCTCGGCGAGGATCGCGTCGCGCTCGCTCCCCTCCCCCACGATCACCAGTCGCGCCTTGTCGCGGACTGGAGCCACCGCCCGCACGAGCAGCGGCAGGTTCTTGACCGGGCGCAGCCCGGCGAGCGTGCCGATCACCAGCCGGCCGTCGGGGATCAGCCCCGGAATCGCGCCGGGCTGGGGCGCCCGCTCGAACGCCGCCACGTCGATGCCGTTGGGGATGTGATACACCTTCTCCGCCGGAACGTGCCAGGCGCGGATCGCGATATGCTCGAGCTGGCGCGAGGGCACCGCGACAGCCTTGGCATGGCGGAGCGCGCTGCGGCGATAGAGGTTGCGCCGGGTCATCAGCCCCTCGGCTTCGTCGGCGTTGAAGCCGTCCTCGTGATGGACGAGCGGCGGCAACTGCATCGACCGCGCGTGCAGCCGGTGCGCCATCACCCCGTCCATCGCGCCCCAATTGTAGCTCAGCACCAGGTCATAGGGCGCCATGAACCGCGCCAGCGCCTTGAGCCGGCTCCAGCCCGGCCGCCCGCCGAGCGGGGGCGCGCCCGGCGCGAAATCGACGTCGAGCGACGGGTCGATCGCGGCCCGCGCCTGTAGCCGGTCCTGCGCGGCGACGAGGATGCTGTGCCGCGCCCGCGCGCCGAAATGCCTCATGAGGCGCAGCGCGCGCGCTTCCTTGCCGCCCAGTTCGAAACTGCCGTGGAGGTGGAGGATGGAGAGAGGCGCGGTCATGCGCTTTCAAGCACCCGCGCGAACAGCCGTTCCATCGCCGCCATCGCTTCGGGCTCCTCGAGCGTGGGCGCGTGGCCGACGCGCGGCACGGTGACGACCTCGAGCGCGGGCACCCGCTCGCGCATCCGCTCGGCGGTGGCGGCGCTCAGCAGGTCGGAGAGTTCGCCGCGCAGCAGCAGCGTCGGCATGGCGCGGAACGCGTCGAGCGCCGGCCACAGGTCGATCCCGGTCGCCCCGCCGGGCAGCCGCAGCGGCTCGGCGATGCGCGCGTCATAATCGGGCACGATGCGTCCCTGCGCGTTGAGCCGGCACATACGCTTGGCGAGCACCAGCCATTGTTCGAGCCCAAAGCCGGGATAGACGCTTCCCATCAGCTCCGAGAGGCCGCGCGCGGCATGGACCCAGGTCGGCTGGTGGCCGCCATTGCCGGTATTGGCGCGGATGCGCGCCAGCCCCGACTCCTCCAGCTCCGGCCCGATGTCGTTGAGCACCGCGCCCGCCATCCGGCCGTGCCCGGTCGAGGCGAGCAGCATCAGCATGAGGCCGCCGAGCGACGTCCCGATCCCCACGAAGCGCTGGATGCCAAGCTCGCCGATCAGCTTGTCGAGATCCTGGAGGTAGGTGAGCGGCACATAGCTCATCGAATCCTTGGCATAGGCGCTCTCGCCCCGCCCGCGCAGGTCGGCGCAGATCAGCCGCCACTCGCCCGCGAAGCGCGCCGCGACCGGCTCGAAATCGCGCGCGTTGCGGGTGAGGCCGGGGAGACAGAGCAGCGGCGGGCGGTCGCCCGGTCCCGGATAGTCGCGATAATGCAGCCGCAGGCCATCGGGCGACCACCAAAATCTGTCCTCATAGCTGGCCAAGCTTGATCCCCTCGCGGCGCCCACCCCATATTGACCGATGATGAGCCGCCCGCAACCCGCATCGTATCGCCCCGCGCGCGATATTCTCGCGATCGCCGACATCATCGCCGATCCGGTCGCCGCCGCGTCCTTTCCCGAACACCGCCTGCGCTTCCGCAATCAGCGCTGGGCTGAAGCGACGGGGCTGGGCGCGCTCGACGACGATGAATGGGTCGAGCATTTCGGCCGCTTCGCGCCGCTCGCGGGATCGTTGGAGCAGCCACTGGCGCTTCGCTATCACGGCCATCAGTTCCGTGTCTATAATCCCGACATTGGCGATGGTCGTGGCTTTCTCTTCGCACAATTGCGCGATGGCGACGATCGCCTGCTCGACCTCGGCACCAAGGGATCGGGCCAGACGCCCTATAGCCGTTTCGGCGACGGACGGCTGACGCTCAAGGGCGGCGTGCGCGAGATCCTCGCGACCGAAATGCTCGAGGCGCTGGGCGTCAACAGCTCCAAGACCTTCTCGCTGATCGAGACGGGCGAGCAGCTCCATCGCGGTGACGAGCCTTCGCCCACCCGCTCGGCGGTGCTGGTGCGCCTCGGCCACGGCCACATCCGCATCGGCTCGTTCCAGCGCCTCGCCTATCATGAGGATCGCGACGGGCTCGCGCGGCTTGTCGACTACTCCCTGCGCGCTCTCTACGGCGTCGAGCCGGGCGCCGATCCCGCCGCGCAGCTCCTGACCCAGGTCGTCGAGCGCACCGCCGACCTTGCCGCCAGCTACATGATCGCCGGCTTCGTCCACGGCGTGCTCAACAGCGACAATATCGCGATCACCGGCGAGAGCTTCGATTATGGCCCGTGGCGCTTCACGCCTTTGTGGGAGCCGGGCTTCACCGCCGCCTATTTCGATCATCAGGGGCTCTACGCCTTCGGGCGGCAGGCCGAGGCGATCCACTGGGACGTGGCGCAGCTCGCCGGCACGCTGACGCTGCTCACCGAAACGCCGCCGCTCGCCGCCGCGCTGGAGGCGTTTCCCGAGCGGTTCCAGCGCGCTGTCGCGCGCCGTTTCTGCTGGCGGCTGGGAGTCACCGAAGGCCCGTTCGAAGCGACGCAGGCGGCGGTCCGCGCCGCCACGGCGGCCATGGCCGAGACGCGGACCCCGATCGACCGCTTCTTCTTCGACTGGCGCGGTGGCGACTGCCCGCCCGAACGGCGCGCTCGCTACGACGGCGAGGCTTGGGCGCCATTTCGCGACTGGATCGGCGCGCGCGCGGTGGGCCGTGGCGAGCATCCATACTGGGCCGGCGACGCGCCCTGTTCGATGCCCATCGAAGAGGTCGAGGCGCTCTGGTCCGCGATCGCCGAGCGCGACGACTGGTCGCCGCTCGATGCGAAGGTCGCAACGATCCGCGCCATGGGCGAGGCGCACGCCTAGCGACCTTGCCAAAGAGCGCCATTTCCTCATATGTCGCGCATGGCTGAACAACTTGTCTCCTACGAGCCCGCGACCGGCGCGGAATTTTGGGCCGGGCTCATCAGCGACGTCGATGCCGAAGTCGCCCGCGTCCAGTCCGCATGGCCGCACTGGGCCGCCCGCCCCTTCACCTACCGCATGGAAACGCTGCGCCGCTTCGCCAACGCGGTGCGCGCGAGGGAAGATGATTTCGCCGATCTCATCGCCCGCGAGACGGGCAAGCCGATGTGGGAGGCGCGCACCGAAGTCGCCTCCGTCGTGGCCAAGGTCGACATCTCGATCAACGCCTATTCGGAACGCACCGGCCAGCGCCGGCTCGACGGCGCGATGGGCGCGCGGCAGGCGGTGCGGCACAAGCCGCATGGCGTGATGGCGGTGCTCGGCCCCTACAACTTCCCGGCGCATCTGCCCAATGGCCATATCGTCCCCGCCCTGCTCGCGGGCAACGGCGTGGTCTTCAAGCCATCGGAAAAGACGCCGGCGACGGGCGAGATGCTGGTCGAGCTGCTCCATACGGCCGGCATCCCGGAAGATTTGGTGCGCCTCGTCGTCGGCGGGCCGGATCAGGGCCGCGCGCTCACCGCGCATGAGGGCGTCAACGGCATCCTCTTCACCGGATCGGCACAGACCGGCATCGCCATCAACAAGACGTTCGCGACCCGGCCCGAGAAGATCCTGGCGCTCGAAATGGGCGGCAACAACCCGATGATCCTTTGGGACACGCCGGACATCGCGAGCGCCGTCGTGCTCGTCGCGCAGTCGGCGTTCCTCTCCGCCGGCCAGCGCTGCACGGCGGGCAAGCGGCTCATTATCCGCGACAGCCTGTTCGATCCGGCAATGGCCGAACTCAGGCGGCTGGTCGATCGCATCATCATCGACCATCCCCATGCCGATCCCGCGCCCTATATGGGTCCGGTGATCGACATGGACGCGGCCGACGCGCTGACCGAGAGCTTCCTGTTCCTGATGAGCAACGGCGGCAAGCCGATCCGTCACATGTCGCGGCCGGTCCCCGAGCGCCCGTTCCTGGCGCCCGCGATCATCGACGTGACCGACATGCCCGACCGGCCCGATGTCGAACTGTTCGGCCCGTTGCTCCAGGTGGTCCGCGTCCCCGATTTCGACACCGCGATCCGCGAGGCGAACAACACGCGCTTTGGCCTCTCCGCCGCGCTGATCGGCGGCACGCCCGAGCAATATGACCGCTTCTGGGCGAACAGCCGCGCGGGCATCGTCAACTGGAACCGCCCCACCAACGGCGCCTCCTCCGCCGCGCCCTTCGGCGGCATCGGCCTCTCCGGCAACCACCGCCCGAGCGCCTTCTACGCGGCGGACTATTGCGCCTATCCGGTGGTCTCGACGGAAGCCGAGCAGCCGCGCGCCTCGATCGGCGTGGGCCTGCGCGAGGATGAGGGGCGGCGCGAGGATTAGTCCTCCCCGCTCGCGGGGAGGGGGACCAGCCGCAGGCTGGTGGAGGGCGTTCACCTCGGATGCCGCGCTCGTGGCGATCCCCCTCCACCCCCGCCTGCGGCGGCGGTCCCCCTCCCCATGAATGGGGAGGATTTCCCACCCAAACTTTTCCTACCCCCTCCCCAACCCAATTTGCCTTGGTCCAGGGCCACCCCGCTGCCATATCGCCGCCATGGCCGATCCTGCCCGTCCTGCCGCCGCGAGCGGTACCGTCCATCTCGTCGGCGCCGGCCCTGGCGATCCCGATCTGCTGACGGTGCGCGCCGCGCGGCTGATCGGCGCGGCCGACCTCATCGTTCATGACGGGCTGGTCGATCCCGCCATCCTCGCGCTCGCCGCGCCCCATGCCGAGCGGGTCTCGGTCGCCAAGCAGCGCAGCCGCCACTCGCTGCCGCAGGAGGCGATCAACACCCTGCTCGTCGAGGCGGCGCGGGCCGGCCGCGACGTCGTGCGCCTCAAGGGCGGCGACCCCTTCGTCTTCGGCCGCGGCGGCGAGGAGCTGGAGGCGTGCCGCGCCGCCGGCGTTCCCGTCGAGGTCGTGCCCGGCATCAGCGCGGCGATGGGCGGCGCCGCGCAGTTCGCGCTCCCCCTGACCCATCGCGCGGCGTCGAGCGCGGTGAGCTTCGTCGCCGGCCAGTGCAAGGGGCTCACCGATCAGGACTGGTCGGGCCTCGCCGGCGCCGGCCGCACGCTCGTCATCTACATGGGCGTCGCGACCGCGCGCGACATCGCCGACAAGCTCATCGCCGACGGCGTCTCGCCCGCCATGCCCGTCGCCGTGATCGAGCGCGCCACCCGGCCCGATGCGCGGGCGCTGCGCACGCTGCTCGCGGACCTCGGCGACCTCATCGAGCGCGAGAGCGTCGCGAGCCCGGCGCTGATCGTGGTCGGCGAGGTCGTGGCGCGATCGGATGCGCGTGATCTTTTCCCTGCCCGGTTCGTGTTGGAACATTTTGGAGACGTCAGTTGATCCTCCTCACCGGCAACGATCTCCCCACCGGCGACGTGATCTGGTGGACGGGCGGCGGCTGGTCGCGCCATGTCGGCGAGGCGGTCGACGTGGGCCAGGAGGGCGACGCGATCCTGGCGGCGGAGAGCGCCGCCCGCCGCGTCAACGCCGGCTATCTGGTCGAGGCGGACAGCACGCCCGGCGGCCCGCTGCCGCGCCACATCAAGGAACGCATCCGCGCCTCCGGCCCCACGGTACGCGCCGATCTCGCCATCAACACCACCATTCCCATCGTCAGGGCCTGACCACCATCATGTATCGCTACGACCAGTATGACCAGGCCATCGTCGATGCGCGCGTCGACGAGTTTCGCGACCAGGCGCGCCGCCGCCTCGCCGGCGAGCTGACCGAGGACCAGTTCAAGCCGCTGCGGCTGATGAACGGCCTCTATCTCCAGCTCCACGCCTACATGCTGCGCGTCGCCATTCCCTATGGCACGCTCGACGCGCGGCAGATGCGGATGCTGGCGCACATCGCGCGCACCTATGACCGGGGCTACGGGCATTTCACGACCCGGCAGAACATCCAGTACAACTGGATCAAGCTCGAGCAGGCCGCCGACATCCTCGCCGATCTCGCCTCGGTCGAGATGCACGCGATCCAGACGTCGGGCAACTGCATCCGCAACATCAGCGCCGATCAATATGCCGGCGTCGCCGCCGACGAGATCGCCGACCCGCGCCCCTGGGCCGAGCTGCTGCGCCAGTGGAGCACCTTCCACCCCGAATTCAGCTATCTGCCGCGCAAGTTCAAGATCGCGGTGATCGCCGCGCCCGAGGATCGCGCCGCGATACGCCTCCACGACATCGGCATCGCGCTGGTCGAGCGCGACGGGCGCATCGGCGCCGCCATCTATGCCGGCGGGGGCATGGGGCGCACGCCGATGATCGCGCCGCTGATCCGCGACTTCGTGCCCGAGGACGAGCTTATCAGCTATGTCGAGGCGTGCCTGCGCGTCTACAACCGCCATGGCCGGCGCGACAACAAGTACAAGGCGCGGATCAAGATCCTCGTCCACGAACTCGGCGCCGACGAATATCGCCGCCAGGTCGAGGAGGAGTTCGCGCATTTGAAAACGCTCGGCCTCGACCCGCCGGTCGCCGAGCTTGACCGCATCCGCGCCGCCTTCGCCGATCCGGCCTATGAGGCGGGCTTGGCGGATACCGTGGATCGCTCCGACCCCGATTTCGCGCTGTGGCTCGACCAACAGGTCGTGGCGCACAAGGCGCCCGGCTATGCGATCGTCAACATCAGCCTCAAGCCCGCCGGCGGCATTCCCGGCGACGCGACCGCCGAACAGATGGACCTCGTCGCCGACCTCGCCGAGCGCTACAGTTTCGGCGAGATCCGCGTGACGCACGCGCAGAACCTCGTCCTCCCCTCGGTGCGCAAGTCGGACCTCCACGCACTGTGGACGGCGCTTGCCGACGCCGGGCTGGCCGAGGCCAATCTCGATCTGGTGAGCGACATCATTGCCTGCCCCGGCCTCGATTATTGCAGCCTCGCCAATGCCCGCTCGATCCCGGTCGCGCAGAAGATCGCCGCGCGCTTCGCCGACCCGGCGCGGCAGCGGAAAATCGGCGAGCTCAAGCTCAAGATTTCCGGCTGCATCAACGCCTGCGGCCATCATCATGCCGGCCATATCGGTATCCTCGGCGTCGACCGGAAGGGCACGGAGAATTTCCAGCTCCTGCTCGGCGGATCGGGCGCACAGGATGCGAGCGTCGGCAAGATCGTCGGCCCCGGCTTCGACGAGAACGGCATCGTCGACGCGGTCGAGCGCGCCACCGACACCTATCTGCGCCTGCGCGGCGAGGGCGAGCGCTTCCTCGACACCTACCGCCGCGTCGGCATCGAGCCGTTCAAGGAGGCGATCTATGGGTAAGAATCCTGCCTCGACCCCTCCCCCAGCCCCTCCCGCAAGCGGGAGGGGAGTTCGTCGTGCCTTTTCTGCTCCCCTCCCGCTTGCGGGAGGGGTCGGGGGAGTGACCGTCGAGGTCGCGAGTGACCTCCTCCCTAGGTCGATCGAGCTATGACCGACATCCTTTCCTTCCGCACCGACAGCCCCGCGCGGGAGCCGGCGGTGACGCTCGACGCCTTTGCCGGGCAGAGCAACGCCACCGCCGTCCGCATCGAGCCGGGCGAGGATGCGCGCGCGCTGCTCCCGCATCTCGACCGGCTTTCGCTGGTCGAGGTGAGCTTCCCGAGCTTCGGCGACGGGCGCGGCTATTCGTCGGCGCGGCTGCTGCGCGAGGCGGGGTACAAAGGCGAGCTGCGCGCGGTGGGCGACGTGCTCGTCGACCAGGTGCCGCTGATGATCCGCTGCGGCTTCGACAGCGTCCGCGCCGCCGCGCCGCTCGACGAGGCCGTGCTGAAGCGCAACCTTGCCCGCTATGCCGACGTCTATCAGAAAACCGTCGATGGCCGCGCGCCGGTCTGGGCGAAGCGGCACGCGGAGACCGCCCGTGGCTGAACCCGCCCGCAAGCTCGACGTGATCGACGCGCGACCGCGCTTCGTCCAGGCCGATGCGGATGCGCTCAACGCCCGCTTCGCCGGCACCGGCACGGCCGACATGCTGCGCACGCTCGTCGCGGAAGGGACGCTCGGCGAGGTCGCGGTCGTCTCCTCCTTCGGCACCGAGAGCGCGGTACTGCTCCACCTTGTCGCCAGTGTCGATCCGACCATCCCGGTCGTGTTCGTCGACACGCTCAAGATGTTTCCCGAGACGCTTGCGTATCGGGACACGCTGATCGCCGCGTTCGGCATCACCGACAGCCGCACCGTCACCCCCGACGCGGCGGTGCTCGCGGCGAAGGACGACAAGGGGCTGCGCTGGTCCTACGATCCCGACGGCTGCTGCGCGATCCGCAAGGTCGAACCGCTCGCGCGCGCCAAGCAGGGGCTCGACAGCTGGATTTCGGGCCGCAAGGCGTTCCAGTCGATGACCCGCCAGAACCTCCCCCGCTTCGAGATCGAGGATGGCCGGCTCAAGGTCAATCCGCTCGGCGACTGGGACAAGGCCGCGCTCGACGCCTATTTCGAGGCGCACGACCTTCCCCGGCACCCCTTGGAAGCCCAGGGCTACCCCTCGATCGGCTGCGAGCCCTGCACGTCGAAGGTGCTGCCGGGCGAAGACCCGCGCGCGGGCCGCTGGCGCGGGTGGGACAAGGTCGAATGCGGCATCCACACGCCCTCAACCCCGCTCGGCGACCCCGACGATCCGGCCAACCAGCCGGCGTTCTGAGTTGCGTTGTGCTCCCGCGAAAGCGGGAGCCCAGGGTCACGAGCGCTGCGTGTGTGGCCCTGGACTCCTGCTTTCGCAGGAGTACGACGTGCTCACACCCCCTCCAGCAACCGCTCCGCCTGCGCGCGAGCCTCGGGCGTGATCGCGGCGCCGGAGAGCATCCGGGCGATTTCCTCGCGCCGGCCGGCCGCGTCGAGGCGGTGGACGCTGGTACGGGTCACGGTGCCTTCCGATGACTTGGCGATGAGATAATGGTCGTGCCCGCGTGCCGCGACCTGCGGGCTGTGGGTCACGACGAGGACTTGCCCGCCCTCGGCCAGCCGCGCGAGCCGATCGCCGATCGCGCTCGCCACCGCGCCGCCGACGCCGCGGTCGATCTCGTCGAAGATCATCGTGCCCGCCGAGCCCTGCTGCGCGAGCGCCACCTTGAGCGCCAGGATAAAGCGCGACAGCTCGCCGCCCGACGCGATCTTGACCAGCGGCGCGAAGGGGGCGCCCGGATTGGTCGCGATCAGGAACTCGACCCGGTCCGCGCCGTGCGGCCCCCATTGCGCGCGATCGAGCGGCTCGACGAGCGTGTGGAAGCGGGCCGCGTCGAGCCTGAGCGGCGCCAGCTCTGCCGACACCGCCGCGTCGAGCCGCGCGGCCGCCTCGCGCCGCCGCGCCGAGAGCGCGCCGGCCGCTTCCCCATAGGCGCGCGCGGCGGTCGCCACCGCCGCCTCGAGCGCCGCCAGCCCCTCCGCCCCCGCCTCGATCGCGGCGAGCCGATCGGCCAGCCTGGCGGCGGTGATGGCGAGGTCGTCGGGCGCGACCTGATGCTTGCGGGCGAGCGCGCGCAGGTCGAAGAGGCGCGTTTCGATGCGGTCGAGCCGCGCGGGATCGACGCTCAGCGCCTCGGCGGCGGCGGCGAGATGATCCTCCGCCTCGCTCGCCTCGATCACGGCACGGTCGAGCGCGGCGAGTGCCTGCGCCAGCGCGGCATGATCGGGCGCGATCCGGTCGAGCCGGCGGCCTGCGAGCCGCAGCTGCGCCAGCGCGCCGTCCGATCCACCGAGGATCGCGTCGAGCGCCGCCAGATCCTCGGTCAGCCGCGCCCCCTTCTGCATCATCGCCCGCGCCTCGGCGAGCGCCGCTTCCTCGCCGGGCTCGGGCGCAAAGGCGGCGAGTTCGGCGACGGCATGGGCGAGATAGTCGCGGTCCCGCTCGGCCTCGGCGATGCTCGCCCGCGCCTCCGCCAGCCGCGCCTCGGCCGCGCGCCATTCGCCATGCACGCGCGCCACCGTCGCGGTATCGGCCCCGGCAAAGGCGTCGAGCAATGCCCGGTGGCCGCGCGGATTGATGAGGCCGCGATCGTCGTGCTGGCCGTGCACCTCGACGAGCAGACTGCCGAGGTCGCGCAGCAGCGCCGCCGACACCGGCTGGTCGTTGACATGCGCGCGGCTGCCGCCATCGGCCTTGACGGTGCGGCGGATCAGCAGCGGCTCGCCCGGATCGGCGGCAATGTCGTTGTCGGCGAGCAGCAGCGCGGCGGCCGATCCCGCCGCCGGCGCATCGAAGGTGGCGGTGACGCTCGCCTGCGCCTCCCCCTGCCGCACCAGCGCGCTGTCGGCCCGCGCGCCGAGCGCCAGCCCAAGGGCATCGAGCAGGATCGACTTGCCCGCGCCCGTCTCCCCGGTCAGCACGCCCAGCCCCGCGCCGAACTCCAGGTCCAGCGCGTCGATCAGCACGACGTTGCGGATGGACAGCGCGGTCAGCATGACGAGGCCCGACCGGCGGACCGATCAGGCCGCCGGGGCGTGCTCCCGCATGAGCTTGTAGGCGCGCTCATACCATTCCGACTGCGGATAGTTGGCGTTGAGCACCGCCGCCGCCTTTTGCGCCTCGGCGGGAATGCCGAGCGAGAGATAGCATTCGACCAGCCGTTCGAGCGCCTCGGGGGTGTGGGTGGTCGTCTGATAGCTGTCGATGACGGTGCGGAAGCGCAGCGTCGCCGCCAGCCACAGCCCGCGCCGCTGATAGAAGCGGCCGACCTCCATCTCCTTGCCGGCGAGGTGATCGTTGACGAGGTCGAGCTTCAATCGCGCGTCGGCGGCGTAGCGGCTGGTCGGATAGCGGCGGATCAGCTCGCCCAGTGCCGCGAGCGCCTGCTGCGTGATCTTCTGGTCGCGCGTCACGTCGGCGATCTGCTCATAATAGCAGAGCGAAATGAGATAATAGGCGTAGGGCGCGTCCTTGTTGCCCGGATGGATCGACAGGAAACGCTGCGCCGCCTGGATCGATTCGGTATAGTCGCGATTGGCGTAGTAGCTGAACGCGCTCATCAGCTGCGCGCGCCGCGCCCAGGGCGAATAGGGATGCTGGCGCTCGACCTCGTCGAACAGCGCGGCGGCGAGCTTGAACTGGCCGCGATCGAGCCGGTACTTGGCGGCGTTGTACAGCGTCGCCACGTCGCGCGCGACATATTGCGTATCCGCCTTGGACTTGCTGCCCGCGCACCCCGAGAGGCTGCCGACGAGGAGGGAAAGCGCGACCGCGCCGGCGACAGGCTTCAGAAAGGGGCTGTGCATCAGCGGCTCATAACCCAGCACCGGGGGGCCGCCAAGCCCATCCTTCTCTAGCCCTCGGCGCGGCGCACGCGCAGTTCGGCGCGGGCGCCGCGACCCTCCGGCCCGGCCTCCAGCGCGAACCGCCCGCCCATCTGCCGCGCGAGCGTGGCGGCGATGCGCAGCCCCAGGCTCTCCCCCGCCTCCACGCTGAAGCCGGCCGGGAGGCCCCGGCCATCGTCGGTGACCGACAGGCAAAGCCCGTCGCCATCCCGCTCCACCCGGACCGCGATCGACCCGCCCTCCCCCGCGCCAAAGCCATGTTCGACCGCGTTGCTGACGCATTCGGCGAAGATCAGCGCGATCGGCACCGCATCGCGCGAGGAAAAGCGGCAGTCGGGCGCCACGTCGAGGCTGAGCCGCACCTGCCGCGCGCCGCTCGCGTCGAGGATCTCGCCCCCCACCTGGCGGAGAAACGCCTCGACATCGAGCCCGTCATGCGTGGGATCGTGCAGCGCGCGCGAGATCTTGCCGATCAGCCCGACGCGCCGCGCCGCCTCCTCCAGCACACGCTGCGCCTCGGGATCGGCGACGCGCCGCTTCTGCAGCGAAAGCAGCGCGGCGATGATCTGCAGCTTGTTGGAAACGCGGTGCTGCAGCTCGTCGAACATCAGCCTGCGCAGTTCGCCCAGCCGCCGGTTCTCCTCGCGCTCGCGCGCAAGGGCGCGGTTGGCGGCCAGCATCCAGTGGATGAGCAGCACGTCGACCAGCGTCACGACTCCGTAAAACGCCAGCGCGACCAGCGCCGTCTCGTCGACCTTGAACGAGCCGCGCGGCGGCATGAAGAAATAGTTGGCGGCAACCCCGCACAGCACCGTCGCGAGCAGCGCCGGCCCGGTGCCGAACAGAAAGGCGGAGAAAACGATCGCGGGGAAGAAGGTGAGGTACGGAAAGCCGGCACTCATCACCGGATCGACGGCGAAGCGGACCAGCAACCCGATGAGGCTGAACAGCACGGCGCACGCATAACCGATCCAGGGCCGATCCGCGCAGAGTGGCAGCCGCTCCAGAAATCCCCGTCCGACGCCCTGCATATCCGTCCCGCGCACCAATTCCGGCCCGCATAGCATAGCCCGCGCGCCGGCCCACTAAACTGTATCAAACTCGAAACGGTTCGCCAGCCGCTTGTGGGGGTGCCGGCGCGCACCCTGGCAGCCTCCATGACACGCCAGCTCCGTGGGGGGAAGATGGCGCCAAGTCGCGGATACGCGCCGGCTGCGGGAACGACGGAGTCCGGGTAGCCCCATCCGTCCTCGCATTGCGGTCAACCGGCGACGTCTGGTGCGTCGGTCGGTTGTAATGTGTCATGCGCCCCAAGGGCTCTCCACGTCGTCCAGCGAACGCCGGGATGGCCATTGTCGATTGGCTCGTCCCGGTCGAAACGAACCAGCGACATGCCTATTCCGACAGGCATGATCTGTCATGTCCCGCATCCGCAGGACATGATGTTTCAGTCAATTAGACCTTGATCGGTTCGGGTGGACTCCCCTGAACCATGAATCAAGGCATCGACGGTGGAAGAGAGCCTCATTCACGTCCTGGGCCGAAGCGCGACGCGCCTCAGCCTCCGACGATCAGGCTCTAGCCTGTGGAGCGCGGAAATTGGACCGCGCCGGCCAGCACGGGCGGCGATCGCGGCCTCGTCCGTCACGACAAGAGGCGCCCGCCGCGCGTGCGGCAGGCGCCCCCTGTCCCGGCTCGCGCCGGATCAGTCCTGGGTGATGAAGCTCGGCAGGCCCGGACCGGCGTCACCATCGTCGCTGCGCTCGCGGCGGGGACCACGCTCGCCGCGCTCGCCCCGGTCGCGACCGCCGCCGTCGCGGCGCGGACCGCGATCGCCACGGTCGCCACGGTCGCCGCCACGATCCCGGCGCGGGCCACGATCGCCGCGATCGCCCCGGTCACCGCGCGCCTCGCGGGGCGGACGGGTGTCCTCCAGCTCCTCGCCGGTCTCCTGATCGACGACGCGCATCGACAGGCGGACCTTGCCGCGCGGGTCGATCTCGAGCACCTTGACCTTGACCGCCTGGCCCTCGGACACGACGTCGCCCGGCTTTTCGACGCGCTCGTTGCGCATCTCGGAGACGTGGACGAGGCCGTCCTTGCCGCCCATGAAGTTCACGAACGCGCCGAAATCGACGATATTGACGACCTTGCCATTATAGACCTTGCCGACCTCGGGCTCCTCGACGATGCCGAGAATCCAGGCTTTCGCCGCCTCGATCTGGGCGATATCGGACGAGCTGATCTTGATGACCCCCTCGTCGTCGATATCGACCTTGGCGCCCGTTTCGGCGACGATCTCGCGGATGACCTTGCCGCCGGTGCCGATGACTTCGCGGATCTTCGACTTGTCGATCTGGATCGTCTCGATGCGCGGCGCGTGCGCCGACAGCTCCGTGCGGGCGGAGCCCAGCGCCTTGGTCATCTCGCCCAGGATGTGCGCGCGGCCGTCCCTGGCCTGCGTCAGCGCCTGGCGCATGATCGCCTCGGTGATGCCCGCGACCTTGATGTCCATCTGCATCGTGGTGATGCCCTCGGACGTGCCGGCGACCTTGAAGTCCATGTCGCCGAGGTGATCCTCGTCGCCCAGGATGTCGCTCAGCACGGTGAACGCGTCACCCTCGAGGATGAGGCCCATGGCGATGCCGCTGACCGGCCGCTTCACCGGCACGCCCGCGTCCATCATCGCGAGGCAGCCGCCGCACACCGTCGCCATCGACGAGGAGCCGTTGGACTCGGTGATGTCGGAAAGGACGCGGATCGTGTAGGGGAACTCCTCCACGCTCGGCAGCACCGGATGCAGCGCGCGCCAGGCGAGCTTGCCATGCCCGACCTCGCGACGGCCCGGCGCCCCGAAGCGGCCAACCTCGCCGACCGAATAGGGCGGGAAATTGTAGTGCAGCATGAAGCGCTGGTAGCTGAGGCCATCGAGCCCGTCGATCATCTGCTCGGCATCCTTGGTGCCGAGCGTGGTGGTGCAGATCGCCTGCGTCTCGCCACGCGTGAACAGCGCCGAGCCGTGGGTGCGGGGCAGGAAGCCCACCATCGCCTCGATCGGGCGGATCTGCGTGGTCGAGCGGCCGTCGATCCGCTGCCCGTCCTTGAGGATCGCGGTGCGGACGATCTCCGCCTCCAGCTTCTTCATGGTCTTGATCGCGACCATCTGCGTCTGCGGGCTTTCGTCCGCGAACGCCGCCTTGGCCTTGGCGCGCGCCTCATTGAGCGCATTGGAGCGCGCCGACTTGTCGGTCAGCTTGTACGCCGCCGCGATATCGGCGCCGACCACGCCCTTGAGCTTCGCCTTCAATTCGGCCGTATTGTCGGAAAGGTCGATCTCCCACGGCTCCTTGGCGGCCTGCTCGGCGAGGCGGATGATCGCGCCGATCACCTTGCGGCTTTCGGCATGGGCGAACATCACCGCGCCCAGCATCTCGTCCTCGGTCAGTTCCCTGGCTTCGGACTCGACCATCATCACCGCCGTGTCGGTGGCGGCGACGACGAGGTCGAGGCGGCCCTGCGCCACTTCGGAAAGCGAGGGGTTGAGCTGATACTCGCCATCCCTGAACCCGACCCGCGCCGCGCCGATCGGTCCCATGAAGGGCACGCCCGAAATGGTGAGCGCCGCCGACGCCGCGATCATCGCGACGATGTCGGGCTCGGTCTCGCCGTCATAGCTCATCACCTGCGCGATGACGTTGATCTCGTTGTAGAACCCCTCGGGGAACAGGGGGCGCACCGGGCGGTCGATGAGGCGGGAGACGAGCGTCTCCTTCTCGGTCGCGCCGCGCTCGCGCTTGAAAAAGCCGCCGGGGATGCGGCCGGCGGCGGAAAACTTCTCCTGATAGTGGACCGTCAGCGGGAAGAAGTCCTGCCCTTCCTTGACCGATTTGGCGGCGGTGACGGCGCACAGCACCACGGTCTCGCCATAGGTCGCCATCACGGCGCCGTCGGCCTGGCGGGCAACGCGCCCCGTTTCGAGCTTCAGCGTCTTGCCGCCCCACTCGATTTCCACAGTTTTCACGTCGAACATTGGTTTTTCCTTCCACCCGCGGCGCCCTATTGCGGCGCGGGGCTTGCAGTGCGGACAAAGCCGGTCCGCGGCGGTGCGGGGCTACTCTTGCGCCCCGTTGGTGCCGGAACATCCGCCGGATTGCGGAATCCCGGAATCGGAAACGGCCCCGCTCGGGGGCCGTCCCTGTGTTTCAGCCTTATTTGCGAAGGCCGAGCTTGGTGATGATCTCGCTGTAGCGGCTCGCGTCCTTCTTCTTGAGATAGTCGAGCAGGCTGCGGCGCTTGTTGACCAGCATGAGGAGGCCGCGGCGGCTGTGATTGTCCTTGGCATGGCCCTTGAAATGCTCGGTGAGGTTGGCGATGCGCTCCGAGAGGATCGCGATCTGCACTTCCGGCGAGCCGGTGTCGCCCTCGGCGCGGGCATGTTCCTTGATGAGCGCGTCCTTGCGCTCGGCAGTGATCGACATCGGCAAATCCTTTCGCGTCAGAGGTTGAAGCCCCGCACCACCCGGATGTCCGGGCCGGAACCCTCGACCAGCGCGACAGGCGTTTCGCCCTCGATCGCCAGCATCAGGCCCAGATGAGCGGGATCTCCGGCGAGCGTGCGCCCCTGGCGGAGCGCGAGCGCCTGAACCGGAGTGACGGGCAGAGCCGGGATGTCGTCCAGCCCCGCCGTCAATGGCAGCACGAGCTGCGCAATGGCGCGCGCCTTAGCAGCCTCCCGCAGTTTGTCCAGCGAAATCGCCCGGTCGAGCGTGAACGGCCCGGCCTTCAGGCGCCGCAGCATCGTCACATGCCCCACCGTCCCGAGCGCCCGCGCGATGTCGCGCGCGAGGCTGCGGACGTAGGTGCCTTTCGAGACATGGGCGAGGAAAGTGGCGCTGTCCAGCTCCTCCCCGGCACGGGGAGGGGGACCGCTCGCGCAGCGAGTGGTGGAGGGGGGCTCGGCACAAGCGCCGTGCTGGAGGAGAGCCGCCTCCACCATGCTGCGCATGGTCCCCCTCCCCGTGCCGGGGAGGAGCTGAAGGGCGTGCACCACCACCGCCCGCGCGGCGAGCGCCACCGCCTCCCCCGCCCGCGCGCGATCATAGGCGCGCGCGCCGTCGACCTTGAGCGCGCTATAGGCGGGCGGCACCTGCTCGATCGGTCCGGTGAACGCCGGCAGCACCGCCTCGATCTCCCCGCGTGTCGGCCGCCCATCCGATGTCGCGATCACCGCCCCCTCGCCGTCGAGCGTATCGGTCTCGGCGCCGAACGCCACGGTGAACGCATAAATCTTGTCGCTGTCGAGCATCCGTCCCGCGAGCTTGGTCGCCTCGCCGATCGCGATCGGCAGCACGCCGCTCGCCAGCGGATCGAGCGTGCCGCCATGGCCGACCTTCAGCGTCCCGAGCCCCGCCTCGCGCAAGCCCCGCTTGACCGCGCCCACCGCCTGCGTCGAGCCGAGCCCGACGGGCTTGTCGAGGATGATCCAGCCGTGCATCGCGCGGCCTTAGCGGGCGCGGGACGGTCCGTCAGCCCTTGCCGGCATCTTTCGCTTGCTTGGCCTTGCCCGGCGGCGGATCGCTGCGGGTCAGCGTCTCGACCGGGCAGCGCTGGCCGCGCACCACGATCGAGGAAAAGCGGTCGAACGTGTCCGGCCCGCGCGTCTCGAAGCCGATCGTCTCGGCGAACGGCAGGTCGGTGCACGATGTCATCAGCGTCGCGCGATACCAGCGATCGCGACGATCCTGGAGGTAGATGGCGTCACGGCCATCGGCCCGCCAGTCGCGGATGCCGCCATGATTGACGAAGGGAATGCCGATATCGGCGCCAGCCGCCTCCGCCTGTTCGGCTTGACGCGCCGCCTGCAAGCCGCCGGTCGCGACGAAGGCGCTCAGCGCCAGCATCGCCGGAAAAAGAAAGGCCCGTGCGCGCCTCATGTCTCCGGTTCCCTCGGTTCAGACAGCCTTGGACGCGATCTTAGCACGTCCGGCTTGACCCAGTCTGAACGGGGGTCAATCGCCATCGGGAGCGGGGATCACCAGCGCGATAAGCGCTGCGGCCGGCGCCGATTCGGGCCAGGCAGGGATTCCGGGCGGGATCAGGACGCCGGGCAGCGCCCGCGTCGTCCAGATATGAGCGACGATCGCGAGTTCGCCGCTGCGGTCGAGCGTGCCCGCGCGTACCATCAGCAGGCCGGGGCGCCCGGTGTTGCTGTTGTAGAGTCGCGTGAAACAGACCGGGCACGCATGCTGGCGGGACAGGCGCGTCCCGTCCGGCGACGGCAGCGCGAACAGCGCCGTCTCGCCGCCGACCTCCAGCCGGTCCTCCGCCACGATGACCTGGAGGCTGAAGGCGCTGCCCGACCAGGTCTGGCAGTCGCGGCAGTGACACGCATAGGCGGGGGGCAGCGCGTCGAGCGCCACGCGGTAACGCACCCGGCCGCAACGACAGCCGCCCGCGATTGGCCCGCCCTCGCCCGCCCCGTCAGTCACCGCCCAGATCGCGCGCGACGGTCGGCGATCGCAGCAGCGCGTCGATATGGCTCCCCTCCTCGAAGCTCCCGTCGGCGAGAAACTTGAGGCGGGCGGCATATTTCATCCGCACCCGCTTCGCGACTTCGCGCTGGAGATAGGCGGTGTGGGTGCGCAGCGCTTTCAGCACCGCCGCCTCGTCCTTGCCGAGCAGCGGCTTCACGAACACGGTGGCGTGGCGCAGGTCCGGCGACATCCGCACCTCGGTGACACTCACCAGATGCGCGGCGAGCACGTCGTCATGCACGTCCCCGCGCTGGAGGATGTCGGAGAGCACATGCCGCACCTGCTCGCCCACGCGCAGCGTGCGGATCGAGGGCGCTTCGGGCGCGGCCATGGTCCTGCTCCCCGTTCCTGCCGGCGGCGCAACGGGCGCTCAGAGCACCCGCGCCCGCTCCTCCACCTCGAACAGCTCGAGCATGTCGCCCGGCTTGATGTCGTTGGTGTCCTGCAGCACCGCGCCGCATTCGAGGCCGGCGCGGATTTCCGCCACATCGTCCTTGAACCGCCGCAGCGACGCAATGACGGTGCGCGAGACGATGACGTTCTCGCGCGTGAGGCGCGCGTTGATGCCCTTGCGGATGACGCCGTCGACGACGAGGAGGCCGGCGGCCTTGTCCTTCTTGCCCGCCGGGAACACCTCGCGCACCTCGGCGCGGCCGACGATCGTCTCGATCCGCTCGGGGCCGAGCTGGCCCGCCATCTCGCCGCGGACTTCCTCGATGAGGTCGTAGATGACGTCATAATAGCGCAGCTGCACCTTGTCGCGCTCGGCGAGTGTCCGCGCCTTGGCATTGGGGCGGACGTTGAAGCCGATGAGCGGCGCGCGGCTGGCGGCGGCCAGCGTCACGTCGCTTTCGGTGATCGCGCCGACGCCCGAATGGAGCACGCGCACCTTGATCTCGTCGGTCGAGGCGCGGAGCAGCGCGTTGACGATCGCTTCGACCGAACCCTGCACGTCGGCCTTTACCACCACCGGATATTCGATGACCGTGGTGTTGAGCGCGGAGAACATGTGCTCGAAGCTGGTCGGCGCGGCGGTGGTGCGCTTGCGCGTGGCGAGTTCGGCGCGATAGGCCGCGACCTCGCGCGCGCGCGCCTCGTTCTCGACGACCGAGAGCATGTCGCCCGCCTGCGGCACGCCCGACAGGCCGAGCACCTCGACCGGGGTCGAGGGGGCCGCGTCCTTGACGTTCTGGCCCTTGTCGTTGACCATCGCGCGGACCTTGCCGCTTTCCGCGCCGACGACGAAGATGTCGCCCACGCGCAGCGTGCCGCGCCGCACCAGGATGGTGGCGACGGGGCCGCGGCCCTTGTCGAGCTGCGCCTCGATCACCGTGCCCTCGGCGGCACGGGCGGGATTGGCGCGCAGTTCGAGCAGCTCGGCCTGGAGCAGGATCTTGTCGATGAGATCGTCGAGCCCGGTGCCCTTGAGCGCCGACACCTCGACATCCTGCACGTCGCCCGACATCGCCTCGACGACGACCTCATGCTCGAGCAGGCGCTCGCGGATGCGCTGCGGATTCGCCTCGGGCTTGTCGATCTTGTTGATCGCCACGATCATCGGGACGCCCGCCGCCTTGGTGTGGTTGATCGCCTCGATCGTCTGCGGCATCAGCCCGTCGTCGGCGGCGACAACCAGCACGACGATGTCGGTGACGTTGGCGCCGCGCGCCCGCATCTCGGTGAATGCCTCATGGCCCGGCGTGTCGAGGAAGGTGATGATGTCGCCGCCCCTGGTCTTCACCTGATAGGCGCCGATATGCTGCGTGATGCCGCCCGACTCGCCCGACACCACGTTGGTGCCGCGCAGCGCGTCGAGCAGCGAGGTCTTGCCATGGTCGACATGGCCCATGATCGTGACGACCGGCGCGCGCGGCAGCAGCGTCTCGGCCGCATCGACATCGGCGTCCGCGTTGATCTCCACGTCGGCGTCGGAGACGCGCTGGATGCGGTGGCCGAACTCCTCGACGAGCAACTCGGCGGTGTCCTGGTCGATCGTCTGGTTGACGGTGACCATCATGCCCATCTTGAACAGCGACTTGACGAGGTCGGCGCCCTTTTCGGCCATGCGGTTGGCGAGTTCCTGGACGGTGATGCCCTCGGGCACCACGACGTCGCGCACCTGCTTCTCGCGCGGCTGCGACAGGCCGCCCATATGGGCGCGCCGTTCCTTCTCCCGCGCACGCTTGAGCGCGGCGAGGCTGCGGGCGCGGGCGCTGTCCTCGTCGGAGAGCGCGCGGTTGACGGTGAGCTTGCCCGACTGGCGGCGATCGTCGCCACCGCCACCGGCGCTGCGTTTGGGCCGCTCGACCTTGGGCTCGGGCCGCTTGGGCGCGGCGACGGGGGTGAAGCGGCGGGGCGCGGGAGCGCGACGATCGTCCTCGCTGTTCTGCCCCTGCGCCGGTTCGGCGGCAGCGGCGGCGTCGGCGGGTGCCTCGGCCGGGGCGGAAATCGGGGCGGCAGGTTCGGCAACCTCGCCGGGTTGATCGGCGCGGCGGTTTTCCTCGGCGCGGCGGCGTTCCTCCTCGCTCGCGGCCTGGCGCTGTGCCTCCTCGCGGCGGCGCGCGTCCTCGAGCGCGGCCATGCGCGCCTCCTCGGCCTCGCGCAACAGCTTGGCCTGCAATTCCTGACGCGACATGAGGCTGTTGGCGGCGGGGCGCGCGGGCGGCGGGGTCGCGGGACGCGGCGGCTGCGGCGTGGCGACGGGTGGCGGAGGCGCAGCAACGGGCTCGGCCACCGGCGCTTCGCCCGGCTTGCCGATCAGCCGGCGCCGCTTCACCTCGACCACGACCGTGTTCTTGCGGCCATGGCTGAAGCTCTGCTGCACCTGCCCAGCCTCCACCGTCCGCTTCAGCCCCAGCGGCTTGCGGCCCAGGATCGGCTTGTCTTCCTTGCTGTCACTCATCGACTGAACTTAACCCTTCATTCAACGTGCCGTCGTCGCCCATAGCCTCGGGCATCCCCGGCACGGTGGCCGGCGATCCGTTAGCGCAACCCAGATAGCTTTGCCAGCGGTCGAGCAGCGCGCGCACCCGCGCGGCGGCTCGCCAGTCCGTGATCGCGATGTGGACGACGTTCTCCCGGCCTAATGCCATAGATAGGGCGTCGCGGTCCACAGGCAAGACGAGCCCGGCCAGATCGGAGCCTTCCTTCTCGCTGCCCACGCGCCAGGCCTGATCGAGCTTGCGGTTGCCGTCGGCGCCGGCATCGGCGGCGTGGAGGAGGAGCGCGACATGGCCCTTGCGCGCCGCCGTGTCGATCCGGTCGAAGCCGGTGAGCAGCATCGACGCGCGCGCCTCCAGCCCCAGCCGGTCGAGCAGCGCGCGGCGCAGCGCCTCGTCGATCCGCGCGGGGAGATCGGCCGGCACGTCGACCGCCTCGCCCTTGAACGCCCGCGCCAAGGCACCCTTGAAGCGGCCTTTGGCGATCGCCTGTTCCAGGTCGGCGCGCGACACGCCGATCCACGCGCCGCGCCCCGGCGCCTTCTCGCGGACGTCGGGCAGCAGCTCGCCCGCCGGCCCGAGCGCGAGGCGCACCAGCCGATCGGGATGCGCCCGCTCGCCCGAGAGGATGCAGCGACGCTCGGTCATGTGCGAAGCGCCTCCCGGTAACGGGCGGCAGGGTTCCCCTCCCGCGTGCGGGAGGGGTTAGGGGAGGGCTCGCTATAAGTGGCGTCAGTACTCTGTCCTCCCCCGGCCCCTCCCGCAAGCGGGAGGGGAGGAACGACACATGCGACAGTCGTCAGCGTCTCATTGCGAGGGTGCCGCAGCATCTGCGTCCTCCTCGTCGGCGAACCAGTGGGCGCGGGCGGCCATGATGATCTCGTTGCCCATCTGCTCGGAGAGGCCGTATTCGCCGAGCACGCCGCCCTTGTCCTCGGGCGCTTCCTTGCCGCTGCGGCGGCGCGGCTCCACCCGCTTCTTGGCGATCAGTTCGTCGGTGGCGAGGTCGGCGAGGTCGTCGAGCGTCCTGATGCCCGCCTTGCCCAGCGTCACCAGCATCGCCTCGGTGAGGTGGGGCATGTCCGCCAGCGCATCCTCGACGCCGAGCGCGCGGCGTTCCTCGCGGGCCGCGACCTCGCGCCGCTCGAGCGCTTCCTGCGCGCGGCTCTGCAGCTCCTCGGCCAGTTCCTCGTCGAAGCCCTCGATGCCGGCCAGCTCGATCAGCTCGACATAGGCGACCTCCTCCAGCTCGCTGAAGCCCTCGGCGACGAGCAGCTGCGAGAGCGTCTCGTCCACGTCCAGCTCGGTCTGGAACATCTCGGAGCGCTGGATGAACTCGCGCTGGCGCTTCTCGCTCGCGTCCGCCTCGGTCATGATGTCGATCGCCGAGCCGGTGAGCTGGCTCGCGAGGCGCACGTTCTGCCCGCGCCGGCCGATGGCGAGGCTGAGCTGGTCGTCGGGCACCACCACCTCGATCCGGCTTTCCTCCTCGTCGATGACGACGCGGCTGACCGTCGAGGGCTGGAGCGCGTTGACGACGAAGGTCGCGGTGTCGTGCGACCAGGGGATGATGTCGATCTTCTCGCCCTGCAGTTCCTGCACCACGGCCTGCACGCGGCTGCCCTTCATGCCGACGCAGGCGCCGACCGGATCGATGCCGCTGTCATGGCTGATGACGCCGATCTTGGCGCGACTGCCGGGATCGCGCGCCGCCGCCTTGATCTCGATGATGCCGTCGTAGATTTCGGGCACTTCCTGCGCGAACAGCTTCTTCATGAAGTCGGGATGCGCGCGGCTGAGGAAGATCT
>JAESFG010000489.1_pt1 | contig 24497 bp, 21 predicted proteins | sample 9269371 | NCBI WGS metagenome assembly JAESFG01 (sample SAMN14506227, study PRJNA617093) | algae metagenome | isolation source: Aetokthonos hydrillicola CCALA 1050 (B3-Florida) and co-occurring... | place: USA: South Carolina | collected 2013-01-01 | reverse complement strand
GTCACCATGGCGCGGGAACCGGCATAGGTCAGCTCGATCTGGATGCCGCGGCGGTCCTGGCAGAGCTTGAGCACCGAGCCGAGATAGTCGTCCGGCGTCATGATCGTGGCGCGAATCCAGGGCTCCTGGATCTCCTTGATCTTGACGACATCGGGCATGTCGGCCGGGTTGTGCAGCTCGCGCTCGCTGCCGTCGGTCATCGAAAGCTTGTAGACGACGCTCGGCGCTGTGGCGATCAGGTCGAGGTTGAATTCGCGTTCCAGGCGCTCCTGGATGATCTCGAGATGCAGGAGGCCAAGGAAGCCGCAGCGGAAGCCGAAGCCGAGTGCGGCCGAACTCTCCATTTCGAAGGAGAAGGACGCGTCGTTGAGCCGGAGCTTGCCCATCGCCGCGCGCAGGTCCTCGAAATCGGCGGCATCGACCGGAAAGAGACCGCAGAACACGACCGGCTGGGCCGGCTTGAATCCCGGCAGGGCCTCGGCGGTCGGCTTGCGGTCGTCGGTGATCGTATCGCCGACGCGGGTGTCGGCCACTTCCTTGATCGAAGCGGTGATGAAGCCGACTTCGCCGGGTCCGAGCTCCTCGACATTGACCATCTTCGGCGTCAAGACGCCGATCCGCTCGATCTGGTACTTGGCGTCGGTGCCCATCATACGGACCGTCTGGCCCTTCTTCATCACACCATCGATGATGCGGACGAGAACCATGACGCCGAGATAGGTATCGTACCAGCTGTCGACGAGCATGGCCTTGAGCGGCGCATTCTCGTCGCCGGTCTTGGGCGCCGGCAGGCGGGTGACGATGGCTTCGAGCACGTCGGGAATGCCGAGACCGGTCTTGGCCGAGATCATGACGGCATCGGAGGCATCGAGGCCGATCACGTCCTCGATCTGCTGCTTGATGCGGTCGGGCTCGGCCGCCGGCAGGTCGATCTTGTTGAGAACAGGCACGATCTCATGATTGGCGTCGAGCGCCTGGTAGACATTGGCCAGCGTCTGGGCTTCCACGCCCTGAGATGCGTCGACGACGAGCAGCGAACCCTCGCAGGCCGCGAGCGACCGCGAGACTTCATAGGCGAAGTCGACATGGCCGGGCGTGTCCATCAGGTTAAGGATATAGGTCTCGCCATTGTTGGCCTTGTAGTGCAGCCGCACCGTCTGGGCCTTGATGGTGATGCCGCGTTCCTTCTCGATCTCCATGTTGTCGAGAACCTGCTCGCTCATCTCGCGGTCGGCCAAGCCGCCCGTGGTCTGGATCAGCCGGTCGGCCAGCGTCGACTTGCCATGGTCGATATGGGCCACGATCGAGAAGTTGCGGATGTGATCGAGAGGAATTCGGTTTTCTGAGCTCATGGCCGCCCGCATATCGCGGACCGGTAAAACTGTAAAGATTGTTCGGCCTCCGGCAGGCTGCAAATCTCCGGGAAAGGCGGGCTTTGGGCCTGCGAGCGACGCCGCGCCGGTGGCGGTCCGGCGCGGCGCCTCCGGTCCCGCCCGGTTCAGAGCAGGACGTCGTCCCGGCCGAGGCTGGTGACACCGTCGAGCCGGATGGTCATGTCGGCCAGACGATCGCCGTCGACATCGACGCCGAGGGTCGCGCCTCCCGCATCGGTTTCGAACACAACTGCACCCGCCTGCCCGTCGAAATCGGCCGCACCGAGCCAGCGCAGCGCGTCGTCGCGGCCGCCGGGAACCCCGTCGATCGCCGTGAGGTCGATCCTGTCGGACCCGGTCTCGAAATCGAGCACAACGTCGCCCCGGGCCGCCTCGGCGACCCTCAGCAGCACGAAGACGTCGGCGCCCGCGCCACCGGTCATCCGGTCGCTGCCGAGACCGCCTTCGATGCGATCGTCGCCGCCACCGCCCGACAGCGTGTCGTCGCCGGCATTGCCTTGCAGCCATTCGCCGCCACCGCCGCCGGTGAGCCTGTCGTCGCCGCCCAGGCCGAGAAGGTGGTTGGCCTTGCCATCGGCCCCGGCATGGTCCCTGGCGATGTCGATGTCGTCGGCGCGCTGGTCGTGTCCGCCCCGGCGGCCGTCGCCTGCGATCAACAGCGACCCGTCCGAGAACACGACGTCGCCGACGGCAAGAGCGCCGGCCCTCTCGGCGAGCTGTGTCCGGGCGCCATCAATGTCGATGCCCACACCCCGGCCCTCGCCGATGACTGCGGTATCCGAGGCCGAGGCGCCGTCGACCGAGAGCGGTCCGTCGCCCCGCTGCGGGTGCCAGTCCGTCGCCTCCTTCAGCATCCGGACGAGCGCGAAGGCGCCGTCGTCGCTCGCAAAGTCCGAGGCGGTGCCGGCGATCGAGACGACCGCGCCGGTCTTCACTTCGACATAGGTGCTGGAGGATGTTCCGAGCGTGCCGCCGGTGAAGCCGATGAAGGTCTCGCCGCTGTCGAAACGGATCCGCGCCAGCCCCAGGCCGAAGGACATGTCGAAACCGTCGCCCTCGGTCACGACCTTGAAGTCCATCATCTCGCGGCGGGCATCGGCCGAGAGCAACCCGCCCGGCTTCACCAGCGCGCGGAGGAAGTCGATCATGTCGTCGGTGGTCGAGACGACGCCCCCCTCGCCCTTGAAGTGCCAGGGGATGTCGGTCACGTCGACCAGGGCATCGTCGGCGCCTGATACCGCGTAGCTGTCGAGGCGCGGATCGTCGGAACTGAAGGGCCGGGCCGTCGTGTCGTCCATGTGGAGCGGGCGGAAGATATGGCTCTCGTAGAGATCCGTCAGCGAGCGCCCGGTCTGCCGCTCCAGCATCAGGCCGAGGAGGAGATAATTGGTGTTGGAGTAATGATAGTGATCGCCGGGTTCGCCCGTCGGCTTCATGCCGCGCGCCACGTCCAGCGCGTCGTGCGGGCCGAAGGCCTCGCCCGCCATCAGCTTCTCGACGAAGAGCGGCAGGCCGCTTTCGCCCCGGGCGTCGGTATAGGAGGGAATGCCGCTCGTCATGGCGAGAAGCTGGCGCACGGTCGCCTCTCCCGCATTGTCGATGCCCTTGAGCAATGAGGCCGGCAGGTAGTCGGCGATGGGGGCATCGAGATCGATTCTACCGGTGCCGGCGAGCTCCAGCGTCAGGGCCGCCGTCATCATCTTGGTCTGCGATCCGATCTCGAACGTGTTGTCGGTCGAGACCGCCTCGGTGGTGCCAGCGGCAGCAGCGCCGGCGGCGTAGCGGGCAGACAGATCACCGCGCTCCACCTGGATCACAACGGCGGGTGCGTGGCTCTGCTCCAGCAGCGCGGTTCCGAGTGCTTCGAGCGGGTCAAGCATTCCCTGCGGGTCGAATTTCGGCATGTCGACACTCCAATCTTTTATCGATAATCGTGATATCGATCATGATTATCGTGATGTCAACTGGATTTTTATCGTTTATCATGCTGAAATTATCGACTAACGTGAAGAATGGGCACGACAATGACTGACGACGGGCAGGGATTTCGACGGCTGGAACGCATCTACCGGGCGATCTGGATCGCTTTTCCGATCTATGTCGCCTACCAGGTCTGGCAGGTCCTGACTCTGCCGGACCGGCTTGCCGGGCTGGATCCCGCGCTTGCGAGCTGCATGCAGCACCTGCCGATCGTCACGTCCTTCTCGGTCGCGGGCATGGTGGTCTACTGGACTGCCTTCGCGATCGAGATGGGGATCTATGCCGCTCTGCTCGTGCTGGGGCACCGGGTCCTGGCGCGCTGCGCCGGCGGCCGGATCTTCGTTCCCGATCTGGTCGGGTCGCTTCGGGCGATCGCTCTCATCATCACGATCATGCCGGTCTTCGATCTCGTCCTGCAGAACGCCCTTCTCGGCCTTCTCGCAGCCCTCGGCGACATGCCGTTCTACACGCCGTCCTTCGATTTCGACGTGACGATATTCGGCGTCGGACTTCTTATGTTGACGGTTACGGCGGCGATGGGGCGGGCGGTGGCGATGCGTGAAGACCAGGACCTCACGATCTGAGCAGGAGCGGACATGCCGATACAGGTCAATCTCGACATCATGCTGGCGCGCCGCAAGATGAAGCTCGCGGAGCTCTCGGAAGCCGTCGACGTTTCGGTCCAGAATCTCTCCATCCTGAAGACCGGCAAGGCGCGGGCGATCCGCTTCTCGACGCTCGCCGCCCTGTGCCGGGTGCTGGATTGCCAGCCGGGCGATCTCCTCGACTACGTCGCGGGCGCGGAGGCGGCCGACGAGGACGGATAGGGCGCGCTCAGGAACTGCGCGGCCGGGTGCGGACCCAGCGCAGGAGCGTCACGGCGGCGATGACGAGGATCGGCCATTGCGCCCACAGCGTGTCGGCGCCCGAGACGATGTTGATGGCGAGCAGCATGGCGGCGAAGACGGCCGGCGGGCCGTAGCGGCCGATGGCGCCACCCTTGTCCCGCGTCCAGGCGAGGCCGGCGATCGTGGCGAAGACCAGAAGCGGCCAGGCCGCCCAGAAATGGCCGTCCCAGGTGGCGACGTTGACGATCGTGACGAGAGCGGCGAGTCCGCCGAGCACGGGAAAGAGACGGTTGCCGCCGAGCGCCGCGAGCGGCCGGGGCGCGCCGGTCGAAGGCGGCGGGGGCGGCAGGTCGGGTCGCGGGGCGTCGGCGGCTTTCGTCCGCGCCGGCGCGTCGGCGCCGACCCGCACCGAGTAGCTCGGAATGGCATCGTGGACGTTCTTGACCGTCAATTCGCCGAGAAAGTCGAAACCGACCGACAGCTTGTTGCGGACATGGTCGTAGACGGTGCTCGAAATGACGATGCCGCCGGCGGGCGCCTGCGACTGGAGGCGGGCGGCAATGTTGACGCCGTCGCCATAGAGGTCGTCGTCCTGTTCGATGACGTCGCCGAGATTGATGCCGATGCGGAACATCATCCGGGCTTCATCCGGCGTGGCGGAATTGGCCTCGGCCAGTTCGTTCTGCACGTCGATGGCGGCGCGCACCGCTTCGACCACGCTCGGGAATTCGGCGATCAGCCCGTCGCCCCAGGTATTGACGACCCGGCCGCCATGCAGGCCGATGATCGCGCTCATCCGCTCGCGATGCCGTCGCAGCGTGGCGAGCGTGCCCTCCTCGTCCTTGCCCATCAGGCGGGTATAGTCCTGCACGTCGGCGGACAGGATGGTGGTGAGCTTCCGGCGCGTCTCGGCCATGGCGCGGGGTTCCCTCGGTCTTCGTCGTCGAGCGCGACGCGGGGGCACCGCCGTCGATCTCGCGGATGGAATATGGGGTATCGCCCGGGCGAAGAAAAGACGGCGCGGCGGCGCCATCAATTTTTCCTTATTGCGAATCACATAGGCGGGACTTCTGACAATCCGGGGACACGCGCTCATGAACCGCATCCTGACAGCCTTCTGCATCGCAGCACTCGCCGGCAGCGCGCTCGCCAATCCCGTGCCGGTGACCAACACGACCAAGGCGCCCTACAAGGCGAGCAAGGTCTATTGCAACGACGCGGTGCTGCAGAAGCCGTCAAAGGGCGAGAACATCGCCTGCTACAATCACGACGCCTGCTATTCGGACCCGCAGGGGCGGAGCCGCAAGGATTGCGACGAAGGCTATCTGCGCGACATGAAGCTCGCCGGGCTCGGCACGGTCGGCTACCTCAAGTTCAAGGCGCTCAGGGAATGGGGCCAGGCCTCATGGGACAAGTGCCGCGAGAACGACAAGTATCAGGAAGCCAACAAGTAATACCAGATCTCGATGATAGGAACTCATAGGATGACGTGAGGCTGGTATAAGGCCGCTGCCCGCCGCGATCAGGCCTTGGCCCGGTCGCGCCGGGCCCGCCATTTGCCTTCGCCCCATTCGATCACGCGAACGACCGGGCGGCGGAGCACCGACACGTCCTGCGCGAGGAGGACAAGGCCGAGCGGCACCATCCAGAAGCCGAGGATCGGCAGGAAACCGACCAAGCCGAGCAGCACCAGGAGCACGCCGGAGACGATCCTGAGGATGCGGAGCTCGGGTTTCCGGATCCAGGCCACGAAGCGGGCCATCCAGCCGGGCATCTTCTCCTGGTAGCGATCGAGGATGCGGTCGAGTTCGTCTTTGTCTGGCGTCAATGGCTCCATCCTTTCGCGCCGGCACCTGCCGGCTCAGTCAGAGATGGAGACGCGATTGTCGCAATTCCAGTTCCACTCGGACTTCGCCGGCCGGCGCCGTCAGCCGCCGACCGCCTGCGGGACCATGGAAAGATGGAGCTGCGGTCCCGACCAGGGATTGGCCTCGCAGACCGCCTCGTCGAGCTCGACGCCGAGGCCGGGCTCGTCGGACGGGATGACATGGCCGTCCTGCCAGACGATCTTCTTCTTGAGCAGGGTCTCGTGGAAACCGTCGAATTCCTTGATCGCCTCGAGGATCAGGAAGTTCGGCAGCGTTGCGGCGAGCTGGATGTTCGCGGCTGCCTCGATCGGGCCGCAGTAGCAGTGCGGCGCGACCTGGATGTGGAAGGCCTCTGCCATGGCGGCGATCTTCTTGGTTTCGAGAATGCCGCCGGAGCGGCCGAGATTGGGCTGCAGGATCGAGGCCGCGCGGTTTTCGATGACACGGGCGAATTCCCATTTCGTCGTCAGCCGTTCGCCCGTCGCGATCGGGATGGAGGTTCCGCGCGCGACCTGGGCCATCACTTCGGGCATGTCGGGCGGCACGGGCTCCTCGAACCATAGGGGATCATAGGGCTCGAGCGCGCGGGCCATGCGCAGCGCGCCCGAGGCGGTGAACTGGCCATGCGTGCCGAACAGGATGTCGGCCCTGGTCCCGACCGCCTCGCGCACCGCCTTGACCATGGCGGTCGACAGCTCGATGTCGATGAGCCGCGGCTGGTGGCCGTCATAGATCGTGTAGGGACCGGCGGGGTCGAACTTGATGGCGTTGAAGCCGTCCCGCACATACTCGGCGGCGGTGGCGGCGGCGATCTCGGGGTCGTTGTAGACGTTCCGGGTGCCTTCGAGGTCCTTCGGCACCACGGAGCCCGACTTCGGATAGAGATAGGTATAGGTGCGGATGCGCTCGTGCACCTTGCCGCCGAGCAGCTTGTGCACCGGCTTGCCGGCTTCCTTGCCGATGATGTCCCAGCAGGCCATTTCGAGCGCCGAGACGCAGCCCATCATGGTGACGTCGGGGCGCTGGGAAAAGCCGGAGGAATAGGCCTTGCGGAAGAAGACCTCGATATCGTGCGGATCGTGGCCGACCAGCCAGCGGGCGGCGCAGTCCTCGATCAGTTTCGCGGTGAGATGCGGATCGAAGGTGGCATTGTAAGCCTCGCCATAGCCCACGACATTGCCATCGGTGGTGAGCCGGACGAAGATGAAATAGGGCCCGCCGAAGCCCGCCTCGTTGTGCACGACCCAGGTCTTGACGTCAGTGATTTTCATGGAAACCGTCTCCCGAAACGATGGTGGCCTTCTAGCAGATCGGGCGGGGAGACGCACGCCGGGAACCGTCAGGAAAAAGGCGGATTCTGAACCGGCCGTTTTATGGGGAACATGTGCATAACCCGTGATGCGGAGTTGCGGCAGTCCCTGGCTTCGGTTGGAGTCCCCCTGCAAGGAGTGGATCCATGACAGGCGAAAGCACCATCAAATTGGAGGCCAGCTGGAGAGAGGCGCTGGCGGACGAATTCGCCGCGCCCTATATGGCGGCGCTCAAGAGTTTTCTCGTCGAGGAAAAGAGGCTCGGAAAGGTGATCTTTCCGCGCGGGGCGGACTATTTCCGGGCGCTCGATCTTACGCCGCTCGGCAAGGTCCGGGTGGTCATCCTCGGCCAGGACCCCTATCACGGCGACGGACAGGCGCACGGGCTGTGCTTCTCGGTGCAACCCGGCGTCAAGATCCCGCCGTCGCTCGTCAACATCTACAAGGAGATGCAGGCGGATCTCGGCATCCCGCCGGCCCGGCACGGTCATCTCGACCATTGGGCGAGGCAGGGCGTGCTGCTGCTCAATTCGGTGCTGACGGTGGAGCGATCGCTCGCCGCCTCGCATCAGGGCAAGGGCTGGGAGAGGTTCACAGACGCCGTCATCGCCCGGGTCAACGCGCAGGAGAGCCCGGCCGTCTTCATGCTTTGGGGAAGCTACGCCCAGAAGAAGGCGGCCTTCGTCGATGCGCGGAAGCACCTGGTGCTGAAGGCGCCGCATCCCTCGCCGCTCTCGGCCCATAACGGCTTCTTCGGCTCGCAGCACTTTTCCAAGGCCAACCGGTTCCTTGAATCGAAGGGACTCGCGCCGATCGACTGGCAGCTGCCGGAGAACGCCTAAGCCGAGGGCATCAGCCGGCGGCGACGCTGGTCGAGGAAGACGATCGCAAGGCCGCTCGCGACGATGAGGGCGAGGCCCGCGGCCGCGAGCGCATTGGGTACGTCGCCGAACACGACGAGGCCGGAGATCACCGCCCAGACGGAGAAGCTGTAATAGAAGGGCGCGACGACGCTTGCCGGCCCGACGCGATAGGCCATGAAGATGAAGAAATGGCCGAAGATCAGGAAGAAGCCGGCGCCGCCGAGCAGCAGCAGGTGATGGCCGGCCGGCGCCACCCAGTCCTCGGTCAGAAGATGCGCGATCGCTGCGGCGAGCATGACGATGAGGGCCGCCGAGACGGCCACGACCATGCCGGGTATGTCGGCGCCCACGCGGCGGCTGGCAATATCGCGCGCCGCCGAAAAGACGGCGTTGGCAAAAGCGAGCACGACATAGACCGAGATGCCCTGAAGGGTAGGCTGCGCCACCATGATCGCACCGGCAAAGCCGAGACCGATCAGCGCCATCCGGACGCCGCCGATCCGCTCGCGGAAGAGGATGGAGCCGGCAAGGATGATGACGAGCGGCGTGATCTGGCCGAGCGCCACGACATCGGCGATCGGCATGTGGGCGAGCGCCACGACGTAGGTGAGGATCGCTGCGGTCTCCAGGAGATTGCGCGTAACCACCCTGCCGTCGAACATCCTGAGCACCGAACCGCCCTGCCCGAGCGCGAGGAGCAGCGGCAGGCCGAAGAGCAAAGCCGCCACGCCGCGCAGGAACAGTACCTCATAGGAGGGCAGCCCCGCCGTGGCGAGCTTCATCATCGAATCGTTGATCAGGTAGGACCCCGTCGCGACCACCATGAAGAGCGGCCCGCGGATCGTCGGTGGCAGGAAGGTCATGCCGCCATCAGACCAGAGATTCGGCAGGTCGGCAATGGCTTACACAGCGGCGGGGGCGACCCTTCCAGGTCTTGCCGAGATAACCCCTCCTAAATCCTCCCCACAAGGGGGAGGACTTAAGTCGCGTCAACGCCTCAGGCCTGCCGCAAGGGCTCAGCCTGCTGCAGCAGTGCCTGAGGATTGCGGAGCGCGCAACAGGTTAAGTCCTCCCCCTTGTGGGGAGGATTTAGGAGGGGTCTTGGCCCCTGGGGAGGACCTAGGAGGGGTCTTGGCCCCATGATGTCCCTTCACTCGCCGTAGGGAATCCACACGTTCTTCACGTCGGTCGCCCGGCGCAGGAAGAGCGGTCCCTCGGCCTGGGCGGGGTCCATCCAGTCGAACGCCTTGCCGTAGTCCGTGAAGGTGCGCTTGAGGTTGCCGACCGAGGCCTTCTCGACCATTTCCGACAGCGCCGGCGAACCGAAGGCCCAGACGGCGTCGACGTCGTTGTGGCTGGCGAGCGCCTTGCCGAGTTCGATGGCCGAACCGGTGACGATATTGACCACGCCCGCAGGGACATCGGAGGTCTCCAGCACGGTGTAGAAGTCGGTGGCCGACAGCGGATAGGGCTCGGAGGGCACGGCGACGACGCGGTTGCCGACGGCGATCAGCGGCGCCACCAGGCTGACGAAGCCGAGAAGCGGCGCCTCGGGCGGGCAGATCACGCCGACCACGCCCTGCGGCTCGGGCAGCGCCAGCGCCACGCCGCGCAGCGGCGGCTGGTGGACGAGGCCCTCGTATTTGTCGGCCCAGGCGCCATAGGTGAAGAGACGCGACACGGCCGCATCGAATTCGGCGCGGGCCGAGCCCGGCGTACGGCCGGTCTGGGCGGAGATGCGGGCGATGAACTCGTCGGCGCGGCCCGACAGGTTCTCGGCGATGTAGTAGAGGATCTGCGCGCGGTTGTGCGCGGTTGCGCCGCCCCAGCCGCTCGCGGACTGCGCGGCAGCGACCGCGTTGCGGATGTCCTTGCGATTGCCCTCGCCAACTTCGCCGACAAGCTTGCCCTTGGGCGAGACGATCGGCCGGTTGTAGTTGCCGTCCGGCCGGGCCTGCTTGCCGCCGATGAAGAGCTTGGTGGTGCGGTCGATCAGCGGCGCGGCGAAATCCCCGGTAGCCGAGGTCGAGCGAAGCTGCGGGACAACGTAGTCATGCCGCGGCTTGGCTTTGCTCCAGGCCTTGGGCTTGAGATACTCGTAGGCACCCTCGCGGCCGCCCTCGCGGCCAAAACCGCTCTCCTTCTTGCCGCCGAAACCGGCGGCGGCGTCGAAAAGATTGGTGGCATTGACCCAGACCACGCCGGCCTGCAGCCGGGCGGCGACATGCAGCGCGAGCCCGATCGTCTCGCTCCAGACGCTGGCGGCGAGGCCGTAGCGCGAGTGGTTGGCGAGTTGCACCGCCTCGTCGGGCGTGCGGAAGGTCATCGAGACCGCGACCGGTCCGAAGATCTCCTCGGTCGCGACGACGGATGTCGGCTGGACATTGGCGAGCAGCGTCGGCCGGAAGAAGGAGCCGCCCTTGGGCAATTCGATCTCGCTCTGGAAAAGTTCCGCGCCCTCGTCGACGCCCTGCCTGACCAGCGCCTCGATGCGTTTCAGCTGCACGGGCGCCACGATCGCGCCCATGTCGATACATTTGTCGAGAGGCTGGCCGACGCGCAGTGTCTGCATGCGGCGGCGGAGCCGCACATGGAATTTCTCGGCCACGCCCTCCTGCACCAGGATACGGGAACCGGCGCAGCAGACCTGGCCCTGGTTGAACCAGATCGCATCGACCACGCCTTCGACGGCGCCGTCGAGATCGGCATCGTCGAAGACGATGAAGGGCGACTTGCCGCCGAGCTCCAGCGTCAGCGACTTTCCGGAGCCTGCGGTCTTTTCGCGGATGATGCGGCCGACCTCGGTGGAGCCGGTGAAGGCGATCTTGTCGATGCCCTCGTGCTGGACGACCAGCGCCCCGGTCTCGCCCTCGCCGGTGACCACGTTGAGCACGCCCGGCGGCAGGCCGGCGGCGGCGGCGAGCTCGGCGAACAGCAGCGCCGTCAGCGAGGTGAATTCCGCCGGTTTCAGCACCACGGTGTTGCCGAGCGCCAGCGCCGGCGCGACCTTCCAGGCGAGCATGAGCAGCGGGAAATTCCACGGAATGATCTGGCCGATCACGCCCACCGGGACATGGTCGGCGAATTCGCTCTCCGAGAGCTGCGCCCAGCCGGCATGGTGGTAGAAATGGCGGGCCGCGAGCGGAACGTCGATGTCGCGGGTCTCGCGGATCGGCTTGCCGTTGTCGATCGCCTCGACAACCGCCAGCAGGCGGCCGTGGCGCTGGATCATCCGGGCGAGGGCATAGAGATGGCGGGCACGCTGGTGGCCGGAGAGTTTTGCCCATTGCGCCTGCGCCTTACGGGCGGCGGCGACGGCGGCGTCGACATCGTCGGCAGTACCGACGGCGAGGCGGGCGAGTTCGGCACCGGTGGCCGGCTCGTGGGTGACGAAGGACCTGCCGACCTGGGAGGCGCGGAAGTCGCCGTTGATGAAGTGGCCGAAGGCGGCGCCGTGCCGCTTCAGCCAGGCGCGGGCCTCGGTATCGGCCTCGGGGGCGGGACCATAGGACATGTCGTCGAAGAATTTCGCGACGTTGGATTTGGTCATGGTGGCTTGGGTCATGGCGGTCATCCGATCGCGTGTCTGTTGAAGGACGAATAGGCGCCGGTCACGTGATGCTCGATCTGGCGCTCGATATCGGCGAGCAGGCTGGAGGCGCCGATGCGGAAGAGGTCGGGCTCGAGCCATTCGCGGCCGAGCTCCTCCTTCATCAGGAACTGGTAGTTGAGCACGTCCTTGGCGGCGGAGATGCCGCCGGCGGGCTTGTAGCCGACCTTGAAGCCGGTGCGTTCCTCGTATTCGCGGATCATCCGGATCATCACCAGCGTGACGAGAAGCGTCGCATTGACGCCTTCCTTGCCGGTCGAGGTCTTGATGAAATCGGCGCCGGCCATCATGCAGACCAGCGAGGCCCGGGCGACGTTGCGGAGAGTCTTGAGGTCGCCGGTCGCGAGGATCGCCTTGACATGGGCATCGCCGCAGGCAGCGCGATAGTCCTGCATCTCCTTGTAAAGCGCATCCCAGTTGCCCGTCAGCACATGCTCGCGGGTGATGACGATGTCGATTTCCCTCGCACCATCGGCGACCGAGGCTTCGATCTCCTTGACCTTGGTTTCGTGCGGCGAGAGGCCGGCCGGGAAGCCCGTCGAGACGGCCGCGACCGGAATGCCGGTGCCGTCGAGCGCCTCGACGGCCGTGGCGACGAAGCGGTGATAGACGCAGACCGCGCCCGTGGTGATCTTGCGATCGCCCATGCCGATCGCCTCGAGCAGGTCGTGCCGGATCGGGTTGGCGGCCTTGGCGCAGAGACGCCTGACGCGACCGGCCGTGTCGTCGCCGTTCAGCGTCGTCAGGTCGATGCAGGTCAGCGCCTTTAGCAGCCAGGCGGCCTGGGCGTCCTTCTTGACGGTGCGGCGGCCGGGCAGCGAGGTCACACGCCGCTCGCCGGCCGACAGGTTCACCCGCTGTGCCTCGACCAGTCCGAGATCGAGCTCCATGCCGGGATTGCGCGGCCAGCCGTGATTGCTGGCCACGATCGGCCGTTCCTTGGTTGCGGTATCCACGTCAGCCTCCCTCGGGCAAAGCCGGAATGTTATATTTCTTTCAGTTGTCTGTTATAATCGCAGCAAATCGGCAAAAGTCAAGCCCGCCCTGGTCAGGCCGCTTCTTCCGCGAACCACGCGCCGGATTCGGTATAGATCGCGTCGAAGCTGTCTGGTCGGCCGAAGAAGGCCGGCTTGACTCGGCCGATCTTGGACCTGTCGACGACCAGCACCGCGGACTGGGCAATTGCCATCGCCTTCTGTTTCACCGCGACTTCGTGGAAATGCGCGCAGGTGGCGCCGCGGGCGTGGTCGAGTCCCGCCGCCGACAGGAAGGCGGTGTTGATCCCGATCTGGTCGAGCGTGGCAAGCCCCTGGGGACCGGAGAAGGAGGCCGTTTCCGGATGGTAGAGGCCGCCGAGCAGGATGAGCCGGACCTGCGGCAGCGCCGCCAGCCGCTCGGCGACGTTCAGCGCATAACAGACGACGGTCAGCGGCATATCGGACAGCAAGTCGAGGAGATGCAGGAGCGTCGTGCCGCAATCGACGAAGATCGTGTCCTCGGCATGGACATGACGCACGGCGTGGCGGCAGGCGACGCGCTTGGCCTCTGCATGGCGGTCGGCTTGCGCCGCAAGTTGGTAGGGCTGCTCCGGCTCGACCTTTTCCGCCGGCATGATATGGCCGCCGAGATAGGCAAAACGTGCGGGTGCCGCGGCGATGTCGCGCCGGACGGTCATCTCGGAGACGCCGAGCGCGCGCGCCGCGTCGCGAAGATGAACCACGCCCTTCTCGTTGAGGACTGTGGCGAGTTGGTCGAGCCGATCCTTGTTGCGGGAGGCCATGAATGTCGTCTCCGTCGATCGCGGCTCCTTGCGGACGCCGTACCCCGGTCGACCCATGGGAGCAGGATCAACCGATTTGTGACGATCCTAACATCATTTGTGAAGCTTGACCAGTTCCCGCGCGGCCCTCGCCATGAGGAGCGCCTCGACGCCGGTCGCCACGAAAGTGACGCCGAGGTCGATGTAATGACGCGCCATGTCGGGATCCATCATGAAGATGCCGACCGGCTTGCCATGGGCGCGAATGCGACGGATCGCATCCTCGATCACCGCCCGCACTTCCGGGGCATTGGGCTGGCCGAGATACCCGAGATCGGCCGACAGGTCGGACGGGCCGATGAACACGCAGTCGACGCCTTCGGTGGCGGCTATCGCATCGAGGGCGGCGAGCCCCGCCCGGTTTTCGATCTGCAGCATCAGCAGGATTTCTTCGTCCGCCGTTGCGGAATAATCCGGGATGGCGCCGAAATGCGAGGCGCGGGCCACCGTGGCGCCGACACCGCGGATGCCGCGCGGCGGGTAGCGCACGCTGCGGACCAGATGCTCCGCCTGCTCGCCGCTCTCGACCATCGGGATCAGCAGCGACTGCGCGCCGACATCGAGGAGCTGCTTGATCAGCGCCGCGTCGCCGACCGGCGGCCGCACCAGCACCGAGGAGTCCGAATAGCGCAGCGCCTGCAGCTGCTGCATGATGGTCTGGATGTCGTTCGGCGCATGCTCGCCGTCGATCAGCAGCCAGTCGAAGCCGACGCCACCCATGATCTCGGCGCTGTAGCTGTTGGCGAGCGACAGCCAGAGGCCGGTCTGGAGCTTGCCCGCACGGAGCGCGGCCTTCAGCTTGTTCTTGGGGGCGGGCATTGGGAACTCCTCGAAATTCGCTTCCCTTTGTTATCGTGACCGGCCGGGTTGTCACAAGCGGAAAGCGCGCGGGCACGGGCTCTCGTCGGGATGACGGGCACCGGCACTGTTTTGACAACGTCTCCGTGGCAACTTAGGATTGCCGTACATGCGAATGTCGGTGAAGGTCGAGCGAATGCCACATTCCAGGATCGAGCCAAGAACACGGCAGCGGGCGCGCCTTCTCCGCCAAGGCCGCACAAAGGCCGAGCAGCAGATGTGGAACATGCTGCGCGACCTCAAACCCTACGGTGCGCGCTTCCGGCGCGAGGCGCCTATCGGTCCATACATTGCAGACTTCGCCTGGTTATCGGCCCGCGTGATCGTCGAGGTGGATGGCGACAGCCACGAGACCGCTCTCGGCAGGACGCATGACGAACGGCGCGATGCGTTTCTGAAGGAGCAGGGGTTTGAGATCCTTCGTTTCGACAACGGGCAAGTGATTGATGGACCCGACTATGTCTTCACTGAAATCCTGTCGCGGATAAAGCATCTCCTCAAGGGATATCGGGAAGAGCCTTCGCCGTTTTGATGCAACTCAAGACCCCGCCCCGCACCCCTCCCCACAAGGGGGAGGGGCCAATCCGCGGCATCCGCCGTGCCTCAAGTAACGTTGCTACCCGCTGAAGCGGTGCCTTTGGGCAGCAACGGCGCGGCAGGTTAAGCCCCTCCCCCTTGTGGGGAGGGGTTTGGGGCGGGGTCTTGTAGGAGTCTTGTTTCCTACAACAGCGACTTCAGACTGAACCCCTCGTCCGCCACCTGCAGCGGCGTCAGCATCTTGCCGCCTTCGAGGATCTTGCGGGCCATCATGTAGGCGGCGCCGTCGTTGAGGCAGTCGGCGGCGAGGAAGGTGCCGTCGCGGAAATAGAAATGCGATTTCGCGCCCTCGCGCATGCCCTTGCGGGTGATCACCTGGTCATAGCCGGTATTGAGGCCGGCGATCTGCAGCTTGAGCTCGAACTGATCCGACCAGAACCATGGTACGGGCCTGTAGGCACGGCCTTCGCCCAGGATGTTGTGGGCGGCGACCACGCCCATGTCGTTGGCGTTCTGTACCGATTCGAGCCGGATCGTGCGGCCGTGATAGGGGAAGGCGGCGCAGTCGCCGATCGCGTATATCGCCGGGTCCGACGTTTCCAGCCGCTCGTTGACGACGATGCCGTTGTCGCAGGTGAGCCCCGCCGTGCCCGCGAGTGCGATGTCGGGATAGACGCCGATGCCGGTGATGATGAAGTCGGCCGGGATGACGGCGCCGTCGGCGAGGATCACGCCATCGGCCTCGCCATTCGTCTCGTGGATCTCGTGAATCTGGGTGTTCTCGAGGATCGTCACGCCATGGGCCCGATGCAGCGCGCGGATGTCGTCGGCGGTCTCGGCGCAGGCGACGCGCTTCAGGATGCGGTCGGCCGCCTCGATGACCGTCACCGCCACGCCCTTCTTGGCGGCTTCGGAGGCGGCTTCGAGGCCGATATAGCCGCCGCCGATCACCGCGAGCCGTGCCCCCTCCTTCATCCGGCCCATCAGCGTCACCGCATCGCCGTGGTCGCGCATGACATGGACATTGGGCAGGTGACCGCCGATCTCGGCCGGCAGGCGGCGCGGCCGGGCACCGGTGGCAAAGACCAGCCGGTCGTAGCCGAACCGCCGCCCGTCGGTCAGCGTGACCAAGCGGTCGCGGCGATCGACCGCCTCGACGCGCGCATCCCGGAGAAGCGTGACGCGGTTCGTCGCATACCAGTCCTCGGGCCGGAGCAGGACCTGGTCGAAGGTCACCTTGCCGGACATGTAGCCCTTGGAGAGCGGCGGACGCTGGTAGGGCGCTTCGGGATCGGCGCTGAGGATGGTGATCTCGGCTTCGGCCGAGAGGTGCCGGAGCTGTGCCGCGAGCGATAGGGCCGCGTGGCTTCCCCCGATGATGACCGTCTTCATGCCGCTTCTCCTGCTCGCCTCGACCATTCCGAATGGTCAGAATAGGAAGACGCCGGGCAGGCGTCTTTTCCGGTTGCGCAGCAAGTAATCCTGTTCACGGCCGGGAGCAATGCCTCGACGCGTGTCGCGCGCAACAGCGGCCGACGACGGTCACGCGAGGGCCGCGATCTCCCGGCGGTGCTCCTGCATCCGGAGGAAGATGCGGTAGTCGCGGTCGAGCCCCTCTGCTCGGATTTCGTTTGGCTCGATGACGGTGGAGGGACGAGCCATGGCGCGGCAGGCCTCGTCAAGCGAGGCGTGGAGGCCAGACGCGGCGGCCGCGGCGATCGCCGTGCCGAGCAGCATCGCCTCCTCGCCCGATGCCACCGCGACCCGCCGCCGGCAGGCATCGGCGTAGAGCCGGGCGAGCGAGCCGTTGCGGGCGTGGCCGCCGCCGAGATGGATGGTGCCGACCGCGCCTGCCGTCTCCATAAGTTCGAGGATCTGCCGGATGCCGAGGGCGAGCGCCACCATGGCGCGGTAGTAGATCGCGCACATGCCGTCGAAGGAGCCGTCGAGGGTGAGGCCATGGACCACGCCTGTCAGCCGCGCATCGCCGATCGGCGCGCGGTTGCCATGAAAGTCGGGCACGATGTGAATGCCGGCGCCGAGCCGGCTGCCCTTGAGATCGATCAGCTGCTCGATCCGGTCAAGCACGAGGGCATGGGTACCCGGCGTCGGGTCGAGCCCGTTGCCGAAGGTGCGGACGATATGGTCGAGCAGGGCGCCCGTGGCCGACTGCCCACCCTCGACCACCCAGCGGCCCGGAAGCACCACGTCGCGATAAGGTCCCCAGATGGTCGGCAGGAAGCTCGTAGCGTCGCAGAAACGCATGAGGCAGCTGGAAGTGCCGCCGATCAGGCCGATTTGGTCGCCGGGCTCGGGATCGCTGCCAAGGAGCGCGAGCTGGCCGGCATAGGCGTCGACCATGCCGGCCGCCACGACGATGCCCGCCTTCAGGCCGAGCTCGGCGGCGGCGGCGGCGGTCAGGCGCCCCGGCGAGGCGCCGACCCGGACAGGCTGATCGGCGATGCCGGCCCGTTCGACCAGATCGCCGAGACCCGCAGCCTCGAGGTCTGCCGCCGGCCAGCCCTCGGCGTCGTGGGCGAGCCAGCTCCATTTGGCCGTCAGCGTGCAGATCGAGCGGCGAAGACTGCCCGTCGCGCGCCAGGTCAGGAAATCGGCGAGGTCGAAGATCATGCCGGCGCGACCCCAGATATCCGGGCGGCGGCGTTTCAGCCAGAGGAGCTTCGGCAGCTGCATTTCCGGCGAGAGCGTGCCGCCGGCATGCCGGACACCCCGCCCGCCGAGAGCCGTCAGCGCCTCGGCCTCGTCGATGGCGCGGTGGTCGAGCCAGGCGATCGTGTCCCAGCCGGGCTCGCCGTCTCCAATGACCGAGAGCGGATCGCCGGCGGCGTCGCGCACAACGAGCGAGCAGGTGGCATCGAAGCCGATCGCAGCGATATCCGCCGCATCGACGGCCGCATCCTCGCGCGCGCCCCTCACGGCGCGGCATACGGCTTTCCAGATCTCGGCGGAATCATGTTCGGCGAAGCGGCCCTCGGCCACCTTCATCGCGATGGGAAAGGCCGAACGGCCCAGGCCGCGCCCCCGCCGGTCGAAAATCCCGGCCCGGGCACTGCCTGTGCCCACATCCACGGCAACCAGGTATTTTCCCATCACTCCGCCCTAACTTCCGGACGCGGCGATGAGTCCCGGAAGCTGCGCCATATCATCAAAGATCACGGCGGGATTCAAGCTCTCCACCACCGGGCGGAGATTGGAGACGATCGCATGCGAGGCACCGGTGAAGGCGAAGACGGTCATGCCCGCCGCCTTGGCGGCGCGGATGCCGGACGGACTGTCCTCGATGACGATGCAGTCGCGCGGCGCGGCGCCCATGCTGCGGGCGGCATGCAGGAAGAGGTCGGGCGCCGGCTTGCCGTTCGCCACCATGCTGGCGGAGAAGATGTGCGGCTCGAAATGGGAGAGGAGTCCCGTTCGGGTAAGGCAGAGTCGGATGCGTTCCAGCTGGCTCGACGAGGCGACGCAACGCCGGTGCGGGAAGTCGGCGAGCAGAGCGGCGATGCCGTGCACCGGCTGCAGTTCGGCCTCGAAGCGCTCGTAGAGGCGTCGGCGCATGGTCGACAGAGCCGCGTCGTCGATGACGATGTCATATTCTCGGGCCACCAGCGCCGTGATCGCCGCCATGCTCTTGCCGAGAAAATTCTCGTAGGCCCAGCTCTCGCTGATCGCGAGGCCGGCATCGGCGAACATTTCGCGCAAAACCGAAAAGGCGATCGGCTCGCTGTCGACGAGCACCCCGTCGCAATCGAAGATCACCAGCCTGCCACCCTGCCCGTTCACCGCTCAAACCCTGTCCGTTGCCGTTTCCGCCTCCCGGGGACGTTTGGATCGGGCATCGCGATGCCGCGCATCCAACGGTCGGGCCCATGACTTCCGAGGGGAAGCAGGAGGGCGCCGGCGCCGAATATCATCCCGCCAGGCCGCCGTCGATATAGGCCTTCAAGGTTGCCCGCGTTCCAATGCGACGCAAGGACGCAAGCGCCTCGGAGAATCGCCGGCGGAAGAGCCCGGATTCCGCGACGGAGCCGAAAATGTCGCGAAGCTCCAGAAAGGCATGAGGGTCGGCACGGGAGGCGAGCGCCACCGCCTGAAGCCGTTCCGCACTCGCGTCGTTGAAGACGATGGGCCGGCCGGTATCCGACACGCCCTCGAAATAGCGGCACCAGAGCGCCGAGACCAGCGCGAGACCCTGGACGTCCTGCCCCTTCGCCAGCCGATCGGCCGTCGAGGGCAGGATGAATTTCGGCTGGCGATTGGAACCGTCCTGGGCGAGGCGTGCCACCGTATCGCCGATCTTGGGATTGGCGAAGCGCCGCTCGATCAGCCGGAAATAGTCCTGGAGATCGGTGCCGGGCACCGGCGGGACGCAGGGTATGATCTCCGACGTCTCGAGCTTTCCGAGGAAGCCGCGGATATCGGGATCCTCCATGGTCTCGTGGACAAAATGGATGTCGAGCAGCGCGCCGGGATAGGCGATGGCCGCATGACCGCCGTTAAGGATGCGGATCTTCATCAGCTCGAAGGGCGCCACATCGGCGACGAAGGTGACGCCGACGGCTTCGAGCGCCGGCCGGCCGGCCGTGAAGCGATCCTCCATCACCCATTGCTTGAATTCCTCGCAATAGACCGGCCAGGCATCGTCGACTTCGAATGTGTCGCGGCAATGCTCGATCTCGCGGGCACCCGTGGCGGGCGTGATGCGATCGACCATGGAATTCGGGAAGGCGACCTCGGCTTCCACCCAGGCGGCGAAATCCGAGTCCTCGGCGAGCCGGGCTATGCCCACCACGGCATTCTCGGTCACGTGGCCGTTGCCGGGAATGTTGTCGCAGGACATGACGGTGAAGGGAACGATGCCCCGGGCGCGGCGGAGCCTGAGACCCGCCAGGATGATCCCGAACACCGTCCTGGGATCGCCGGGATTGCCCGCGTCGGCGACGATCGCCGGATGGGCGGGATCGAAGCGGCCGGAGGCGTGATCGATGAAATAGCCGCCCTCTGTGATGGTCAGAGAAACGATGCGGATGGCGGGGTCGGCGATGCGCTCGATCAGGCCGGCGCGGTCGGCGGGATCGACGAAGTCGATCATCGCGCCGGTAACACGGGCCGCGGACCGGCCGACATCCTGCTCGACGACCGTCGTCAGATAGTCCTGGGCGCGGAGCTTGTCGCGCATTGCGGCGTCGTAGGAGGTCACGCCGGCGCCGACGATCGCCCAGTCGCGGTCGCGGCCGGTGTTGAAGAGATCGTCGAGATAGACCGCCTGGTGGGCGCGATGGAAATTGCCGACGCCGAAATGGACGATGCCGGCCGTCAGGGCGCTGCGGTCATAGGCCGGGACGGTGGCCTTGCCCGAGATGGCGCGGAGACCGGCCAGTGACAGTTTCGTGCTCATGTCCTCACTTCCCTCTGGATCTCGTATCGCCTGGACGTCCTTTCCGGCGTCACCGGATGGCCCGGCCCTCGCTGTCGAAGCGGTGGATGCGGGCGGGATCCGGCGTTAGATAAACGGTGTCGTCATGGGCGACGGGAAAGTCGCCCGGCGCCCGCACAGTGACCGTGCCGGCGACCTCCGTATGGACATGGACGAAGGTGTCGGCGCCGAGATGCTCGGCAACCCCCGCCCTGCCCTTCCACGCGCCCTCGGTCGTGGAGATCGAAAGATGCTCCGGCCTGATGCCGATGGTGGCGGCATTCTGGGCCTCGGCAAGGGCGCCGCTCACGAGATTCATCCGGGGTGAGCCGATGAAGCCGGCGACGAAGAGATTGTCGGGCTTGTGATAGAGCTCCATCGGCGAGCCGACCTGCTCGATATTGCCGGCATTCAGCACGACGATCTTGTCAGCCATGGTCATGGCCTCGACCTGATCATGGGTGACGTAAATCATCGTGGTCTTGAGCTGATGGTGGAGCTCGGAGATTTCGAGCCGCATCGTGCCGCGCAGCGCCGCGTCGAGATTGGAGAGCGGCTCGTCGAAGAGGAAGGCCGAGGGCTCGCGCACGATGGCGCGGCCGATCGCGACGCGCTGGCGCTGGCCGCCCGAGAGCTGGCCGGGCCGGCGTTCGAGATAATTGGTGAGATTGAGGATTCGGGCGGCCTCGGTCACCTTCCGGTCGATCTCGGCCTCCGGCAGCTTGGCCATCTTGAGCGGGAAGGCGATGTTCCTGCGCACGGTCATGTGCGGATAGAGGGCATAGGACTGGAAGACCATGGCCAGTCCACGCCGGGCCGGCGCCTCGCGGGTGACGTCGCGCCCGTCGATCTCGATATGGCCTGAGGTCGTGTCCTCGAGACCGGCGATCAGGCGAAGCAGCGTGGACTTGCCGCAGCCGGAAGGGCCGACGAAGACGACAAACTCGCCGTCGTCGATCGAAAGGTCGATGCCCGGGATGACCTGCGTCGCGCCGAAGGACTTGTTGACCTTCTTGAGTACGATATTTCCCATCTTGCCCTCCCAGGCTTGCTTCACTTGACCGCGCCGAAGGTGAGGCCGCGCACGAGTTGCCGCTGCGAGAACCAGCCCATGACCAGGATCGGCGCGATGGCGAGCGTCGATGCGGCGCTGAGCTTGGCCCAGAACAGGCCCTGCGGGCTGGAGAACGAGGCGATGAAGGCGGTCAGCGGCGCCGCATTGGTGGTGGTGAGCCGGATCGTCCAGAAGGCCTCGTTCCAGGCGAGGATGATGTTGAGGAGCATTGTGGAGGCGATGCCGGGCACCGCCATCGGGGTCAGCACGTACCAGATCTCGCCCCAGAGCGAGGCGCCGTCCATGCGCGCGGCCTCGAGGATCTCGCCGGGGATCTCGCGGAAATAGGTGTAGAGCATCCAGACGACGATCGGCAGGTTGATCATCATCAGCATCACGGTCAGGCCGATCCGGCTGTCGAGCAGGCCGAAATCGCGGAAGAGGAGGTAGATCGGCACCAGGACCGCGACGGCCGGCATCATCTTTGTCGAGAGCATCCACATCAGGATGTCCTTGGTGCGGCTCGTGGGGGCAAAGGCCATCGACCAGGCCGCCGGTACGGAGATCAGGAGTGCGAGCAGGGTCGAGCCGACCGACAGGATCACCGAATTCAGGAACGGCTTGAAATAGTCGCGCTGCGTCTGCACCTCGACATAATTCTCCGTCGTCCATTGAGGCCACAGGCTGAAGCCCTGGATCGCCTGGGTCTCCGGCTTGAACGAGGTGAGAATCGTATAGAGGATCGGGAAGAAGATGATCAGCGCCACGATCCAGGCAAGCAGGGTGAAGGCGGCGGTTCTGCGGGTGGAAACGGCACGTGCCATGGTGATGTCCCCCTTACTTGTCGAGATTCTTGCCGACGGCGCGCATCAGGAAGAAGGCGACGAGGTTGGCGAGGATGACGGCGATGATCCCGCCCGCCGATGCGCCGCCGACGTCGTAGCCCAGGAGCGCGGTGCGGTAGATCAGGAACGGCAGGTTGGTCGAGGCGTATCCCGGCCCGCCATTGGTGGTGACGAGGATCTCCGCATAGACGCCGAGCAGGAAGATCGTCTGGATCAGGATGACGACGGTGATGGCGCGGGCGAGATGCGGGACGGTCAGGTAGATGAAGCGGTTGACGAAGCCGGCGCCGTCCATCTCGGCGGCCTCCTTCTGCTCGCCGTCGAGCGACTGCAGCGCGGTCAGCAGGATCAGGGTGGCGAAGGGCAGCCATTGCCAGGCGACGATGATGACGATCGACAGCAGCGGATATTGCGCGAACCAGTCGACGGGCTGGAGGCCGAGCGCCCGGTTGATGTCGGCGAGCACGCCGTAGCCCGGATGCATGATCATGTTCTTCCACACCAGGGCCGCGACCGGCGGCATGACGAAGAAGGGCGAGATGATCATGATGCGGACGATGCCCTGGCCCCACATCGGCTGGTCGAGCAGCAGCGCGATGGCCACCCCGCCGATGACGGTGATAAGGAGCACGCCGACAACGATGACGAGCGTGTTCCAGATCGACTGGAAGAAGGCCGGATCGGTGTAGAAATAGCGGTAGTTGAACAGGCCGCCGAAGCTGACATTGGCCGGATTGAGCAGGTTGTAGTTCTGGAACGAGAACCACAGCGTCATGACCAGAGGCACGATCATCCAGATGAGCAGCAGGCCGACCGAGGGCGCCATCATCAGGCGGGCGAGCGTCCGGGTTTGTTGGGTAGCCATGGCGTAGTCCTCCCTCTCGCCGCCTGCCCCGGAGCGGAGCGCGCAGCCAGCCAGCGTCATCGTCTGTCGTTCGGGAACGCCCGGTCGCGGGCCCCGAAAGGGACCGCCCGGACCAGGCCGGGCGGCCAGGGAAACGTCCTTGGGAGACGTATTACTTGATGTAGCCGCCGCGGGTCATTTCGCGGGTGGCGACGTCCTGGGCCTGGGCGAGCGCGTCGTCGACGCTCATCTGGCCGGCGAGCGCAGCCGAGAAGAGCTGGCCGACAGTGGTGCCGAGGCCCTGGAATTCAGGGATGGCGACGAACTGCACGCCGACATAGGGCACCGGCTTGACGGTCGGCTTGGTCGGATCGGCGGAGTTGATGCTGTCGAGCGTCATCTTCGCGAAGGGCGCCGCCTTCTGGTATTCCGGATTGTCGTACAGCGAGGTGCGCGTGCCCGGAGGAACGTTGGCCCAGCCTTCCTTGGAAGCGACGAGTTCGAGATAGCTCTTGGAGGTCGCCCAGGCGATGAACTTCTCCGCCGCAGCGGCCTTCTGCGAACCGGCCGGAACGGCGAGCGACCAGGCCCAGAGCCAGTTGCCGCGCTTGCCGAGGCCGGTATCGGGGGCGAGCGCATAGCCGACCTTGTCGGCGACCGTCGAGTCCTTCGGATTGGAGACGAAGGAGGCGGCGACCGTCGCATCGATCCACATGCCGCACTTGCCCTGCTGGAAGAGCGCGAGATTCTCATTGAAGCCGTTGGACGAGGCGCCCTGCGGGCCGGCGTCATTCATCAGCTTGACGTAGAAGTCGAGCGTATTCTTCCATTCGGGCTGGTCGAACTGCGGCTTCCAGCTCTCGTCGAACCAGCGGGCGCCGAAGGAGTTGGACATGGCGGTCAGGAAGGCCATGTTCTCGCCCCAGCCGGCCTTGCCGCGCAGGCAGATGCCGTTGATGCCCTCGTCGCGGTTGGTCATCTTGCGCGCCGCATCGGCGATGAAGTCCCAGGTCGGAGCGTCGGGCATGGTCAGCCCGGCCTTTTCCATCAGGTCCTTGCGGTACATAACCATCGAGCTTTCGCCGTAGAAGGGCGCGGCATAGAGCTTGCCGTCGACGGACAGGCCGCCGCGGATTGCCGGCAGGATATCGTCGACGTCGTAGTCTGCGCCGAGATTGTCGAGCGGCAGGAGCCAGCCCTGCTTGGCCCAGATCGGAACCTCGTATGTGCCGATGG
>JAESFG010000488.1_pt1 | contig 25045 bp, 27 predicted proteins | sample 9269371 | NCBI WGS metagenome assembly JAESFG01 (sample SAMN14506227, study PRJNA617093) | algae metagenome | isolation source: Aetokthonos hydrillicola CCALA 1050 (B3-Florida) and co-occurring... | place: USA: South Carolina | collected 2013-01-01 | reverse complement strand
CCGAACCGCTCGCGATAGGCGGCCGCGGCACGGCCGAGATGGCCGAAGCCTGCGGCAAAGGCGGCATCCGCCACCGAGGCTGCACCGTCGCGGGAGAGAAGCGCGGTGCGGAACCGGTCGAGCCTGACGGACAGCAGCCCCTCACCGAGCGTCATGCCGCGCGCGCGCCGATAGGCGTCCTGCAGCGAGCGCAGCGAAACGCCCGAGGCTGCGGCGATCTCCGCCATCGAGATCGGCCGTTCGGCATGGGCGGCCATGAAATCCTCGGCACGCCGCACCGCGAGAGGATCGGCCGAGTGGGCGGGCTGCGAGAAATGCCGGAGCACGCTGCTCGGCAGACTCGACAGAAGAAGGGTCGTGAGGCCGTCGCGCAGCAGCACCCTGTAGGCGTCTGGCATGCCGGCGCCGGCTTCCGCCGCGGCGAGCATCATGCCGGCATGCTGGCGGATGGCCGTCCCGACCGGACCGGTCAGGTCGACGCCGGTGTCGAACTCGATCGGTTGCGGACGCGCATGCGTCAGGCTCTCGAACTGCGCCTGGACCGCTTCGCGCCGGATTAGGACGATGAGCTTTTCGCAGCCTTCGTTCCAGGTCATGCGGGTGCCGAGCGTCGGCGACAGGATCGAGCCGCGCCTGCCTGCCTCGACATCGGCGGCGACGGTGCCGCAGCGGACGGTGGCGCTGCCGCGCAGCGGCAGTTGCAGCAGGAAGAAGCGGGAAAGTTCGCCCGGATCGATCTCCACGGTCGCTCCATAGGCGACGAAGTTCACGGAGTAGTCGACCTGCGGGGCGGTGTGGTGGCGGGCATGGAACAGGCCGGCATCGCGGCCGACGGGGCTCAGGAAATGCGGACAGAAGATGCGGCCGACGGCGTCGCGCGCATCGTCGGGCGAGCGCGTATCGACGGCCGGAAAGCGGGCGAGCGGCGTGTCGTCATTCCACATCGGCTGGCTCCAGCGCGAAAGGACCGCGTCCGGCACTGACGAAATACAAGTCGGCTTGCCGGATCCGGATAATCCTCTGCTCGATCCGGATTGTCGTCAATCCCGGACCTCAGGATCATCACGGTACTTTAAATTTAAAGTGAACGATAGTCCCCGACCGATCCACCCGCCGACATGAGGAGAGAGGCGCCATGGACAAGGACACATTCCGTTCCGCGATGCGACAGGTTGCCGGCGCCGTAACCGTCGTCACCACCCGCGGCCTGAACGGCGAACCGCGCGGCGTCACGGCCACCGCGGTCTGCTCCCTGACGACAGAACCGCCTTCCGTCATCGCCTGCATCAACCGCGACACCTGGGTCGGGCAGATCGCGCCCGAGAGCGGCAATTTCTGCGTCAACGTGCTCACCCGCGAGCAGCAGCCCGTTGCGGAGACCTTTGCCGGGCGCTCGGCCCTTTCCGGTGCCGAGCGCTTCCAGGTCGGCGAGTGGCAGGATGCCGAAACCGGCGCGCCGCTCCTCGACGGCGCGATTGCGAGCTTCGACTGCGACCTCGAGCGGGCGGTGGATTTCGCCACCCATGTCATCCTGATCGGCCGCGTCCGCCGCACGGTCGCCGCCAATGCGGGCGGCGAGCCGCTCGTCTATGTCGGCGGCGCCTTCACGACGACGCAGTCGGCCGCCTGAAGACGGCGGGCCGCCAAGACTCAAACGAAAAGATGGGGGAATTCCATGCGTGGACTGGACGGAAAGACGGCAATCATTTCGGGAGGCGCGACCCTGATCGGCCAGGCGGTCGCCGCGACGCTGATCGGCTACGGCACACGGGTCGTGATCGCCGACATCAACGAGACCGACGGTGCGGCGGCCGCCGCCAAGCTCGGCGCGAAGGCCAGCTTCATCCGCACGGACGTCACCGATGATGCCGATATCGCGGCGCTGGTGGCGAAGACGGTCGAGACGACGGGCCGGCTCGATTACCTCGTCAATGTCGCCTGTACCTATCTCGACAACGGCGCCGCGACCAGCCGCGCGGACTGGCTGAAGGCGCTCGACATCAACATCGTCGGCTCCGTCATGCTGATGCAGGCGGCGCGGCCGTATCTTGCGGCCAACAAGGGCGCGATCGTCAATTTCGGCTCGATCTCCTCGCGTGTCGCCCAGACCGGCCGCTGGGTCTACCCCGTATCGAAGGCGGCGATCCTGCAGCTGACCCGAAACCAGGCGATGGACCTCGCCCCCGACGGCATCCGCGTCAACGCGGTGTCTCCGGGCTGGACCTGGTCGAACATCATGGTCCAGCTCACCAACGACAACCGCGAGAAGACCGACAAGGTGGCGGCCCCTTTCCACCTGCTCGGCCGGACGGGCGATCCGGAGGAGGTCGGCGAGACCGTCGCGTTCCTTCTCTCCGACAATGCGAGCTTCATCACCGGCACCGATATCCGGGTCGACGGCGGCTACACGGCGATGGGTCCGGAGCAGAACGTGCCGGCGATCCCGAAGCTTATGGAATGAGGCGGTGTGCGGGGCTCAAAGACCGCGCATGCGCGTCCCGTGAAGATGATTGAACCACCAACCAAAACGAGGGAACTGGAACCATGAGCACATCACGCAAGATCACCATCGTCGGCGGCGGCCAGTCCGGCCTGCAGCTCGGCTGCGGACTGCTGTCCGAGGGCTACGAGGTCGACATCATCCAGAACCGCACTGCCGAGCAGCTTCGATCCGGCAAGGTGCTGTCCAGCCAGTGCATGTTCGATGCGGCCCTGCAGAACGAGCGCGATATCGGCTTGAACTTCTGGGACGACAGCTGCCCCACGGTCGATTCGATCAATTTCGTGGTGCCGGCGCCGGACGGGTCCGGCAACAAGGCGATCGACTGGAACGGCAAGCTGGACAAGCCCGCGCAGAGCGTCGACCAGCGCGTCAAGGTCCCGCGCTGGATGGCGGAATTCGAACGCCGTGGCGGCACGATCACCATCCATGACGCCGGTATCGACGATCTCGAGCGCTATGCAAGACAGTCCGATCTCGTGATCGTCGCGGCCGGCAAGGGCGATATCGCAAAACTCTTCGAGCGCGATGCCGAGAAGTCGCCCTTCGACAAGCCGCAGCGGGCGCTGGCGCTCACCTATGTCAACGGCATGACGCCCCGTCCCGACCACTCCGCCGTCAACTTCAACCTGATCCCGACCGTGGGCGAATATTTCGTCTTCCCGGCGCTGACGGTGAACGGCCCCTGCGACATCATGGTGTTCGAAGGCATTCCCGGCGGCCCGATGGACTGCTGGAAGGACGTCAAGACGCCCGAGGACCATCTCGCCAAGTCGAAGTGGATCCTGGATACGTTCCTGCCCTGGGAGGCCGATCGCTGCCGCGATGTCTCGCTGACCGACGACAACGGCATCCTCGCCGGCGCCTTTGCGCCGACCGTACGCAAGCCTGTCGGCAAGCTGCCGTCGGGCGCCATCGTGCTCGGCATGGCCGATGCCGTCTGCCTCAACGACCCGATCACCGGCCAGGGCTCGAACAATGCCTCGAAGGCCGCCAAGGCCTATCTCGACGCGATCATCGCCCAGGGCGACCGGCCCTTCGACGCCGCCTTCATGCAGGGCGCCTTCGACGCCTACTGGAACTACGCCCAGTTCGTCGTCGGCTGGACCAATGCGCTGCTTTCGCCGCCGCCGCCGCATGTCCTCAACATCATGGGTTCGGCCCAGGCCTTCCCCGAGCTCGCCAAGCGCATCGCCAACGGCTTCAACGACCCGCGCGACTTCTTCCCCTGGTTCGCCGTGCCGGAAGAGGCGGATGCGTATCTGCAGAAGCTTGCGGCCTGAGTAAGCGGCGGGCCGGGGATTGCCCCTGACCCGGCTGCCGCCCCCTCTCCCCGCAAGCGGGGCGAGGGCGATCAGGCGCCGTCCCACGATTTTGCCTGGCGCCTTGCCTTGGTACAGCAGAGATCCGCCGAGATATTTTAATCGTAAAATAATTCGACGGACGCCTGTGGGGTCATTGACACTTCCGGCGCCAGAATTTACTTTAACCTTAAAATATCTGCCGGAGCGCAGCGCTCCGACACTGAGGAAGAGGGCACTGACATGCGGATCGTATGCATCGGCGGCGGACCGGCCGGCCTCTATTTCGGTCTCCTGATGAAGAAATTCCACCCGGAGCACCAGATCACCGTCGTCGAGCGCAACAAGCCCTACGACACATTCGGCTGGGGCGTGGTGTTTTCCGACGCCACAATGGAGGCGATGAAGGTCTGGGATGCCGAAAGCGCCGGCATCATTCAAGACGCCTTCAACCATTGGGACGACATCGAAGTCTGGTTCAAGGGCCGCAGGCAGCGGACGTCGGGTCACGGCTTCGTCGGCATCGGCCGCAAGAAGCTTCTCAACATCCTGCAGGCCCGCTGCGAGGAACTGGGCGTCGAGCTGGTCTTCGAGACCGAGGTCGACAGCGACCGCGACTTCCCCGAGGCGGATCTGATCATCGCTTCGGATGGTTTCAATTCGAAGATCCGCAACAGCTACAAGGACGTCTTCGAGCCCGATCTCGTCGTGCGCCCGAACCGCTATATCTGGCTCGGCACGAACAAGCTCTACGACGCATTCACCTTCGATTTCCGCAAGACCGAGCACGGCTGGTTCCAGGCGCATATCTACAAGTTCGACGACCAGACGTCGACCTTCATCGTCGAGACCACGGAAGAGGCCTACTTGAAGCACAAGCTCGGCGAACTCGACCAGCAGGGCTCGATCGACTTCTGCGAAAACCTGTTCTCCGAGGTGCTCGACGGCGCCAAGCTGATGACCAACGCGCGGCACCTCCGGGGCTCGGCCTGGCTCAACTTCAACCGCCTGATCTGCGGCAAGTGGAGCCATTTCAACGGCGATTCGCATGTCGTGCTGATGGGCGACGCCGCCCACACCGCCCATTTCGCCATCGGCTCCGGCACCAAGCTCGCGATCGACGACGCGATTGAGCTCACCAACCAGTTCAACAAGTTCGGGCACGACAAGGACAAGATCCCGGCCGTTCTCGACGCCTATGAGGAGGTCCGCCGGGTCGACGTCGCCCGCATCCAGAACGCGGCCCGCAACGCGATGGAATGGTTCGAGGTGGTCGGTCGCCGCTATGCCGATACGCTCGAGCCCGAGCAGTTCATGTATTCGATGCTGACGCGGTCGCAGCGCATCAGCCACGAGAATCTGCGCCTGCGCGACAAGGCCTGGCTCGAGGGCTACGAACGCTGGTTCGCCCGGAAGGCCGGGCTGGACGCAACCTCGAACGACCGCTGCCTGCCGCCGATGTTCACGCCCTACACAGCTCGTGGCGTGACGCTGCCCAACCGCATCGTGATGTCGCCGATGGCAATGTATTCGGCCAGGGACGGGCTGATCAACGACTTCCATCTCGTCCATATCGGATCGCGCGCCATGGGTGGCGCAGGCCTCGTCTTCGGCGAGATGACCTGCGTCTCGCCTGACGGACGGATCACGCCGGGATGCCTCGGACTCTGGAACGACGAGCAGGCGGAGGGCTGGAAACGTCTCGTCGAGTTCGTGCATTTCAACACGCCGGCCAAGGTCGGCATCCAGCTGGGCCATGCCGGCCGCAAGGGTGCGACCAAGCTCGCCTGGGACGGCATCGACCAGCCGCTCGAAGAGGGTGGCTGGCCGCTGATATCCGCCTCCGCCCTGCCCTATCTCAAGCACAGCCAGGTGCCGAAGGCGATGGACCGCGCTGACATGGACCGGGTGCTCGCCGACCACGTCGCCGCCGCCAAGCGCGCCGCGTCCATCGGGGCCGACTGGCTCGAACTGCACTGCGCCCACGGCTATCTGCTGTCGAGCTTCCTTTCGCCGCTGACCAACCAGCGGACGGACGCGTATGGCGGCGACCATGCGGCCCGGGCGAAATATCCGCTCGAAGTGTTCCGGGCCATCCGTGCCGTCTGGCCGGAGGACAAGCCGATCTCGGTGCGCCTCTCCTGCCACGACTGGTTCGACGGCGGCAACACGCCCGAGGACGCCGCGATCTTCGCGCAGATGTTCAAGGATGCCGGCGCCGACTTGATCGACTGCTCGTCGGGCCAGGTGTGGAAAGAGGAGAAGCCGGTTTATGGCCGCCTCTTCCAGACGCCGTTCTCCGACAAGATCCGCAACGAAGTCGGCATCCCGACGATCGCCGTCGGCGCGATCTCTGAGGCCGATCACGCCAACTCGATCATCGCCGCCGGCCGCGCCGATCTCTGCGCGGTTGCCCGTCCGCATCTCGCCGATCCGGCCTGGACGCTGCACGAGGCGGCGAAGATCGGCCTGACCTCGGTGCCCTGGCCGAAGCAGTACTATTCCGGCAAGGCGCAGTACGAGACCAACCTCGCCCGCGAGAAGCAGGCTGCCACATCCGGAGCGAAGTGAGTGACCGAGCCGCGCCCCCTCGACGGACGCCCCCTCGCGGGACGCCATGCGCTGGTGACCGGTGCCGGTAGCGGCATCGGTGCGGCGATCGCCCGCGCGCTTGCGGCGGCGGGCGCCCGCGTTACGCTGGCAGGTCGCCGGCGTCAGCCGCTCGAGGCGGTCGTCGCCGACCTGCCCGCGGGGTCCAGCTTCGTCGCCGACGGCGTCGATGTAACCGACCCAGCGGCCATCGCGGCCGGTCTCGACCGGGCCCGCGCCGCCTTCGGGCCCGTCAGCATTCTCGTCAACAATGCCGGAGAGGCGCCGAGCGCGCCCTTCGACAAGACGTCGCTCGCGATGTTCGAGCAGGTGCTTTCGGTCGACCTGACCGGCGTGTTCAATGTCACCCAGGCCGTCCTGGCGGATCTCAAGGCGCATGGAACGGGTGCACGCATCGTCAACATCGCCTCGACGGCGGGGCTGACCGGCTATGCTTACGTTTCGGCCTATTGCGCCGCCAAGCATGGCGTCGTCGGCCTGACGCGGGCGCTCGCGCTCGAACTCGCGAAGAAGGGCGTGACGGTCAATGCCGTCTGCCCCGGCTTCACCGATACGCCGATCATCGCCCGCTCGATCGCCGAGATCGTCGCCAAGACGGGACGGACGGAAGAACAGGCGCTTGCGGAATTCACCAGGGCCAACCCGCAGGGACGGCTCGTCCGTCCCGAGGAAGTGGCCGATACGGTTCTCTGGCTGGCGTCGCCGGGCGCCGGCGCAATCACGGGCCAGGCGATCGCGATCGCCGGCGGGGAGGTCATGGCGGGATGAGCGACGGACAGGCATCGATGAGCGGGCATCTCAAGCCCTTCCGCGACTACCAGGCCAAGCATTTCCTCTGGTCGGTGAGCGAGGACGGGCGGGTCGCGACGCTGACGCTCAACCGGCCGGACAAGAAAAATCCGCTGACATTCGAAAGCTATGCCGAGATGCGCGACCTCTTCCGCGACCTCGTCTACGCCTCGGACGTGCGCGCCGTCGTGCTCAAGGGCGCGGGCGGCAATTTCTCCTCCGGCGGAGACGTCTTCGAGATCATCGAGCCGCTCACCCGGATGAAGATGCCGGATCTCCTCGCCTTCACGCGGATGACCGGTGATCTCGTCAAGGCCATGCGCAAATGCCCGCAGCAGATCGTGGCGGCGGTCGACGGCATTTGCGCGGGAGCCGGCGCCATCATGGCGATGGCGTCGGACCTCCGCCTGGCCACGCCCGAGGCCAAGACCGCCTTTCTCTTCACCCGCGTCGGACTGGCCGGTGCCGACATGGGCGCCTGCGGCATCCTCCCCCGCATCATCGGCCAGGGCCGCGCATCCGAACTCCTCTATACCGGCCGCTTCATGAGCGCCGAGGAAGGCGAACGCTGGGGCTTCTACAACGGCTTGCACGCCGCCACCGACCTCGACGGGGCAGCCCACAAGCTAGCGCGTTCGCTGGCCGACGGCCCGTGGTTCGCGCATGGCATCACCAAGACCATGCTGAACCAGGAATGGGCGATGGGCATCGATGAATTGATCGAGTCCGAGGCGCAGGCGCAGGCGATCTGCATGGCGACCGGCGATTTCCGCCGCGCCTTCGAGGCTTTCGCGGCCAAGCAGAAGCCGGTTTTCGAGGGCAACTGATGAGCCAGCTTCCCGGTCCCACTCGCGATCATCTCGACTGGCCGTTCTTCGGTCCGGAACACCGGGGCGTCGCCGAGAGGCTCGACGCCTTCGCCCGGGGCGGGACCCTTTCCGCGGTCGATCACCACGACACCGACAGGGCCTGCCGCAGCCTCGTCAAGACGCTTGGCGAAGCGGGGCTTCTGGGGCTCGCCACCGGCGACGCCGGCAAGACCGCGATCGATTCCCGTTCCGTCTGCCTCGCCCGCGAGACGCTTGCCTGGCATGACGGGCTGGCCGACTTCGCCTTCGCCATGCAGGGCCTCGGCACCGGCGCGATCGGCCTCTCCGGCTCGGACGACCTCAAGGCCGCCGTGCTGCCGAAGGTGACGTCAGGCGACTGGATCTCGGCCTTCGCACTCTCAGAAAAGGAAGCCGGCTCAGATGTCGCCGCCATGGCCTGCGCCGCCCGCGCGGAAGGAGACGCCTACATCCTCGACGGCGAGAAGACCTGGATCTCCAACGGCGGCATTGCCGATGTCTACACCGTCTTCGCCCGCACTGGCGAGGCCCCAGGAACCCGCGGCATCTCGGCCTTCGTCGTCTTTGCCGACGATCCGGGCTTCTCGATTGCCGAGCGGATCGACGTGATCGCGCCGCATCCGCTCGCGACGATCCGCTTCGAGAATTGCCGCATCCCCGCCTCACGCCGCCTCGGCGCCGGCGGCGAGGGCTTCAAGATCGCCATGCGGACGCTCGACATCTTCCGTGCCTCCGTCGCCGCCGCCTCGCTTGGCTTCGCCCGCCGGGCGCTGGACGAGGGGCTCGCTCATGCGAAGAACCGCCGGATGTTCGGCGCCACGCTCGGCGACCTGCAACTGACGCAGGCCGCGCTGGGCGACATGGCGACCGGCATCGATGCCGCCGCCCTCCTCACCTACCGGGCCGCCTGGCGCCGCGACGTGCAGAAGCTGCCGACGACCAAGGAAGCCGCGATGGCCAAGATGACCGCGACCGAAACGGCCCAGTCCGTCATCGACCGCGCCGTTCAGCTCTTCGGCGGCCGCGGCGTGCGCGTGGGCGAGATCGTCGAGAGCCTCTATCGCGAGATCCGGGCGCTTCGTATCTACGAGGGCGCCACCGAGGTGCAGAAGCTGATCGTCGCCCGCGAGCTGATCAAGGGAGCGTGACCGGATGTTTTCCCGCACCTATCCGCTGCGCTTCGGCGACTGCGACCCGTCCGGCATCGCCTACTATCCGTCCTATCTGCGCATCCTCGACGGCGCGATCGAGGACTTCTTCGCCGGCATGGACGTGTCGCGCGACCGGATGATCGGCGATATGCGGATGGGCACGCCGACGGTGACGATGAACCTGGTCTTCGAGCGCCCCGGCTTCCAGGGTGACGAATTGACGATCGAGATCCGCGTCACCGCCCTCGGCCGCAGCTCGCTCGACCTCGCCCATACCGTCTCGGCCCGCGGTGCAACGCTCTTCACCGCCGAACACCGTCTGGTGGCCACATCGCTCGACACCCATGCTTCCTGCGCCTGGCCGGACCCGCTCCGTGCCGCGCTCACCCGTCATCTGGAGACCGACCATGCACACGATCCTGCAGCCTGAGGGCTGGGCGAAACCCAAGGGCTATTCGAACGGCATCGCGGCCCAGGGCCGGCAGGTCTATGTCGGCGGCCAGATCGGCTGGAATGCCGCCTGCGAATTCGAAACCGACGACTTCGTCGGCCAGGTGCGGCAGACGCTCGAAAACGTCGTCGCCGTGGTGCGCGAAGCGGGCGGCGAGCCGCATCACATTACCACCATGACCTGGTATTTTACCGACAAGCAGGAATATCTCGGCAATCTCAAGGGTATCGGCCAGGCCTATCGCGAGGTGATCGGCCGGCATTTTCCCGCGATGGCCGCCGTCCAGGTCGTGGCGCTGGTCGAGGACCGCGCCAAGATCGAAATCCAGGCCGTCGCAGTCATCCCGGAGACCTGATCATGACCGGGAGCGCGTTGACCTTTTCGGCTTGTGTATCGGGCCGCATCGAGCGCGGCGTGCTCGTCGTGACGATCGACAACCCGCCGGTCAACGCCGCTTCCGCCGCGATGCGCTCGGGGCTCGTGGCGGCGATCGACCACGCCGCGTCCGCCTCCGACATCCGTGGCTTGGTAATTTCGGGCGTGGGCCGGATCTTCGTCGGCGGCGCCGATATCACCGAATTCGGCAAGCCGCCCGTCGACCCCGTTCTTCCCGATGTCTGCATGACGATCGAGCACTCGCCGAAGCCCGTCGTCGCGGCGATCAATGGCGTGGCCCTCGGCGGCGGGCTGGAGATCGCCCTCGCCTGCCACTGGCGGATCGCCGATGCCACGGCAACACTTGCCTTTCCCGAGGTCAAGCTCGGCCTGGTTCCCGGCGCTGGCGGCACGCAGCGGCTGCCGCGCCTGACCGGCATTGCCGTGGCGATCGACCTCGCCGGCAGCGGGCGAACGGTCCGGGCCGCTGAAGCAGAGAAGCTCGGCATCGTGGACGCGGTGGTGGTCGAAGATCTGATCGCGACGGCGATCGACCGGGCGGCCAGCGGGGACGGCGCGCCGTGCCGCAAGACCGGGGCGCTCCCGGTACCGTCGGCGGTCCCCGAAGCGATCGAGGCGGCGGTGCACAGGGTGACGTCCAAGGCCCGCGGCCAGATCGCACCGGGCGAAGCCGCGCGGCTCGTCGTGGCAAGCGCCACGCTCCCGCTCACCGCGGGTCTCGCCGAGGAGCGCGCGACCTTCCTGCGGCTCAAGGACTCGCCGGAAGCGGCGGCACTCCGCCACGTCTTCTTCGCCGAGCGCGAGGCGGCCAAGATTGCCGGCCTCGAAGGCGTCGCTGCGCGGGAGGTGAGAACCGTCGGCATCGTCGGAACCGGCCTGATGGGCTCCGGCATCGCGGTGGCGGCGCTCGATGCCGGCTTCAGCGTCATCGGCGTGGAACAGAACGAGGAAGCGGCCGCTAAGGGCCGGGAGCGTATTTCCGCCATTCTCGACCGCAATGTGAAATCCGGCCGGCTCGACAGTGCCGGTTACGAGAACCGCCTCTCCCGTCTTACGGTCGCGGGCTCGCTCGATGCGCTCGCAGGGGCCGATCTCGTCATCGAGGCCGTCTTCGACGATCTCGCCGTTAAGACGGACCTGTTCCGCAAGCTCGACGGCATCGTGCGGCCGGAAACGATCCTCGCCACCAACACCTCCTATCTCGATCCCGACGCCATCGCCGCCGCGACCGCCCGGCCGGAGCGGGTTCTCGGCCTGCATTTCTTCTCGCCCGCCAACATCATGCGGCTGATCGAGGTGGTGCGCTGCACCCGCACAAGCCCGGACGTGCTTGCCACGGGTTTCGCAGTGTCGAAGAAGCTCCGGAAGCTGCCGATCCTGTCGGGTGTCACGGAGGGGTTCATCGGCAACCGCATCTTCTCCGCCTATCGCCGCGAGGCCGAGTTCCTTGTCGAGGACGGCGCCGAGCCGCAGGAGATCGACACGGCCATGGAGACCTTCGGTTTCGCCATGGGTCCCTTTGCGGTTTTCGACCTTGCCGGCCTGGAAATCGCCTGGGCCCGGCGCAAGCGGCAGGCCGCGACGCGGGATCCGGCGGAGCGCTATGTCGACATCGCCGACCGGCTCTGCGAGGCCGGCCGGTTCGGCCAGAAATCCGGCAAGGGCTGGTACAGCTACGACGGCGGCAGGAAGGCGATCGATCCCATCGTGACCGCGATGATCGCCGAAGCCCGCGCCGCCAAGGGCATCTCGCCACGTCGTTTCAGTGGCGAGGAAATCGTCGGCCGCCTGCTCGCCGCCATGGCGGCGGAGGGCCGCAGGCTGCTGAGCGAGGGCATCGCCCTTCGCGCATCCGACATCGATCTCGTGCTGATCAACGGCTATGGCTTTCCGGCGCACCGGGGCGGGCCGATGTTCCTCGCCAGCCTGCCCGCCTGACCGCAGATCCGCGCCTGGGCCCCTTGACCCTGATCAAGGCATCCCTGCCCCATTCATGCTTACCTGCGCATATTGGAAGATTGTGCGGGAGCGGAAGGGAGGCACGCATGCACGGAACCGACCAGGAGACCCTGCCGGGTGCGATCGCCGCACCCCTCGCGGGTGGCGAGCTACCGGCCTCTATCGGAACGGGCGCGGAGGGTCCGTCGCCCGCGGCGGAGCCCTCCCAGCCGCTGATGGATCTCCGGGCGCTCCGACAGAACCCGGAGGCGATCCGCCACACGTTCGAAACCGGCTCCTATCCCTACAAGACCCGGCTCAGCGAGAAGCTCTACATGGAGCAGATGGGCCGGCTGCAGGTCGAGCTCCTCAAGGCGCAGAACTGGGTGAAGGAAACGGGGCAGAAGATCGTGGTCCTATTCGAAGGCCGCGACGCCGCCGGAAAGGGCGGCACGATCAAGCGCTTCATGGAGCATCTCAATCCTCGCGGCGCGACTGTGGTGGCGCTCGAAAAGCCCACCGAACGCGAGCGCACGCAATGGTATTTCCAGCGCTATATCGAACATCTGCCGGCCGCCGGCGAGATCGTGTTCTTCGACCGCTCCTGGTACAACAGGGCCGGGGTCGAGCGGGTCATGGGCTTCTGCTCCCCGTCGGACTATCTCGAATTCATGCGCTCGGCACCCGATATCGAACGGATGATGGTGCGCTCGGGGGTCCGCCTGTTCAAATACTGGTTTTCGGTGACACGCGACGAGCAGGCCCGGCGTTTCAAGGCTCGGGAGACCGATCCGCTCAAGCAGTGGAAACTGTCGCCGATCGATAAGGCCTCGCTCGGTAAGTGGGACGACTATACCGAGGCGAAGGAGGCGATGTTCTTCTTCACCGACACCGCCGATTCGCCCTGGACGATCATCAAGTCGGACGACAAGAAGCGGGCGCGGCTCAACTGCATGCGGCACTTCCTCAACAGCCTGCCCTACCAGGGCGAGGGTCATGCCAATGTCGATGCCGTCGATCCGCTGATCGTCGGGTCGAGCCGCCATGTCATCGGCCGCGACGACGGCATCCTGAGCAAGGTCGTGCATCCGAGCGGACGCCATTCGGTCCGCGCGGCCGGACTTGCCGAGACTGCCGGCTGACTGCCGTCGGGGCTCCCGCGACGAGGGGGAACTCCCGACGCGATGGCGCATTCCTCAGGCAGCCAGAAGGAGGAAATGCGATGGGTATCGAACAGGCACCGACAAGCCAGGGCCGGGAGGCCGCAGCCGGGCTCGAAAAGGCAGCGCGCGCCGATGAACGGCGGACGGAGGAGAACAAGGGCTCCGACCTGAAGAAGGGCAAGGATCGCTTCGAGGAGCGCGCCCGGAGCTCCGACGGCAAGAGCGCGGGCGAAAAGCAGGACCTGCCGGACTGAACCGGTAGGCAGACCGCCATCATAACGGCCGGTCAGCTTCCGGCCGCACGGCCTCCCTGTGACCGATTTTTCCATGTCAACGCGCAGGTGAATCACATGACGATGCAGATCAGCCTCCCCAACGGTAGTCTCGTGGTCGTCGCGGACCACGCCAGGGCTCTCCTGATCCGGAATAGCGGCACAGCCGTTGCGCCGGCGCTCGAAGTGCAGCAGGTGCTCGAGGCGCCGGACAATCCGCCGACGCGCGAGCAGGGCACGGATCGGCCCGGACGGGCGTCATCCGGCAGTCATCGCAGCGCGATGGACGAGACCGACTGGCACGAACGCGCCGGCAAGTCCTTCATGGCGGAAACGGCGAAGGCAATCGAGGCCGCCTGCGCGCAAGGCTATGAAGCGGTGGTGCTGGTGGCGCCGCCGCGCGCGCTTGCCGACCTGCGCGATGCCCTCTCTGAGGTGGTGCGGGGAATCGTCGTCGCCGAACTCGACAAGGACCTGACAGGCATGCCGATCGACGACATCGCGCGGCACCTCGCGGCCTGAGCGGGATCGCCCATTCGATCAGAGACTGCGCCGCCCGCCTGCAGGCCCTGGGGGCGGGCGGCGCGGCCCAGTCATTGCGTCTGCGTGCCGGTGTTGTTGGTCGTGTTGTTGGTGGCCGGCTCGGTCGTGGTCGCCGGCGTGGTCTTGGTCGGGGCGGGCTTCGAACCGCCCCAGATATAGTAGGCGAGGATCGCCAGCAGGATGACGATGATCACGATGATGATCGTACGGGTGTTGCTGTTCATGGAACTTCCCCTTGGATCGTTTCCAGTCGTGCGTCGGTTTTGACGGCCTGACGAGGCACGGCATTGCCGACCATCGGAGGGTACCATAGGGTGCCCCTGCAACATAGAAGGAAGCGAACTTGTTTCTCCTCGACGGACCCGAAGACGCCGGCCAAACGATCCTGCTCGCCCATGGCGCAGGCGCCGCCATGGACTCCGCTGCGATGACGGCGGCAACCGCAGCGCTCGCCGCGCAGGGTTTCCGCGTCGCGCGGTTCGAGTTCGCCTATATGGCCGCACGGCGTGCCGACGGCAGCCGCAAGCCGCCACACAAGGCCGAAACGCTGATGGACGAATACCGCGCGGCCATCACCGCGCTTGGCGCGGGAAAGAGGATGATCATCGGCGGCAAGTCGATGGGCGGACGTGTGGCGAGCATGATCGCCGACGGGGAACGCAGTGCCGGCCGGGCAACCGGACTCCTCTGCCTCGGCTATCCCTTTCATCCGCCGGGCAAGCCGGAGGCCCTGCGCACCGCGCATCTTGAACATCTCCAGACGCCGGCGCTGATCTGCCAGGGGACGCGGGATATCTTCGGCAGCCGCGAGGAGGTCGCCGGCTATTCTCTTTCCGGCACGATCGAGATCCTGTGGCTGGAGGACGGCGACCACGACCTCAAGCCGCGCAAGGCGGTGTCGGGGTTTTCGGCCGCCGACCACATGCGATCGATGGCGGAAGCCGTCCGGGCCTGGGCCGGACGGCTGTAGTCGTTACGGCCGGTCAGCCGAGGCGGGCGTTCAGCGTGACCTCGATGGCACCCAGCGCCCGCGAGACAGGGCAGTTTGCCTTGGCCTTGTCGGCCAGTTCCTTGAACTTCGCCTCGTCGATGCCGGGCACCGTGCCGACGAGTTCGATCGCACTGCCCTTGATGGTGGCACCACCGCCGCTCATGTCGAGATCGATGGTGGCAGTGGCGTCGAGCTTGGTGGCGGGCGTGCCGTTCTCGGCCAGGAAATGCGAGAGCTGCATGGCAAAGCAGCCGGCATGCGCCGCCGCGATCAGTTCCTCGGGATTGGTGCCCGATGTGCCGGCCTCGTCCTGGAACCGGGCCTTGAACGAATAGGGCAGGTTGGAAAGCGCCCCGCTCTGCGAGGTCAGGGTTCCCGTACCCTCGGTCAGGTTGCCCTGCCAGATGGCGCTTGCACGTCTCTTCATGGTCTTCCTCCTTGTGGTCGATCGACCGGCTGGTGAACGTTTTTGCCCCGGCCGCCGCCGTCAACGGCCGGACCCGGTGTCGGGTTCAGAATTTCGGCAGCTCGAGCTTCAGAAACTTGTCCAATCCTTCGACGATCATGCGGTGGTCGTCGAGCTGCGGCAGGCCGGAGACGGTGATGGCCGCGACTACGCCGGCCTTCTTGACCCGAAGCGGAAAGCTACCTCCGTGGCTTGCGAAGTTCATCAGATCAATGCCCATGTCGGGATTGATCTCGCGGCCCTTGAGCGCCAGCATGTCGCCGAACAGCAGCGAGGACTGATGGTAGCGCAGCACGACATTGCTCTTGCGGCGGACCCAGTTGTCGTTGTCGGGCACGGTGCCGGGCATGGCGGCATGGAAGTAGACCCGATCGGACGAACGGATGTTGACGACCACGGGGGCCTGTCGGGACCGCGCGATGGCGTAGATCGCCGAGCCCAGGTCGAAGGCCACCTCCTCCGAGAAGGCGGGGAACTGCGCCATCTGCTCCTGCGTCTTGAGGATCGCCACGCGCGCCTCACGCTCCTTCACCGTTTCCATCAGCGTTTCCCCTCCCATTCCGGCCAGTCGATCCAGTCCTGGATCAACCTGTATGCCACGGCCCCGCTGACCGGCACGTTGATCCCGTCCGCATGCGTCCCCGCGATCATCGCACGGACATCGTCGCGGGTGAACCAGCGGCAGTCCTCGAGCTCGCTTTCATCCGGCGTGATGTCGAGGCTCTCGGCGCGGCCATAGCAGCCGATCATCAGCGAATGCGGCATAGGCCAGGGCTGTGAGGCGTGATAACGGACCGCGCCCACTTCGATGCCCGACTCCTCGAAGGTCTCGCGCCGGACCGCCTGCTCGATGGTCTCGCCCGGCTCCAGGAAGCCCGCGAGACAGGAATACATGCCCGGCGGAAAATGCGGCGAGCGACCGAGCAGGGCGCGGTCGCCGTCCGCATCCACGGTCAGCATGATCACGACCGGGTCGGTGCGCGGGAAGAACTGCGTGTCGCAGGAGGTGCAGCGACGGCGGTATCCGCCGGCCTCCATCCGCGTCTCGGCGCCACAGCGGCCGCAATGCCGGTTGGCGCCATTCCAGCTCAGAAGGCTCGACGCCTGGGCGAACTCGCCGAGCAGGCCGTCTCCAATCAGTTCCTCGCGCATCAGGGTGCGCCCGTCTGCGAACTTGAGGTGATCGGCGGCGGCATCGGGGTCGATGCCAACAGGCACGGCCACGCGGGGCTCGCCGGTCTTCTCGAAACCGAGCAGGATGGCACCCTCCCAGTCGGGCTCCATATCGATCATTTCATGCGGCGCGAAGAGCGGATCGAGGATCTGTTCCTCGTGCTTGAGCGCGAGCCGCCCGCGAGCGAAGGCGAAGAGATGGACATTGTCGCTCTTGAGCGCCGTCTCGACGCAGTCGTCCGGCCGATGCTCGGACTGGCGGTCGAGACGGTTGCCGGCAAAGGCCACGAGGCTCGACGGCTCCGGATGTGGCGAGAGAACATCGAACATCGTTGTCTTGGGCATCCGTGGTGCATTCCTTCAAATCGCCTGGCGGACGGCATCGATCAGCGCCGCCCTGTCGTCTGCAGTATAGGTTTCGCGCGTGCCGAATCCCCAGACGGGGCCCGGCCAGTTGGGATCGTTCTCTCGGCGCGCGATGACATGCACATGCAATTGCCGCACGATATTGCCCAGCGCACCGACATTGATCTTGGTGGCCTGGGTGACGGTCTTCAAGGCCTCTGCCGCGAGATTGGCCTCGAATGTCAGGAGCGCCTGGTCGAGCGGCTTGAGTTCGAAGAGTTCCTCCACACTTGGCCGCTGCGGCACCAGGATCAGCCAGGGCCAGCGCCGGTCATCCATCAGCCTCAGTTGGCAGAGCCCCAGCGTCACGACCAGTTCACTGTCGCCGCGCAGTCTGTTGTCGAGCTCGAAAGCCGCCAAACGTCGTCCTCCCCGTCATTCCTTTCAGCAGGACGACCTGCGCCCGGCTCCGTCTTTGCCGCGAGAATGCGCGACCGGCATTGCCACGTCGAGCACAAACTTCGTCACAGGCGGTTTGACGCGTGTCGAGCGGCTTTGCAAGCCCGGCCCGAGCCGCGTTCAACGTGCCGCGTTCTGGCCGGACACCCACGCCGCCCGCCCGATTTCGTACCAGGCATCGCCGTGTTCGCTTCCCGGGATCGGCGCCATGCCCTCGACATGCTCGACGCGCGTGAAAGTCATTCCGATCTTTTCCATGACGCGGCGCGAGGCCACGTTCACGGCCATGGTCGTGGCCACCACCGCCCCGTAGCCGGCCGTCTCGAAGCCCCATGCGATCAGGGCGGGCCCCTTCCGACGCGAACCCGCTGCCCCACTGGCTTCGGCTCAACCGGTATCCGAGTTCCGCAAGTCCCTCCCCGTCCGGCCAGAGGCAGAACCAGCCGACGAACGCGTCGTCATCCCGCCGCCGTGCCGTCCAGATGTAGGCCTCCGTCCCCTCCGGCAGCAGATAGGGGAGGTCCGGCTCTGCCGTCGCCCGATCGACGGGGTAGCCGCCGTTGAGAAAGCGCATGACGGCGGGATCCTGTTCGAGCGCGATGAAATCGGCCCGGTCTGACGGCGTGCTCAACCGGAGTGTCAGTCGCGCCGTGTCGATGTCCGTCATGGGATGATCGATCCTGGCTGTTGGTTATCTCCCGCAGATAATTTCAGGTTTGGCTTGCAATCGGAAGCGATATTGACGATATGGAGGCCGGGAGGCTGGTGGTGGACGCGCCACTCGCCAACCGGGTCAGGTCCGGAAGGAAGCAGCCCCAACGAGCTCCGGTACGGGTCATCGTGCTGGCCTCCCACCCTCAACGACAAGGCCGGATGGTTCGATCGGCGGAATTTCCATTTCCGTACGATGCGGCTAGTCTTGTCCGGACGGAATCGCGAGACGACAGGACGCAATGGCGGCAGGCGACGACATGTCGGGTCAAGGCGGCTTCGGGCAGGACGGCCAGAAGGCGGGCTATCGCGTGCTCGCCCGCAAGTACCGGCCGAAGGACTTCTCCGACCTGATGGTCGGCCAGGAAGCGATGGTGAAGACCCTCACCAACGCCTTCGAGAGCGGCCGCATCGCCCAGGCCTACATGCTGACCGGCGTGCGCGGGGTTGGCAAGACCACCACCGCCCGCATTCTTGCCCGCGCGCTGAACTACAAGACCGACACGATCGACAAGCCGACGATCGACCTCCGCGAACCCGGCATCCACTGCCAGGCGATCATGGAAGGCCGGCATGTCGACGTGATCGAGATGGACGCGGCCTCCCATACAGGCATCGATGACATCAGGGAGATCATCGAGCAGGTCCGCTACCGGCCTGCCTCGGCGCGCTACAAGGTCTACATCATCGACGAAGTGCACATGCTGTCGACGGCGGCCTTCAACGGCCTGTTGAAGACGCTGGAAGAGCCGCCCGAGCATGTGAAGTTCATCTTCGCCACGACCGAGATCCGCAAGGTGCCGGTCACGGTTCTCTCCCGCTGCCAGCGCTTCGACCTGCGCCGCATCCCGGCCGCCGACCTGACGCGCCTGTTCGCGACGATTTCCGAGAAGGAAGGCATCGCGGCCGAGACCGAGGCGCTGGCGCTGATCGCGCGCGCCGCCGAGGGATCGGCGCGCGACGGCCTCTCGCTCCTCGACCAGGCCATCGCGCATGGCTCCGGCCATGTCGAGACCGACGCCGTGCGCGCCATGCTCGGTCTCGCCGACCGCGCCCGCATCGTCGATCTCTTCCGGCACATCGTGAAGGGCGACGTGGCGGCGGCGCTCGGCGAATTCAATGCCCAGTACGAAGCCGGCGCCAATCCTGTCGTGGTTCTGACCGACCTCGCCGATTTCACCCATCTCGTCACGCGGCTGAAATACATTCCCGAGGCCGGCGAGGATGCGTCGCTTTCCGAGATCGAGCGGGTGCAGGGCGCCGAATTCGCCGGCAGCATTGCCGTGACGACGCTCTCGCGGATCTGGCAGATGCTGCTCAAGGGCATCCCGGAAGCCGAGAACTCGTCGCGTCCGCTCGGCGCCGCCGAGATGGTCATCATCCGCCTCGCCCATGCCGGCAACCTGCCGGCGCCCGAGGACGCCGCCCGCCGCATCGCCGACATGCTCGCCGGCCAGGGCCCCTCCTCCGCGCCATCCCGGCAGAATGGCGGCGGATCGACCGCGGAGGGCCGCCCGATGGCGGATGTCAGGGGTAGCGAGACCATGGCGCGCGGGCCCTCCGGCGGCGCGACCGCGATGCTGACCGCCGTGCCGAACTCGGCGCCGGCAAGTCGCGTCGAGATGGCCCCCGCGCCGCGGATCGAGGAACGGCCCGAACCGAAAGTGCATCTCAAGTCACTCGCCGACATCGCCAACATGGCCGGCGAAAAGCGGGACATGAAGCTCAAGGCGCAGGTCCGGCAATTCGTGCGGCCGGTACGGATGGAGCCCGGCAAGCTCGAGATCGCGCTCTCCCCGGATGCGCCGAAGTCGATCGCCAACGACCTCTTCGTGCGCCTCAAGGAATGGACCGGCGTCACCTGGCAGGTCAGCGTCGTCGCAGGTCCCGGCGGGCTTACCCTGGTCGAGACGGAAGCCAAGCAGCGCGACGACCGCCTGACCGACGCCCGCTCCGATCCTGACGTCGCGGCCATTCTCGCGCGCTTTCCCGGCGCGCGCATCACCGACGTCCGCGTCACCCAAACCGATCCCGACGAGGAAGCAGAAACGGCCGCCGAGCCCGAGCTTCCCGACGACAACGAATAGGAGCGATCCCGATGAAAGACATCCTGGGCATGATGGGCAAGGTCAAGGAAATGCAGTCCAAGATGGAGAAGGTGCAGGCGGAGATCGCCGCCCTCTCCATCGAGGGCAGGTCGGGCGGCGGCCTCGTCACCGTCATCCTCGACGGCAAGGGGCAGATGACCGGACTCAAGATCGATCCGTCGCTGTTCAAGGAAGACGATGTCGAGATTCTCGAGGACCTGATCGTGGCGGCCCACAAGGATGCCAAGGACAAGGGCGAGGCCCAAGCCCAGGAGAAGATGTCGGCACTCACAGCCGGCCTGCCGCTGCCGCCGGGGATGAAGTTTCCGTTCTAACCGGAGGTTGCCTGTCTGACCGGAGGTTTCCTGTCGGGCGCTCCCATCACTCGAAGCGCCTGGCCGGCCAGGGATTGATGCCGTCGCGCAGCCAGAGCAGCGTGTCGAGCCAGAAGCCGCTGGCATGGCGGGCGTGGAACAGGTCGAAATGGCCGATTTGGCGTACGCCGAGATCGGCCGGTGCGAGCATCACCTTGGTGACTTCAGCGTCGCGATAGTAGCCGTGGGCGCGCCGGATCGCCACCTGGGTCCCGAAGGGGTCATCCGTGACACCGAGCGCGAGGATCGGCGCACGAACGGCGGCAAAGCGCGCATGGACCGCCTCGCGCGCCTCCGGGCTGAGCCGTCCCTCCAGAGCTTGCCGGCCGAAACCCCATTGATAGGCGACGCCGTCGGGCAGATCCTCGAGCCAGTCGAGCCCGCCGCCGGGGAAATAGCCCGTGAGCGCCGTGACGAACGGCATGAAAAGGTGCCATTTCAGAAACATCCGCCGGCGCGCAGCCGGGGCGTAGTCGCGCCACCAGGCGTATTGCGCCCCGAGCGTCAGGATGCGCGTCACCCGCGCGGCGCTCGGCGCATAGCCGGCCAGAATGCCGCCGATGCTGTGGCCGACCACCAGGACCGGCAGCCGGCGCGCCAGCGCGATACGCAGCACAGCCTCGACGTCGCGCTCCCCCCATTGCCGCCAATCCCAGCCGGTGTGCTTGAGGCTTGCAGGGCGGGATAGGCCGATACCGCGATAGTCGAAGGTCAGCACCTCGAAGCCATGCGCGGCGAGAAAGCGGGCATAATGGTGGTAGTAGGCCGCCCGCACGCCTGTTGCCGGGTTGATCACGACGACGCCGAGGACATGATCGGCGGCGGCCGGCCAATGGTGACCGCGGATGAAGACGCCGTCCTCGCCACGGATCTCGATTTCGGTCTCCCACATCGCGTTCTCTCCTGGATGAAGAGCGAACGATCTCCGAAGTGCCGGCTTGTGTATACTCACTAGTGGGTATACTAATCGGATATGGATAGGTCCTCGACCCGCGAACGCATCGTCGCTGCTGCCAACACGCTGTTCTATCGCGAGGGCATCCGCGCGGTCAGCGTCGATGCGGTGGCCGAGGAGGCCGGCCTGACCAAGCGGTCGCTCTACTACCATTTCAAGAGCAAGGACGATCTGATCGAGGCCTATCTCGGCTATCGCGACCAGCCGAATCTCGACGCCTATCGCCGGTGGTTCGACAGCGCCGAAGGGACGGCAGCGGCGCGGATCGAAGCGATCTTCCTCCGTCTCGCCCTGAAGGCGCAGCATCCCAAATGGAAGGGTTGCGGCTTCCTGCGCACCTCGGCGGAACTCGCCAACCTGCCGGGCCATCCGGCCATCGTTCGCGGCGCGGCGCACAAGAAGCGGGTGGAAGCCTGGTTCGCGGCAAAGCTCGCCGAAGACGGTCTTGCCGGGCCGGACGCCGCCGCGCGGCAGATCGTGCTCCTGCTCGACGGTGCCTTCGCCGTGGTGATGCTGCACCGCGATCCGGCCTATATGCGCGCAGCGGGGGCAGCCGCCCGGCAGTTGATCGAGACCGCTCCGCGGAACATCCCCGGAGAATAGGCTTGCCCGATGGGGGTTTTCGCGCATGATCGGCGACGACCATTTCGGGAGGACATCATGACGCTTGCTTCGCTCGCCATCTTCGCCGGCGCGCTGCTGGTCGCCGCCGGCTCGCCCGGGCCGAGCATCGCAGCGCTCGTCGCCCGCGTTTTGACGCGGGGTCCTGCCGACGTCCTGCCTTTCCTTGCGGCGATGTGGGTGGGCGAGGCGATCTGGCTGTCGCTCGCGGTCCTCGGGCTCTCAGCCATCGCCGAAAGCTTCCACTATCTCTTCGTCGCCATCAAATGGGTCGGCGTCGCCTATCTCCTCTATCTCGCCGGGAAGATGTGGGTAGCGCCCGCGGCGACCGAGGGGGGACGGCTGCCGGAAGCGCGCTCGGCCGGCAAGCTGTTCTTCGCCGGCATCACCGTCACGCTCGGCAATCCCAAGATCATGATGTTCTACGTGGCGCTCCTGCCCACCATCATCGACCTCAACGCGGTGACCGTCGCGGGCTGGGCGGAACTGGTCGCGGTGATGCTCGCCGTGCTGGTTGTCGTCGATCTCGCCTGGGTCGCCTTCGCTGCCAGGGCCCGGCACTTCCTGACGAGTCCGCGGGCGGTCCGGATCGCCAACCGCACCTCGGCCGGCCTCATGGCGGGCGCGGCCGTCGCCGTGGCGACGAAGTGACTATTCGCTCAGGAACGCCCTGAGCTTGTGATGTATCGGGGCGGCGAGGTAGCGTTGCCGCTCTTCCCCCTCGAGCTTTCTGCCATAGGTCCGCATCAGGTCGGGCATGGTTACGCGGGGGCCGGCGAACGGCAGATAGCGCACGGCGTCGCCCGCCCTGATGCTACCCTCGCGGATCACGCGGGCATAGGCACCGGGCCGGGCGGCACGCGTGTAGCGCTTGACGATCGCGGAATCGCCCATGCGGGCGGCAAAGGTCGCACAGGGCATCCGGGCCGATGTGAGCTCGAGAACGACGTCGCCGATTTCGAAACGGTCTCCCACCGCGAGCTCACGATTGTCGACGCCCTCGATCAGCAGGTTTTCGCCGAAGGTGCCCGGCGGCAGCGGCAGGCCGAGTTCCTGCCGCCACCAGGCATAATCGATCTCACCCTCGATATAGACGGCCTGATCCGGTCCCCCGTGATGCTTGCGATTGACGATACGGTCGCCAGCCAGACCCTCGCGGCCGACGAGCACCGAATGGTCGACGGGCTCCTTGTAGATGCCGGACTTCTGCGTCTTGCGGCCGGGAACGGGACGGCTCGCGCCGATGGAAATGGCCAGGAGTTTCATGCGCGGCTCCGGGAGAAGTGATTCACAAGGCGTCCCCTTATGGGCTAGAAGCGAGCCATGGCAAAGCGAGTCACCGGTCCCGAAATCGAAAAGCTCATCCAGCTGCTGGCCAAGGTGCCCGGCCTCGGCCCGCGCTCGGCGCGTCGGGCGGCGCTGCACCTGGTCAAGAAGAAGGACCAGTTGCTCGGGCCGCTGGCCGGCGCGATGGCGGAGGCGCATCAGAAAGTCCGCATCTGTTCCTGCTGCGGCAATGTCGACACGATCGATCCCTGCACCGTCTGCACCGACGAGCGGCGCGACCATTCGGTCATCATCGTGGTGGAAGACGTGTCCGACCTCTGGGCGCTGGAACGCGCCGGCGCCATGAATGCCGCCTATCACGTGCTCGGCGGCACGCTCTCGCCGCTGGACGGCATCGGACCCGACGACCTCAACATCCGCGGCCTGATAGACCGGGTGACGAAGGGCGGCGTCCGCGAGATCATCGTCGCGGTCAACGCCACGGTCGAGGGCCAGACGACCGCGCATTACATCACCAGCCAGCTCACCGGGCTCGATGTCAGGATCACGCGGCTGGCGCATGGCGTTCCTGTGGGCGGCGAACTCGACTATCTGGACGACGGCACGCTGACGGCGGCGCTCCGGTCACGCACGGCCATCTAACGATCAGGGAGATTGCATGCGGCCTTCACACCCCTCCGCCCTGTCGGGCATCTTCCCGCTCAAGGGTGTTCTTCCCGCCGTTGTCGCGATCGTCTTCGCGGTGCTGTTCACGCTCAACGCCCTCCCCGCCCACGCCGCCTCCCAGGCCAAAGTCGAAAAGCAGTTCGCAGCCTGGATCGAGAGCGATGCCTGGCCGGCAGCGAAGGCAAACGGCGTCTCGCGCAAGGCCTTCGACCGGGCCTTTGCTGGCGTGAAGATCAACTGGAAACTGCCCGACCTCACACCGCCGGGCGAGAAGCCCAAGGGCAAGAAGAAGCAGAGCCAGGCGGAATTCTCCTCGCCGGGACCGTATTTCGACGAGAAGCGGCTGGCGAACCTCGCCGCGACCGGCAAGTCCTACGCCTCGTCCCATGCGCGGCTTCTCAAGAAGATCGAGAAGACCTACGGCGTGCCGGGCTCGATCGTGCTCGCCATCTGGGGCCGCGAGACCGGTTACGGAAGGGCGAAGATCACTGCCTCCGAGATCGACATACTCGCCACCATGGCTTTCATGGGCGACCGCAAGGAGCTGTTTCTCAAGGAGCTGGTTGCCGCGCTCACCATGGTCGAGCAGGGCATCGACCCGGCGCTGATGAAGGGATCCTGGGCCGGCGCGATGGGGCAGCCGCAATTCATGCCGTCGAGCTACCTGAAATACGCCGTCGATTTCGACGGTGACGGAGTCAGGGACATCTGGAATTCGGAAGCGGACGCGCTCGGCTCGATCGCCAACTATCTCGTGCAGAAGGGCTGGCAACGCGGCCGCGGCTGGGGCTACGAAGTTACCATCCCCAAAGGCGTCTCCTGCGCCCAGGAGGGACCGGATCTCGCACAGCCGATTTCGCAGTGGGCCTCGCTCGGCATTGCGCGGATCTCCGGCAAGGATTTTCCGAAAGCAGAGCTGAAGGCCGCCGGCATGATGCTTGTCCCTGC
>JAESFG010000487.1_pt1 | contig 25172 bp, 21 predicted proteins | sample 9269371 | NCBI WGS metagenome assembly JAESFG01 (sample SAMN14506227, study PRJNA617093) | algae metagenome | isolation source: Aetokthonos hydrillicola CCALA 1050 (B3-Florida) and co-occurring... | place: USA: South Carolina | collected 2013-01-01 | reverse complement strand
ATCGCGGGGAATAAACTGGGGCGCGGGACGCATGGGAGCTTCCTTCGAATGGTGGTGTGGCTACCTCCATCTCAAAGGGAACCCATGCGTCCCGCTACTCCTCAACGCCGAACTTGAAACTACTGGGATCGTGTTGATGGCCTTCTGTAGCCGGCCTCTGTGAGGCCGGAGCGACATGACGCGGGAAGCGCCGGCCTCTGTGAGGCCGGTTACAGAAGAAGGCAACCAATCAACGCAATCGGGTATGACTTCGATGGCCGCAAGGGGCCGCGCACCGCGGGCGCGGTTCGCCGAATGCGAGGGCCGAACGGCTTCGCTAACCGTTGTGGTCGGCGGCGTCGGGCAGCAGGGCGGGCGGGGGCGTGAGGAAGTGGTATGCGGGCCACGGGCCGAGGACGCGGACGTTGTCGGGCAAGCCTTCGGCGCGGCGCGCGGCCGCGGCGAACTCCGGACCCGTCCCGCGCGGGATGAGGAAGTGAACCGCGAGCGTCGCATCGGTCGGCACGGGGCGGTCGTGGGCGACGTCGGCGAACAGCCCGGCGAGCCGCTCGCGACAGACCGCGACGAACCGCTCGCCCGCCGCCCGCCGCGCGTCGGCCCGGTCGTACTGCCGGCGGCGCGCGAGCAGGTACGCCGCGCCCGATGTGGGAGGCGGGGCCGGCGGCTCGTCCGCCTTCGGGAGCGGGACGCGGACGGTCATTTCCTCGAAGCCGTCGAGCCGGGCTAGATCAGCCGCGAACTCGTCCCGCCGGGCGGCGATTTTCGCCCGAAAGGCGTCCGCCGGACCGACCGCGCCGAACCGCAGCGGGAGAACGGTGCCGCGCGCGTGTAGCGCTTGCACGACGCCGGCGAACGCGAGCAGACGCGGCACGTCCGGCTCGCCGGGCGGCGCGGGCGAGCACGCGAACGCCAGCCCGCCGGCCGCGACGAGGGCGAGCGGCCCGCCGGTCAGGCCGTCGGGCAGCGGGCCGCGGAAGGGGTCGGCGTCGCGGACGATCGCGTAGGCCAGGAGGTTCATGCCGGTGGCGCGCCGAGCGGCGGGGCGAAGCTGGCCGGCGGCCACGGCCCGTTCGCGGCGAGCGACAGCCCGGCGTCGGCGAGCTTCGCCGCGACCGCGTCGAGCCGGGCGAGCCAAGCCGCGAGCCGGTCTTTCGGGATCAGGAACGCGTCGTGATAGACGAGCCGCTGGCCGTCGGGCGCCGCGCCGCGGCGAAGTTCGCACACCGCTTCGGCGTCCTCGCTCAGTTCGGCGCGGGCCTCGGACATCACGCCCGCGAGCCACGCGCTCACCCGGCGCTCGGCCTCGGCGTGCAACCGCTTCTCCTGGAAGTAGCGTGCACCGGGCGCGGCCGGCAGCTTTTCCCGCTGCGCGATCAACTCCGGGTCGCGGGCGAGCAGCGCTTCGACCGCGCGGGCCGAGTGCAGGTGGCCCTTGACGGCCCACTCCTCGCGCCCGGCGACGCGGTCGAGGAACGCGGCGATCGCGTCGCGGTGCGCCGCGACGAGTGCCGCGAGCGCGTCCCGCGACGAGAACACCGCCCCGTACCGCACCGGGAGTACCGGCGACCGCGCGAACGCGGCCGCGACCGCCTCCTGATGCCGCACCGCCTGCCCGACGATGCGGGCCTGCTCGTCCGGCGTCGGCCGGTCGGACGCGGGCGCGATCAGGCCCGGTGTCACCTCACTCACCACGGCCGTGACGTCCCCGAACAGCCACGCGGTCGCGTCGCGCCCCGGCTCCACGCCCGGGGTAGCGAAGTCGGCCAGTTCGGCAGTGCGGCCGAAGCCGTACAGGTAGACCGCGGTCATTGCGAGAACGTCCCCCGTCCGGGCCGGGCGTCCGCGAGCGCGTCGTACAGGTGGTCCCGGGTGATGAGCGGCGCGCCCGGCGCGCCGCTCCCGGCCGCGGCCACCACCTGCCGCACCGCGGCCAGCGCCGCCCGCACGCACACCGCCTCCACCTCCGCCCCGGTGAACCCTTCGGTCCGCTCGGCGAGGTCGTCCAGCGGGGCCGGTTCGGCGAGCGGCTTGTCCCGCAGGTTGATCGCCAGGATGTCGCGCCGGGCGACCAGGTCGGGCGCCGGAATCTCCAACTGGAGGTCGAACCGCCCCGGCCGGAGTACCGCCGGGTCGAGGATGTCGGCCCGGTTGGTCGCGGCCAGCACCAGCACGCCGTTCAACTCCTCGACGCCGTCCAGTTCGGCCAGGAATTGGCCGATGACGCGGTCGGTGACGCCCGAGTCGGTGCTCAGCCCCCGCGACGACACGAGCGCGTCGATCTCGTCGAAGAACAGGATACACGGGGCGACCTGCTTCGCCTTGCGGAACACCTCCCGCACGCCCTTTTCCGACTCGCCGACGTACTTCGACAGCAGCGCCGGCCCCTTCACCGAGATGAAGTTGACGCCGGTTTGCGTGGCCGCGGCCTTGGCCAGCAGCGTCTTGCCGCACCCCGGCGGGCCGGACAGCAGCACCCCCTTCGGCGGCCGGACGCCGGCGGCGCGGAACACCTCGGGGTACTTCAGCGGCCACTCGACCGCCTCCGTCAGTCGCCGCTTGACGTCGGCCAACCCGCCGACCTGCTCCCACCGGACGTGCGGCACCTCGACCGCCACCTCGCGCACCGCGGACGGTTCGACGTCGCGCAGCGCGGCGCGGAAGTCGGCCATGCGGACGTCGAGCGCGGCGAGTTGGGCGTACGGGATCTGCGCGCCCGACAGGTCGAGGTCCGGGAGCGCGCGGCGGAGCGAACTCATCGCCGCCTCGCGGCAGAGCGCCTCCAGGTCGGCCCCGACGAACCCGTGCGTCACCTCCGCGAGCCGGTCGAGGTCCACGTCGGGCGCGAGCGGCATCCCGCGGCTGTGGATGTCGAGGATCTCGCGCCGCCCGTTGCGGTCGGGGATCGGGATGGCGATCTCGCGGTCGAACCGCCCCGGCCGCCGCAGCGCCGGGTCGATGCTGTTCGGCAGGTTGGTGGCGGCGATGACGACCACCTGCTTGCGCTTCGCCATCCCGTCCATGAGGGCGAGCAGTTGCGCCACCACCCGCTTCTCGACCTCCCCGGTCACCGACTCGCGGCGCGGGGCGATGGCGTCAAGCTCGTCCAGGAAAATAATGCTCGGGGCGTGCTTCGCGGCCTCGTCGAACACCTTCCGCAGGTGGGCCTCCGACTCGCCGTAGAACTTGTGGATGATCTCGGGGCCGTTGACCGCGTAGAACCGGGCGGCCGTCTCGCGGGCGACGGCCCGGGCGATCTGCGTCTTGCCGCACCCGGGTGGGCCGTACAGCAACACCCCCTTGGGGGCGTCGATGCCGAGACGGTCGAACACCTCCGGGTGCTTGAGCGGCAGTTCCACGATCTCGCGGACGCGGGCGATCTCCTTCCGCAGCCCGCCGATGTCCTCGTAGCTCATCGCCGGGGCGGCCCGGCCGTCGTCCTTGCCGTCCCGCGCCTCCTGCGGCTTGCCGAGTTCCAGTTGCGTCGGCCCGTCGATCAGCACCGGGCCGTCGGGCACCGTGCCGGTGACGCGGAAGTCGAGCGCGCGGCTGCCGAACAGCGACACCCGGAGCCGGTCGCCGGCCACCACGGGCAACCCGTCCACGAGGCTCGCGACGTACTTCACGTCGCCGTCGCGGAGGTTGAGCGTGAGCGGCGCGAGCGCGACCCGCTGCGCCGTCGGGCACGCGGCCTTGCGGACCTCGACGAGTTCGTCCAGCCCGGCCCCGGCGTTCTCGCGGGCCAGCCCGTCGATCTGAATGCGCGCGTGCCCGCGCTGGTCGGGGTAGGCGGGCATCGCCTTGCCGACGGTCAGCCGCTTCCCGCGGAGCGTGACCATCTCGCCGGCCGCCACGCCGAGCCGCGCCATGTCGGCCGGGTCGAGCCGGACGACGCCGCGCCCGACGTCCTTGGTCAGCGCCTCGGCCACCTTCAGTTTCAGCACGTCCGCCGGCATGAGCGGCCTCGTCGGTGGGAGGTTAGCGGTCGATCCGGATTTCCAGCACGCCGTTGCGGGACGTGTGGGCGAGCTTCCCGGCGGCCGGCGCGAACGGGAGCGTCAGTTCCTTGCGATACCGCTTCCGGGCGCCTGCGGCGGTGACCGTGAGCGCCGCCCCGGCCACCTCGACCTTCACGTCTTCCGGCGCGACCCCGGGCATCTCGACCAGCACCAGGACGTGGTCGGCCTCCTCGAACACGTCCGCGGGCGGCTCGGCGAACTCGGCCACGACCGGATTGCCGGTGGCCGCGTCCGGGCGCACGTCGCCGAACGGCTCGACGGTTACCCCGCCGTCGCCGCCGGGGGCCGCCGGGCGCACCCGGAAGCCGACGTTCACCCCGCGCCGGGGCGTCGCCCCGCCGGCCGCCGTCGCGGTGCCGAGGTCGCCGAGCTTCTTGGCCAGTTCCTCGTCCAGCTTCTGCCGAATCTGATCCGGCAGGCCGTTGAGCAGCCCGCCGAGCAGCCCGCCGAGCTTGATGTCCACGCCGAACCGGGCGTCCTTCGGGTCACTCACGCTCATCGTCGTCTCCGGGCAGGGTGCAGATGCCGTGTTCCTTCGCCTTCGTGCGGATCGTCTTGTAATCGACCCGCAGCAGCCGGGCGGCCTGGGCCTTGTTCCCGCCCGTCTGCCGCAGCGCTTGCAGCAGGATGCCGCGTTCGGTCGCCGCCATCCGGTCGCGGATCAGTTCCTTGAGGGACGAGCGGCCGTCGAGGGCCGGCACCGGGGCGTCGGCCGCCGCCGGCGGCTCCGCCTCGCCCAGATCGAGGTGCTCCGGCTCGACGACCGTGTCGGCGAGCAGGGCCGCCCGGCGGACGACGTTCCGCAGCTCGCGGACGTTGCCCGGCCAGCCGTGCCCCATCAGCCGCTCCAGCGCCGCCGGCGACACCCCGCCGAGCCGCTTGTTCAGCTCGGCGCACGCCTGCGCCAGGAACCGCCCGGTCAGGTGAGGGACGTCCTCCGGCCGTTCGCGCAGGGGCGGCAGCGGCACCTTGAACTCGTTCAGCCGGTGGTACAGGTCGGGGCGGAACCGGCCGGCCTTGGCCAGCCCGGCCAGGTCCACGTTCGTCGCCGCGACGACCCGCACATCGACCTCGGTGGGCACCGGCGCGCCGACCCGGCGCACCTGCTTCTCTTGTAGCACGCGGAGCAGCTTGGCCTGCATGACCAGCGGCAGGTTGCCGATCTCGTCGAGGAAGATGGTGCCGCCGGTGGCCGCGGCGAAGCTGCCGATGGCCGGCCGGTCGGCCCCGGTGAACGCCCCCTTCTCGTGCCCGAACAGCTCGCTCTCGATGAGCGCCTGCGGGATCGCGCCGCAATCGACCGGGACGAACGGGCCGCTCGCCCGGCGGCTGCGGCGGTGGATCTCGCGGGCCACCACCTCCTTGCCGGTCCCGGTCTCGCCCTGGAGCAGCACGGTGAAGTCGGTGGGGGCGACGCGGGCGACGCCGGTCGCGATCCGCCCGACCGCCTGGCTCGCCCCCATGACCTCGCGCAGCCCGAGTTCGCAGTCGGCCGGGGCGCGGCCCGCAACCGCCTGGCGGACCGCCGCGACCACGTCCTCGCTCCGGAACGGGCGGGTGAGGACGGCGGTCGCGCCGACCCGTACCGCCTCGGCCGCGACCGCGCCGGCGGGGGCCAGCAGGACGACCGGCACGGTCGCGCTGATGCCCCGCACCTCCCGGAGCAGGTCCGGCCCGCCGGCCGGCCCGCGGCGGTCGATCACGACGGCGTCGAACGGCTCGGCGCGGAGCGCCCGCAGCCCGTCCGGGCCGGGCCCCGCCGGCGAGGCGTCGAACCCTTCGCGGCGCAGCAGCGACTGGAGCGTGCCGTGCGGGTCCTGGCCGTCACTCGTGATGAGGACCCTGGGCGCGGGGCTGTCCAAAGAAGGCTCCTTGTCGGCGCGCCCGGTCACGCGCCCGCGAGGGCGGCGGGGACCGGGTAGCGGAGGCGGGTGACGCGGATGTCGGCCGGTAACAGTCCTTCGAGCGAGTGCAGCAGTCCGAGGAACAGCAGCCCGGTCTCGCCGGACTGGAGGGTGGCGGCGACCCGGTCGGCGATGTACCGGTCGCGGCGCTCGAGCAGCCCGCGCCCGAACCCGGGGGCGCCGGCGGCCGCCGGCGGCGCGCTCCGGTCGAGCGCCTGCAGCGCCTGCCGGGCGAGGTCGTACTCCTCGCGGAGCAGGTCGATCGACTCGGTCCCGGTCAGCCTCGCGCCGCGGCCGACCAGCTCGGCCAGGATGCGGTGGTTCGGGCTGCCGGCCGCGGCCAGGGCCCGCACCACCTCCAGCTCGTGCCCGCCGTCGGGCAGCCCGTCCTGGTACAGCCGGAGCGTCCGCGGGGCGAGCCGGAGGTCGTCGATCGCGGCGCGGATGTTGCGCCACAGCTCGGCGACGGCGGCCGTGTGCCGTGCCCACGCCGCGGCGCCGTGCCGCCGGACGAACTCCCGCTGCACCGCGCCGCCGAGGCTGCCGTGGTCGGCCTCGGCGTGCAGGATCGGCACCCAGATCAGTTCGCGCGCGGTCGGGGTCACGCCGGGCCTCCGTTCAGATCGGCATGCCGACGCGCCGCGCGCCGGTCGGGGCGAACGCGACGGCGTGCACCTTGCCCGCCGGCCACTTCCACGACCCCAGCGCCGCCCCGGTCTCGGCCTTCCACAGCCTCACCGTGCCGTCCCACGAGCACGACGCGAGGGCGTCGCCGGCGGGCGAAACCGCCAGCCCGCGGACCGACTCGACGTGCCCGCGGAGGGCCGCCGCCTTGCCCGCCGCCAGGTTCCACAGCCGCACCGTCGTGTCCCAGCTCCCGGTCGCCAGCCCGTCGCCGCCGCGGGTGAAGGCCAGCGCGCTGACGGCCGACGAGTGCCCCTCCAGCGTGCGGACTGGCTTGCGGGTCTTGAGGTCCCACACCCGCGCCAGCCCGTCGCCGCCGCCGGTCGCGAGCAGGCCGCCCTTGGGGGCGTAGCACACCGCGGCCGTCAGCTTGTCGTGCGCGCGGCCGCTCATCACGCTCTTGCCGGTGGCCGCGTCCCACACCCGCACCGTCCGGTCCAGTCCGCCGCTCGCCACCGTCTTGCCGTTCGGGGCGTAGGCCAGGCAGGTGACCGGGCCGTCGTGCCCGCGGAGTGCGGCCAGTTCGCGGCCGGTGACCGCGTCCCACACCCGCACCGCGGCGTCGTAGCCGGCGGTGACCAGCCGCTGCCCGTCCGGGGCGAAGCACACCGCCGACACCCCGCCGTCGTGCCCGGGCAGGGTGTCCCGGACCTCGCCGGTCGAGAGGTCCCACAGCCGAACCGCACCGTCGTCGCCGCCCGTAACCAGGATTCGCCCGTCCGGGGAGAAACAGACGGCGCGGACGTCGCCGGCGTGGGCCGCGAACGCGCCGACCGCGCTGCCCGACCGCGCGTCCCAGAAGCGGACCGCGCCGCCCTCGCCGGCGACCGCGACGAGCGCCCGCTCCGCCGCCGGGGCCGGTTCGGTCGCGGCCGGAGCCGGTCGCGGGGGGGCGACCGCGGCCGCCTCCTCGGTCGCGCGGAGCGTGAGCCGGAGCGCGCCGGTGAACGCCTCCCAGACGCGCACCGTGCGGTCGGCCCCGGCCGCCGCCAGCCACCGCCCGTCCGGCGAGAACGCCAGGCCGTTGACCCCGCCCGGCTGGGCGTCGAACCCGAGCCGCCGGTCGCCGGTGAGCGTGTGCCACAGGTCCACCGCCCGGTCGGTCGCGGTCGCCAGCACCGACCCGGCCGGGGCGAAGGCCGCGGCCCGGCCCGCGCCGGCGAGGTCGAGCCACTTCTCGCCGCTCGGCACGTCCCACAGCACGACGTGGTCGCCCCCGAACACGGCCGCGACCATCTGCCCGTCCGGGCTGACCGCGACCGACCGCACCCCGGCCGCCGGGCCGACCAGCCGCCCCCGCTCGCGGCCGCTGGCGACCTCCCACAGCCGCACGCTGCCGTCGTCCCCGCCGGTCACCAGTAGGTCGCCATCCGGGGCGAAGCACACCGCCGCGGCCCGCCCGGCGAGCGCGCGCGCCTCGCGGCCCGTTTCGACGTCCCAGATCCGGACCGCGTCGGCCCCGGCCGAGGCCAGCCGCCCGTCCGGGGCGAAGCACACCGCGGCGACCGGCCCGCCGTGCCCGGCGAGTGCCGCCCGCTCGCGCCCGGCGGCGTACTCCCACAGCCGGATCGACCGGTCGTCGCCCGCGGCCGCCAGGAGCCGGCCGTCCGGCGAGAAGTCGAGCGCCGCCACCCCGCCGGCGTGGCCGCGGAGGACCGCCCGGCGGCGGCCGGTGTCCGGGTCCCAGACGAACACCGCGTCCGTGTCGTCGCCGGCCGCAAGCGAGCGGCCGTCCGGAGCGAACCGCACCGAGCGGAAGCCGGCCACCCGCTCGACCGCAGCCGGAGCGGGTTCGGACGCCTCCGGCGCGGAGGGCGCGGGGGCGGGCGGTGGGGTCTGAATGGCGGCGGGCGGCGGGGTGCCCGGCACTTCGGCGGTCGGCACCGCCGCCCGGTTCTGAACCGGGAAGCGACCGATCTCGCCGCCGGTATTCGGGTCCCAAACCTTCGCCTGCCCGTCCGGGCTGACCGACGCGAGCGAGCGGCCATCCGGGGCGAACGCGACCGAGGTCACGACGCCCGTGTGCCCCTCCAGCGTCGCCCGCGGCGCGCCGGTGGCCGCGTCCCACAGGCGGACGGTCTTGTCCCAGCTCGCCGACGCGACCGTCCGCCCGTCCGGGCTGAACGCGACCGCGGTGACCTCGCCGGTGTGCCCCGTCAGCACCGCCCGCTCGGCCCCGGTGGCGAAGTCCCACAGGCGGACGGTGTGGTCGAGCCCGCCCGACGCGAGCCGCTCGCCGGCCGGGTCGACCGCGACGCTGGTGACGTCCCCCGTGTGCCCCTTGAGCGTCGCCCGGACCGCGCCCGTCGCCACGTCCCACAGGCGGAGCGTGCGGTCCCAACTCGCCGTCGCGAGCGTGCGGCCGTCGGGCGAGAACGCCACCCCGGTGACCATCCGCCGGTGCCCCTCGAACGCCCGCCGCGGCTGCCGGGCGGCCGGGTCCCAGGTCCGCGCCGTCAGGTCCCACCCGCAACTCGCGAGGGTGCCGTCGGCCGCGAACCGGACCGCCGTCACCACCCCGGTGTGGCCCTTGAGCGTGCCCACCTCGCGGCCGGTGGCGGCGTCCCACAGCTTGACCGTCTTGTCCCAACTCGCCGTCGCCAGCACCCGCCCGTCCGGGGCGAACGTCACCGCGCTGACGACCCCGCCGTGCCCGCGGAGAGTGAGCAGTTCGCGGCCGGTGGCGGCGTCCCACAGGCGGACGGTCTTGTCCCAACTCGCCGTCGCCAGCACCCGCCCGTCCGGCGAGTAAGCGACGGAGGTGACGTCGCCGCCGTGTCCCTTGAGGGCCGACGCGTCGCCGGTGTCGCCGTCCCACACGCGGGCGGTGCGGTCCCAACTGCCCGTCGCCAGCGCGCCCACCCGCGGGAGGGCGTCAACCGGCGCTTCGACCGGGGTCGGTTCCGGCTCGGCCGGTGGTTCCGCCGCGACCGCGGCCTCAGTGGCAGGCTCTTCGACGGCCGGTTCCGGTTCGGCCGGTGGGGCGGGCGGGCGGGCGGGCTCCGCCAGTTCCGGGACGGTGAACGCGACCGGGGCGGCGGGCGTGGGCGGCTCGACGAAGATCGGGGCCGGCTCCGGGTCGGGGGCCGGCGGAACGCTCAGATTGATGACGGCCGCCGGGATCGGCTCCGGGTCGGGCGTGGCGAACGCCGTCTCGAACATCGCGCCGAGGTCGTCGGCGGTCGGCCCCGGGACGGCCGCGGGTTCGGCCGCGTCCACCACGACCGGCGGCGCGGCGTCCCCGTCGTCGCCGAAGTCGAACGGCAGGCCGCCGACGCTCGCCGGGCGGCGGGACGCCTCCGCGGGTTCGCCCGGCTCTATCGGGGGGGCGTCCGTCAGCCCGAGCGTGCGGGCGAGCGCGGTGTAGGCGACGGCCGCCCGGCTGGTCGGGTCGGCCTCGACGACCGGGACGCCGGCGAACACCGCCCGCCCGACGGCCGCGTCGTACGGGATCGCGGTGGAGAGGATGAAGCTGCCGAAGCACTGCCGCAGTTCCGCCTCCCACTCGCCGCCCGACCCCTCGCCCGGCGGGAGCGTCAGCAGGATGCCGCGCATCGACAGCCCGCAGCCGGACGCCCGGGCGTCCTTCACCAGCCCCAGGAACGGCGGGAGCGTGCGGTACGCCATCGGCTCGGCCCGGATCACCGCGACCAGTTCGTCGCTCGCCCGCAGCAGGTGCCCGAGGTGCGGCCCGGCGGCGATCGGCGGGGAGTCGATCACCAGCCAGCCGTACTCGCCGAGAGCGGCCGGGGCGAACTGCCGGAGGAAGGTGTCGAGGGCGCGCGAGTCGGTGCCGGCCGCGTACGGCGAGAGGACGTCGAGGCCGGGGCGGACGGCCCGCCACAGGTGCGCCGTTGCGGCCGGCGGGCCGGGCAGCGCGAGCCGCTCCGGGCGGTCGCTCAGGTTCAGCGCCGCGCTCACGCTGCCGAGCGGGTCGGCATCGACGAGCAGCACCGGGCACCCGGCCGCGGCGGTCACGGTGGCGAGGTTGATGGCGGTCGTCGTCTTCCCGACGCCGCCCTTCTGACTGGCCACGAGTAGTTTCCGCACGCGAACCTCCGGCCCGACAGAGGCGGGCGACAATGAACCTTCGGTCAGACCGCGGCGCCCAACCCGATCCACGATTCGAGCGTCCGCGCGACCTCGCCGAGCGCGTCGGCGGCCGCCCCGGGCGGGGGCGGGGTGCCGGGCGCCGACGGCCACTCCCGCAGTTCGGCCCGGAGCGGGACCGGTGGCTCGATCAGAAGACCGGCGTGCGTCTGCCGGAGCCGGGCGAGCATCGACCCCTGGAGCGGGTCGGCCGGGTCGAACGCGGTGATGAGCAGTCCGAGCAGGTCGAGCTTCGGGTTGGCCGCCTTCGCGTCCTCGACCGCACGACCGGCGGCCGGGATGGTGCGGAGCGAGAGCGGGTCGGCGAGGCAGGTGAGCACCAGCCCGTCGGCCCGGGCCAGCACCGCCCCGGCCCCGCTCCCCAGCAGCGCCGGCCCGTCCACCACGACGACGTCCGCGCCGCGGGCCTCGCCGGGGCGGGGCAGCCGGTCGAGGTAGCGGACGTTCGGCCACTCGCACCCGCCGTCTTCGCCGACCGCGAGCAGGCGGACGGAGCCGACCGGGTCGGCGTCGGCCAGCACGACCGAGTGCCCGAGCTGCCCGAACCACCACGCCAGCGCGCAGGCGGTCGTGGTGCGCCCGGTGCCGCCCTTGTGGCTGGCGACGACCAGGGTGTAAGCGTCCGGCTTCATTTGGTCTCCTGTGCCGCCGCGACCGGGCTGTACGGGTAGAGGGGCGCGGCCGGGATGCCCGCCGCGCCGAACACGGCGGCGAACTCGTCCACCGGCAGCCCGTCGAACTCGGTCACCGGGGCCGGACCCGCCGGCCGAATCGTCTCCAGGCGGTGCGCCAGTTCGCCCGCCCCGAACCGCGCCGCGGGGTCCTTCGCGAGCAACCGGGCGAGGACCTCCGACCACGGGGCCGGTAAGTCCGGGTCGAGGACCGGGAGCTCGTACAGGTGCCGCCGGGCCAGTTCCTCCGGGCCGCCGTCGAACGGCGTGCGGCCGTGCAGCAGTTCGAACAGGATGACGCCCAGCGCGTAGACGTCGCTGGCCGCCTGGCAGGCTCCGGTGAACTGCTCCGGGGCCATGTACGCCGGCGACCCGGACGCCGACGCCAGCGCGCCGTTGGCCGCGTCGCCGGGCCGCAGCGCCCGGGCCAGCCCGAAGTCGGCCAGCTTCACCCCGGCGGGGCCGCCGAACGGCCCCGGGGCGTCGGCGTCGAACAGCACGTTCTCCGGCTTCAGGTCGCGGTGCGCCAGTCCCAGCGCGTGCGCCGCGGCCAGGCCGATGGCGAGCTGCCGGCCGATCTCCCGGACCCGCCCCTCGGGGCACTTCAGCCCGGCGCGGCGCGCCCGGCTCAGGTGCGCCCGGAGGCTCCCGCCGGGGCAGTACTCGAGAATCAGGTACCGGGCACCGCCGGCCGGCTCCATCAGGTTGACGATCCGCACCACCCGCGGGTGCGACAGCCGGAACAGCGCCCGCAGTTCGCGGTAAAAGCCCTGGGGCTTCTGGACCCAGTTCTCGAACCGCTTGACCGCGACCGTCTGGCGGGTGACGCGGTCGGTCGCCCGCCAGACGGTCGCGAACGCCCCGGCCCCCAGGTAGCCGGCGACTTCGTACCGGTCGCCCAGCTCGGCCCCGACCTGGCGCGAGACCTGCTCGACGTAGGCCGGGTCCGGCGGGGCGAAGCCGGTGTGGGCGGAGCTGTCGTGGGCGGGGGTGCTCATCAGGCGGCCGCGGCCTCCAGCGCCTCAACCACCTCGTCGTGCGGCCGGCCCTTCGCCGGCCAGTCGGCCACCTTCGCCAGCCGGTCGGCGAGGGCGACGACGAACACGCCCTCACCCGCCCCGCACGCCTGGCACGCGGTCTGGACGCAGTCCAGCGGCTGCCCGGAGACGGCCGACAGGACGCCGGCCAGGACCGCGGCCAGCAGCGTGTCCACCGGGCGGTCGGCCTTCGCCGCCAGGGCGGCGAAGATCGCGTCCTTGGCCCGCACCACGATCAGCCCGCGGTCGTGCCGCGAGAAGTCGAACGTCAGCCGGCCCCAGCCGTCGTGGCTGAACGCCTCGGTCAGGCACGCCTCGTACAGGGACATGGTGAACTCGGCCACGGGCATGCCGTAGAACTCTTCCAGTTCCTTGGCGAGCCGCTCGCCGACCCGGCGGCCCCAGGTGCGGCCGCACGACCGCAGCACCGCCGGGGCGGCCGGGCCGCACTCGGCCTCGAGCGCCGAGCACAGCCCGGTGAGGAAGTCGCTGGTGAGGGCGATCATCCGGGTGCCGGCCCGGTTGCGCATCACCCCCTTCTTGACGTCGGTGGTCACGTACGCCCCCTCCGCGAAGTAGTTGCCGCGGGTCAGGGGCGGGAAGTCGGGAGCCGGTTGCATGGGGCGGCCTCTGGGTGTGGGTGGGCGTTAGACGGCTGCGGCGGCCGGCTCCGGGATGTCGGCGAGCACCGCGATGGTGTGCTCCAGGAACGGCTCCAGCAGGGCGAACGCCTCGGCCGGCAGGCCCTGCTTGCAGTTGTCGCGCAGCCCGGTGTACGCGTCGCGGACCAGTTGCGGGGTGAAGTTCGAGGCGATCAGGATGGTCCGCATCCAGTACAGCAGCTTCTCGTCCAGCATCTCCTTGCTGTCGTGGAGCGCGGCCTGGGCGACGTACCGCAGGACGAGCTGCACGTCGCGGTAGCACTTGGCCCAGCCCTGGTCGTGGTTCTTGGGGAAGTTCGGGTACTTCCGCTGCATCGCCGCGATGCTGCCGCGGACGATCTTGTCCTCGGCCGCCTCGACGGCCTCGGCGGCCTTGATGCGGGCGGGCAGGCCTTTGGCGAGGTCGAGCAGGGTCTGCTTCTCGTCGGCCGTCGGGTAGCGGCCCTCGGTGGAGGCCGCCATCTGGTGGAACCGGGCAATCATGGGCAGGGTCCTCGGGTGTGGGGTGCGGGCCGATCAGTCCCAGGCGAACCGGGTCAGTACGGCCTCGACGGAGCGTTCGATGTCGGCCTTGGGCCGCTGGGCGTTGGGCGCGAGGTACGGGTTGTCGCCGGCCGTGCGGACCGGGGCGCGGCGCTCGTTCTTCCAGTTCACCTGGCCGAAGAACGCACGGACGGCCATGCCGCCGACCGGCTCGGGGGCGGCGGGCGGCTCCGGCGCGTCCGCGGGGGCGCCGCCGAACGCCGGGTCGTTCTTCCAGTTGACGCGGCCGAAGAAGTCGGCCACGCTGCCGGCCGCGCGGGCCGGCGCGGGCCGCGCCGGGGGCGGTGCCTGCACGGCCGGCGGCGGGCCGGCGTCCGGCATCACCTCGGACAGCAGTTGCGCGATCTGCGAGGCCTCCGGCAGCCGGCGGGGCGGCCGCGGGGCGGGAGCGGTCTTGGTCATGGGTTGCCGGGTCTCACGACCCGCCCTTGAGCTTCTTGAGGATGTCCTTGGACGTCGCCCCCTCGTTCCGCCAGAACGACGCGGCGTTCACCCGCTTGGCCGTCGAGACGAGGAACTTGCAGTAGTCCTCGCCCATCGAGTAGCACTGGATTTCGATCGACGCCAGCTCGCGCTTGGTGAGCGTCGTGAACACCGAGGCGAACAGCCCGGCGTAGAAGTAGCACATCACCTTGCCGACGTCGCCGACCGACTGGGCCACGGCCGACTCCCACACGTCGATGAAGATCAGCCCCTGCTTGGCCTCGCGGAAGTCGTACCGCCAGGTGCCCCACCCCTCGACGGTCAGCGGCCACCACCACGTCTCGAGCATCATGCCCATGCCCATCTTGCTGAACTGGATCTCGAACTCCTGGGCGGCGCGGGCGCTGAACGACTTCATGTCGGCCAGCCCCCACTGGTACCCGCACTTGTACATGATCTCGCCGGCGGCGTCGCCGACCTCCTCCTCCAGCCCGCCGAGCAGGCCGTGGACGAAGTCCTCGGTCACCCGCAGGCACCGCTGGCCGTACACGTTGGTGACCGACCCGCTCGCGGCGTCGTGCCGGAAGAACTGGTCGTGGGTGTAGTGGTTGTGCTTGTACGGCTGCGGGCCGGACAGCACCCGGATGCGGTCGCGCGCCTGGTCGTCGGCGAGCGGCGTCCGGAGGGTGGATTTGATCGCCTCGACCGACTGGTCGGGCTTGGTGTCGGCGGTCAGAAGCATGGGCCGGCCTCGGGGTGTGCGTCTCGGGGTGTCATGTCGAACCGCGTTGATTGGTTGCCTTCTTCTGTGGCCGGCCTCACAGAGGCCGGGGCTTTCCCTCACGCGTCGCCCCGGCCTCACAGAGGCCGGCCACAGAAGGCCATCAACACGATCCGGTGTCAGGAGCCGTTCTTGATCGCCTCGACCTCGCTGTTGAGGCGCTTCAACTCTTCCAGCCGGGTGCGGGTGATGATCTTCCCCTTGGCGATCAGCACCGACCCGTTGACCGGGTGGAGGATGTCCCGCTCGGCCCGCTGGCCGAGCATCTTGAGCAGGTCTTCGGCCCGCTCGATGTACATGCCCTCGGGCAGTTGCACCACCACGCCCTCGCCGAGCACGCGGCACTGGCACGCCAGCCGGCTGGCCTCGCTCGCCCCGGTCACGAACCCGAGGGTCCGCGTCTCCCGCGGGGTCCGCGGGGTGAGCTTGTCCATGCCGTCGGTGACCCGCACGTGGCAGGTGGCGCACAGCCCCTTGCCGCCGCACGCGGTGAGCACGTTCAGCTCGTGGGCCAGCAGCGCCTGGAGGATGTTGCTCCCGGTGTTCACCGCCCGCGACTCGTTGATCGGGGCGAACGTCAGCGTCTTCATGCGGCCTCGCGGGGGTGATCAGGCGGTCGGGGCGACTTCGGCGGCCGGCAGCGCGGCGTACACGGCGCACAGCCGGTCCATCGTCTCGGCGGCGGCGGCGACGACATCGCCCTGCTGGGCCGGGGTGAGCGGGAGGGCGTCGAGTTCGCCCTTCAGCCGCCCCCACGCCCGCGGCCGGTCGGCGGCCCCGTCCAGGTGATAGTCGAGGCCGTGCCCGGGGGCGGCCGGGACGCCGAGCGACGCCGACAGCCGCCGGCCCAGCACCATCGACCCCATCCGCGACCCCTCGAACACGTAGAGCACGCCCAGCAGCGCCCAGGGGGTCGCGTCGGCCCACTCGCGGACCCGCTCGACCAGCCCGCGGGTCTCGGGCAGCGGCTCGGCGGCGAGCGGGTCGCCGCCGAGGGCGGCGCGGTCGCGGCGGAGCAGCTCGGCCCGGGCCATCGCCGGGCGGTACACCGGGACGTGCGCGGCGTGCCGCTCGAACTCCGCCTCGAGCGGCTCGTGGACGGCCTCCAGTTCCGAGAGCAGGCCGAGGTACGCCTCGCGCGGCAGTTCCCCGGCGACCATCGCGGTCGTCAGCGGGAGCGACTCGATGCGCGCGTGGTTCGCGGCGATCGCGTGCTTGAGCCGGTCGGTCAGGGTCATGGGCAATGTCACCCGTAGAGGAACTCGTTGAGAAACCGTTCGGTCCACTCGTCGCCGAACACCTTGCCGAGGAACGCCCGGCCCGGCGAGTGCGCGACGTGGTCGCGCTTGTACTCCTCCAGCGCCGCCCGCCCTCCGCCCGCGGCCGGGCCGGCAGCCGCATCCACGGCGAGGTCGGCCCAGACGTCGAGGTAGGCCGCGAACGCCTCGCCCAGGGCCGGGGCGTGGGCCGGGTTGTCGGTGCGGGTGAACAGGTACCCGCCCGGCGAGTAGGCGACCGCCCAGCCGGGCGGCTCCGGGTCGCGGGGTAGGTCCGCGAACCGCTCCGAAACGGCCCGCGTCCGCTCCGCGACCGCGCGCCGCACGTCGGCGGCAAGCCCGGGGGCCTGGAGGTCGAGGAACGTCAGCCGCGGCCGCCCGCCGAACGCCAGCAGCTCGGCGGCGAACACCGGCAGGCCGCCCGGGTCGGCCGGGAAGATCATCGCGTTGACGATCTCGGCCGCGGCGCCGAGGATGCGGACGATCCGGCACTCCGCGACCGGCCGCGCCGCCGGGCCGACGAGCCACCGGGCCGCGGTCAGCCGCATCCGGCCGCCGCGCTCGGCGAACTCCGGGGCCGGCGGGGCGTCGGTCAGCCCGAGCGGCGCGAGCCGGCAGCGGGTCGCGTCCCACAGCGCGGCGAACGGGCGGGCCGGTTGAAGGGGGGCGGTCATTGCCGGTCCTCCGCGGCGTCGTCCGCCTTACCGCCGAACAGGCTCCGCCACAACGACCGCCGTGCCGCCTTCGGCACCACGATCGACTCGGTGGGCGGCGTCGGCGGGGCCGGATCGGTCCGCATCGCCGGGGCCGGGCCGGAGGTCATCGGCGCGGCCGCGCCCGCGGGCGCGGGGCGCTCGGCCGCGGCGAGCGCGTCGGCCAGTTCCTGGTACGACCCGAACCGCGCCTCCGGCTCCTTCTCGAGCAGCCGCATGACCACGGCCGACACCGCGGACGGGATGTCGCCGAACAACTGGTGCGGGGGCGTCGGGGTGTCCTCGGCGTGCTGGATCATGTACTGCATGCGGCTCGGGCCGGGGAACGGGTGGGCTCCGGTCAGCGCCTGGTAGAACGTCACGCCCAGCGCGTACATGTCCGACAGGTGGTCCGGGGTGCGGCCGGAGAACAGCTCCGGCCCCATGTGCGACACCGTGCCCGCGACCGCCCGGCGGCTGACGGTCCGCTCCCCGGCCGGCTGCGGGGCGGCGACGACGGCCAGCCCGAGGTCGGCCAGCTTGGCCGTGCCGTCGCGGGTGAGCAGGATGTTCGCCGGCTTGACGTCGCGGTGGACGATGCCGAGCCGGTGGGCCTCGGCCAGCGCGCCGGCGACCTGCCCGATCACCCGCAGCGCGCGGGGCACCGACATCCGCCCGCTCTGCTGGATCAGTTGTTCCAGGCTCAGCCCGTCCACCCACTCGAGGACCATGTACGGCGGCTGGGCCGCGTCGTCGAAGTCCCACACGCGGACGATGTGCGGGTGGTTCAGCCGGGCGAGCAGTTGGGCCTCGTGGCCGAGCCGGACGGTGAGTTGCCCTTCCGGGCTGAGCTGCAGCAGCTTGACCGCCACCGGGATGTTGAACCCCTGGTGCAGCGCGCGGAACACCACCCCGGACCCGCCCTCGCCGACCCGCTCGGTCAGCAGGCACTTCCCGACCACCTGCCCGACGTCGGCGGTCTTCGCCGCGAGCGGTTTCGGGGCCGCGGGCTTCGGGGATTTGAGCTTCGGCAGTTCCTGCTCGAACACGTGCGCGGTGGCCGGCGGCTCGACCGCCGCGGGGGCCGGGGCCGGCTCCGGCGCGAGCGGCTTCTGTGGCTCCGGAGCCGCCGGCGCGGCCGTCCCGGTCTTGACGGGCGGCGGGGTCGCCGGCGTGGTCGCCCCCTGGGGCGGGGCGTCCTGGACGGTCACGACCGCCGCGGGCAGCGGGCGGATTCGCTCGCGGCCCTCGGGGGCGAACAGGTGGCGGAAATCGTCGAGAACCACGTATCCCTTTCGCACCAGTTCGATCTCTTTGAGTGCCCTTCGGAGCAGCACGCCCTGGCGCACGAGGAACGCCACGGCCCCTTCGCCCGGCTGCCGGTCCCGCCCCCACCACGCGACCGCGGCGCGGTGCTCGTCGGCCGTCAGCCCCGCGCGTGCCCCCAGCAGCGCCCACTCCGCGTCAGCAGACGCATCTGCGGCGACACTCGGCGGGTTGGATCGGGTGAGCGGCATAATTCCTGAACGCGAGCGAGCACGAGAGGCGAGCGCTCGGCCGGCGCGGCCCTCGTCCGTCCTTGCAGTGTCACACTTGACACCGGGTAAACACGCACCGAGTAACGCCGGTTTCTCCGCATCCGGAGAGAAAGCGACTGGCTGCGCGTCGTATTTCGCGGGAGGTGAGAAACTACTAGTTTCGCATCATTCGCGAGTCAAACGGGCGTCGTGTAAAAGGCGTCCGCTTCGAGCGACCTGAGGCTTTGTCATGTTAAAGGCGAAAAAAGTTACGCCCCTTACGCAATCTCACGCCCCGTTGAGATGGTGCGCGAACGGGACAGTGGCGCGGCACGCGGGCTTGCACCGCGGGATATGCACCCCGACGGCGGCGCACTAGGATCCCGTACTTGGCGCCGCGCCGTCCGGGCCGTCGATGCCCGTGCCGGGCGCCGCGCTGACGGAATTCCCCCCCTTTTCCGTCCCCGCCGGAACCCGCCCATGTCGCTCATGCCCCCGCACCGCTCGCTCACGCGGTCGAGCACGCTGCAGGCGCGCACGACAACGGACGGCGCGGTTACCGGTCGCCCGAAGCCCACCGCCCCGATGCCGAAGTTCGGCGAAGTCCTCGGCAAATACCGGCTGACCGGGCTGCTCGGCGAGGGGAGCACGAGCCGCGTCTATCGCGGCGAGCACGTCCGGCTGCCGCTGGCGGTGGCGGTCAAGGTGTTCGGCCCGGCCGAGTGGCAGGACGCGGCCGCGCTGCACCGCATCCGCCAGGAGGCGACACTCCTGTGCGGGCTTAACCACCCGAACATCATCCGCCTGTGGGATTTCGACGACGAAGGTCCGCACCCCTACCTCGTCACAGAATTGGTCGACGGGCGGCCTCTCAGCCGCATGGTCGGCGCGGGCCGGCCGCTCATCCCGGATTGGGCCGTGCACCTCGCCCTTCAGGTCGTGGACGGGCTGGAGGCCGCGCTGGAACTGGGGATCGTTCACCGCGACGTCAAACCCAGCAACATCCTTCTGACGCGAGACGGGCGGGCGAAGATCGCCGACCTCGGCCTCGCGGTGATCGCCGGACCGGTCCGCGCCCCCGGTCCGGCCCCCGAGGCGGAGGGGATCCCGGGGACGGCCGCGTACGTCGCGCCCGAGCAGGCCCGCAACACCGGCCCGGTCGATCACCGGGCGGACATCTACTCACTGGGCGCGACGCTGTACCACTGCGTGTGCGGCCGGCTGCCGTTCACCGGCCGCTCCGTGATGGAGGTGATCTTCAAGCACCTCCAGCAACCGCCCCCGCCGCCGTCGGACGTCGCCCCGCAGGTCCCCCGGCGGCTGTCCGACCTGGTTCTGCGGATGATGGCCAAGTCCCCGTCGGACCGGTTCGCGACCTACGACGACCTGCGGCGAGAGATGCTCGCGGTGCTCGAAGAGAATTGAAGCCCGCCGAACCTGACCCGCGGGCGTACGCGTCATGAATTAATGCTGATACGCATCGCAGGAATTCACTCCCGCCGGGTAGATATTCGCACCGGCGGGAGTGAATTCCTGCGATGCGTATCACACCTCCCGCTCGGCGGCGGTGCGGCGACCGAACCGGAGGTACAGCGGCGGCAGCAGGAACAGGTTCAGCAGCGTCGAGGTGACTAGCCCGCCGAGGATGACGACGGCCAGCGGGTACTCGACTTCGTGGCCGGGCTTCTGGCCGCTCAGGACCAGCGGCAGCAGCGCCAGCCCGGTCGCCAGGGCCGTCATCAGGATCGGGGCCAGCCGCTCCTCCGACCCCTGCCGCACCAGTTCCGGCCCGAACGCCACGCCCTCGCTGTCTTCGAGGTGCCGGTAGTGGCTGACCAGCATGATGCCGTTGCGGGCCGCGATCCCCAGCACCGTCACGAACCCGACCAGCGAGCCGAGCGACACCACCCCGCCGGCGAGGCCAACCCCGGCCAGCCCGCCGACCAGCGCGAACGGCAGGGTGAAGGCGACGATCAGCGTCAGCCGCCACGACCCGAAGTCGGAGTAGATGACGAGGATGACGCCCAGGAGGGCCAGCCCGGCGAGCAGAACCAGCCGCCGGCTCGACGCGCGGCGGGCCGCCTCCTCGCCCAGGAACTCCGGGTGGTAGCCGGCGTCGAACTTCACCTCGCGGACCTTCTGCTCGACCTCGGACGCCACCGCGCCCAAGTCGCGGCCCTTGACGTTGCAGGTGATGTCCAGCCGCCGGGACGCGGCCTCCCGCTTGATCTCGTTGGGCATCGGCACCACGACCACGTCGGCCACTTCGCCGAGCCGCACCTGCACCCCCGCCGACGTGTCCACGGGCAGTGCCCGCAGCGCGGCCACGTCGTCGCGGCACGCCGGGGCGCCCCACACCACCACGTCGAACCGCTTCTGGCCCTCGTACACCTCGCCAACTTTCGTGCCGCGCAGAAGGGTCGTCGTCGCGCGGCGGACGTGCCCGGGCGTCAGCCCGTACCGCTCCGCCGCCTCGGGCCGCATCCGCACCTCGATCTGGGGCAACAGCACCTGCGACTCGACCTTCAGGTCGGTCACCCCCTCGACGCCGCTCATCACCTTCTCGACCTCCTTCGCCTTCGCCCGCAGCCCGTCCAGGTCGGGGCCGAACAGCCGCACCACGATGCTGTAGCTCGTTCCCGACAGCACCTCCTTCGATCGCTCTTGGAGGTACGTCTGCACGTCGCAGAACATGCCCGGGTAGCCGTCCATCGCGGCCTGAATCTTCTTCCGCGTGGTTTGGTAGTCCACGTCCGGGTCGATGCTGATCCAGAGTTCGGTGAAGTTCGGGCCGTACACTTCGTCGGCGACCTCGGCCCGCCCGATGTGCGAGCCGAAGTTCCGCACCCCGGGGACCGACCGCAGTTCGCGACTGGCCAGGACCGTCATCCGGTCCAACTCCTCGACCGACGCCCCCGGCTTGGCGATGAAGTGCATCAGGAAGTCCGTCTCCTGAAACTCGGGCAGGAACTCGGACCCGAACCGGGTGGCAAACGCCCCGCTCAGTACGAGCGCCGCCGTGATGATCCCGAGGGCCGCGAAGGGCTTATCGATCAGCCGCGGCAGGACCGCACCGTAGACCCGCCGTAACAGCCGGGCGACGGGGGCTTCGCGGCCCCGCCCGCGGTCGCCGGTGAGCAACATGTACGACAGGGCTGGTGTGACCGTCAGCGCGACGCCCAGCGAGGCGAGGATGGCCAGGATGTAGGCGAGGGCGAGCGGGCGGAAGAACGACCCGGCGATGCCGTCGAGGAAGAAGATCGGCAGGAACACGATGACCACGATGGCGGTCGCGTACACGACCGCGCTGCGGACCTCGTTGGAGGCGTCGATCACCACCCGGAAGGCCGATTGCGGGTTGCCCGCCGCCCGGTTCAGCCGCAACCGCCGGACGATGTTCTCCACGTCGATGATGGCGTCGTCCACCACCTCGCCGAGCGCGATCACCAGACCGGCGATGACCATCGTGTTGAGCGTCACCCCGAGCGCCGTCAGCACGACCACGGCGGATACCAGCGACAGCGGGATGGCGGTCAGGCTGATGAGGGCGGTGCGCCAGTCGAACAGGAACACGACCAGGATGACGACCACCAGCCCGCACCCGACGAGCAGGGCGTGGCCGAGGTTCGCGACGGCCCGCTCCACGAACGTCGCCGGGCGGAAGATGGTCGGGTCCACCTCGACGCCGGTGAGGCCCGGTTCGAGTTCCTTCAGCGCCGCCTCGACCCGGCGGGTCACTTCGAGCGTGTTGGCGTCCGGCTGCTTCTCCACGATCAGGAGCAGCCCCGGGCCGTCGTTGATGATCGCGTCCCCGATGGGCGGGGGCGAGCCGAACCGCACGTCCGTCACGTCGCCGAGCCGCACCGGGGCGTTTCCCTGGAAGGCGACGACCGTGCGGCCCAGGTCGTCGGGGGTCTGGATCATCGCGCGGTGGCGGACGGCCAGCCGCTGGTTCGGCCGGTCCACGAACCCGCCGGACTCCAGCGCGGTCGCGTCCCGGGCCGCGATCGTCACCTGATCGAGGGTGACGCCTTCGGCGCGCAGCCGGTCGGGATCGACCAGCACCTGATACTGCTTGTCCCGCTGGCCCCACACGGCCACGTTCGCCACGCCGGGCACGGACATCAGCTTGGGGCGGATCGTCCACAGGGTCAGGACGGTCATGTCCTGCTGAGACAAGGTCTTCGAGGACAGCCCGATCTTCATGACCCGGCTGAGGGACGACAGCGGCTGCAGGATGACCGGCGGGCGGGCGACGACCGGCAGCCGCACGGCCTCGGCCGCAACCCGCTCCTGAACGTACTGCCGGACCTTGTGGATGTCCGTGCCTTCCTCGAACAGCAGCACCACCGACGACAGCCCGAGCACCGACTTCGACCGGATGGTTTTCAGCCCGGGGGTGCCGTTCAGGGCGTTTTCGAGCGGGACGCTGATGAGCGCCTCGACCTCGTCCGTCGATAGACCGGGGGCTTCGGTCTGGACCTCGACCTTCGGCGGGGCGAACTCGGGGAACACGTCGAGCGGTGCCGTGCGGGTGGTGCGGACCCCGTAGCCGACGAGCAGGGCGCACAGGGCGAGGACGACGACCCGGCCCTTGACCGAGGACGAGATCAGCTTGCTCAGCATGGCGTTCGTCTCGATTCGAGGGTGGGCGGTGCGGTATACTGGCGGCGAACCTTTCCGCCGGGAGCCGACCGATGCCGCTGCACGACTGGACGCGGGTGGACGCGGGGATCTTCCACGACTTCCACCTCGCGTGGATCGCCGAACTCCGCCGCGCCCTCAACGGCGGCCTCCTCCCGCCCGGCTACTACGCCCTCGCCGAACCTGTCGCGGGGAGCGGCAACCCGGACGTGCTGGCGCTGCGCGAGCCGAGCCCCGGGGACCGCAACGGCCGCCACGACCCCACCTCCGACTCGGGCGGCACCGCCCTTCTGACGGCTCCCCCGCAAACCCGTCTCGTCGCCCGGGCCGACCGCGAAAACTACACCGCCCGCCAGCGGCAGATTTCGATCCGCCACACCAGCGGCGACGACGTGGTGGCGCTTGTGGAGATCGTCTCGGCGGGGAACAAGTCGAGCACCTACGCCTGGGACACGTTCTGCGACAAGCTGCTCGGCGCGCTGCGGCAGGGGGTTCATCTGCTCGTCCTCGACCTCCACCCGCCCACGCCGCGTGACGCGTCCGGGTTGCACGGGCACTTGTGGGAGCAACTCACCGGCGACCCGGTTCCCCTCCCGCCCGACGCCGATCGTACCCTGGCGGCGTACACGGCGGGGGCGGTGAAGATGGCGTTCGTGGAACCGACGGCCGTCGGTCAACCGCTGCGGGCGATGCCCCTCTACCTCACCCCCGAGGGCTACGTCGAGGTACCGCTGGAGGCCACCTACCTCGCCGCCTACGCCGGGGTGCCCCCGAAGTACCGGCGGGTTCTCGACGCCCCGGCCGGGCTCACTTGATGAACCCGGTTTCGGCCCCGAACAGTTCCTGAACCCCGGCGGCCACCACCTTCGTTCCCGCCGCCGGGCCGCTCGCCAGCACCGCGTCGGCCCCGGCGGTGTACAGCACCACCGCGCGCCGGCGGGCGTAAGTGCGGGGCGCGGTTTGAGCGTACACCCAGGTGCCGCCGTGAACGTCGAAGACGAGCGCCGACCACGGCACGGTCAGGCTCTCCTTCGCGTCCGCGAGCGGGATCGTGACGCCGAGCCGCTGCCCGGGCGTGAGCTTCCCGTCCGCGTTCGGCAGCTCATAGAACACGTCCACCGTGGCCGCGACCGGGTTGGCCGAAGGCGGGGCGACGGCCGGCTTGGCCGACAGCGCCCGGGCGCCGGGCGGGGCCGACAGCACCCCCACCTGAGCGGGTTCGGACCGGTCGATGCGGCCCAGGTCGCCGACCGGCAGCGGCACCCGCACCCACACGGTCGAGAGGTCGGCCACTTCGAACAGTGCCGCCCCGCTCGGCACCGTCTGGCCGGGCAGCGCGGACACGACGCGGAGGACGCCGTCCTCCGGGGCGTCGATGGGCAGCGGGGCCGCGGTCCCGCCCTCCGCGTCCCCCACGACCTTGTTCAGGATGGCCTGCCGGGCGGTCGCGGCGTCGAGCGTCTTCTTGGCCACGTCGAACGCGGCCCGGGCCTCGTCCACCTGCCGCTGACTGCCGGCGCCCTCCTTCAGCACCCGCTCGGCCCGCTTGACCGCGATGTCGGCCAGGTCGAAGCCGGCCTTCGCCGTGTTCACCTGCCCGGTGGCGTCGGCCAGCGCGGCGGACAGGGTGGCCCGCCCGTCCGGGGTCAGGAGCGGGGTCAACTGGAACACCGGGGTGCCGGCCCTCACGGTGCTGCCGGCCTTCGGCACGCCGCCCGGCGGCGCCTTGAGGGTGCCGCCGAGCGGGGCGGCGACCGGGATGGTCCGCCCCACCGGGACGGCGACCTCGCCGCCGTACACCCGGACCCGGCGGACGGCCTTCGTCTCGACCGCCGCGAGCGTCAGCCCGACCCGCTTCTCCGCCTCCTCGGTCAGGACGACGGTGCCGAGGTCGTCCTCCTTCACCACTTTGGCGACGTTCGCCGGCCCCGGCGGCTTGTCGGCCTTCGCGGCGGTCGGCTTGTTGGTGACGAGCCACCACGCCCCGGCCCCCACGGCGGCGGCGAGGGCGAGCGTCAGCGCGGCGGTCGCGCCCCGTTGCAACTGGCTCACGGCTTGGCCCTCACGGCGGTCCACACGGTCTCCCCGTCGGTAACCACCCGCGGCGGCACGGGCGGCGGGGCCGTGTGCGCGGCGGGAACGACAGGGGCGACGGGAGCGGCCCGCATGACCGGCGTGTCGAACTTGGTCGTCGGGCCGTCCATTTTAGCC
>JAESFG010000486.1_pt1 | contig 25221 bp, 23 predicted proteins | sample 9269371 | NCBI WGS metagenome assembly JAESFG01 (sample SAMN14506227, study PRJNA617093) | algae metagenome | isolation source: Aetokthonos hydrillicola CCALA 1050 (B3-Florida) and co-occurring... | place: USA: South Carolina | collected 2013-01-01 | reverse complement strand
GTTGATCGTGACGCCCTGGTTGGCGAAGTGCAGCACCTGGTTGTTCATGTTGGCGTAGAGGTCGCGCTGCGCCCGCAGCACCTGCTGGATCCGCTCATTGCCCCAGCGCGGCCAGTGGTGGGAAGCGAACATCACCTCCGCCTCCAGCCCGAAGCGGTAGAGCGCCTCGGCGATGTATTTGGACCAGTTCAGCGGGTCGCGCACCGGGGCGCCACGCAGCGTGTAGATGTTGTGAAGGGACGCGATGACGTTCTCCGCCATCCACAACGCCTTGAGGTCGGGGATGTAGGTGTTCATCTCCCGCGGTGCCTCGGTGTTCGGCGTGTTCTGGAAGATCATCCGCACGCCGTCGACCTCGAACTCCTCGATCGGCTTCTCGACGAAGCGCGTCGGCGCGATGAGCCCCGTGGTGCCGGCCGAGACGCGCTGCCCGAGCCCCTGGCTGACATAGCCGTGGGGCGCGGCGGGCAGGAGCAGCCCGTACTGGTAGAACAGGCGCCGGTTCATCGCGTTTCCGGCGTAGACGTTCTCGGCCACGGTGTGCGCCATGAAATCGACGGGGGCGATGACGGGAACCTTGCCGGAGCGGACGTCCTCCTCCTTGAGGATCCCGCGCACGCCGCCCCAGTGGTCGCCGTGGGTGTGCGAGTAGATCACCGCCGTGATCGGCAGGCCCTGTCCGACATGCTTCTGGAACAGGGCCCAGGCCGCCCTCGCGGTTTCCGCGCTCACCAGCGGGTCGAAGACGATCCATCCGGTCTTGCCCCGGACCATTGTGAGGTCCGAGAGGTCGAAGCCGCGCACCTGGTAGATGCCGGGGATGACCTCGTAGAGCCCGTAATTGTTGTTGAGCTTGGCGATTCGCAGCAGCGAGGGATGGATGCTGTCGAAGTCGTCCTTTTCGTCGAGGAAGCGGAACTGCTCCATGTCCCACGCGACATGGCCACCATCGGCCATGATCGTCATGTCCGGCATGGTGGCGATCAGCCCGCGCTTCTGCTCCTCGAAATCGCGCGTATCGGCGAAGGGGAGACCCTTTCGGGCATCGTCCAGGACCGCCCGCGTGTGGGCGGACGGCGCCTTCCCTCGCGGATGGAAGTGGCCCTTGAGCGGCGCGTCCGCGGCGAACGCGGCGCTGTGCTCGGCCAGGAAGCTGCCGGCGACCGAGAACGCTGCCCCCGCCGCCGGCAGGCTCTTGATGAAATCACGACGCGTGGACATGGCGTTCCCCTCGATAGCGTGGAGAGCAGGCTTGCATCGTCCACGATGCAGCAGCATTCCTCACGGTGCTTGATGATCGATCATGCTTCATCGCTCCGAAGATGACGACGTTCAGGATCCTTTTTCTGGAAGGCGTCAGACCCTAACCGAAAAACAATTGGAAAGCGGCGCCGCCTACCGAAAAATATTCGACTTTCAGGCTATCCCGATCTGGGAACTTTGTCTCTGAGCTAGGTCAACGGCCTCCGCCGCTGGGCACTGCTGCTCGAATGCGCCCCTTGCAGCCATGTCCCCGATCTGCAGGTCGACAAGCTCTGTCTACCCTTGCATCTTGGCGTGCAGGCGGGAGCGGCAACTCACCTTGGGTGACATTCTTTCGAATGCGGCGGAGTGGGTCGGCGTCGGCGTCTTCGCGTTGACGGGCGCGCTCGTGGCGGCCCGCAAGGGGATGGACCCGTTCGGCTTCGCCCTGCTCGCCACCGTCACCGGGATCGGCGGCGGCAGTTTGCGGGACATGCTCTTGGGCGAACCGGTCTTCTGGGTCGGCGAGCCGACGGATGTTCTCATCTGCATCGGCGTTGCCGCGCTGACCTTCCTGCTCGGCCGCGGGCTCGAAACGGTGTCCCGGGCGCGCCGTGTTCTGCTGTGGGCCGACGGAATGGGTCTCGCCATCTTCGCCGTCACCGGCACGGCCAAGGCCCTCGCCGCCGGCGCTCATCCGCTGGCAGCCACGATGCTGGGGGCCATGACGGCGAGCTTCGGCGGGATCATCCGCGACATCCTGGCGGGCCAGACCCCGCTCGTCCTGCACCGGGAGATCTACGTGACGGCCGCGTTCGCGGGCGCGGGCGTCTATGTCGCGATGCTCCGCATGGGCCTGCCGCCACCGGCCGCCGGTCTTGCCGGATTGCTCGCGGGCTTCTCCCTGAGGGCGCTGGCGATTGCCCGCGATTGGTCGCTGCCCGCTTTCAAGACGACCAGACGCTAAGCTGCCGCTGTCCGGGGCGGCGCTGGTTCGTGGGGATCGGGCGCAATTGCGGCCCGGAGCCCAGCGCGCAGCAGGACTGGAGCAGAAAGCGAAGCGGACGTGACCGACTGGCCGGCGAACTGCTCCGCACCGCCGCCTCGGACACCGGTCTCCTCGGGGGTCCGTGTCACAGCGTGCCGCGTGTCCGGTCCGGCGGGGTCAACTCCTGCCCCTGTGCAGCTGTGCGAAAAAAAGTCCTCGTGGATGTCCAGGCGCCCCCGCGTCGCGGATCTGTGTATCGAGACGGCAGCTTCTGGCCGGCTCGTCGATCGGAAACGTGGCGGAGGACCCCCAGATGAACCAGACAATGAAGGCTGCAGTCGTCATGCACCGCGGGCCCGCGGAATTCGAACTCGAGAGCCGACCGATTCCCGAGCCTGGGCCAGGCGAGGTGCTCGTGAGGGTGCATTCCGCGTCGGTAAACTTTTCCGACGTGAAGAGGCGGCGAGGAGATCCTTATCCGTTTGAGACGGAGTTTCCGTTCGTTCCTGGAGGCGAGATCGCGGGGACGGTCGAAAAGCTGGGCCCCGGCGTCGAGCGGTTGTCGCCAGGCATGCGCGTCCTCGCCCTGGCCGGACCAAACGGCTTCGGCGGATATGCGCAATACGCTCTGTCCTACGCCCAGACGGCCGTTCCCCTCCCCGACGGCCTCGGTTTCGACGAGGCTTCGACATTGCTTGTCGCAGGGACGACGGCCGGGCTCATCCTGTCCCAGGCCGCGGTGCTTCGCCCGGGCGAAAGCATCCTCGTCCCGTCGGCTGCGGGAGGGGTCGGAAGCTTCCTCGTCCAGATGGCCAAGGCTGCGGGAGCTTCCCCGATCATCGCACTGGTCGGCGATCGCTCGAAGGCGCCGGCAGCATCCGGTCTCGGAGCGGACGTCGTGCTCTCGACGGAGGACACCGGCTGGGCGAACGGCGTCATGGCGGAAACGCGCGGCAAGGGCGTCGACGTCGCTCTCGAGGCGGAGGGCGGCGACAGCCTCGAGCGGACCCTCGCATGTCTCACCCCGTTTGGCCGGCTCGTTGTCTACGGAGCGGCAAGCGGGGTGTCCGCCCGCCTCGGCCCGGAAGCAATGGACCGCTGGCTGTACACACCGGCGGCCAACCAATCGATCACCGGGTTCAATGTCGGCAACTGGTTCATGCTGAGGCCGGATGTCGCCGGCCGGGAGCTGATGAACCTGATGACCGCCGTGCTCGAAGGCCGGATTCGCATACCGCCGATCACGACGCTTCCGCTCCAGGCTGCAGCGCATGGGCACGCTCTCCTGGAATCGAGGCGGTCCAGAGGGAAGATCGTCCTTAACCCCTGGGCTTGAGCCACTTGGACGACAACAACGGGAGAGTGACATGGAATACGTTCTGTTTTTCAATCAGACGAGTGAGGAGCTCGAGCGCCAGCAGGATCCCAACCTGCCGGCGGACGGCCTGGCGCCGTGGAAGGCGTATATGGACGCCATGGTCAAGGAGGGCATCCTGCGCGGCGGCAACCGGCTGGCGCCGCCCTGGACAGCGACGACCGTCCGTATCCGCGCTGGCGAGCGTCACGTCCAGGATGGACCTTTTGCCGACACAAGGGAAATGGCGTCGGGATACGTGGTGATCGACGTCCCGTCGCTCGACGACGCCCTGAGGTGGGCAGAGATGAGCCCGAGCACTGCAATCGGCAGCACCGAGGTGCGGCCGGTTGCTGCTGCGCCCCGATGACACGCGATGCCGGCGCGCGAGCAGCACTCGTTGCTGCTCGCTCGTCCTACGGGCGGATGCTGGCCTGGCTGGCGTGGCGCTGGCGCGACATCACGGAAGCGGAGGACGCCTTGTCCGACGCCTTCCTGGCCGCCCTGCGGAAATGGCCGGACGAGGGTGTGCCGCGCAACCCGGAGGCGTGGCTTCTGACCGTGGCGGAGCGGGCCTTGCTGAAGGGTGCCCGAAGGAACCGGGTCAGGCGCAACCCGGCGGCTCAGATCGTTCTGGCCGGCACCGAGGATCATGAGACCATGGCCTTCTCGATTCCGGACGAGCGCCTTCGCCTCATGCTGGTCTGCGCCCACCCGGCGATCGACAGCAGCGTGCGCACCGCGCTGATGTTGAATTGCGTGCTCGGAATGGACGCCCAGAAGATCTCGCGTCTCTTCATCGTGTCGCCTGATGCCATGGCCAAGCGTCTCGTAAGAGCGAAGGCCAAGATCAAGCAGGCCGCCCTGAGCTTCGAGATGCCGGACAGCTCGGACCTGCCGGGCCGCATCGGGTCGGTGCTGGAGGCGATCTATGCCTGTTACTCAGCGGACGCCGTATACGACGGCAACGCGGACCGCGACTTCAGGGACAGCGCGATCTCGCTCGCGCGCATCGTTGTGCATCTCGCGCCGGACGACAGCGAGGGTCTGGGGCTGCTGGCCTTGTTGCTCTTCTGCGACGCACGCAGGCCGGCGCAATTCTCGCCGGACGGACGCTACGTTCCGCTCGACGAGCAGGATCCCGAAGACTGGTCGGGCGACCTCATCGACGAGGCGAATGCCCACCTGCGCCGAGCCTTCAGGCTGGGTCGCATCGGTCCCTTCCAGCTCGAGGCTGCGATCCAGTCGGCACACTGCAGCCGGCGAGAGGGTTGCGAGACGCCCTGGCTCGAGATCGCCCAGCTCTACGACGCCCTGGTCGCCATCGCCCCGACCATCGGGGCGCGCATCGGGAGGGCGCTCGCGGTAGCCCGGGCACACGACGCCCCGCTCGAGGGCCTGGCTCTGCTCGACCAGATGGACGTGGCGCGCGTATCGTCGCACCAGTCGTGGTGGGCTGCGCGTGCTTACCTGTCCGAACGCGCCGGCCTCGACGATGACGCCGTCCGCTGCTGCTTGAAAGCCATCGAGCTCTCGTCAGATCCTCGTGTCGTCGCCGAATTCGAGGCGCGGGTTCAACGGCTCCGATCGAAGCATTAGCCACAGACCGGACAACTGCACTTCGAGGCACAGGACGCCGGTACCGTGTGGCGTTCGGGGAACCGATGTCATTGCAGTCGGCACGCTCGTTTCCCGGGCTGAAGCGGAAGTCAGCATCCAGCACGTGATCGAGAATGCCACGACCTGCGCGGCAGGCGCGGCATTCTCCGCCGTCAGGCGGCCATGGAGGGGTGCCGTCTATGCGCTGGAAGGCCTCTGCGCGCCCGGCGGCCTGTCGCCCGTCCGTTGAGGAGCGGCCCCGCCCGGCTATTTCGTCGCGTCTGTCAGCGCATCCATGAGCAGGCTATCCGGCTCGCTGCTGCACTTGGCCACGACCTTGCGGGTCACCTCGTCGACCTGTGTCATGTCGACGAGGGTGGACCCGTCCTTTCCGTGCCGGAAGCCGCTGAACCATGCGACGAGGAGAGCCGCCCCTTCCGGACGCAGATCAAGAGCCTCGCCGCACTTGACCTTGCCCATGTCGATGGTGAGCTTCACGGCGCCGGACGGCACAGCCGGCGCAAGGGCATTTTCGGGAAGGCCCAGCGCGGTCCGGCAGTCCGGGCTCAGCTTTTGCACATTGTCGCGCATGCAACGGGTCAGCCGGCCCTGGCCCGGCGTAACGGATCCGCAGAGGGTCTCACGGTCCGCACTGCAAGCGCGCGCGACCGTCGCCGCCCTGGCAATCCGCCCTTGGCATGCCTTTGAGAGCTTGTCGGCGTTCTCGGTGAGGCAGGCGACGATGCGGCCCTCTCCGGGCTGGACGGAACTGCAGAGCGCTGCCGCATCAGCCCGGCAGGCGCCGTCGAAGCCTTGTTGCAGCATGGTCTGGGCGTGGGCAGAACCGCCGATAAGAACGACCGATCCAGCGATGAAAGCGAGTTTGGCAAGCATGCAAGCCTCCGCGTCGGCAGCCAGGCGCAACGGTCGCCGTGGCGCTATAGCTTGCTAAACGGGTGACGTGACCTCCTTGCGAAACTCGGCGGGCTGCAGCCGATCCGCGAAGGCCCGCGGGAGGAAGGACGGTTCAGCCATCATGGCTCATGGACGATGACCGCCGGGTCCGACCTCGGCAGGGCCGGCGAGGGATACGCTCCGGGGCCCCGGTGGTGGCGCCTGTGTCGATCAGGGCTAGGACTGGTCGGCGGCGGAGAAGGCCCGAAACACGAGAAACAGCAAGCCCAAGACCAGGGCAGCCGACAAGGCGCCGAGCCCGATCGCGTAGGCGAAGCCGTACGCGTCGTCCTTGAACGGCAATCCTTCCGTGTTCATCCCGAAAATGCCTGTAATCAGCGTTGGGGGAAGGAACGCGGCGGAGATGATCGAGAGGACGAAGAGCTGCCGGTTGGTGCTCGCGGCGAGGCGGTTGGAGAGATCCTCCTGGGCGAGCCGCGCCCGCTCGGCCAGCAGGTGCACGTCCTCGTGCATGATGTCGAGCATCTGGCTCACCCGGTCAGCGACGCCGTACATGGGGGCCGGCAGGTGCTGGTGGGACGAGAGACGGGCCGAGCGGAAGGGGCCCCGCACGCGGTTCACCTGACGGTGCAGGGCGACCGCTTTCCGCCGCGCCTCGATCGCGGCCTTGCGCAGCCCGCTGCTGTGGCCCTTCAGCAGCCTGTCCTCGAGCTCGTCCACGCGCCGCGACAAATCCTTCGAGGCCGCTCCAACGCGGGCGACGTCCTTCTCGATGAGGGCCGCGAACAGGTCGGATGACGAGAAGATGCGGGGCCGGGGTTCGCTCTCCAATTCCAGCCGCAGCGCCTGAAGCGCGTGCAGCGGGTGCTTGCGCCCGGTGATCAGGAACCTCTCGCCCACCGCGAAATGAAGGTCTCCCACGATGTCTGTGGTTTCCGACAAAGCGAGCTCGACATCCGCCATGACACCGGCAAGGACGCCGGAATCGACCTCGACCCGATCGGAGAGGTCAGCGCTCAACATCAGGCGCTTGGCCCGAAGAGGCAATTCCGTCCGGGCATTCAGCCAGGCTTGCCCCCTGAGGTCGGCGAGGTTGACGTTCACCCACCAGAACTCGGGCTTCGTCTCCGACGTGTCGATCAGGCCGACATCCGAGATCCTGACGCCGTGACCCTCGGCGTCGAAGCAGAAGGCGAACGCGATGCCGGCGAGGCCGCTTTCGTCGACAAGCAAGGGGATGTTGGCCTGCATGCGTCCCACATCGGCCTCCACAGCTTTGGATGTGACGCCGCACAACGTTTGTAATGACCTCGTGACGCCACAATGTCGTCCCTGCGCATCCCGAACGCCGCCTGCCGGTGTGGTGCGGCAAAACGCGGCCGACGCCCGAAGCCGGCTTGAAGGGCTGGACGGCCTCACGCGGGTCCGTGGAGGTCTTGTTGGGGTCTTGAATGCGGCGCGGACGCCTCGCAGGGCACCGGAAAGCGGCTTCGTGATGGCGGCGGCGCCGGGCCGATTGGGCCGAATGTGACCCGGGGCGGCTGCCGGGAAGACAGGGATGGATCGACGGCCTGACCGTCGCTCAGGACGGTCAGGCCGGAAAGGCTGCTCTCAGCCTGTGGCACGCATGCGGCCCTCGGGGACGGTTCCCCGGACGTCGGCCTCGCGAGGCTCAATCGCGCCGAGGCTCTTGACGACCTCGAACGTGCCGTTCCCTGCCCGGGCGATGTACATGTTCATCCGCACGTGGTGCTGCCCCGGGATCATGGCCGCCGGGCCGCCGGGTCCTTCGGCGATCGATGCGCGGTCGAGCGCGCGGACGACCGCGTCCTGGTCGAGCGAGCCGGCCTGCGCGACGGCGGCCCGCCAGAGCATCATGCCGCGGTAAAGGCCGGAGCATCCGCTGCCGCCCGTGAAGCGGGACGCACCGGGGAAGCGGGCCGCGTATCTGGCGAGCAGCGCCCGGCTGAAGGGATCGTCCACGGACTCGTAGAAGTCGAGGCAGCTGTACAGGCCCTCGGCATGTTGGGGGGGCACCATGTTCAGGAAGTTCTCGTCGAAATAGGTGCAGACCAGCTGGCCGCCGCGCTGCCTGAAGCCGGACTCGTGAAGCTGCGCGAGGAAAGGTGAAACGCCCGGCGGTACCGTCGTGTTGAAGACGACGTCCGTGCCCGCCGCCAGGATCCTTTCGACCGTTCCGGAATAGTCTCCGTGATCGAGCGGAAAATACTCCTCGCCGACGATGCTCCCGCCGTGACGCGTGACGGCCTCGCGCACGCGCTGATTGAGGATCCGCGGCCAGATATAGTCGGCGGACGGAAGGAAAAAGCGCCTGGCACCGGTCTCCTTCATCAGCCACGGGATGAGGGGGTCGACCTGCTGCGCCGGGACCGGTCCCGTGCAGAAGATCAGAGGGTCGCTCTCCTGGCCCTCATACTGCTCCGGATAGATGTAGAGCGTCCGCCCCTTGGTCACGGCGGACTTCTTGATCGCCTGGCGCGTCGAACTGTAGATGCCGCCGAAGACGACGTCGACCTTGTCGTGCTGCACGAGCTTCGTCGCCTTGGCCTCGGCGACTGTGTCGATCGTGGCCCCGTCCTCCACGATGAGTTCGATCGGCCGCCCCAGCAGTCCTCCCGCCTCGTTCAGCTCATCGACGACAAGGCGCGCGACATTCGTGTTGGCAATCCCGACGAACGAGAGCGGACCGGTCTGATCCGCGATGAGTCCAACCTTGATTGCGGGCGCGGGCATGGCGTTCTCTCCTGTACGGGCCGGCCGATCGGCCGGCGACGCAAGGAGGATGGCGGCGGCCATGCTTCGCCGCATGGGGTGGATTCCCTAGGCCGCGACCCTCTCGTGCTGCACGAGCCCGCGCTCGAGCGCGAAGAGAGCAGCTCCCGCCCTCGTGGTGACACCGATCTTCGAGTAGAGGTTCTGGATGTGGTTGTCCGCCGTCTTCGGCGAGATGCCCAGTTCGCGCGCTGCCTCCTTGGCCGTGTGCCCGGCCGCGATCAGCCGGAGCACTTCCATCTCACGGGCGGTGAGCCCGGCAATCTTGCCCGGGGCCGACCGGCGCGCCGCCTGCCCGACGCAGGTGAGGACGGCCTCCACGGCGTCGTGACAGAGCCGGCCGTCCCGTGCGGCGTCGCGCAGCTTTGCCGCTGCCATCGCGTCGGTCATGGGTGGCCTGTGGGGGCGGGCTTCCCGAGCCGTCTGGAACGCTTCCGCTGCCGCGAGGACTCGGGCGGCCGGCGAGAGGTCCGGCGCCATCGCGTTCCTGTGATAGCCGCTGCCGTCCAGCCGCTCGTGGTGCCGAAGCACGAGCGAGGCGACGGATCTGCCATGAGCGCCGAGAGCGGCAAGCGCCCGCTCGCCGAAATACGGATGGAGATGAGCGTCGTCCGTCTCCCGCTCGGTGAGCGCGCCTGCCCGCATCCAGGTCGAGACGGGGACGGCGAGTTCGCCGAGATCGTGCGCGTAGCCGGCCCACCGCACGTCCCGGATGTCGGCCGCGGGCAGATCCAGGAGACGCCCCGCCGCGTCCGCGAGGGAGGCCACGGCCCGCGAGTGGCCGAACGTGAACGGCATCCGCATGTCGATCATGTCGGCGATCGCGAGGTAGGCCTCGTCGCATGCCGCCTCGTCCAGCATGGCGTGCGGGGCGGGCTCGAGCGCGAGGACGGCCTCGCGGTCGACGGGATCGGCCACGCCCTCAAACAGGGCTTCGGCATGCGCCAGGAAGAGGGCGGAGAGGTCGGCCTCGTAGGCTCCGCCGCCCCGCTGGGCGATCATGGCCTTCATCGTGTCGAAACCGTGCGCCTCCGCGAGCGCGATCGCGTCCTGCGCCAGCGTCACCAGCCGGACCGGAAGCTTCACCTCGTCTCCGGACAGGCCGCGCGGCAGCCCTTTCCCGTCCCAGCGCTCGTAGAGCTGCCCGAGGTTGTCGCAGACCTCTTCGGGAAGTCCGATCCGTTCGGCAATCCTCCTCGCCACCTCGCAATGTCCCGAAAGGATCGGAACGCTCACCTGCATGGCGCCGGAAAGGCCCCGCTGGACGGCCTCGGCCAGTTCCGTGGGCGAGGAGCCTGCAAGCCTCCGCGTGATCGCGCGGGCGATCGTGTCGGCCAGTTCGGCCTTGTTGCCGATATCGATGCGCTGCAAGTCCCGCCGCAGGGCGATCTCGTCGCCGAATGCGGCGGCAAGCAGATGCGTGTCCGCATTGCAGCCGATGTAGCGCAGCAGCGCCTGGTGATAGACCGCGCGGCAGGTCTCGGTGTCGAGGCCGGCGACGCCGGCGAGGCGCATCGCCAGCACGCAGGATCTCAAAGCGAAATCGCGAGAGTGTCCCGTGGCGAGGTCTGTGGCGTAGGCAAGCGCCATCAGGAAGTCGGCACGTCTGGTTTGGGCTGCCATGGGCGCCTCCTGATCGCACGAATCAACTCGCCGGGGGATCGTCCGCCAACCCGGTCTGCGGCCTGAGGCGGCCTGCCGTCCTGATCACGTCCGGGATTTGCCGCCATTCGAGGGCGAGAAAGGTAGCATGGACGATGGCCGGGTCGTCCCGAATTTGGAGATCCCGAACGGCGGACGGCCGCCTCCGGATCGGACAGGTCGACCTTTCCAGCCTGCGTCATGCGCCGTGGCTTCGAGCGGCGCAGTGGTCGGCCGATCTGTGCCGACGGCGAGAAAATGGACTCGCCGGGATCCGACATTTGTCATTGCACCACGCCCTGCGCGGCATACATTTTGGCTTGCCTCTTGAGCTGTGGCCAGGCGCTCAGTCGTCAGCATCGACATCGTCGCCGCCATTGGCCTCGGTCGCCGGTTCGAGCGTCTTCGGGTTGACCTTGATGGCGAGTCGCTCACCGTTTGCGTCAGTCGCCTGGACCTTGTAGCAGCCGTCGTCGGTGCGGATGGACAGCACGGTCCAGCCCTGCGCCTCCAGCTTCGCCTGGAGAGCCTCGCGCGGCTGCCACTCTGACAGGGGAACGCGGCAGTGCGGGCCGGCGGCGGCCGGGAGGGTCGCGCAGACGAGAACGAGAAGCGCCAGCCCCGCGCGTCCTGCCATCCTCGCCCTCCCGTCTCATGACACGCCGAGCCGGCAAAGTGGCATGCCAAGCTGACGTGCGGCTGAACGCTCCGCAGAAATGCCAGCCTCACACGAACGCCTTGGGGAGCTATCCTGCGGACGGAAGCGAGGCCGGGAAGAGGGCGGGAATGCGGATCCTGCTGATCGAAGACGATGCCGTGCTCGGCATGGCGGTGCGCGACCAGATGGCCGCGGACGGCCATTCCGTAGACTGGATGAAGCGCCTCGACGATGCGCACGCCGCGATCCGCGCTGCGGTGTACGACCTCGTGCTGCTCGACCTCATGCTGCCCGATGGCCGCGGGCTCGACTTCCTCAAGGCGAGGCGGGTGGCGGGGGACGTCACGCCGGTGGTGATCCTGACAGCCCGCGACCAGATCTCGGACCGCATCGCAGGGCTGAACGCGGGGGCGGACGACTATCTCGTGAAGCCGTTCGACCTCTTCGAGCTCTCGGCCCGCGTCAACGCCGTCGGCCGCCGCTATTCCGGCAATCCGAACCCGCTCGTCACCATCGGCGACCTGGTGGTGGACCTGGCCGCCCGCTCGGTGAGGCGCGCCGGCAAGGCGGTGCCGCTGACCGCGCGGGAATGGTCGCTCTTCGAGGCCTTCGTGCAGCGGCCGCATACGCTCCTGTCCAAGGCCCAGCTCGAGGAGAGGCTGTACTCCTTCGACACCGAGGTCGAGAGCAACACGATCGAGGTCCATATCGCGCGGCTGCGCAAGAAGATCGGTGCGGACATGATCGAGACGGTGCGCGGCATGGGCTACAGGTTGGGCACGCCGGGACAGGACGCGTGACACGGCGTCCCAGCCTGCGCCGGCGCCTCGGCATCGGCCTTGCCATCGGTGTCGCCGCGCTCTGGCTCGCGGGAGCCGTGGTAGCCGGGCTGCTGCTCAAGCGCGAGATCGACGAGGTGTTCGACAGCGCGCTCCAGGAAGTGGCGCAGCGCATCCTTCCGCTCGCCTATTCGGAGCTCCTTTCGCGCGAGACGGACGCCGGCGGCCAGCGCATGCCGCCCGTGGGACCGCACCGGGAATACATCACCTATGTCGTGCGCGATGCGTCCGGGCGCGAGCTCCTCCAGTCGAGCGACGCGGACCGGATGAAGATCCCCGCGGGCCTTGCACCCGGTTTCCAGACGACGGACCGGCTGCGCACCTACACCGAGACCGCCGTGCAGGGCACGATCATCGTCACCGCCGCGGAGGATCTGCGGCATCGCCGCGCTGCCGTGCTGCGCGCCATCCGTGCGCTTCTCCTGCCGCTCGCCGCCCTCGTGCCCATCGCTGTCGCGGGCGTCTGGCTCGTGGTCCGCTTCGCATTCCGGCCCGTCGTGGCGTTCCGCGCGGCCCTGGAGGCACGCGACAGGGGCAACCTCACGCCCGTCGACGGCGGCCCCTTGCCGGAGGAGCTGGCGCCTGTCGCAACGGCGGTCAACGCTCTGATCGGACGGCTCAGGGGCGCTCTGGAGGCTGAGCGCAGCTTCACCGCCAACAGCGCGCATGAATTGCGCACGCCCATCGCCGCCGCGCTGGCACAGACGCAGCGCCTTGTCGCGGAACTGCCGGATGACCCGAGCCGCGAACGCGCCCGCGCCATCGAGGACTCGCTTCGCCGCCTGTCGCGCCTCTCGGAAAAGCTCCTGCAGCTCGCCAAGGCCGAGGGCGGCGGGCTCATCGCCGCGTCCCCTGCCCCTTTGGGTCCCGTGCTGGAGCTGGTCGTCGACGAGTTGGAACGGCAGGCGGAAGCGCGGGGCCGGATCGACCTCTGTGTCTCGCCCGCGGACGCGCCGTCGGACCTCGATCCCGACGCCTTCGCCATTCTTGCGCGCAACCTCATCGAGAATGCGCTTCGCCACGGCGCTCCCGGCGAGCTGGTGTCGGTGACGCTGGAGCCGGCCTTGCTGCAGGTCACGAACAGGGGGCCCGTGGTGCCACCGGAGCGGCTGGCGGAGCTGACCCGGCCCTTCGAGCGGGGCCCGACCGAGGCTCAGGGGTCCGGCCTCGGCCTCGCCATCGCCGCCGCGATCTGCCGGGGAGCGGGCCTGACGCTGGAGCTCGCATCGCCCGTCCCCGGAACCCAGGACGGCTTCAGCGCCCGCGTCCGGCTCGCAGAAGTCCCTTCACGAAGCTGACGGCGGGCTGACGGCCCGGATGGCCCTGCTTCAGGTCCGCGTCAGGACGCGGGGCGATGGTCCCCGCAGTGCAATCGCTGCAGGTGAACCATGCGCAAGATCCTACTGCTCGGCTCCGCCTTCCTCCTGTCGACGTCCGCCTTCGCCCTGTCCGTTCCGGCTGGCCGCCACCTCCTTGGCGCCGAGACGGCGGACAGCGTCTCCCGGGTGCGGGACGGTTTCGTCCTCGCCAGCGAGCATGGCGAGGCGAAGCGCGGCAATCGCGACCAGAAGCGCTACGCCGAGGATGACGAGGATGACGACGACGACGAGGGCGGGGGCATGAGCCAGCCGCGCGCGGCCGATCCGAACGCGCCCGTGCCGGACAACGGCCTCTTCAAGGGCCAGGCCCGCCCCAAGGTCGAGGTGCAGTGAGCCGGAAGGCCCTGCCAACCAGGAACAACGCCATGAAAATTCTTCTCCCCGCCGTCGCCGCGGCCACGGCGCTCGCCGTGCCCGGACTGGCCGAGGCGCGCCCCGTCACGTTCCAGACGACGCTCAAGAACTACGGCGGCAACGGTGCCTACGTCGTTCTCTATGTCACGGATAATGCCGGAAAATACCGCGGCACGCTGTGGATGGCCGGGGGCAAGGCCCGGTACTACCGGCACCTCTCCGACTGGCAGCGCGCCTCCGGCGGCGCCACGACGGAGGTCGACGGGATCACCGGCGCCAGCATCGGCTCGGGCAAGACGCTGAAGATCAGCCTCGACATCGCCGACGCCATGATCGACGCCGGCTACCGCGTGCACGTCGACACGGCGGTCGAGGACGGGGCGGACAATCCCTCCGAGGTCGTCGTGCCGCTCGACACGAAGGCCTCCGGCGCCCCCGCGGCCGGCAAGGGCTACGTGAAGTCCTTCAGCGTCACGTTCTGAGCGGAGGGAATTGGTCATGCTCCGCCGTCTCCACTCGCTGCCCGGACTGTTCCTTGCCTTGGCGCTTGCCGTCACGGCGGTCAGCGGCGCGGCGCTCTCGGTCATTCCAGCGATCGACAAGGCCACCGTGCCGGTGATCGAGCCCGGCCGCAGCGTCGCCGACCTCGCGGCGTCGGTGGCCGCGCGGCACGAGAGCGTGGACAAGATCGTCGTTCGACCGAGCGGCGCCGTCACCGCCGCCTATGCCGACGGCGGAGACACAGGGATCGAGATCGTTGATCCGGCGACGGGAGGCGGCCTCGGTCCTTACCGACCCGGCGACACCACACGCTGGCTGACCAATCTGCACCGCAGTTTCCTCGCCGGCGACGCCGGCCGGGTCGCCGCGGCCGTGTCGGCCCTGGCCATGGCGCTGCTGGCCCTGTCGGGAGCGCTGCTGCTCTGGCGGCGGGCCGGATCGCTTCGCGCCTTCCTGGGGCCGGTGCGCGGGTCCGCCGCCCAGCGCTGGCACGGCGAGCTCGGCCGCATCACCGCCGTAGGGCTTATGCTTTCGGCGCTCACCGGCCTGTGGATGTCTGCCGGCACCTTCGGCCTGCTTCCCGAGAGCCCGGTCCCGGCCACGGAGGTGGCGTCGTCAACCGGCAGGCCGGCGCCGCTGGCCTCGCTGCAGGGCCTTCGCGCCGTCGACATCGCCGACCTTCGGGATCTCACCTTTCCCGCGCCGGACGATCCGGCCGACGTCTTCCGCCTGCGCACTTCCGCGGGCGAGGCGAGCATCGACCGCGTGACCGGGCAGGTCCTCGCCTTCGCCCCGGCCTCCCTGACGGACCGCGTCTCAGGGATTGTCGTGATGCTCCACACGGGGCGCGGCGCCTGGGTGCTGGGCCTCCTGCTCGGCGTCGCGGCCGCGGGGGTTCCTGCCTTCGGCTTTACCGGCGCCGTCATCTGGTGGCGGCGCAGGATCCGGCACTCGCGTACCGCCAGCCGGACGCGGCCGGACGCAGCCGACACGGTGATCCTCGTGGGCAGCGAGGGCAATTCCACCTGGGGGTTCGCCTCCACTCTGGAAAAGGCCCTCGTCGCGGCGGGCCTGCGCGTCCACGTCGGCGCCATGAACGATCTGTCGCCGGACCACCTGCGGGCCAAGCGCCTGATCGTTTTCGCCGCGACCGCCGGCGACGGCTCCGCGCCGTCATCCGCCACGGAGTTCCTGTCCCGCCTGGAGACGATGCGGGCCCGCATCCCCGTCGCGGTGCTGGGCTTCGGCGACCGCACCTTCCCGCATTTCTGCCGCTACGCGCAGGATGTCGCCGCCGCTCTGGACCGCCAGGGCTGGCCCACGCTGATGCCGGTGAAGCGGATCGACCGCCAATCGGCGCAGGAATTCGCCGAATGGGGACGCGACCTCGGCGCCCTGCTCGGTTGCGAGATCAGGCTCGAGCACGCGGCGGCAACGCCCCGCACCAGCGCGCTCGAACTCGTCGAGCGCGTGGACTACGGCGTCGAGGTCGGCGCGCCCGTGGCCGTCCTGCGCTTCGCCGGTCCGGTCCGCGGCACGCGCCGGGAACGGCTTCCGGGCTTCGAGCCGGGGGATCTCGTGGGCATCGTCCCGCCGGGAGGCGGCATGCCGCGCTTCTACTCTCTCGCCTCGTCCTCGCAGGAGGGCGTGCTCGAGATCTGCGTCAGGCTGCGGCCGGGCGGCTTGTGCTCGGGCTTCCTGCACGGGCTGCAGCCGGGCGGAAGGATCGACGCCTTCATCCGAGAGAACCCCCGTTTCCGTCCTGCGGAGGGCGGAACCCCGCTGATCCTGATCGGCGCGGGCGCGGGAGTGGGGCCGCTCGCCGGTTTCGTCAGGGGCAACACGCTGGGCCGCCCAGTCCACCTCTATTTCGGAGCCCGCAGCCCCGCGTCGGACTTCCTCTACGAGCACGAACTCGCCCAGCATCTGGTGGAGCGGCGGCTCACCTCGCTGCGGACGGCCTTCTCGCGCAGCGACGATCCCGCCTATGTGCAGGACCACCTGGCCGCCGACGCCGCCCATCTGCGCGAGCTCATCCGGCACGGGGCGCAGGTGCTCGTGTGCGGCGGGCGAGACATGGCGCAGTCGGTGGCGCACACGCTGGAGCGCGTGCTTCACCCGCTCGGCACCGACCTTGCAACGCTCAGATCGGCGGGACGCTATGTCGAAGACGTCTACTGAAACGGCGGCGCCGGCCCTGGCCAGGATCGCGCTGAGCGGCCCGACCATGGGCTCGCGCTGGACGGCCGTGGCGTTCGTTCCGCCTGGGTTCGACACCGGCGGGCTCGAGCGCGGACTGCAGGACGCCGTCGATGCGGTCGATGGGCAGATGTCCACCTGGAAGCCGGACTCCGACCTGAACCGGCTGAACGCCGCGCCGGTCGGCGAATGGGTGCCGGTGCCCGCCGCTCTCGCCACGGTGCTGGTGGAGGCGCTCGCCATCGGAGAGGCGTCGGGCGGCGCCTTCGACATCGGCGTCGGCGACCTCGTCGTCGCGTTCGGATTCGGGGGCGGCCGGCGCACGCCCGATCCGGACCTGATCGGCGCCGCCGCGTCCCGCCCGGCCGTTCAGTCCCACCGGGCCCTGCAGGTCGACCGGCGCGCCGGGCGCGCCCGCAAGCTCGCACCACTCACGCTGGACCTCTCCGGCATCGCCAAGGGCTTCGGCGTCGACGAGCTGGGGCGGGTGATGACCGGGGCCGGGCTCGCCTCGTGGCTGGTCGGCATCGACGGCGAAATGCGCGCGGCCGGATGCAAGCCGGACGGCTGCCCCTGGCTGGTCGGCCACGAGAAGGCCGATCCTGCGCAGCGCGCGCTTGCCGGTGTCCTGGAGCTCCGGGACGCCGCAGTCGCCACCTCCGGCACCTATCGCCACACGGCGGAGTGGAACGGCCGCACCGTCTCCCACACCATGGATCCCCGCTCCGGTGCCCCGATCGGCGGCGAGCTCGCCAGCGTGACCGTCGTTGCGCCCGATTGCATGGCCGCCGACGCCTGGGCGACCGCGCTGATGGTCGCCGGCCCGGAGCGCTCTGCAGCCCTCGCCCGCGCGCACGGGCTGAGCTACGTCATGGCGCTGTCGGATGGCACGGTGCAGACATCGTTGTGACCGTCGCTCGCGAAACCGCGTCCCGGAATGGCCAGGAACCGAGGCAGGACATGCGCCCCCTTCACCGCGAAAATCACCTCATCGAGCGGATCGGTTGGCTGCGCGCCGCCGTGCTCGGAGCCAATGACGGCATCATCTCCACCGCGAGCCTTGTCGTCGGCGTCGCGGCCGCCGCCTCAGGCCCGGGCGAGGTCATCGTCGCGGGGGTGGCAAGCCTCGTCGCGGGCGCCATGTCGATGGCGGCGGGCGAATTCGTCTCCGTGAGCTCGCAGGCCGACACCGAGGCGGCCGACATGGCGCGCGAGCGTCACGAGCTCGCCACCATGCCGGAGGCGGAACTCGACGAGCTCACGCGCATCTATGTCGACCGGGGGGTCGAGCCCGATCTCGCCCGGAAGGTCGCCGAGCAGATGACGGCCAAGGACGCGTTCGCGGCGCATGTGCGTGACGAGCTCGGCATCGCCGGGCACGTCGCCGCAAAGCCCGTCCAGGCCGCCATTACCTCCGCGATGACCTTCGCGGGCGGAGCGCTGCTGCCGCTCCTCCTCGCGGTGCTGTCGCCGCCGCAATGGACGGCGGCCCTCGTCTCGGGAGGCTCGCTCGCGGGCCTCGCGATCCTCGGCGCCGTCGGCGCGCAGGCAGGCGGCGCAGGCCTGCTTCGGCCGACCGTGCGCGTCACGTTCTGGGGAGCCGTCGCGATGGGCGCGACGGCCCTGATCGGTTCGCTCGTCGGCAGGGCCGTCTGAGCGAGCCGCAACCGACTGCCGGAGGACCGGGTGACAATGACACGCTATTCCAAGACCATGATCGCCCTGCACTGGCTGATGGCGCTGCTGATCCTGGCCGCCTGGCTCACCTCCGAGGGTGGCCGGCATATGCGCGAGAACCCGCCCATGCTGCACTTCTGGCTGGGCCTGACCGTCCTCGTCCTCGTCGTTCCCCGGCTGGCGGCCCGCCTTCTGGGTGGTGCACCCGCGCAGGAGGCGCCGCTGCGGCCGCTTCTCGACCTCGCGGCGCGGGCTGGCCATTGGGTGCTCTACGCCCTCATGGTGGCCCTGCCCCTCAGCGGCTGGTACGCCGCCGGCCGGCTGGGCGTCCCCGTCACCTTCTTCGGCCTGCCGCTCCCGTCGCTGGCGTCGCACGTCGAGGGCAGCCCGGGCTGGATCGCCGAGCTGCACGAGACCGGCGGGACGGTGCTGCTGTGGCTGGCCGGGATTCATGCGCTTCTCGCGGTCTGGCATCAGTTCGTGCTCAGGGACGGAACGCTGACCCGCATGAGCCCGGGCTGAGGAAGAGTGAGGGACCGCCCCGCGGTCCCTCACGGGGGTGGTCGTGACGGTGGTGCAGGTCCGACTCGCGAAGCGGCGCATGACGTCCGTTGGAGTGGATAGGCCTCCTCCAGGCACCCAGCATGAAACCCGAGCGTTGATTTGCTTCCATATGTCGACTAGCGTCGACATGTAGGCACGTTGGAGGCCTGGCAGCGGAGTGCAACGAGCCATGCCGGACACCGCCTCCGCCACCCTGCCGACTTCGGAGGCGCTCGCCGCGCTGGCAGCTCTGGCGCAACCCTGGCGGCTGGAGACCTACCGGCTGCTCGCCCGCTACCTGCCCTATGGCGTGCCGGCCGGGGACATCGCCCGGCTCGTGGCCGTGCCGCACAACACCATGTCCACGCACCTCCAGTCCCTGGAGCAGGCGGGGCTCGTCACCTCGCGCCGCGAGGGTCGCGCGATCATCTATGCCGCCAACCGCGCCCGCATGCTGCAGCTCACGGCCTTCCTGCTGAAGGACTGCGCCCGCACGCAAGCGCCCTTCGTCGACCTGCTGGCCTCGGCCACGACGCCCTTTCCCGCCCGACGCGAGATTCCCATGGCTCATCGACCCGCCAACGTCCTCATCCTGTGCACCGGCAATTCCGCCCGCTCGATCCTCGCCGAGGCCATCCTCAACCGGGAAGGAGCGGGCCGCTTCAAGGCCCACTCCGCAGGCAGCCAGCCCAAGGGCGAGCCGAACCCGCACGCGCTCTCGCTCCTGAAGGACCTCGGCTACGAGACCGAGAGCTTCCGGTCGAAGAGCTGGGACGAGTTCGCCGGCCCCGGGGCGCCGACGATGGACTTCATCATCACGGTTTGCGACAGCGCAGCCGGCGAGGCCTGCCCCTATTGGCCGGGACACCCGCTCGTCGCCCATTGGGGCATTCCTGATCCCGCCGGCGTCGAGGGCACGGACGCGGAAAAGCGCGCCGCCTTCATGGAGGCGTACCGCCGGCTCTCCTCGCGCATTTCCGAGTTCGTCAACCTCGACGTCGAGAGCCAGGACCTCGCCACGCTGAAGCGACGCCTGGCCGAGATCGGCGCCATGGAAGGCGCCACCGAGATGGCCCGCCAGGGCCGGGCGGCATGACGACCTTCAACCTGGCGCGGCGCCTGGCGGCGGAACTACTGGGAACAGCGATCCTTGTGGCGACAGTCGTGGGTTCGGGCGTCATGGCCACGAAGCTCACGAAGGACATTGGCCTCGCGCTGCTCGGGAACACGTTGCCGACGGGGGCGATCCTCGTCGTTCTCATCCTGATCTTCGGGCCCGTCTCGGGAGCCCACTTCAATCCGGCCGTGAGCCTGGTCATGGCGCAACGAGCCCGGATGCCATGGGGCGAAGTCGGGCCTTACGTCGCCGCCCAAGTGATTGGCGGCATCGCAGGCTCCCTGGTCGCCCACCTGATGTTCGACCTTCCGGTCTGGCAGGCCTCGCAGACGGTGCGGGCCGGCGGGGCGCAGTGGTTCGCCGAGTTCGTCGCCACCTTCGGTCTCGTGCTGACCATTTTCGGGATCGTGCGCTTCAGGCCGGACAGCGCACCGATGGCGGTGGGGCTCTACATCACCGCCGCGTACTGGTTCACGGCCTCGACCTCCTTCGCCAACCCGGCCGTCACCATCGCCCGGGCCTTCACCGACACCTTTGCCGGCATCGCGCCGGCCAGCGTGCCGGCCTTCGTGGTGGCGCAGCTGATCGGGGCCTTCGCCGCCAGCGTTCTTGCAGCCTGGCTGTTCGCGCCCGGGCCGCAACCGCGCGCCTGAGGAGCCGGGCCATGGACGTCGTCATCCACCACAACCCCGGCTGCGGCACGTCGCGCAACGTGCTGGCGATCATCGAGGCGGCCGGCTATCGCCCGACCGTGATCGAGTACCTGAAGACGGGCTGGACTCGCCCGCAGCTCCTCGGCCTCTTCGCCGCCGCCGGCCTGACGCCGCGCGCCGCCCTGCGCGAGACGAAATCACCTGCCGCGGAGCTCGGCCTGCTCGACCCGACGGTGCCGGACGAGACGCTGCTCGACGCCATGCTGGAGCACCCCGTGCTCGTCAATCGCCCAATCGTCTGCACCGCCAAGGGCGTACGCCTGTGCCGGCCCAGCGAGGTCGTGCTCGACCTGCTGGAGCGCTGGCCTCCGGGTCCCTTCGCCAAGGAGGACGGCTCGCCGCTGATCGATGCGCAGGGCCGCCGCGTGGCGTAGAAGACGGCTGAGCCACCCTGCGCCCCGGACCCCCGCACCATGACCGACGACCTGCCGAACCTGCGCGAGGACCTGCTTCCCGCGCCCGACCTCGCCCTGCTCATGCCGGTGACCCGGGCGACGCATCCGCCGCGCATCCTGCTGCTCTACGGGTCGGTCCGGGCTCGCTCGTTCAGCCGGCTCGCCTCGCGGGAGGCGGCGCGCATCCTCGCAAGGCTCGGGGCGGAGACTCGGATCTACGACCCCTCCGGCCTGCCCTTGCCAGACGATGCGCCCGCCGACCACCCGAAGGTCAAGGAACTGCGTGACCTCGTGACATGGTGCGAGGGCATGGTCTGGTGCTCGCCCGAGCGTCACGGCGCCATGACCGGCATCATGAAGGCGCAGATCGACTGGATTCCCCTGGCGCTCGGCGCGGTGCGCCCCACTCAGGGCAAGACGCTCGCAGTGATGCAGGTGAGCGGCGGCTCGCAGTCCTTCAACGCAGTCAACCAGCTGCGCCAGCTCGGGCGCTGGATGCGCCTGATCACCATCCCCAACCAGTCCTCGGTCGCCAAGGCCTTCGCGGAATTCGACGAGAACGACCGGATGAAGCCCTCTCCCTACTACGACCGGATCGTCGACGTGATGGAGGAGCTCGTGAAGTTCACCCTCCTCACGCGCGACTGCGCCGGATACCTCGTCGACCGCTACTCCGAGCGCAAGGAAAGCGCCGAGGAACTATCGAAGCGCGTCAACCAGCGCTCGATCTGAGAAAGCATGGGACGGATGAGCGAGATCATGCCGGAGAACACCTCCCGCGCGTAGTGTCGCGCCATGGGAGACGTCCGATGATCAGGTTTCGACCGCTCGAGGCGCCGACGCCATTCCTGTTCTTCACGGGCAAGGGCGGCGTGGGCAAGACGTCGCTGGCCTGCGCCACGGCCATCGGGCTGGCCGACCGGGGGCACCGCGTGCTTCTCGTCAGCACCGACCCGGCCTCGAACCTCGACGAGATGCTGGGCGTCCCTCTCTCGGACGAGCCCGCCGACGTGCCGGGCGTGCCGCGCCTGTCGGCCATGAACATCGATCCGGAGGCCGCGGCGGAGAGCTATCGTACGCGCGTGCTCGACCAGCTGGCGCCCGGAACGCCCGAGAAGGAGCGCGCTTCCGTGCGCGAGCAGCTCTCTGGGGCCTGCACGACGGAGATCGCCGCCTTCGACGAGTTCGTCGGGCTGCTGGCCGGCGACGTCGCCGGCTTCGACCATATCGTCTTCGACACGGCCCCGACGGGCCACACGCTCCGCCTGCTGAGCCTGCCGAAGGCCTGGACCGGCTTTCTCGAAGGAAACGACCGCGGCGCCTCCTGCCTGGGGCCTCATTCCGGCCTGAAGATGCGCGAGGCGCGCTTCCGCGCAGGGCTCGATGCGCTCGCGGATCCCGCCCGCACCACGCTCGTTCTCGTCACCCGGGCCGATCGCGGCGCCCTCCGCGAGGCGGCCAGGACCTCGGCCGAGTTGCAGGGCCTTGGTCTCTCGAACCAGCTCCTCGCGGTCAACGGGCGCTTCCGCGCCAGCGAGCCAGACGACGTCGTGGCCGTCGCCCTGCAGCGTGAACAGGATGCCGCGCTCACAGAGTTTCCGGCCTCCCTCGCCGGGCTGGCCCGGGACGAGATCCCGCTGCGCGGCTTCGACATGGTCGGCCTGCCGGCCCTGCGGGCCTTGCTCTCTCCCGAAGATCCGGCGCTTGAAGTCTCCAAAGCGGGCCCGTCCGAAACCATCGACCTGCCGGGCCTCGGGCGCCTGGTGGACGATCTTGCCGCCCCCGGCAAGGGGCTCATCATGGTCATGGGCAAGGGCGGCGTCGGCAAGACGACGATCGCCGCCGCCTTGGCGGTCGGGCTCGCCCGGCGCGGCCACAGCGTGCACCTGTCGACCACCGACCCGGCGGCGCATGTGGCCTTCGTGGTCGACGGCAGCCTCCCAGGCCTCACGGTGGACCGCATCGATCCGGCCGTGGAAACGCAGCGCTACATCGACAAGATCATGGCGACGCGCGGCCGCGACCTCGACGAGCAGGGCAAGGCCCTCTTGCTGGAGGACCTTGCCTCGCCCTGCACGGAGGAGGTCGCCGTCTTCCATGCCTTCTCCCGCATCGTGGCGGAGGCCCGCAGCGCCTTCGTCGTGCTGGACACCGCCCCCACGGGGCACACCCTGCTGCTGATGGACGCCACGGGCGCCTATCACCGGCAGATGGTCCATGACCTCGACCCCGGCGCGCCCGGCCGCATCGTGACGCCGCTGATGCGGCTGCAGGACCCCGCCTACACGAAGGTCGTGCTGGTCACCCTGCCCGAGACGACGCCGGTCTCCGAAGCCGCCGCGCTCCAGGACGATCTCCGGCGTGCCGGCATCGAGCCCTATGCCTGGGTCATCAACCGAAGCCTTGCCTCCTCCAGCGCCCGCGATCCCGTGCTCCAAGCGAGGCTGGAGCGCGAAAGGGCCCAGATCGCGAGGGTCGTGAACGGGCTCGCGCCGCGGGCCTTGGTCGTGCCGTGGCAAGCGGTTCCGCCGGTCGGTGTCAGGAGAATGATCGAGCTCTGTGGACATGAATAAGGCGCGGAGGAAAGCAAAGACCTGCGCACGGTTCAGCCGGCCGCCGAGATCGTGCGTGAGATCGCCGGCGAGGCTCGGGTCGCTCTGGCGCGTCCGGGGAACAACTCGCCTTCTGAGACGGTCAGTGGTCCGGCTGGGATACGTGGCAGCGCCTCTTGCGCAGATCCCGAACGGCGGCATTCTTCAGAGCCCCAGCTCGGAGAGGCTCGGGTGATCGTCGGGTCGCCGGCCAAGCGGCCAATGGAACATCCGCTCCTTCTCGCCAATGGCCAGATCATTGATGCTGGCGAAGCGCACCGCCATGAGGCCCAGCTCGTCGAACTCCCAGTTCTCGTTGCCGTAGGAGCGGAACCACGCGCCGCCGCCGTCACGCCACTCGTACGCGAAGCGCACGGCGATGCGGTTTCCGGAGAACGCCCAGAGTTCCTTGATGAGCCGGTAGTCGAGTTCGGTCGCCCACTTGTGCGTCAGGAAGGCCACGATCGCGGCCCGGCCTCGGGGAAAGGTTGCGCGATTCCGCCAGCGACTGTCCGGAGTGTAGGCGAGCGACACCCGCTCGGGGTCACGCGAGTTCCACGCGTCTTCCGCCATCCGCACTTTCTGAATGGCGGTCTCGCGGGTGAAGGGCGGACAGGGGGCTCTGGTCTCCATCGGAGGCCTCCATTCGGTTCGGGTCGGGAATGGACGACGACCGGCGGGCGCGGCGCCGCCGGCCATCTCGTGCAAGCGGAACCTATCGCGTGCCAGCGACGGACTTGTCGTAGAAGGCCTTCATCTGGTCGGCGATGTACTCGGCATTGTCCTCGACGGCGAAGTGCCCGGCGTGAAGCCGATGCATCTCGGCCTTGGGCAGGTCGCGCAAATAGGCCTCGCCGCCGGCAGGGGTGAAGAACACGTCGTCCTGTCCCCAGAAGATCACCGTCTTCGGCTGATTGTCGCGCAGGAACTTCTGCCAGACGGGGTAAAGCTCGACGTTCTTCCGGTAGTCGTAGAAAAGGTCGAGATTCAGCCGCACCGCGCCCGGCCGCAACATCAGTCCGTAGTCGGTCTCCCAGGTGTCCGGGCTGATGAGTTCGGGATGCGCGGCACCGTGCAAGTAGATTCCCTTGATCGCATCGCGCGTAAGGAAGGCCTCGAGCGGCTTCTCCGTCTCCGGCGAACGGTTCTTCCACAGCGCCCCGCGCAAGCCGTCCCAGACCGTCGTGAACCCTTCCTCGTAGGCGTTGGTGTTCTGGACGATCAACCACTCCAGCGCCTTGGGATTGCGGCCCACGATGCGGAAGCCGACCGGGCCGCCGTAGTCCTGCACATAGAGGCCGTAATGATCGAAGCCCTTCGCGGCCAGGAACCTCTCCATGGTCACCGAGAGCGCATCGAAGGTGTAGGCGTAGTGGGCCGGGTCGGGGATATCGCTGGACCCGAAGCCCTGGTAGTCGGGTGCGAGCACGTGGAACCGATCGGCCAACAGCCTGACGAGGTCGCGGTACTGGTGCGACGAGGCGGGGAAGCCCGGCAGCAGGACTAGCTTGGGTGCGTCCGGCTTGCCGGCCTCCCGGTAGGCAATCGAGAGCCCGTCGACAGGCAGGCTGCCGTAATGCACCTGGGTGGGCGACACGGCAGTGGTGATGGGCTTGGCCGGCGTGTCCGCCGAGGCGGGCTGAACTGGTGAGAGGGCGGTTGTCGCCATGGCTGCGCCGAGCAGGGCGGCCATGGTCCAGGTCGAGAGCTTCATGACGATGAT
>JAESFG010000485.1_pt1 | contig 25527 bp, 25 predicted proteins | sample 9269371 | NCBI WGS metagenome assembly JAESFG01 (sample SAMN14506227, study PRJNA617093) | algae metagenome | isolation source: Aetokthonos hydrillicola CCALA 1050 (B3-Florida) and co-occurring... | place: USA: South Carolina | collected 2013-01-01 | reverse complement strand
CCGGTAGAGCAGCGACAGGATCATCGTGTTGATCGCGACCGATTTCCCCGAGCCGGTGGTTCCGGCGACGAGCAGATGCGGCATCTTGGCAAGTTCCGCGATGACGGGTTCGCCGCCGATCGTCTTGCCGAGGCAGAGCGGCAGCTTGTAGCCGGTCTTGGAGAAGTCGGGCGTATCGATCAGTTCGCCGAAATAGACGGTCTCGCGGGTGGCGTTCGGCAGTTCGATTCCGATGACATTGCGGCCGGGCACCACGGCGACACGCGCCGAGAGCGCCGACATCGAGCGCGCGATGTCGTCGGCAAGGCCGATGACGCGGGACGACTTGACCCCCGGCGCCGGCTCGAACTCGTAAAGGGTGACGACGGGGCCGGGTCGGACATGGATGATCTCGCCGCGGATGCCGAAATCCTCGAGCACGCTTTCGAGAAGGCCTGCATTCCGCTCGAGCTGCTCCTGCGTCATGACGAAGCCGGTGGTCTCGGGTGGGTCCTGCAGGAGTTCGCGTGGCGGAAACTGGTAGCCGCTCTCGGCGACGCGCGGCTTGGCGACCGGTTCGATGCGGAACGGCTGGGAGACGGCGACCGGCGCCTTGGCTGCGACCACGGGCGCGACAATCGGCGTCGGCGGGGCAGGCACGGCCACAGCAGCAGATTCCGACACTTCCCGCTGAGGCGACGTGGCTGACGAGGCCTGCATCGGCTCGCGGCGGCTCCATGGCCAGAGCGACGTGGAAGCGGCCGCACGGCCGCCGGTATCGCTGGCAGGGACCGTATCGACGGCTTCGGCAGCGGGGACCGCTGTCGTCACCGGCGCGACAAGAGCCGGTGCCGGCACCTCGGCCACCGGCATCGACGGCGCGCGCAACGGTTGGCGGGTAATGACCGGGGCAGCGGCCAGCGCTTTGCGGACGGGCTTAACGTCGACGGACCGGTAGAGATCAGTCACCGGCAGCTCGACCGAAGGCGTCGAGGCGAGGCGGACCATAGACTGACTGGCGGAAGCAACCTCCGGCGCCCCGTCCAGGCTGATCGCCGGCGCCTCTCGTCCAGCTGTGGACTCCATATCCGGCGTGATGGCATCGATCGCCTCCCAGAAGGCGAAATCCGAAAGCGGTGCGAAGACGGAGGGACCCGCAGCTGGCGCCGCCGCACCTTCGGTCGCCGTCAGGGGCATCGAGGCCTCCGGTGCGGCAGCCTCCATGGCATTGATGTTCACCGCATTGTCGTTGACAGGGGCTTCCGGCACCGGAATCGACGAAACCGGGGCCGTAGCACCGCCGTTCAGGATCATCATCGTGGTCAGCATCTCGCGCAGTTCGGCGACCGACGGACCGACATCGCCGAGGCCGGAAACCGGCTCGTCAAGCTTCGCTTCCTCGTTGCCCGACGATTGTTCAGGGTGAAGATCGCGGTCGGGCGTCCGCGTGAAACGGACATTGGGCGCCAGGAAGAAATGTCGCTCCCATGAGGGTTGCTCCTCGGTGGGGGCTGGGTCCGAGAACAGGCGCATCCGCCGGAGCGCAGCCCCCTCGCGCGACATGCCGTCGCCGGGGCCTTCATTGTCGTCGGAATCATGGAAGGACGCAGGTGGGAAATTCGTTCTGGGGATACGCATGGAACCTGCACACAGAGAGAAATATTCGCGGGGTCCATCGATAGGAAAGGAAGGTTAAGAATCCCTTTTTGGGACAGCAGAATTTCGACCGGACGGAGCGGTCACTTTCCACAAATTATTATTATTATCAGACGCTTGAAGGAAAATCACGGGTAACACGCCGCGCCTTCTGCCTGGCACACGCGGGCTCCCCAGGGCGCACTCAGCGGTTGCGCATGACATTGACCACGACCACGCCGAGGATCGCAAGCAGGGCGCCAGCCGCACCCCCGGGCGTGGGGACTTCTCCCAGCCAGAGGAAGCCGGTCAGCGTGGCCATCGGCGGCACGCCATAGAGGAAATTGGAGGCCCTTGCGGCGGGCAGGCGCTTCAAGGCCACCGCCCAGGTGACATAGGCCACCACGGTGGGGAAGACGACGAGATAGGTGATGTTCCAGAGGATGGCCGTTGGCGCCGCCGCCAGGGCCGAGAGCGCCGAAGGGACGGCGGGGTAGAGCGGGATCGACCCAAGGAAAAGAACCCAGGCGGTCACGGAAAGCGCCGGCATGCGCGAGAGGACCGGCTTCTGCAACACGCTGGCGACCGCCGCGCAGACGGCCGCACCGACAATCAGCAGGGCATTGACGTCGAGACGGAAACCATCGGGACTGGCCACGGCGATCAGGCCGACCCCGCCAAAGGAAATCGCCGTGCCGATCCAGCCCCAGCGGCCGAATCGCTCGCCGAGCACCGCCACCGCGATGAGTGCCGTGAAGACGGGCATGGTGTTGATGATGAAGCTCGCCGGTCCCGCCGGCACCGTCGTCTCCCCGATATTCAGGAGAACGGCATAGGCCGAGATGAAAAGAACCGCGGCGATCACCAGCCGCGGCACGTCGGTGCCTGCGAGCTTCGGCCGGACGACGAGCAGATAGGCGAGCGCGATCAGCCCCGCGGGCACGTAGCGCGCGGCCGCCAGTTCCACGGGCGTAAGCGGCCCCAGACAGACCCGGATGACGACGAAGGCCGACGACCAGAACAGAATGGTCACCAGGATCGCGACAAAGGCGACGACGTCGAACTGTCGTGACGATGTCAGGGGTGCGGGGGTGCTCACAGTGCTCATCGACCTCTCCTTGAATTGCGTCTCCTGATAGGCCGATCAAGCTATGCTTGAAAAGCAACGCGATCGATGATCTGGTGTGATCATGGTTCACAGCTCCATCACGCTCCCGCCGCTCGACACGCTCGAGACCTTCGCCCGAGCCGCACGCCTCGGATCCTTTTCCGCCGCAGCGGAGGAAGCCGGAATCACCCATGGGGCAGTGTCGCGCCAGGTCGGCCGGCTCGAGCGCTGGATGGGCGTGCGACTTTTCGAGCGCGCCGCGCGCGGCGTATCGCTGACACCGGAGGGGATGCGCTTCTTCGCCCGTGCCGAGGAAGCGCTGGCGCTGCTCGGCAGTTCCGGCGAGCGATGGAGCCCGCGCCGCAGCAAGGCGGTGGTGCGGCTGTCGGTGACGCCCTCGATTGCGACGCTCTGGCTGTTTCCGCGCCTGGCGGACCTCGAGCGCAACGATCTCCATCTCGACATCTCGTTGGAGCACAGGCTCGCCGACTTCGCCGAAGGCACCGACCTCGCCATCCGCTGCGGCAAGGGCCCCTGGGCCGGCGTGCGTGCCGAGACCCTGTGGCAGGAGCACATCTTTCCGATCGCCGCGCCACCACTCGCAGAAAAGCTCGCCGGCCGAAACGACGCTGCGGCCCTGCTCGATCTGCCCATCATCCACGATTCCAACATCACCGGCTGGAAACGCTGGTTGGCCGTCGAGGGCATCCAGTATGCGCCGCGCGGCGAAGACCGGCGCTTCGAGGATTACAATGTCGTCCTAGACGCCTGTCAGGAGGGTCTGGGCGTGGCGCTCGCACGACATCCACTCGCCGACCGCGCCCTGGCCGCCGGCCGGCTGGTGCCGGTCTCGCGCCGAAGCATCATGCATCACGTCGCTTTTCACCTGATCGGACCGATGGAGGGCCTCCGCGCCCCGGCGGCCGAACTCGCGCGCCGGCTGCTTCGGGCGGCGGGAAAGGACGAGGACGCAATCCAAGCCTTCGGCGCACCCGTCAGGGGCCACGGTTAGCGCTCCGCACGGGCGGCAGCGGCCGTCACGCTGGAAGCGACTTGGAAGCCCATTCTTCGGTGCGGCTGCCCCTGATGTCGCGGATCGAGGCAAGCCTTTCGCGGTCGCAGAGGGCCGAAAGCCCTCGGACGATGCGCGCCGGCAGCCCCGGCCCCTCGTAGACCAGCGCCGAATAGAGCTGGACGAGATCAGCGCCGGCCCGGATCTTCTCTTCCGCCGTTTCTGCCGAATGCACCCCGCCGACCCCGATGATCGGTAGATCTCCACCGAGGCGCCGCCGCATCTTGGCCAGCACGATCGTGGCGCGTTCGAAGAGAGGCCGGCCGGACATGCCGCCGGCTTCGCGCGCCAGGACCGGGTCCGAAAGACCGGTGCGCGACAGCGTGGTGTTGGAGACGATCAGCCCGTCGAGGCTCGAGGCGCGGATTTCGGCCGCGACGTCGTCCAGCCCCTCCTCTGTAAGGTCGGGCGCGATCTTCAGGAAGACCGGCACCTTTCGGCCGTGCCGCAGCGCCGCGTCGTCTCGTGCGGCGAGTACGGCAACCAATAGGTGTCGGAGGCTCTCTCGTGCCTGCAGGTCGCGCAGGCCGGGCGTGTTGGGCGAGGAGATGTTGGCGGTGAAATAGGTCGCCACGCCCGCAAAGGCGCGGATGCCGGCGACATAATCCGCGATCCGGTCGACCGCATCCTTGTTGGCGCCGATATTGACCCCGACGATACCACCGCCACTGCGCCGGGCAGAAAGCCGCGCCAGGGCCGCGGCATGGCCCTCGCTGTTGAAGCCGAAGCGGTTGATGACCGCCCCATCCGCCGTCAACCGGAAGATTCGCGGCTTGGGATTGCCCGGCTGGGCGAGTGGCGTCACCGTTCCCACCTCGGCATGGCCGAAGCCAAGCCCGAGAATGGCGTCCGGCACGTCGGCATTCTTGTCATAGCCGGCCGCAAGGCCGATGGGATTGGGAAACCTTATCCCCGCCGCGTCGACCGCCAGGCGAGGATCGGCGGCCATGTCGGGACGCGGCCCGAGCCCGGCCTTCAGCGCCTTGATCGACATGCCGTGGGCGGTTTCCGGATCGAAGCGAAACAGACCCGCGCGGATCAGCGGCCAGACTGTATCCATCAGGCGATGCCTTCCGGAAACTCGTGCAAGCCGTCGGGCCGCAACGGCAAAGGCATCGCCCAGGCGACCGCCGCCATCGGCAGCGTCGCATAGAGATGCGGGAACAGATCGCCTCCGCGCGAGGGCTCGTATTTCAGCGCCTCGCCCAACCGATCCGCCTCGACAGCGACGAGAACCAGATCGTCCTGCCCACGGAAATAGAGCTCTGCGGTCCGTCGCACCTGCGCCGCCGTCGAGAGGTGAATGTAGCCGTCGGCGAGATCGATCGGGGCACCGCCGAAAACACCGGCCGGCTCCGCCTGCCGCCAGAGGTCACCCGGCACGATCTTGAAAATGATGTCGTCCATTGCGCATCTCCCTTTGCTGCTCCTTAAAGCTTGGAAGTGGTGGCATTCAAGGACAGAAGTCCGCCAAGCCCGCGCGCAATTTGACAAAGCACAGGAATTGACGCCTGTCTGCGCTGTGCGCCAGATTTTTTTCCTTGCAACACGGCGTCTTTTCGTAAACGCTTCCTGCAACCACAGCAACGGATGGCAGCGGAAGAGGAGCCGCCGCCTTTCGGGGGACGGAATGATTTCGGCTACGACCATCATCATCGCGGACGACCATCCGCTGTTTCGCGGCGCCTTGCGTCAGGCGCTGGCGACCCAGGACGACGGAACCCGGATCGTCGAAGCGTCCGACTTTGCCAGTGCGCGCCAGGCGGCATCGGACAATCCCGATGCCGACCTGATGCTGCTGGATCTTGCGATGCCCGGCGCCTCGGGTCTCACTGGCCTGATGATGATGCGCGCCGAGCATCAGAACATCCCCGTGGCGGTGATATCGGCGAGCGACGACACGCCGACCATACGTCGCGCGCTGGAACTCGGCGCCTCCGCTTTCATTTCCAAGTCGAGCGGCATCGACGAGATCCGCGAGGCGATCGACACCGTGCTCTCCGGCGGGCTCTGGATGCCGCCGGGCTTCGACGCTGAACGAGAGAACGACCCCGAGATCGGCAACCTGATCACGCGGCTGAAGACCCTCACGCCGCAACAGACGCGGGTGCTCGGCATGATCGGCGAAGGCCTGCTCAACAAGCAGATCGCCTACGAACTCGGCGTGTCCGAGGCCACGATCAAGGCCCATGTCTCCGCCATCCTGCTCAAGCTGAATGTCGACAGCCGTACGCAGGCGGTGATTCAGATGGGCAAGATCGCCGCGATGCCGGGCGCCGCCTGATCCGTGAAAGCCGCAGGATTTTATTCCTTGACATCTTTACCTTGCGCGGAGAAAGGGATAATATTCCGCAGTGCTTTCGGACGGCCTCGCCGCATGGACGGCGGCTTTTGCTCATGGACCTGCCATGTTCTCGCATGAGAAAATCTGGGATGCGATCGACCAGCTCGCCAGGCATCACGATCTGACGCCGTCGGGTCTTGCCCGCAAGGCTGGCCTCGACCCCACCTCGTTCAACAAGTCCAAGCGCAATTCGCCGGACGGACGGTTGCGCTGGCCCTCGACGGAATCGATCCACAAGATCCTCGAAGCCACAGGCTCCACGATCGAGGAATTCATGAGCTTCCTCGGTGGCCGCCGCAATGCCGTTCCGGACGGCAACTTCCCGCCGCAGGCCTCCTCGATTCCGCTGCTCGGCTTTGCTCAGGCCGGTGCCGGCGGCTTTTTCGACGATGGCGGCTTCCCGGCAGGACAGGGCTGGGACGTGGTGGACTTTCCCGTCTCGCCTGGCCAGAAGGCCGGCTGCTATGCGTTGGAGGTTCAGGGCGACAGTATGATGCCGCTCTACCGCGACGGCGATGTCCTCATCGTCGAGCCGGGGGCTCAGGTGAGGCGCGGCGACCGGGTAGTCGTGAAGACACGCGACGGGGAGGTGATGGCCAAGGTGCTGGCACGCCAGACGGCGCGCACCATCGAACTCTCCTCGCTCAATCCCGACCATCCGAGCCGAACGCTTGACATGGGCGACGTCGACTGGATCGCGCGCATCATCTGGGCGAGCCAGTAGCTTCGGATTCCGGCTATTGCAGTTCGAGGATTGGCTGCTTTTCGCGCGCCGGCTTCACAGTGGCGAGCACCACGCCGCCGGCTGCAATCAGCGCCGCCCCGCCCGCAACAGCCCAGGTCGGCACCTCGCCGAAGAAGAAGAAGCCGATCAGCGAGGCGAAGATCAGCCAGCTGTAGTCGACAGGGCCGACGATGGATATGTCGGCCATACCGTAGCCGCGGATCGTGCAATACTGGGCGAAGACGCCGATCGGGCCGAGGGACAGGTAGAGGGCGAGGTCGACCAACGGAAGCGGCTTCCAGGCAAGCGCTGCCGGCAGCGCCAGCAGCAGGAGACCGAAGATGTTGACATGCAGAAGCAGCACGATCGGCCGGTCGTGGCCGGCCAGATGCTTGATCAGCGTCCCCTCGAAGGCGAAGAGAAGCGCTGCCCCGATCGCGAAGCAGGCGGGCACGATATAGGCCCGGTCGAACGACTGGAAGGCGCCGCGCGACCCCATGACCACAGCCGCCCCCGCGCAGCAGAACAGGATGCCCCAGCCCTGCCGCCGCCCGATCCTCTCGCCGAAGAACACCATCCCGAGGACCAGCACGAAGACGACATAGAGCATGCTGAGCGCCGTGGCGTCGACCATCGGCATGTCGGCCTGCGACTGGATTGCCAGTACGGCCCCCGTCACGCCGAGGACCGAGCGGAGAAAGTGCGACCACGGGCGCCGGCTGCGGTAATGGGCGAGCCCCTGTCCCTGCCAGAGAAGGATGAGAGCAAGCGCGCCGAATCCGCCCAGCAGCCGCAGGAAATTGATCTGCACGACCTCCGCCGTCTCGCCCGCGAACTTGCCCGACGAGAAGATCAGGGAAAACAGGCCCGTCGACAGCAGCACCCAGCCGATTGCCTCGGCATTCGTCGTCCAGTTCCGCCGCATCCGCATCTCCGTTCGCTTGCAATAGGTTCTTTGCCAGTGCATCACCAAAAGCAAACGAGAAATTTTCCATTTGAGCGAGATTTTTTGATGCAGAATGGTCCTCGCATTTCTCTCAATGCGGTCCGCGTCTTCGCCGTCGCCGCCCAGCATGGCAGCATCCTGATGGCGGCGAATGAGCTTTCCGTCACCGCTGGAGCCGTTAGCCACCAGATCCGTCGGCTGGAGGCGGATCTCGGGGTGCGCCTGTTTCATCGGCGAAACAATTCCATCGCGCTGACGGAAGAAGGTCAGCGATTTCGCGACGACTGCGCTCCCGCCATCGCAATCATAGACCGCAGTGTGGCGCGGATACGCAAGGATACGGATGCAATCGTGATCCATGTCTCCCTGTCATTCGGCATACGCTGGCTTATCCCCGCATTGGAGGGCTTCAAGCGTCGACACCCGAGCGCACGGGTCCGCATCGAGACGGCGGCCAGTCCCAAGACCGCTCCGAGCGAGACGGCCGACATCTCGATCCGCTACGAGCGCGCAGGCGGCGAAAAAGGGCCAGGGGAAATCATCGCAACCGACCTGTCCCTTGCTTTGCTGTCACCGGGCCTGCTCCGTGCCTCGGGCTTTTCCCGCACTGGACGACTTGCCGACGTGCCTGCACTGAAATGCGCCGCCGGAAACTGGGACTGGCGGCTCTGGGCTGAGAGGCTCGCTCTACCGGCTCAAGACATCACGATCGCGCACGAATTCGACACTGACGACGCCGCGATCCGCGCGGCCTCGGCCGGACTCGGCATGGTTCTGTCCCCCACGCTGATCACCGCGGCAGAACTAGAGGCAGGAACGCTCGTGCCCCTGCCAGGCTTCCCAGCAGTGGAACTCGGCTGCTACCGCCTCGTCACGCGGCCGCGGCCCGGCCGTATGGTCCGCGATTTCGCAGATTGGCTGCGAGCCGAGATTTCCACTTCCGCCGCGCACAACCTTCTTGATTTGCCGCCTGTCGCTGTCTAACTGAGCGGCAGCATGAGAAGGAAGGTTGTCCGACGATGGCGAAGAAGGTCACGATCCAAGAGGCACTGATCTATGTGATGGTGATGGTGTCTGCCGCAGACGGCAAGATGCCGGAGATCGAGCTGAAGCGGATCGGACGCCTCGCAAGCTTCCTGCCTGTTTTCGACGGTTTCGACTCCGAGGAGATCATTCCCGCCGCCCGTGACATCCAGGAAATCCTGGCGGGCCCGGAGGGCGTCGACATCGCACTCGAAATCGTCCGCGACGCACTTCCGCCGCGCCTCTACGACACCGCCTACTCGCTGGCGGTGGAGATCGCCACCGCCGACCTGCATCTCGACGCCACCGAAATCCGCTTCCTGCAAATGCTGCGCGCGCGGCTCGAGTTGGACAAGCTGACGGCGGCCGCGATCGAACGCGGCGCAATCGCCCGCTTCCGCCGCGCACACTGACGGAGCCGGGGGCATGAGAAATCTCGGCCCCACCTCCCGGGCCTGGCTTCGGGAAATCGACATCCACTCGCTCGACGATCTCGAAGCGGTCGGCGCCGTGGAAGCCTATGCCCGCCTGCGCTTCCGGTTCGGCGCGCGCGTCACCCGCAACATGCTGCATGCGATGGCCGCGGCTCTCGCCGGAATCGACTGGCGGCAACTCGATCCCATCCACAAGGCCGCGCTCGACGCCGAAGCGGCCGAGCGGATCGCGCGCTTCGCGGACCCGCAAAAGTAGGTCTCAGCCGATATTTCTGGTGACTTTGTCACGCATCGGGCTATAGACAATCGGGTCTGAACACTCGACCAAGTATCTCGTGCACCGCTACGCGCCCCTCATCCTCGCCGTCGCCCTGTTCATGGAACAGATGGACTCGACCGTCATCGCCACCTCGCTGCCGGCGATCGCCGCCGATCTCGACGTCGGCCCGATCACGCTCAAGCTCGCCATGACCTCCTATCTCGTGGCGCTCGGCATCTTCATCCCGCTCTCGGGATGGGCGGCCGACCGGTTCGGACCCAAGCGAGTCTTCATCAGCGCGATCGCCGTCTTCATGGCCGGCTCACTGTTCTGCGCGGCCGCCGACAGCGTCACCGCCTTCGTGCTCGCGCGCTTCCTGCAGGGGATGGGCGGATCGATGACCGTGCCGGTCGGGCGCGCGATCCTGCTGCGTTCGACCAAGAAGTCCGAACTGGTCTCGGCCATGGCGATGTTCACGATTCCCGGCGTTATCGGCCCGCTGGTCGGACCGCCGGTCGGCGGCTTCATCACCACCTATTTCCACTGGGAATGGATCTTCCTCATCAACCTGCCGATCGGGCTTGCCGGCATCCTGCTCTCGGCGCTCTATCTGCCGCGGATCGAACGCGAACCGCCGCCGCCCGTCGACTTCAGGGGCTTCGTCCTGAGCGGAGTGGCCGCGGCAGGCATCGTCTTCGGCCTGTCCGTCGTCAGCCTGCCCGCGCTCCCGCCGGCCGTCGGGGCGGTGGCTGTAGCGGTCGGTATCGTCTCGCTCGTCCTCTTCGTGCTCCACGCCCGGCACCATCCGCATCCGGTTCTCGAACTCCGCCTGCTTTCGATCGAGACTTTCCGCAGCTGCATCACCTCGGGCACGGTGTTCCGGATCGCCATGGGCGCGATCCCCTTCCTGCTGCCGCTGATGCTGCAGCTGGGATTCGGCCTGACGCCGTTCCAGTCCGGCGCGATCACTTTCGTGGCGGCCGGCGGCGCTCTCTTCACCAAGGCGGTCGCGCGCTCTGTCTTCGCCCGTTTCGGCTTCCGCCGGACCCTGCTCGCGGCGGCGGCCCTCTCCGCCGTAGGCAGCGCCGCCAATGCCTTCTTCTATCCGGACACCCCGCACATCGTCATGATCGTGGTCCTGTTCATGACGGGCTTCGTCCGGTCTTTCTTCTTCACCGGGATCAACGTGCTGGGCTTCGCCGACATCGAACGCGGGGAAACCGGCCAAGCCACGGCCCTCAATGCGACGATCCAACAGATTACTGGCGCGCTTGGCGTGGCCTTTGCCGGCATCGTGCTCGAACTGCACGCGCTCGCCACCGGCGGCGGCCTGTCGTTGCAGGGCTTCCATGTCGCCTTCCTCGCGGTGGCGGCCCTCAACCTGCTAGCCGCCATTCCGATCTGGCGCCTGCCGCCAACTGCCGGCAACGCCGTCTCTGGCCATCAAATCCACTGATGTCCGATCGCCCGGCGCGGGTTATTCCGGAGCCTCGCAGACTGCCGACAACTTGTTGCCGTCGGGGTCGCGGACATAGGCGGCATAGAAGCTGTCGTGGAAGGGGCGCAATCCCGGCGGTCCCTCGTCGCGCCCGCCATAGAGCATGGCGGCGGCATGGAAGGCGTCGACCGCCGCCCGCCGGCCGGCGAGAAAGGCCGTCATGCTGCCATTGCCCACCGTCGCTTCCTGCTTGTCATAGGGATAGACCACCCAGAAGCGGCAACGCCCATCGTCGGCAGCGGCATAGCCGGCCTCGTCATGCTTGGTTACCCGCCGCTCGTAACCGAGAGACCTCAGCACCGGGTCGTAGAACTCGACCGCGCGCCTGAGATTGTTGGTGCCGACGGTCACATAGAGCAGCATCTTGTCCCGGTCCCCCGACGTCAGTCGCGGCCGGTGCGGCCGCCTCAGTCCTGCATCCTGATCCCGACCGCGTCCACAGGTCTGTCCCCGGTCGCGTCGGCCACATCTCCCGCCTTCGGCTTACGTCCCTTGAAACCCTTGGCGAGAATGAACATCTCGACCGACTCGGCGCGCGACGCGCCCGGCTTGACATGCAACACCTGCCGGAAGTTCTGCTTGAGCAGGTTGAGGAGGTCGCGCTCGGTTCCGCCCTGGAAGGTCTTGGCGAGAAAGTGCCCGCCTTCAGCGAGAACATCAATCGCAAAATGCGCCGCCACTTCGCAGAGATGCATGGTGCGCAGATGGTCGGTTCGCTGGTGGCCGGTCGTCGGCGCCGCCATGTCCGATACGACGAGATCGGGCGCACCGCCCAGGGCGTCCATCAGCCGGGTGGGTGCAGCATCGTCGAGAAAGTCCATCTGGATGAAATGCACGCCGGGAATGGCGTCCATTTCGAGGAAGTCGATGGCCGCGACCCGGATCGCGTCATTGGTCGAATCGGTCACGCGCGCGGCGATCTGCGACCACCCGCCCGGTGCTGCGCCGAGATCGATGATCCGCCGCGCACCCTTCAGGATATGGTGCTTCTCGTCGATCTCCAGGAGCTTGTAGACGGCACGCGACCGGTAGCCCTCGGCGCGCGAGCGCTGGACATAGGGATCGTTGATGTGGCGCTGCAGCCAGCGCCGGGAGCTCTCCTTGAGCTTCTTCTTCTTGACCAGCTGGGTCAGGCCCTTGCGGCCGGCGCCGCGGCCCTGATCGGGTGGCTTTGCCATCCTCACTTGCTCCTCTGGAAGGGCGGCCGCGGCCGGCCGCGTCGCCACACCCCGTCATCCGCCATCATTTCCGTCAGCAGGCCCTCGCGCAGGCCGCGATCGGCAACCCGCATCCGGCTCGCCGGAAAGCGGCGGCGGATCGCCTCGAGAATGGCACAGCCGGCCAGCACCAGGTCGGCCCGGTCGGGGCCGATGCAGGGATTGGCCGCACGCGCCTCGAAATCGAGCGACACCAGCCGGTCCTGCATGGCAGTCACCTCGTCGGCGCTCATCCAGAGACCATCGACCTGCCGGCGGTCGTAGCGCGGCAGGTTGAGATAGACACCCGCGAGCGTCGTCACCGTGCCAGACGTACCGATCATGTGGAAGCCCGAATCGGCGCCGTTGAGATCTTCCGCCGGCGGTGCCTCGAAGCCGGCCAGCATGCCGCCGACCTCGCGCACCATGTCCTCGAAGATTTCCGGCGTGACATGGCGGCCGCCATGCCGTTCCGAAAGCGTGACCACGCCGACCGGTAGCGAGGTCCAGTGTGTGATGTGGTTGGCGAGCCGCGGCGAGCGCTGGCCTTCGATCCGGAGCACGGCGATCTCCGACGAGCCGCCGCCGATGTCGAACAGCACCGCCGACCGCGCCTCGCGACCGACGAGCGAGGCACAGCCGGAGACGGCGAGCCTGGCCTCGGTCTCGCGGTTGATGATCTCGAGTTCGAGCCCTGTCTCGGTGGTCACCCGGGCGAGAAAATCCTCGCCGTTTGCGGCGGCGCGGCAGGCTTCGGTCGCGATCAGCCGCATCCGGCGGATGTTCTTGGAGGCGATCTTGCCGGCGCAGACCCTGAGCGCCTCGACCGACCGGTCCATGGCGCCGGGCGAAAGCAGGCCACTTGACCCGAGCCCCTCGCCGAGCCGCACGATGCGCGAAAAGGCATCCACGACGCGAAACTGTCCTGGCCGGGTCGGCTGTGCGATCAGCAGGCGGCAATTGTTGGTGCCGAGATCGAGCGCGGCGTAGAGGCCGTCCTCCTCGGCACGAGCGACCGCACTTGCACCACCATGACCGATGGCCTCGCGTGCCGCGGCGACGAAGGCCGGCTCGCGGACGGGCGGACGGTGATCGCGCGCCGAGTCGCCATCATGCGGCAACGGACGCGCCTGCAGCCGCCGGTGGCCATTGTCATGCCGGCCGCGATCGGACTTTTCCGGCGCCTGTGAGACGGGAGGATTTGCGGGTACACCCGCTCTGCGGGACCGCCGTCGGCGCTTGCGCGCCTGGTTCGGCTTCGCGCCGCCCGGACTCTGGCCGGGCGCTGTCGCGCCATTCGAACTTGTGGGGTGTTCCGGAACGGACGGCGCCACCGACGCAGCCGCTACCACGGGGACTTGCGGACGCGCGCCCTTCTTGCGCCTCCGCTTGCCACGCCTGGACCTGTTCGGCCCCTGCCCTTGTCCCGTATCCGGCGCACCCGCTTCATACGGCCTCGGGCCGGAATCGGGGTCGCTCACGTTTTATCCATTCGCGCCGCGCGAAGACCTTTCGGCTGCAGCAGGCGCCTTCTCGTTTTTGTCGTTGGGTCGACTGTAACAGCTTGCTCGATGATCGCCAAATTCTTTTTGCGCCGCGAGAGGCCGGGGGATCCGACATGGCGTCGCGAAACCAAATGCAAAAACCCGTCTCCAGCACTTGATCCCCGATCGAAATGTGATAGAAGGCGCGTCGAAACGGCGACGCCGACCCGCAGACGGGCCCATAGCACCGTTTCCGAAAGAGCGGGCCTCCGGCCTCTTGGGGAATAGGTTAACGGTAGACCAGCGGACTCTGACTCCGTTAGTCCTGGTTCGAATCCAGGTTCCCCAGCCACTCCCTGAAGCTACAGCGTTTTCAATCGGTTAGGGCGTCATCGTCCCTGCGTGACGAACCTTGACCAGTTCCTATGTCTGCGGCGAGATCCGCGCTCCTGCCATAAACAACTTTCGCGCGGGATCTATTGCTTGGTCAAGGCGAGTGCGCGCCTTGCTTTGGCCTATCTTGTGGCGATCGTCAGCAAGCACAGAGGCGTGGAGTTCTTCTGGCACTGGATCATCGTACCACCTGGCGCTTCGAATCCACCAACGGATTTGTCGTCGGCAAGCACGACAGAAGCGTCTTCACCCTGTCTCGAGACGTGTGGACCACACGGCTGCCAGCGTATCGTGATCTCGCCGCGCGTCTGGCAGCAAATGCCCAACGCGAAGGACGAGCTTTCGGCGTTGAGTTTCCTCTCGATCACGTCGGTCTGCTACGTTGATCCGCCCCTCTCGTGTCGATCCTGTCGATCCTGTCGATCCTGTCGATCCTGTCGATCATTGCTACCTTGCCGGCAAGACTGGTCAATCGCCTCCGCCGAACGATTTGGTGCCGTCCAGTAGAACGGCGCTCGCGCTCAATTTCGTAGGAGATGATGTCAAGAAATTTCCGGAGCGTTGCAAATCATATCCGAATGTAGATAAATGGGATTTCATTTGGAGAAGAATTATGAAGCGGATGCCATCGTATATTTTCGCCGTCTTCATGGCTGTGTTGCTCGCCGGGTCAGCCGCGCGTGCCGAGAGCTTTCGCTCAGAAGGTTGGTGGGTCGTCCTGGCGGCATTCAAAGAGACTTCTGTCAATCGGGATGCTGCCGAAGCCGCTGCGCGCAACGCTGCGGCGCAATGCGGCCTTGAAGCCTTCAACGATTTCTCGAGCAAGTTCGAAGGCTTCACTCCCGGGCTGACCGTTGTGGTCGTCTGGAGCGCCTTTGCTTCGAAGGCAAAAGCCAACGCTGCTCTCGAGAGGGTGCGACCCTGTGTGCCCGATGCCTACATCAAGAGGGCCCGATATCTCGGGGAGTGAGCGCGGGCTCGATTGCTGAGACGCCGGGTTGCTGGGTTCGGATGACAGAAGACGCATCTGCGAGGCCCTGACGTCTCACTTTTTGATGCTAGGGTGCCGCCAACTCACTGGGCATAGCATTCTCGATGGCCTGCATTCGCCCCCACTCCTGAAACCCCATTCGGTTAGGAGCGCCGTGACGATCCAATGGCTGGCGGAGCGGGTGATCGGGTTTGCGATGCTTCCGCCATGTCGAGGAACTTCACGCGCCCGCCGTTCTCCACCGGTGCGCAGGCCTTCTGATAGGCCGGATCGAAGTCGAGCGGCCCAGCGCATGCCCGGCTTCGATCTCGTCCACGACATGGAAGCGCGCATTCCTGATATCGGGTGCCATCCTGCGAGGCCGATCCTATCCTTCGTTGCCGTCGGAAACGAAATTCTCGGGGGTGGCGCGGCGGGCTTCGTCGAGGGCGCGAAACCTCGGACGCCATTCCGTGCTGATCACCGCGGACACCGCATCGATCACGTCTTCCCCACGCCAGTCGGCATCCTGCATTTCCAGGACCAGCGCGTTGATCCACTGGCTGACGATATCACGCAAATCATCGGTCGGTCGGTCGCCGTTCATCCTAACATCTCCTGGAACCCGTGGGCTTGACAGGCCGGCAACGGGCTGCGCCGCGCAAGGTTCCGGCACGTCTCGGAACAATCCGCGGTGAGGATCCGCTTTTGGAGTAGCAGCCGGGTCGACCAGCCGACATGCCTCCGACAAATGCCGGCGGCCACTCCGCGCTTGACACTCCGCCGATCCTATAGTCTATAAATTTTATATACAAAGGATCAGCCATGAAGCATGTCGATGTAGCCGTCATCGGAGGCGGGTTTTCCGCAGCCGCCACCATCATCAATCTTCTCGAGCAGCTCGATCCGGACAGGTCGGTCAGCGTGGTCGGGCGCTCGGCAAGTCTCGGACTCGGCACGGCTTATTCGACACCTGATGACATCCATCGGCTGAACGTGCCGGCCGGCCGCATGAGCCTCCATCCCGACCGGCCGGACGATCTCTGCCGATGGCTCGAAGCGCAAGGTCAGCCGAATCGCAGCGAGGATTTCATCCCCCGGCCGCTGTTCGGCGCCTATGTCCAGGATCGGCTGGAACACCAGTTGCGCCGCACCGACAATCGCGCCCGCGTGCTGCTCGAGGATGCCGAGGCGATCGACTGCGCAGAATTCGGCGACGACCGTCAGGTTTTCCACCTCTCGAATGGCGAATGGCTTTCGGCCAGCGCCAGCATCTTCTGTATAGGCGGCACGCCGGCGGGCCTGCCATTGCCCGACGGCCGCATCGATCCGGCCGCCCGCCGACATCTGTGTCTCAATGTCTGGGCGGATCGCTGGCTCGACCGGGTTGCCCCAGACGATACGATCTTCATGCTCGGCTCCGGCCTCACCATGGTCGACCAGGTGATGTCGCTCCGGCGGCGGGGACATCGCGGCGGGATCCACGTGCTCTCCCGCCACGGCCTGCTCCCCCTGCCGCATCAGGTGCCGCGAAGCGACCCGCTGCCGCCGGCGGTGGTCCCCGGCATGGGACCGCTGAGCATGATGATGCGCAGCCTCCGGCGGGCAGCGGCCGGCGCCGACGACTGGCGGAGCGCGGTGGATGGCGTCCGCCCGGTCACCCAGGCCATCTGGCAGTCGCTCGACATGAGCGAAAGACGGCGCTTCCTGCGTCACGCCAATGCCTGGTGGAATGTCCACCGCCATCGGCTCGCGCCCGACATCCGCGCGGCCTTCGATGGCATGTTGGACACAGGACAGGTTACGGTCAGCGCCGGCTGGCTGCAGGAGATCTATGCAAGCGACGGCCGCGCACGCCTGGCCTATCGCGACCGCCACACCGGCACCCTGCGTCAGGTCAGCGCCGACTGGGTGGTCAACTGTACCGGCATGGAGAAATGTTCGATCTCCAAGGTCCCCCTGCTCAAGAAGATGTCCGCCCGCGGCATGATCACCGGAGATCACCTGGGCCTCGGCATCGCCGTCAATGCACAATCGCAGATCATCCGGGAAGACGGCACCGCCGCCGCCACCGCCTATGCACTCGGGCCGATGACGATCGGCCGCTTCTTCGAGATTTTCGCCGTTCCCGACATCCGTGTCCAGGCCAAGGCCGTCGCCGGCCGCGTCGCGGCGAAAAGATGTGCGGCGTGACCGGCGCGGGGTTGAGAATGTAAGCGAATATTATATCTATAGACGCAATATAGTGCGCAGTTCGCGCCACTTCCGACCCCTCAGGTGTTCCAATGCTGACAAAAAAGGGAAAATACGGGCTGAAAGCCCTGATCGCGCTTGCGCGCCTTCCCGCCGGCGAAACCGCCTTCAGTGGCGAAATCGCCCTCGCCAATCAGATCCCGAAGAAGTTCCTCGATACGATTCTGCTCGAACTCAGGAATGCCGGCATTGTCCGCTCGCGCAAGGGGCCGACGGGCGGATACTCGCTTTCCCGGCCGGCGGCCGAGATCCGCATCGGCCATGCGATCCGCGTGATCGACGGACCGCTCGCGCCGATCCGCTGTGCGAGCCGCACCGCCTACGAGGCTTGCGACGATTGCACCGATCCGGCAACCTGTCTGGTGCGCAAGGCGATGACCCAGGTTCGCGACGCAATGTCCGAGATCCTCGACAAACTGACCCTCGAACAGCTCGTATCGGGCGGCTATGCCGAACTCGACGTCGATCTCGATATGGACCTGACCAGGGTCGCGACCTGACGTCGTCCATACCCACGCCGCGCAATCAAAGACGAGAGGCCGCGATCCATGTCGCGGCCTCTCGTCCTTCGCATTCGGCCCCGCCGGCACGCGGCAGGGCACGCGGCAGTCAGCGGATGATCCGGCCGTAGCCGCCGTTGTGATAGACGACCGGCTCGCCCTCGCCCGAGAGAACGGCGACCGCGCGGCCGAGAATGATCGCGTGGCTGTGGCGCTCGATAACTTCCTCGACCTCGCAGTCGATTGCCGATAGTGCCGAGGCCAGAACAGGCGCACCGCTGACCAGTGTGATCCATTCGGCGCCGTCATAGCGCGCCGTGCCCTTGACGCCGCCGACACCCGCGAAACGGTTGGCGACAGGCTGCTGGCCGTCGGCGAGGATGTTGACGCAGAAATGCCCGTAACGCTGGATTGCCGGCCAGGTCGACGAGCTCTTGTTGATGTTCACGATCATCGTCGGCGGATCCATCGACAGACCGGTGGCGGAGGTCACCGTCGCTCCGGTCCTGTCGTCTCCCCTGCCGGCCGTGATCACCGAGACGCCGCCCGCCAGCGTGCGAAGCGCAGCCTTGACCGCTGCCGCATCGGCATGAGCGCCGGGGATCGGAGTGTTCGCGGACGGACCCGCAGAGGGGATTGCGTGAGCGATATTCATGTCTTGTCCTTCTCGGCATCGTTGGCTCTGGCCGAACGATAGATTCAGAATCCATATTGTCAATAATTTTTATAGACAATATAACTCACGCGTCATCACGAGAGGCCATCATGACGCAGCCAGTGAATTTGCCCGCTACCCCCCGGAAAGCCACCCCTTCTGCGGCAGTCCTTCCCGGAGCGCGGACGACGGCAAGACGGGGTCAGGGGCGAGTCGTCGCCATCGTCGGCGGCGGCTTCACTGGTGCTGCCACGGCCTGGCAGCTCGCGCGCGCCGACGCCGGGATCACCATCCTGGTCTTCGAACCGCGCGAGAAACTAGGGGCGGGTCTAGCCTATGATACGTCGGAGCCCGTTCACCGCATCAACGTCCCTGCGGCGCGTATGAGCCTCGACCCCGAAACCCCGGACGACTTCGCAGTCTGGCTCGCTCAGACGGGCTATGCCGCGGACGATCGCGAGGCCGTGACGTCCGATGGCGCGCTCTTTCCCCGACGCCAGGCATTCGGCGCCTATGTGGCGGCGAGACTCCAGCCTTTTCTCGAAAGCGGGCAGATCGCCCATATTCGCGCGCGGGTCGCGTCGCTCGACCCCTCCGGTTCCGGCTGGACGCTCAGCACGGAGACGGAGGAGGTCCACCATGCCGACCGGGTCGTGATCAGCACGAGCCATCCTGCGCCCAGCGCGCCGAGGCTGCTTGCAGGCATGCTGGAAGGCCATCCGCGCTTTGTACCGGATGCCACGTTGCCGCATGCGCTCGATCCGGTCCGGACAGCCGACGCCGTCCTGGTCGTCGGTAACGGGCTGACATCGGCAGATGTCGTCGCCTCGCTGCTGCGCCGCGGCCACACGGGTCCGATCACGTCGATTTCGCGCCGGGGTCTGCGTTCGCGTGGACATGCGCCGGCGCCGCAGCAGCCACACGGCGACTTCACCAACCGACCCATCGATTCGGCGCGACTTCTGACCCGACGGATCCGGGAGGCGATCCGCCAGGCCTCGATCTTTGGAGTCAGCTGGCACGCTGTCATCGACGCCGTCCGGGCTCAGGGCCACGAGATCTGGACGAACCTGCCGCTTGTCGAGAAGAAGCGTGTCGTGCGCCACCTTCGCCCCTTCTGGGACGTCCATCGCTTCCGGATCGCCCCCCAAGTCGAAAAGGCGCTCGCCGACGCGGCAGACCGCGGCCAGCTCGAACAACTCGCGGCGTCTGTAGCCGCCGTGTCCTACCATGACGGCCGCATCCGCACTGCGCTCAGGCGCGCGCGGGCGGGCGGAAACGTCATCCGGGATTTCGATGCGGTGATCGTGACGACGGGGCCGGCGCACAATACGGTGATTGCCGGCCAGCCATTTCTTGTCGAACTCGCCGCGGCCGGCCTCGTCCAGTCCGACCCGGTCGGTCTCGGTCTAAGGTGCGATGCCCATTCCCGACTTCTCGACCGCGACGGCTGGCCGGTCCCCGGTCTCTATGTGGCCGGCCCCCTCGCTCGCGGAACCTTCGGCGAACTCATGGGCCTGCCGCAGGTGTCTGAACATGCCGCCGCCGTAGCGACGGAAGTCGCCGCCTCCATTCGCTCGGAAAATTTGCGGACATCTGGCACAGTTTCGCAGTCCCGATAGAAGAATTATCCCCAAAAGCCGCTCACAAAGAAACGTCGTTTCATTGCATTTATTATCTATATTTTTTATAGGATATAGAGAATGCAGGGAGAACACATGACCAGTTTGCGAATTGTCGGCATATCGGGGAACGTCAAGGCTCCCTCGCGCACATCCGCCCTCGTGGCGTCGATCCTGAGAAAGGTCGACAGCAGACTCGGCACGCATACGCGGCACATCGACCTCGTCGACGCGGCGCCTGCCCTGTTCCGTGCCCTGCGCTCGGACCAACTCGATGCCGAGGGCTTGGACATCGTCCGCGCGGTTGAGACCGCAGACGCGCTCGTCGTGGCCTCACCGGTCTATCGCGCCTCCTATAGCGGCGCGCTCAAGCATCTGTTCGATCTCGTCCATTTCGAGTCGCTGATCGGCAAACCCGTGATTATTGGCGCGACCGGCGGCACCCCGCTGCACGGTCTGATGACCGATCACCAGCTGCGCCCACTGTTCGGCTTCTTCAAGACGCTGACGCTTCCAACGAGCGTCTACGCGCTCGAAGGCGATTTCGCCGCCTATTCGATCACCAATCCGGACATCACCCGCCGGATCGACGCCGCGGTGCAGGAACTCGAAGCTGTCCTGCTCCCGTCGCAGAAGCTCGCCCAGTCACGCGCCGATGAGTGGCGCCGGCTCAGTGCCTAATCAGAGGATGGAGAACTCTATGTCGCAGTCCAAGTCAGAACCGTTGAAGTTTGCCTATTGGGTGCCGAATGTCTCGGGCGGATTGGTGATCAGTTCGATCGAGCAGCGGACCCATTGGGGCATCGACTACAACCGGAAGCTCGCGCAGATCGCCGAGCAGAACGGTTTCGACTATGCCCTGAGCCAGATCCGTTTCACGGCCGGCTACGGCGCCGACAACCAGCATGAATCGGTGTCCTTCAGCCACGCGCTGCTCGCCGCCACCGAGAGGCTGCGCGTCATTGCTGCGGTCCTTCCGGGCCCCTGGCATCCGGCGCTGCTCGCCAAACAGATCGCCACGATCAGCCATCTCACCAATGGTCGCGTCGACGTCAATATCGTGTCGGGCTGGTTCCGCGGCGAATTCGCCGCCATCGGCGAGCCCTGGCTCGATCATGACGAGCGCTATCGCCGCTCGGAAGAATTTATCCGTGCGATCCGCGGCATCTGGACGGAAGACAGCTACAATCTCCGTGGCGACTTCTACCGCTTCACGGACTATTCGATGAAGCCCAAGCCGCAGGGCGGCATTCCGCAGGTCTTCCAGGGCGGCTCCTCGCGGGCGGCCCGTGACATGGCCGCCCGCGTCTCCGACTGGTACTTCACCAACGGCAACACACCCGAGGGTCTCAAGGCCCAGGTCGACGACATCAGAAGCAAGGAACGGACGTTCGGCAAGAGCTGGCGTACCCGGATCGGCATGAACGCCTTCGGCATCGTCCGGGAGACGGAGGCCGAAGCGCAGGAGGTGCTGAAGGAGATCATCGACAAGGCGATCCCCGACGCCGTCAACGGCTTCAAGCACGAAGTGCAGAATGCCGGCAATGCCTCGCCCGAACGTGAGGGCAACTGGGCCAAGTCGACCTTCCAGGATCTCATCCAGTACAACGACGGCTTCCGCTCGAACCTGATCGGCACGCCGGAACAGGTGGCCGAACGCATCATCGCCCACAAGCGTGCTGGCGCCGACCTGATCCTGATGGGCTTCCTGCATTTCCAGGAAGAGGTCGAATTTTTCGGCAGACGCGTAATCCCGCTCGTTCGCGAGCTGGAAGCCCAGGAAGACGCGGCTCTGCAGGCCGCCGAATAACGCCAGGGCTCGAAGCGCCCCTCATCCGCCTGACGGCACCTTCTTCCCGTTGAAACGGGGAGAAGGGAGCTGAGGCGCCGGCCGCGACCCTATCTCCCCCTCTCCCCGCAAGCGGGGAGAGGGCAGGGTGAGCGGCAAGCGCCAATGAATAGCATTGAGTGAGGAAGCAGGGCCGAAAGGCCATACCCGCCTCCGATCGAGAGGGATCGACATGCTGGATACGCACTACACATTCTCAGCCCTGGACGGAAGCGCGTCATTCCGGGAGTTCCCCTCGGTGCCGGCGATGGCGCCCGGACGCCATACGGCGACCGCGCATCCTGCGCCGCTCAGCCTCGGCGACCGGCCGGTACTCACTCTGGAGAAGGTCAGCCTGTCCTTCGGTGGCGTCACGGCTCTGGCCGAGGTCAGCCTGTCGATCCTGCCGGGAGAAATCCGCGCTATCATCGGGCCGAACGGGGCCGGCAAGAGTTCGCTGGTCAACGTGATCAGTGGCCTCTATCGCCCCGACGGCGGGACGATCGTTATCAACGGCCGCCAGTTCGGGCGCATCCCCGCGAGCCGCGCCGCCCGCCTCGGCCTTGCCCGCACCTTCCAGAACCTCGCCCTGTTCAAGGGCCTGACGGTCCTCGAAAACGTCATGTCGGGTCTCGCATTCGCCCGCAGGTCGACTTTCCTCGGCCAGGCGCTCGGGCTGCCGCTGGCCCGCCGCGAAGAACGGGATGCACGCGACCGCGCGTCTGCCATCCTGTCCTTTCTGCATCTCGATGGCGTCGCCGCGCGGCCGGCAGGCTCTCTTCCCTACGGTCTCCAGAAGCGTGTCGAACTCGCCCGCGCCCTCGTCGCCAATCCCGAGATTCTGCTCCTCGACGAGCCGATGGCCGGCATGACGGTCACCGAAAAGCAGGAGATGTCCGACTTCATCCGCCAGACCCGCGACGCGTATGGGACCACCATCATCCTGATCGAGCACGATATCGGCGTCGTGATGGGCCTATCCGATCGCATCGCGGTGCTCGACTACGGCCGCAAGATCGCCGACGGCACACCGGCCGAAGTGCGCGCGGACCAGGCGGTGATCGACGCCTATCTCGGCATCGCCCGTCACGACGATTTCGAGGAGGGCATTTGATGACCGAGGGTTTCGACTATCTCTTCTTTCTGGAAGTACTAACCGGCGGTCTGCTCTCGGGCGTCATGTATTCGCTGGTCGCGATCGGCTTCGTTCTGATCTACAAGACGTCGGGCGTCCTCAACTTCGCCCAGGGCGCCATGCTCCTCTTCGCAGCCCTGACATTCGTTTCGCTGACCGAACGCGGCATTCCCTTCGCGCTGGCCCTCGCGGTCACCTTCGGCATCATGGTGCTGATCGGCATCACAGTCGAGCGCACCGTGCTGCGTCCGCTTGTCAACAAGCCGCCGATTACGCTCTTCATGGCGACGCTGGGCCTCTCCTATGTCGTCGAGGGCGCCGCACAGCTTCTCTGGGGGACGCAGGTCCATGCGCTCGATCTCGGCATCGAGGATGTGCCCTTCGAGTTTCACGGCATCTTCATCTCCCAGTTCGACCTCTTCGCCGCGGGATCGGCAGCCTTGATGGTCGCCGCCCTGACCTTGTTCTTCCGCTACACCCGGGTCGGCCTGTCCTTCCGCGCTGTGGCGGACGACCAGTTCGCCGCGCTGGCGGTGGGGCTGCGCCTGCCGCGCATCTGGGCGACCGTCTGGGCCGCGGCGGGGCTCGTCGCCCTCGTCGCCGGCCTGCTCTGGGGTGCCCGCTCCGGTGTGCAGTTCTCGCTGTCGCTGGTCGTGCTCAAGGCGCTGCCCGTGCTGGTTCTCGGCGGCTTCGACTCGATCGCGGGCGCCATCATCGGGGGCCTGATCATCGGTGCCTCTGAGAAGCTCGCCGAGGTCTACATCGGCGAGTATTTCGGCGGCGGCATCGAGGGCTGGTTCGCCTATGTGCTGGCGCTCGTCTTCCTGCTCGTCCGGCCCTCCGGCCTGTTCGGCCAGAAACTCGTGGAAAGGGTCTGACCCATGGCCGCCGTCACGTCGCAGCCCATTACCACTGCAACTCTTCCCGGCTGGGTCGCGCCCGTAGCCATCCTGATCGCCGCCTTCGGAATCGTGCCCTATATCGGTTCGAACTATCTGATCGAGGCCATCATGATGCCCTTCCTCGCGCTGTCGCTGGCGGGAGTGGGGCTCAACCTCCTGACCGGCTATGCCGGCCAGGTCTCGCTCGGCAGCGCCGCCTTCATGGCGGTCGGCGCCTATGCCGCCTTCAATTTCAACCTGCGCGTCGAGTATCTGCCGCTGGTCGTCTCGATCGTGCTGGCGGGAACCGTCGCGGCGGCAGTGGGCATCGTCTTCGGCCTTCCGAGCTTGCGGCTCCGCGGCTTTTACCTCGCGGTGTCGACGCTCGCGGCGCAGTTCTTCGTGCAATGGGCACTGACGAAGTTCGGCTGGTTTTCGAACGACAACCCGTCCGGAGTGATCGACGCGCCGCAGCTTTCGATCTTTGGTATCCCCTTCGAAGGATCGATCGGCCGCTACTATTTCTCGCTGATCATCGTGAGCCTGCTGACCTTCTTCGCCTGGCGCGTGGCGACCTCGCAGACCGGCCGCAACTTCATCGCGGTGCGCGACAACGAGACGGCTGCGAAGTTCATCGGCGTGCCCGTTCTCAAGACCAAGCTGCTCGCCTTCGCGCTTTCGTCCTTCATCATCGGCGTCGCCGGCGTGCTCTGGGCCTTCGCCTATCTTCGCACGGTCGAGCCCGCCGGCTTCAATCTCGACCGCTCGTTCCAGATCCTGTTCATCGTGATCATCGGCGGCCTCGCCACGATCCGCGGCGCCTTCCTCGGCGCGGCGCTGATCGTCACCTTTCCCGTCGTGCTCTCGCGGATCGGGACCTTCTTCCTCGGGGACGTCTTTGATTCCGGCGTCCTCGACATGAGCCAGCGCATCGTGCTCGGCGCGCTGATCATCGCCTTCCTGATCCTCGAACCCGAGGGGCTCGCCGCCCTCGGACGCCGCCTCTGGTCGCGGGTCAGGGCAAGAACCGGGTCGCTGTCCGAAGCCTGAACCGGCACGACCCCGCAGTCCATCGAAACCATCATCGGGACCGGACACCGTCCGGCCAACAGAAGGAGCTTGCCTGATGACATCTATGAAAACGCTTCTGCGGACGGCTGCGGCCGGTCTCGCCATCGCGCTGGCAGCCAGCGCGCTGCCGGCCAAGGCGGACGAGCAGTATTTCCCGCTGCAGAGCTACCGCGTCGGCCCCTATGCCGCGGGCGGCACCGGCTTCTTCGGCGGTTTCATCGACTACATGAACCTGATCAATACCCGCGACGGCGGCGTCAACGGCGTCAAGCTGACCTGGGACGAATGCGAGACCCAGTATGAGGTCGAGCGCGGCGTCGAATGCTACGAGCGCCAGAAGAGCCGGCCGAATGCCGCCGCCTGGAACCCGCTGTCGGTCGGCATCGCCTACGCCATGATCGACCGCATTTCCACCGACAAGGTGCCGCTCATCACCGTCAACCACGGCCGCACCGACTCCACCGACGGCCGCGTCTTCCCCTATGTCTTTCCGCTGCTGCTCAACCCCTATTCCGAG
>JAESFG010000484.1_pt1 | contig 25562 bp, 18 predicted proteins | sample 9269371 | NCBI WGS metagenome assembly JAESFG01 (sample SAMN14506227, study PRJNA617093) | algae metagenome | isolation source: Aetokthonos hydrillicola CCALA 1050 (B3-Florida) and co-occurring... | place: USA: South Carolina | collected 2013-01-01 | reverse complement strand
GGCATGGCGGGCAGCCCACCGGTGGCAGAGCGCCTGGGCCTGCCCACCTTCCACTTCGTCAACCGCCAGGTGGCCTATCTGGTCCCGGCCGTCATCGTGCTGATCCTGACCAGCTTCCTCTCCCCCCGCCACGTTCGGCGCACCGCGCTGACTCTCTACGCGGTGGGCATGGCCCTCGTCGTCGCGACGCTCCTCTTCGGTGCGGAGGTCAAGGGTGCGCGGCGCTGGATTTCGCTTGCCGGCATTGCGGTTCAGCCTTCGGAATTCGTGAAGCCCTGCTTCGTCATCCTCGCCGCCTGGGCCTTTTCCGAAGGCGGCCGCAGGCCCGACGTGCCTGGCAACATCGTCGGCTTCGCGCTGTTGTTCTGCACCATCATCCCGCTCGTGCTGCAACCCGATATCGGCCAGACCATGCTGATCACCATGGTGTGGTGCGGGCTCGTCTTCCTCTCCGGGCTCCACCTCTTCTGGGTCATGGGCCTTGGCGGCTTCAGCATGCTGGGCCTTTTCGTGGCCTACCAGCTGCTGCCGCACGTGACCGCACGCATCGACAGCTTCATGGACAACGACACGATCGGTTTCCAGCCGGGTCTCGCCATCGAGAGCTTCGTCAGCGGCGGCTGGCTCGGAAAGGGCCCAGGGGAGGGCTCGGTGAAGCGCATTCTGCCGGACAGCCACACCGACTTCATCTTCGCGGTCACCGGCGAGGAGTTCGGCATCGTCGTCTGCCTGCTCCTCGTCTTCGTCTTCGCGCTGGTCGTGCTGCGCGGCTTCGTGCTGTCACGCCGCAACGAGGAGCCGTTCTGCCGGCTCGCCGCGGCGGGCCTCGTTATGCTGTTCGGGCTGCAGTCCTGCATCAACATGGCCGTGAACGTGCACCTGATGCCGGCCAAGGGAATGACGCTGCCCTTCATCTCCTATGGGGGCTCGTCGCTGATCTCGCTGGCACTTGCCATGGGGTTCCTCCTCGCCGTCACCCGCCGCCGCCCGCGCTCGGAGTACTACGACCGCATCGTCCCCTCCGCGCGGGAGGCGTGAGGTGGCGGATCTCGACACGGTTCGCACGCGCCCCTGGAGGGGGAGGGTCGCCGCGCAGCGTCGGGATGGGGTGGCCTTGTCGGGCGCTTCGCGCCGGGCACCCCCTCCCGTCCCCCTTCGCCGGCCGACCTCCCCCCTCGAGGGGGAGGTGCGGAGCACTCCTCGCAATGACGGATGGGCGGCATGACCGGCCGTCCGATCCTGCTCGCCGCGGGCGGTACCGGCGGACACCTCTTCCCGGCCGAGGCGCTGGCGACGGTGCTGGCGGACCGGGGGCGGGAGGTGCATCTCGCCACCGACGAACGCGCGACCCGCTATGGCAAGGCGTTCCCGGCGAAGGAGACGCACGAAATTCCGTCCGCCACCTTCTCCGGCCGCACGCCGGGGGCGGTGGCCGGCGCCATGCTGCAGCTCGGGCGCGGCTTCCTCGCGTCCTGGAGCCTGATCGGGAGCCTGAAGCCGGCCGTCGTCGTCGGCTTCGGCGGCTATCCGACCGCGCCGCCCGTGCTCGCCGCCGCGCTGCGCGGCGTGCCGACCGTGATCCACGAACAGAACGGCGTCATCGGGCGCGCCAACCGCATGCTGGCGCCACGGGTGAAGATCATCGCCACCGGCTTCCCGTCGGTGAAGGGCATTTCTCCCTCCGCCGCCGGCAAGGTGCGCCAGACCGGGAACCCGGTCCGCCCCGCCGTTCTGCAGGCCGCCCGCATCCCGTTCCAGCCCCCGGTCGAGGGGGGACCGCTCCGCCTCGTGGTCTTCGGCGGAAGCCAGGGGGCGCGCGTGATGAGCGACGTTGTTCCGCCCGCCATCGAGCGGCTTCCGCCCGAGGCCCGCGCCCGGCTCTCCATCGTCCAGCAGGCCCGGGTGGAGGACGAGGGCAGGGTGCGTGACACCTATGCGAGGCTCGGCGTCGCCGCCGAGGTCTCGCCCTTCTTCCGCGACATGCCGGCCCGCATCGCGGCGGGGCATCTCATCATCGCGCGGTCCGGCGCCTCCACCGTCGCCGAGCTCTCCGTGATCGGGCGTGCTTCCATCCTCGTGCCCCTGCCGCACTCGCTCGACGGCGACCAGGCGGAGAATGCCGCCACGCTCGCCGCGACGGGCGCGGCGCAGGTCGTGAAGCAGTCCGAGTTCACGCCGGTCTGGCTCGCGGGTGAGTTGCAGCGCCGCCTCGCGGACCCGCAGGGTTTGACCCGCGCGAGCGAAGCAGCCAAAAGCGCGGGCGTGCCCGACGCCGCAGAGCGCCTGGCCGGCCTCGTCCTCGACCTCGCCGGCCCGGCCTGACCCCGGAGAGACCGATGAGACTGCCCAGCACCCTCGGACCCATCCACTTCGTGGGCATCGGCGGCATCGGCATGTCCGGCATCGCGGAGGTGCTGCACAATCTCGGCTACACAGTGCAGGGCTCGGACGCCGCCGACAGCGCCAACGTCAAGCGCCTGCGCGACAAGGGTATCGCCTGCCATGTCGGCCACGCGGCGGAGAACCTCGGCGAGGCGGCCGTCGTCGTCGTCTCCACGGCCATCAAGCGCGACAATCCCGAGCTGATGGAGGCGCGCGAGCGGCGCCTTCCCGTGGTGCGCCGCGCCGAGATGCTGGCCGAGCTGATGCGGCTGAAGCAGTGCGTCGCCATTGCCGGGACGCATGGCAAGACGACCACGACCTCCCTGGTCGCCACGCTTCTCGACGCGGGAGGCTTCGATCCCACCGTCATCAATGGCGGCATCATCAACGCCTACGGCACCAATGCCCGCCTGGGCGCCGGCGACTGGATGGTGGTGGAGGCCGACGAATCCGACGGCACCTTCCTGAAGCTGCCGGCCGACGTCGCGATCATCACCAATATCGACCCCGAGCACCTCGACCACTTCAAGACCTTCGACGCCATCAAGGACGCCTTCCGCGCCTTCGTCGAGAATCTGCCCTTCTACGGCTTCGCCGTGATGTGCCTCGACCACCCGACGGTGCAGGAGCTGGTCGGCAAGATCGAGGACCGCCGCGTCATCACCTATGGCGAGAACCCGCAGTCCGACGTGCGGCTGATGGACGTCGACCTCACGGGCGGCCGCTCGCGCTTCCGCGTCGTCATCCGCGACCGCAAGACCGGGCGCCTCAACGGCATCGAGGAGCTGACGATGCCGATGCCCGGCCACCACAACGCGCTGAACGCCACGGCGGCGATCGCGGTGGCCTATCACCTCGGCGTGCCGCTGGAGACGATCCGCGATGCTTTGCGCGGCTTCGGCGGCGTCAAGCGCCGCTTCACCCGCACCGGCGAGTGGAACGGTGTCGCCATCTTCGACGATTACGGCCACCACCCCGTGGAAATCTCGGCGGTGCTGAAGGCGGCGCGCGCCTCGACCACGGGGCAGGTCATCGCCATCGTGCAGCCGCACCGCTTCTCGCGTCTGGCCTCGCTGTTCGACCAGTTCGCCACCTGCTTCAACGACGCCGACATGGTCATCGTCGCCGACACCTATGCGGCGGGCGAGCAGCCCATCGCCGGGGCGGACAGGGATTCGCTCGTCGCGGCGCTGAAGGCGCATGGCCATCGCAACGCCGTGCCGCTGCCCGCCCCGTCCGACATAGCGGGGATCGTCGCGGGCGTGGCGGAGCCCGGCGACTACGTGGTCTTCCTCGGCGCCGGCACCATCACCAACTGGGCCTACGCGCTGCCCGGCGAACTCGCCGCGCTCGGCGGGGGGCAACGCTGACGGTGCGCGCCGATACACTGGCAGAACTCGGGCCCGCCCTGCGCGGCTCCGTCCGCCCCAACGCGCCCCTCGCGCCGCTCTCCTGGTTCCGCACCGGCGGGCCGGCGGAGTGGCTGTTCGAGCCGGCGGACGAGGAGGATCTCGCACTCTTCCTGTCGCGGTGCCCGGCCGAGCTTCCTGTCACCGTCATCGGGCTCGGCTCCAACCTGCTCGTGCGCGACGGCGGCGTGCGGGGAGTGGTCGTCCGGCTGGGCCGGCCGTTCCAGGACATCCGGGTCGACGGTCTGCGCATCGAGGCAGGCGCTGGCGCGGCCGACGTGAAGGTGGCGCGCGCTGCTGCGGAGGCCGGCATCGACGGGCTCGCCTTCCTGCGCGGCATTCCCGGCACGATTGGAGGGGCGTTGCGGATGAATGCGGGCGCCTATGGTGGCGAGGTGAAGGACGTCCTGGTGTCGGCGCGCGGCGTCGACAGGGCCGGGCACGTGCGCGACTTCACCCTGGACGGGATGGGCTTCACCTACCGGCACTGCGCGGTGGACGCGGGCGTCGTCTTCACGCGCGCCGTCTTCGAGGGCCGGCCGGGCGACCCGGCCGCCATCCTCGCCGCCATGACCGCCATTACCGAGGCGCGCTCCGCGACTCAGCCGGTGAACACGCGCACGGGCGGTTCCACCTTCAAGAACCCGCCGGGGACGAGCGCCTGGAAGCTGGTCGACGCGGCGGGCTGCCGGGGCCTGACCATGGGCCGCGCCCAGGTGTCGGAGCTGCACACGAATTTTCTGATCGCCCATGACGGCGCCACCGCCGCGGAGGTGGAAGCGCTTGGCGAGGAGGTGCGCCGGAGGGTGCGCGAGCACTCCGGCATCGAGCTGGAGTGGGAGATCAAGCGGATCGGTCTGCCGGCCGGGCAGGGCTGACCGCCGTCGCGGGGGCGTGTGCGCCCCGCAAGGGGGATCGCATGAGCAAGCATGTCGCCGTCCTGATGGGCGGCCTTTCCGCCGAGCGCGAGGTGTCGCTCAACACCGGCAAGGGCTGCGCCGCGGCGCTGGAGGGCGAGGGCTATCGCGTCACCCGGATCGATGTCGGCCGGGACATCGCCTCCGTGCTCGTCGACCTGAAGCCCGACGTCGTCTTCAACGCCCTGCACGGGCGGTGGGGCGAGGACGGCATCATCCAGGGCATCCTGGAGATGCTGCGCATCCCCTATACCCACTCCGGCGTGCTGGCCTCCGCCCTCGCCATGCAGAAGGACCGGGCCAAGGCCGTGATGGCTGCGGCCGGCGTGTCCGTCCCGCACGGGGTGACTGTTAACCGTTTCGAGGCGGCGCGGCAGCACGTCCTGCCCGCGCCCTATGTCGTCAAACCTGTCAGCGAGGGATCCTCCGTCGGCGTTATCATTGTCAAAGAGGAGCGCAGCCACCCGCCGCAGGAGCTGGCCGGCAGCGAGTGGGCCTTCGGTGAATTCGTGCTCGTCGAAAAATTCGTTGCAGGACGGGAACTTACCTGTGCCGTGATGGGCGACAGGGCGCTCGGCGTGACCGAGATCCTGCCGCATGCGGGGGCGTTCTACGACTATGAGTCGAAATATGCCGAGGGGGGATCCGTTCACGAGCTGCCGGCAAAAATTAAACCGAATATTTACCATCAGGTCCAACAAATGGCGTTAACGGCGCATCAAGCACTCGGCTGCCGCGGGGTCAGCCGTGCAGACTTCAGATACGACGACACGCCCGGCGGAACCGGGGAACTCGTCTGCCTCGAGGTCAACACGCAACCCGGCATGACAGCCACGTCGCTTGTGCCCGAACTCGCGGCCCATGCGGGCATGACATTCGGTGAGTTGGTTCGATGGATGGTGGAGGACGCCTCCTGCGATCGGTGAATGCGGCGCTCGGCGCCGGCATCGCCCCTGAGCCCGCCTTCGCGGGCGGGGGGCTGCCGGCCCGGACCGGCCGGATGCTGCCGCTCGCCCCCCGGACGGCGTCCGCGAGGCCCCGCATGCCGTTGCGCGCGAGCGAGCGGGCCCGCCGCCGGCTTCCTCGCTTCCTTGGCATCACCCTGCTCGCGGGATTCTTCGGTTCGGTGGCGCTCTTCGGCGTCTACAAGGGCGGGCAATACGAGGACTTCGTCGCCTTCTACGGCCAGCCGGCCGACATCGTCGCGCGTGCGCTCGGCTTCGGCATCGACGAGGTGACGATCTCCGGGATCTCCGAACTGGACCAGACCGAAGTGCTGCAGATCGCCGGTGTCGATCCGCGCGGCTCCACGCCCTTCTTCGATGCCGCGACCGCCCGCGACCGGCTTCTCGCCACGCCGATCGTCAAGGACGCGTCGGTCCGCAAGCTGTTCCCCAATGCGCTGTCCATCTCGCTCGTCGAGCGTCAGGCCTTCGCGCTGTGGCAGTCGCACGGCGACCTCTACGTCGTGTCGGACGACGGCACGGTCATCCAGCGCTACGACGACGAGCGCTATGCGAGCCTGCCGCTCGTGGTCGGGGAGGGCGCCGCCGCCAAGGCGCCCGACTTCACGCGGTTGCTGGCGTCCGCCCCCTCCCTGCGGGCCCACATCCGGGCCGGCATCCTGCATGGCCAGCGGCGCTGGGACCTCAAACTCGACAACGGAATGGACGTGCGCCTTCCCGAGGAGGCGCCGGACAAGGCCCTCATGCGCCTTGCGGCCCTGGAGAAGGAGCAGAAGGTGCTGGGCCGCGACGTGCTGTCCATCGATCTCCGCCAGCCCGACCGGGTGGTTCTGCGCCTCAGCGAGGAGGCGGCCGCCGCACGTGCCGACGACGTCAAGGCCCGGTCCAAGAGCAAGGGGAGCCCGATTTGAGCCCGCGCCGGCCGAGCCTCACCCCGCGCCTGAAGCCTCTGTCGCCGCGCAAGAGCGCCGTGCTGTCGGTGCTCGACATCGGCACGAGCAAGATCGTCTGCCTGGTCGCGCGCCTCGACCCGGTGGCGGAGAGCGACCTGCTGCGCGGGCGCACGCATCGCGCCCGGATCATCGGCATCGGCCACCAGCGCTCGCGCGGGCTCAAGGGCGGCGCCATTGTCGACCTCGACGCCGCCGAGCACGCCATCCGCCTCGCCGTCGACGCGGCCGAACGCATGGCGAAGGTGGAGATCCGCTCTGCCATCGTGAACATGACGGGCGGCCGGCTCGGCTCGCAATCCTACCACGCCGAGGTGAAGCTGCGCGGCACCGGCGTGGGCGAGGGCGACGTGCACCGGGTCCTTGAGGCCGCATCCTCCGCCGCGTCGCTGCCGGGACGCACCGTCCTGCACGCCCTGCCCACCGGCTTCGCGCTGGACGCCACGCGCGGCATCAACGACCCGCACGGCATGGTGGGCGAGACGCTCGGCGTCGACATGCACGTCGTGTCGAGCGACCAGAACGCCACGCGCAACCTGATGCTGGCCGTCGAGCGTTGCCACCTCGACGTCGAGGCGGTGGTCGCCACGCCGTATGCGGCCGGGCTCGCCGCCCTCGTCGAGGACGAGGCGGAAATGGGTGTCGCCGTTGTCGACATGGGCGGCGGCACCACCAGCGTCGGCGTCTTCGCGGGCGGCCATCTCGTGCACACCGACGCCGTAGCGGTCGGCGGCAATCACGTCACCATGGACATCGCCCGTGGTCTGGCGACCAGCGTCACGCACGCGGAACGGCTCAAGACGCTGTACGGCTCGACCATCGCCACCGCCTCCGACGACCGCGAGACCATCGCCGTCGCCTCGGTCGACGAGGACGAGCGCGACAGCGTCAACCACGTGCCGAAGTCGCAGCTCGTTCGCATCATCCGACCGCGGGTCGAGGAGATCCTCGAACTCGTGCGCGACCGCCTGAAGGCGGCCGGCTTCTCGGCCCAGTCCGGCCGCCGGGTCGTGCTGACGGGCGGAGCCTCGCAGCTCACCGGGCTCGTCGAACTCGCCCGCACCACCGTGTCCAAGCAGGTCCGCATCGGCCGGCCGCTCGGGGTGCAGGGGCTGCCCGAGGCGGCGAAGGGACCCTCCTTCGCGGCTCCGGTGGGTCTGCTCGTCTACCCGCAAGTCGCCGGGCTCGAGCATTTCGTGCCGCGTCAGTCCGGGGGAGTTCTCCTCGGCACCGGTACGGACGGGTACTTCTCCCGCATGGGGCGGTGGATCAAGGACAGTTTCTAGACGGACACGGGGCGGCGGCGTGGCGGCCGGCGTCCGACAGGGGAACGGGGCGCGAAGCGCCAAAGAGAGAGGCCTAGGACGATGACGATCAATCTGAAGGTTCCGGACATCCGCGAGCTGAAGCCCCGCATCACGGTGTTCGGTGTCGGCGGCGCCGGCGGCAACGCCGTCAACAACATGATCGAGATCGGCCTGCAGGGCTGCGAATTCGTGGTCGGCAACACCGACGCGCAGGCGCTGACGATGTCAAAGGCCGACCGCGTCATCCAGATGGGCGTGCAGGTGACCGAGGGCCTCGGCGCCGGTTCGCAGCCGGAAGTCGGCCGCGCCGCTGCCGAGGAGGTCATCGACGAGATCCGCGACCAGCTCGCCGGCGCGCACATGGTGTTCGTCACCGGCGGAATGGGCGGCGGCACCGGCACGGGCGCGGCCCCGGTCGTGGCCCGCGCGGCGCGCGACATGGGCATCCTCACCGTCGGTGTCGTGACGAAGCCGTTCCAGTTCGAGGGTGCCCGGCGCATGCGTCTCGCCGAGGCCGGCATCTCCGAGCTCCAGAAGGCAGTCGACACCCTCATCGTCATCCCCAACCAGAACCTGTTCCGGGTGGCGAACGAGCAGACGACCTTCGCCGACGCCTTCGCCATGGCCGACCGGGTGCTCTACTCGGGCGTCGCCTGCATCACCGACCTCATGGTGAAGGAGGGCCTCATCAATCTCGACTTCGCCGACGTCCGCGCCGTGATGCGCGAGATGGGCAAGGCCATGATGGGCACGGGCGAGGCGACGGGCGAGAAGCGCGCGCTGCGCGCCGCCGAGGCGGCGATCGCCAACCCGCTGCTCGACGACGTCTGCATGAAGGGTGCGCGCGGCCTGCTGATCTCGATCACCGGCGGCTCCGACCTCACCCTTTACGAAGTCGACGAGGCCGCCACCCGCATCCGCGAGGAGGTCGACCAGGACGCCAACGTGATCTTCGGCGCGACCCGCGACGACTCGCTCGAGGGCATCGTCCGCGTGTCCGTCGTCGCCACCGGCATCGACCAGGAGATCGGCCGCGAGGTGCTGCCCGAGCGCGGCATCGCAGAGGCCGCAGAGCGGCTGCGCCAGGAGGCCCGCCTGCGCCACGAGGCGGCACAGGCCCAGCGCCCCGTCCGCATCGAGACCCAGCAGGAGGCTCCCTCAGCGCATCAGGGCCACTATGCCAACCAGGCCCAGCACCACCAGCAGCAGATCGAGGCCGCCGCCGCTGCCGCGCAGCAGGCGCTCGACGTGAGCCTGCGAGCCGTGCCGCCCAAGCCGGTGGTCTACTCCGAGCCGGTGCAGGAGGCGCCGCGCGCGCCCGTGCACGACCACGTGCCGCCCGCCTCCTTCATGCCGCCGCGTCCGGAAGAGGTCGTGCGTCCGCCGCGCATGCCTCGCGTCGACGAGCTGCCGCTCCCCGGCCAGCGCATCATGGAGCAGAACCGCCAGGCGACAGCGCAGCAGGCTCCCGTCGAGAAGAAGCGGGTCACGCTGATGGAGCGGCTCGCCCAGGCCGGATTCGGCCGCCGCGAGGAGGCCGCGCCGGCGCCGCAGGCGCCGCGGCAGACCGCCGCCCAGCCGCAGCCCGCGCCCGTCCAGCCGCAGCCGCAGGCTGCTCCGGCCCAGTACGCGCCGCAGCAGCCGACGCCCGTGCACCACGAGTACGGCAAGCGTCCCGCCGCTGCCGGGCAGCGTCCGCACCAAGGCCTGGACCAGCACGGCCGCCCGGCTCCGCAGCCCCGTGCCTTCGAGGACGACCAGCTGGAAATTCCCGCCTTCCTGCGCCGGCAGACCAACTGAGGCCCACCGTCACGATTGCCACGATTGCGCCCGGCTCCGCGTGGAGCCGGGCGCAAGTCATTCAAACCAATATCGTTTTTGTTGTAACGGAATGGGCGGGAACGGCTCGGAATTGTGTTACAAAGCGTTAGAAACCGTGATTTGGATGGCCTTGGACGCCCCGCTATGTTCCGACTGCGAGACGGCGCCGAAAGGCACATAAGCAAAGCCCGTCAAACGTCTCGCAGGGGCGCGTCAAGCTGAGCACGGACACCGGATCGAGGAATGGGCCCGGGGCTGAACCGGGATAGGACGTCGATCTGATGAATGTGTGGAACGGGATAATGGCTGGACAGAAGCAGGCGACACTGCGCGAGCGCGCGGAGCTCAAAGGGGTCGGGGTTCACTCGGGCGTTCCCGTCCGGATTGTTCTCCACCCGGCCGATATCGACACCGGCATCGTTTTCCTGAGGACCCGCATCGAAGGCGGGCATGAGCGCCTGATCGAGGCGCGCCATGACAGCGTCAGCGCGACGGAACTCTGCACCATCATCGGGGAGACCGCCTCCGGGTCGGTCGCCACCATCGAGCATCTCCTGGCAAGCCTCGCCGGCCTCGGTATCGACAACGTGCTCGTCGAGATCGACGGGCCGGAAGTGCCGATCATGGATGGCAGCGCGGCGCCTTTCGTCGACGCCATCGACCGCGCGGGAATTGTCCGCCAGTCCGCCCCCCGCCGCTACCTGAAGGTCCTCAAGCCCGTGCGCATCGAGCAGGGCAGGGCGTTCGCCGAGTTGCGGCCCTTCTCGCGCGGCTTCCGCCTCGAGGTGGAGATCGACTTCCCCACGCCGGTGATCGGACGCCAGAAGCGCATCACCGACCTCGACCCGACCACGTTCCGCCGCGACCTCGCACGTGCCCGTACCTTCGGCTTCATGAAGGACGTCGAGCGGCTCTGGAAAGCGGGCTTCGCGCTCGGAGCGTCCCTCGAGAACACCGTCGCGCTCGGCGAAGACAAGGTGATCAATCCGGAGGGGCTGCGCTTCGGCGACGAGTTCGTCCGCCACAAGACGCTCGACGCGGTGGGCGACCTTTCCCTGGCCGGTGCGCCGATCCTGGGCCACTATCGCTCCTATTGCGGCGGCCACCGCATGAACGTCGCGGTCCTCTCCGCGCTGTTCGCGGACCGCACGGCCTACACCTTCGTCGAGACGGCCGGTCGCGAGTCGACGTCGCGCGGTGTCGACACGGGCGCGCTCGCGCCTGCGCTGGCCTTCGCGCCTGACGTCAGCTGACAGCGCATCGTTCCGTTTCGGCCGTGTCCTGCCTGCACTGCCCTGCGTCCGATCGACCGAGGCGGGTAGCGGCGCAGTCCGGCTTGCGGTAAACAGTCGCCGCGAGCGTGGTCGTGTCAGCGATCCGCAGCCGACCATCCGAGGGTTTCCCGGTCCATGCGCATTGACGTCCGATCGATTGCCGCCGCCCGCCCCCGCGCCGGCCTCATCATGGTCCGGCCGCTCGTGGCCCTCGCGATGCTCGCGCCCCTGACCGCCTGCGACACGATCCAGAACTTCAATCCGTTCGAAAAGAGCGAGAAGTACACGCCGCAGATCACCCCCGAGGTGCCTGCCGACAAGCTCTATAACGAGGGACTCGCCCTCGTGAACAAGGGTGACTACGACGGCGCAGCGAAGAAGTTCGCCGACCTCGACCGCCAGTATCCTTTCTCGCAATGGTCGAAGAAGGCGCTGATCATGCAGACCTACTCGGCCTATACGGGCCGTGAGTACGACGATGCTGTGGTCAACGGAAAGCGATACCTCTCGCTCTACCCCAGCTCCCCTGACGCCGCCTACGCCGCCTACATGGTGGCATCCTCCTATTACGCGCTCATCCCCGACGTCACCCGCGACCAGGAACGGACGGAGAAGGCGCTCCTCGCCTTCCAGGAGATCGTGCAGCGCTGGCCCCAGTCCGAATACGCGGACGATTCGCGCTTCAAGATTCAGGTCGTGAAGGATCAGCTGGCTGGCAAGGAGATGACTGTCGGCCGCTACTATCTGAAGCAGCGCAACTACACGGCCGCGATCAATCGCTTCCGCACCGTGGTCAGTCAGTACCAGACGACGAACCAGATCGAGGAGGCGCTGGCGCGCCTGGCCGAGGCCTACATGGCTCTGGGGATCGTCAACGAGGCGCAGACGGCCGGCGCCGTGCTCGGGCACAATTTCCCCGACAGCCAGTGGTACAAGGACACCTACGCCCTGCTGCAGAGCAAGGGCCTGGAGCCGCGTGAGGATGCAGGCTCCTGGATCAGCCGCGCCATGAAGGGCATCGGCCTGGGCTGACGTCCTGGGCTCCCTGACGGCGAGAATGTCCGTCCCGCCCCTGGACGGAGACCGCGTCCGGGTTGATTTTTGGGCCGGGGCGCTCGACACATAGCGCCATGCTCGTGCAGCTCGCGATCCGTGACATCGTTCTCATCGACCGGCTCGACATCGCGTTCGGGCCGGGCCTCAGCGTGCTGACCGGGGAGACCGGGGCGGGCAAGTCGATCCTTCTCGACGCGGTCTCCCTGGCGTTGGGCGGGCGAGGAGAGGGCGGGCTCGTCCGGCATGGCGAAAAGAGCGGGCAGGTCACGGCCGTCTTCGACCTTTCCCCGGACCACCCCGCGAGGCAGGTGCTGGCCGAGCAGGAGATCCCGGACGATGGCGACCTCATCCTGCGCAGGGTGCAGTATGCCGACGGGCGCACGCGGGCTTTCGTCAACGACCAGCCGGTGAGCGTGCAGGTGCTGCGTGCCGTCGGCGGCAGCCTGGTCGAGATTCACGGCCAGCACGACGACCGGGCGCTGGTGGATCCCGCCGCCCACCGCGCCCTGCTCGATGCCTATGGCGGATGCGACGCGCGCGGCGTGGCCGAGGCGTTCCGCAGGCTGCGGGACGTGCGCGACGAACTCGACGCCCACCGCGCCCGTGTAGAGCGCGCGCGTCGCGACGCCGACTATCTCGCCCATGCCGTGGAGGAACTCGGCAAGCTCGCGCCCGAGCCCGGCGAGGAGGAGGCGCTGGCCGAGCGCCGCCACCTGATGATGCAGTCCGAAAAGGTCGCGTCCGAGCTGAACGAGGCCTACGAGGCCGTGGCAGGCTCCGCCGCGCCCGGCCCCGCCATCGCCTCCGCCATGCGACGTCTTGAGCGGCGCGGCTCGCAGGCGCCGGCGCTGGTCGAGGCCAGCGTGACGGCGCTCGGTGCGGCGCTGGACGCGCTGGAGGAGGCGCGGCGCGCGCTGGAGGCGGCACAGGCCGCCGCCGCCTTCGATCCGCGCGACCTCGAGCGCACGGAAGAGCGTCTCTTCGCCCTGCGCGCCGCGGCCCGCAAGTACAATGTCACGGTCGACGGCCTGCCTGCCCTGCGCGAGCGCATGGAGGCGGACCACGCCGCGATCACGCATGGCGAGGAGCGGCTGGCGCAGCTGGAGCGCGAGGTCGCGGAAGCCGACGCGGCCTATGTGGCCGCCGCCCGCGCGCTCGGTGCGCAACGCCGCACCGCCAGTGCGAAGCTTGAGGATGCAGTGACGCGCGAACTCCCGCCGCTGAAGCTGGAGCGCGCCCGCTTCATCGTGAAGGTGGACGCGGACGAGGCGGCGCGCGGACCCGACGGATTCGAGCGCGTCGAGTTCTGGGTCGAGACCAATCCCGGCACGCGGCCGGGCCCGCTGATGAAGGTCGCCTCTGGCGGCGAGCTCTCCCGCTTCATGCTGGCGCTGAAAGTGGTCCTGGCCGACCGAGGCTCGGCGCCGACGCTCGTCTTCGACGAGATCGATTCCGGCGCGGGCGGCGCCGTGGCCGACGCCATCGGCGGCCGGCTGGCGCGCCTCGCGACGCGGGTCCAGGTCATGGCGGTGACGCACGCGCCGCAGGTGGCCGCGCGGGCGGAACGGCACTTCCTCATCAGCAAGGGCGAGGTGGGTGGCGCCGAGCGCATCGCTACCCGCGTCCAGTCCATCGACGCCACGGCAAGGCGCGAGGAGATCGCCCGCATGCTGGCCGGCGCCACCATCACCGACGAGGCCCGCGCCGCCGCGCAGCGCCTGCTCGAAGCCGCGGACTGACCCATGCCCCCCCGCACCGAAGGCAAGGCGAGTTCCTCGCTGCGCGACGTCCCACTCGACCAGCTCACCGCAAGGCAGGCCGGCAAGGAGCACGCGGCCCTTTCGGAGGAGATCGCCGAGGCCGACCGGCTGTACCACCAGCTCGACGCGCCCGCGATCTCGGACGCGGCCTATGACGCCCTGCGCCGCAGGCTGGAGGCACTGGAAGCGCGCTTTCCGCAGCTGAAGGAGGCCGGCGGCGTCTCCGACAAGGTCGGCGCGAAGCCCTCGGAGAAATTCGCCAAGGTGCGCCACCGCGTGCCGATGCTCTCCCTCGGCAACGTGTTCGCCGACGAGGAGGTGGAGGAGTTCGTCGCCCGCGTCCGCCGCTTCCTCGACTGGCCGTCCGACAGGCCGCTCCCCTTCACGGCCGAGCCGAAGATCGACGGCCTCTCCTGCTCGCTGCGCTACGAGGAGGGGCAGCTCGCGGTGGCCGCCACGCGCGGCGACGGGGAGGAGGGCGAGGACGTCACCGCGAACGTACGCACCATCGGCGAAGTCCCGAAGGTGCTGTCGGGCGAAGGCGTGCCCGCGGTGCTGGAGGTGCGCGGCGAGGTCTACATGACCAAGCCCGACTTCATGGCGATGAACGCCCGTCAGGAGGCGGAGGGCAAGCCCGCCTTCGCCAATCCCCGCAACGCGGCTGCGGGATCGCTGCGCCAACTCGATTCGCGCATCACGGCCAGCAGACCACTTCGCTTCTTCGCCTATGCCTGGGGCGAGATCGTCGGCGAGATGCCGGCGCGCACCCAGTCCGGCATGGTGGAGGCCTTCGCCCGCTTCGGCCTGCCGACGAACCCGCTGACGCGCATCTGCTCCTCGGTCGAGGAGATGCTGGCGCATTACCGCCTCATCGAGGCGCAGCGGGCGGACCTGCCCTACGACATCGACGGCGTCGTCTACAAGGTGGACGATCTCGACCTGCAGCGCCGCCTCGGCTTCGTCTCGCGCTCGCCGCGCTGGGCCGCCGCGCACAAATTCCCGGCGGAGAAGGCGACGACGGAACTCCTCGACATCGAGATCCAGGTCGGCCGCACGGGTTCGCTAACCCCCGTGGCGCGGCTGAAGCCGGTGACCGTGGGCGGCGTGGTGGTGACCAACGCCACCCTGCACAATGAGGACGAGATCGCCCGCAAGGACATCCGCATCGGCGACACGGTGATCGTGCAGCGGGCGGGTGACGTCATTCCGCAGATCCTCGGCCACGTCCCGGAGAAGCGGCCTGAGGGGGCGCAGCCCTACGCCTTCCCCCATGTCTGCCCCGCCTGCGGCAGCCACGCGGTGCGAGAGGTTGACCCGAAGACCGGGCGCGAGGACGTGGTGCGCCGCTGCACCGGCGGCCTCGTCTGCCCGGCCCAGGCGGTGGAGCGGCTGAAGCACTTCGCGTCGCGCAACGCCTTCGACATCGAGGGGCTGGGCGACAAGCAGATCGAGGCGTTCTACCGCGAGGGGCTCATCACCCGTCCGCAGGACATCTTCACCCTGCAGGAACGCGACGCCCGCTCCCTGAAGAAACTGCGCGACCGCGAGGGCTATGGCGAGACGTCCGTCCGCAATCTCTTCGCCGCCATCGAGGCGCGCCGCCGCGTGCCGCTCAACCGCTTCATCTACGCGCTTGGCATCCGGCACGTCGGCGAGACCAACTCCAAGCTGCTGGCCCGGCATTTCGGCACGGTGGAGGATTTGCGCGCCACGGCGGTGGCGGCCGCGGGGGGTGACGCCGCCGCTCTTCACGAGATCGACGCGGTGGAGGGCGTGGGTCCGGTGGTGGCGGAGGCCATCGTCGATTTCTTCGGCGAAGCCCACAACATCGAGGTGATCGCCGAGCTCCTGGCGCAGGTCACGCCCGATCCGCTGGAAGCCGTCGCCTCCGAGAGCCCCGTCGCGGGCAAGACCGTGGTCTTCACTGGCGCGCTGGAGCGGATGACGCGCGAGGAGGCCAAGGCCATGGCCGAGCGCCTCGGCGCCAAGGTGGCGGGCTCGGTGTCGAAGAAGACCCACATCGTCGTCGCAGGCCCCGGCGCCGGCTCGAAGCTCGCCGCCGCGCGGGAGCTGGGCATCGACGTTATGGACGAGGATGGCTGGCTGAAGCTGGTCGGCGAGGCCGGTGGGTAAGTGTCATCCCGTGCCGGCTCCGCCGGCCGCCGGGGATGACACCCCGTCACTTTTTTCCAAGACCGCCGCCGCCATTCGGCTAGTGTCCCGCCCCATGAACGTGGTCACGCAGCGCGAAACGCTCGACTCACACCCGCTCGGGGAGGCCGAGAGGGCGCGCTTCTTCGTGTCGCCGCAACATGGCGGGCTCGAATGCCTGAGCGCGACCTTCCGGACCCATGTCTACGCGCCCCATGCGCACGAAACCTATGTGGTCGGCACCGTGATCGAGGGCTGCGAGACCTTCGTCTGCCGGGGGGTCCGGCACTATGTCGGGCCGGACGACCTCACCTTCGTGAACCCGCTCGAGATGCATGACGGCGAGCCCTTCGAGAACGGCTACAGCTACCGGATGACCTATCCCGGCACCGCGCTGATGGCCGAGGCGGCGGAGGAGGCAACGGGCAGGGCCAGCCTCCCCTTCTTCCGCGCGCCGCTCATCCGCGACCCGGAGGGCGTGGCGCTGTTCCTGTCGGCGCACCGTTCGCTGGAGCAGGGCGACGATCCGCTTCTCGGCGAGGAGACGCTGCTGCGCGCCATGGCGCTCCTGGTCAGCCGGCACGGCGACCTGCCGCTGCGGCCGCTGGGGTCGGAGACCGGGCCGGTGGCGAAGGCACGGGCGCTGATCGAGACGCGCTACGACGAGGCCCTGAGTCTCGACGACATCGCCCGCGCCGCCGGCCTGCCGCGCCACCTGCTGATCCGCGCCTTCCGCAAGGAGACCGGTACGACCCCGCATTCCTATCTCGTCAACCGCCGCATCCTTGCCGCGAGGGCGCTGCTGCGCGGCGGAACCAGGCCGGCCGACGCGGCGCTGGCGGTCGGCTTCTTCGACCAGAGCCACCTGACCCGGGCCTTCAAGGCGCGCCACGGCGTGACCCCCGGCGCCTACAGGGCGGCCTTCCAGCACTGAGGTTCCCGCATCATGTCCCGCCGGTCCGAAGCCCTCGACGGGCTGCGCGACATCGCCCCCGCCCTCGTGGCCTGCATCCCCATCGGCCTTCTCTACGGCGCGCTGGCAGCCGCCAAGGGGCTCAGCGTGGCCGAGGCGGCGCTGATGTCGGCCTTCGTCTTCGCGGGGGGCGCGCAGTTCGCGGCCATCGAGATCTGGCGCACGCCCGCGCCCGTGCTCGTGCTCGCCTTCTCCACCGTGCTCATCAACCTGCGGCACGTGCTGATGAGTGCGTCGCTGGCCCCCAAGACCGGTACATGGAAGCCCTGGCAGCGTGCGCTCGGCTTCTATGCTCTCGCCGACGAGAACTGGGCGATGGCGGAGCGCCGTGCGGGGCAGCGCACGCTGACGCCGTCCTATTTCTTCGGCGCGATCGTGCCGTTCTACCTGGCCTGGCTCGTCTGCTCGACCGCGGGCGCCGTGGCCGGCAGCTTCCTCGGCGATCCCAGGCGCGTGGGTGCCGACTTCGCCTTCACCGCGCTGTTCATCGGCCTCGTGGCCGGCTTCTGGAAGGGCCGTGCGACGGCGATCACGGTGGTGGCGAGCGCGGTCGCGTCGGCGGGGGTCTACTGGCTGTTCGGTCCGCCCTGGCACGTCGCCGCCGGCGCCACGGCCGGTATCGCCGCGGCCTATCTGGCGGAGGTGCACCCGGCGGAACTCGTACAGGAGCGGCCATGAGCGCCCTGTCGGTCGACCCCACCACGGCGCTCGCCATCGCGGCCATGGCCGCGGTGACCTACGCGACCCGAATCGCAGGCGTGTTCCTGGTCGGGCGCCTCGCGCTGGAAGGGCGGGCGAAGGCGGCTTTCGAGGCCATCCCGGCGGCGGTGCTGGTGGCGGTGGTGGCTCCGGTCATGCTGGCCACCGGCTGGGCCGAGACCATTGCCGCCGCGATCACCGTCGTCGCCGCGGCGCGGCTGCCCCTGCTCGCCGTGGTGGCGGTGGGTGTCGTTTCGGTGGTGCTGCTGCGGCTGGCTGGAGTGTAGCCCCGCCTCCAGTCGTCATCCCGGCCGGAGCGCACCCACGAGTTCGATCCGGCAATCGCGTGGTCGCGTGGGCAGCCGGGACAAGCCCGACCATGACGAGGAAAGGTTGTGTGTCTACCCGACCGGCCTCGTGGCCCGCTCGAGCCAGCTCCGCGTCTCGCCGTTCACCTGCGGGGCGACGATGGCGCGGACCTGCGCGTGGTAGGCGTCGAGCCACGCCTTCTCACCCTCCGTGAGCAGGGAGGGCTCGACCAAAGCGAGGTCGATGGGCGCGAAGCTCAGCGTCTCGAAGCCGTACATCTCGCGCTCGGCCCCCGGGAGGTCGCGCTTCTCGACGAGGATCAGGTTCTCGATGCGGATGCCCCAGGCACCCGCCTTGTAGTAGCCTGGCTCGTTGGAGAGGATCATGCCGGGCTCCAGCGGCGTCGTGCCGAGCTTGGAGATGCGCTGCGGCCCCTCATGCACGGAGAGGTAGCTGCCCACGCCGTGGCCGGTGCCGTGGTCGAAGTCGAGGCCCACATCCCAGAGCGGTCGCCTGGCGAAGCTGTCGAGCTGCGCGCCCGAGGTGCCCTTCGGGAACACAGCCGTGGCGACCGCGATGTGGCCCTTCAGGACGCGGGTGAAGCGGTCGCGCATCTCGGCCGTGGGCTCGCCGACCGCCACCGTGCGGGTGATGTCGGTCGTCCCGTCCTCGTACTGCCCGCCGGAATCGATCAGGAAGATTCCGGTCTCCAGCGTCCGGTCCGAGCCGCGCGAGACGCGATAGTGCGGGAGTGCCGCGTTGGGTCCGGCGCCTGCGATGCTGGGGAAGCTGACATCCTTCAGCACGCCGGTCGCCCGGCGGCATTCCTCCAGCTTCACGGCCGCTGCGATCTCGGTGACGCCGCCCTTCGGCGCTTCCCGCGCCAGCCAGGCGAGGAAGTTCGCCATGGCCACCGCGTCGCGACGGTGGGCGGCGCGCGCGCCCTCGATCTCGGTTCCGTTCTTGGCAGCTTTCATCAAAGCGACGGGATCGACGCCGACGTCGGCGATGCCGCCGGCGGCCTCCACCAGCGCCACAAGGCGCTGCGCCGCCGTCGACTGGTCGAAGCGCACCGTCTTGCCGGCCTTGCCCAGCGCCGCCAGCGCGGCGTCCAGAGCGGCGGGCTCGGCGATCTCCGCCATGCCCGCGAGTTCCGAGCGCACGGCGTTGGACAGCTTGCGGCCGTCGATGAAGATCTCCGGCCGGCCCTCGCGCGGCACCACGGCGTAGCCGAGGGGCAGCGGCGTGTGGGAAACGTCGCCGCCGCGCACGTTGAAGATCCACGCGAGCGCATGCGGGTCCGATACGACCAGCGCGTCGTCGCCCAGCGCGCCGAGCTTGGCGGCAATTCGCCCGAGCTTGGCGGCGACGTCCTCGCCGGCCTTCTCGAGCCCGTGCAGAACGACAGGCGCGAGCGGGACGGGCGGGCGGTCCTCCCACACGGCGTCTATCGGGTTGCCGTCGAGTGGCACCAGCGTGGCCCCTGCCTTGGCGCAGGCCCGCTCGAGGCGCTTCACGGCATCGGGCGTGTGCAGGGCGGGATCGTAGCCCAGGCGATCGCCCTTCTTCAGGCGCGTCTCGAGCCACGTTTCCGGCGGCGTCTCGATCAGGTGCTCGGGCGTGAAGGCCTTCGGATCGACCTGCTCGCGCACCTGGACCGTGTAGCGGCCGTCGACGAACACCGCCGCCTCCTCCATCAGCACGAGGGCCGTGCCCCAGGAGCCGGTAAAGCCGGTGAGCCAGGCGAGCCGCTCGGCGCAGGGCGGGACATATTCGTTCTGGTGTTCGTCGGCGCGCGGGACGACGAAGCCCTGCACGCCCAGGCGCTTCAACTCGGCCCGGAGCAGCGCCAGGCGGGGCGCCCCTTTGGTGCGGTCGGAGATCTCGTCGAAACTCTGGAACACGGCATCGGCCATCGGAAGCGCTCCGGTGCGAAGGATCTGGACTCAGCGGTGCAGGCGGCGTGGCGAGGCGCCGCCGCGCCGCAGCAGCAGTGTCGCCCAGCCCTCGAGGCCGATGCGGCGGGCGAGCGTCAGGCCCTGCGCCCGATACGCCGCGAGGACGGAGGGCACGTCAGACATCTGCAGGCCCGAGAGCACGATGTCCGCGTCCGGCGACGCCGCTCGCGCGATCGAGGGCGCCAGTCGGACCAGGGGGCGCGCGAGAATGTTGGCGAGGATCAGATCGTAGGCGCCGTCGGCGCGCAGCGCGGGATGGTCCAGCCCGCGCGCGGTCACCGGGCGCACCCAGGCTCCGGCGCGGTTGTGGCGGGCGTTGGCCAGCGCCGCCTCGGTCGCTACCGGATCGATGTCGCCCGCCTTCACCGGACGGCGCAGGGCACGCGCGGCCGCGATGGCGAGCACGCCCGTGCCGGTGCCGACGTCGAGGACGTGGACGGGACGGCGCCGCTTCAGGATGCCGTCGAGCATGAGAAGGCAGCCCCGCGTCGTGCCGTGGTGGCCCGTGCCGAAGGCGAGCGCCGCCTCGATCTCGATGGCGACCGCGTTGGCGGGTGCTCGGTCGCGGTCATGCGAGCCGTGCACGAGGAAGCGCCCGGCCGGAACCGGGGCGAGGCCCTCCAGAGACGCGCGGACCCAGTCCTGTTCGCCGATCGCGTCGAAGCGGACCGCTTCGGCGGCGGCGGGACCGGCCGAGGCCGAGACGAGGGCACGGATCTCGTCTTCGTCCGGCGGCCAGGAGAAATAGACCTCGACCTCCCACGCCTTGGTCGCCTCGTTCTCGAAGGCGGCGGCTGCGGTCTCGGCAGGGTCGAACATCTCGACCACCACGTCGGCCACGCGACGCGCGGTGACCTCGTCGGTCACCAGCCGCATGAGGTGGGTGGGGTTGTGGGGAGGCATCCCTTCGAGCATGGGCGTCCTCCTACACGATGACGATGCGCGGGGCTACGGTGCGCCGGTCCCCGGGCCAAGCGCCATTGGAGCTCATGCCTTGCCGAGGCGGAACTTGGCGAACCCGTCAGGCGTGCGTTCGAGGAAGGTGACCGCCAGGTCCTTCGGCACGGCCTTCTCGGCCTCCGGGGAGGTGAGGAAGGTCACGAGGCAGGTCGGCGGCAGGGGAGCAAGGCTCCAGTTCCGGTCGGCGGTGGGATCGACCACCTTCCTGGCCACGATGTAGCGCAGCAGCACGTCGCGATTGGTGTCGGGAGCGTTCAGAACCACCGTCGTGCCGTCGGCGCCCGGGAAGTTGCCGCCCCCGCCGGCCCGGTAGTTGTTCGTCGCGACCAGGAAGACGTCGTCCTCCCGCACCGGGGTGCCGTCGCGGGTGAGGTCGAGGATCCGCCGGGCGCCGGGATCCTTCAGCTTGCCGTCGGCATCGTAGCGGGAGGGCTGGGTGACGTCGATGCGGTAGGTGACGCCTTCCATCATGTCGAAATTGAACGGCGGAAAGGAGGAATCCACCAGCGCTTGCTCATCCGTTCGGGCTGGATCGATGCGGTTGAAGATGCCGGCGGAGCGTTCGAGCCATTCCCGCACCTGCGCCCCTGTGAGCCGCACTGCGCGCACGGTGTTGGGGTAGAGATAGAGGTCCGCGACATCCTTGATGGCGACAGGTCCCGGCCGGACATTGGTGTAGTAGTCCGGCCCGCCGCGGCCGCCCGACTTGAAGGGCGCAGCGGCGGAGAGGACCGGCAGAGCGCGAAGCGCGGGTTCGCCCAGGGCCATGGCGCGCACATAGTCCATCTGCGCCTGCTGAACGATCTGCACGGACGGGCTGTCCGCGACCAGGGCGAAGAAGGACGTGATCGCGGCCCTGGTTTCGCCTACGGGCTCGCGCACATAGGCGAGCGTCGCGGCGTGGTCGGGCGCCACCGCCTTCTCGACCGGGGGGTCGCTCTGGATCATGGGGGAGATCGTAGAGCCCTCGCGCTTGGCGATCGGCCGAGCCTCGCAGCGGAAATCCGTGACGGTCCACGCCTCGCCCGAGCGCTGCAGGGCGAGGTCGATGATGCCGAGATGGCTGCCCCAGAAGCCCGGCATCACGGCGGGAATGCCGGCAAGCGACCCACGCTCGGCGTCCACGCCGTCGATGCCGCCAAAATCCTTGCCGGGGAAGACCCGGTGCTGGTGGCCGGTCACGATCGCATGGATGCCGGGCACCCGGGCAAGCTGGAGGGCGGCGTTCTCCGCGCCCGGTACGCGTGGGCCGCCGGTGATCCCCGAGTGGCAGAGGGCGATCACGATGTCGCTCTGACGCGACAGTTCGGGCATGTGCCTCTCGGCCGCCTCCACGATGTCGGTGGTGCCGAGCTTGCCCGCGAGGTGGTCGCGGTCCCACTGCACGATCTGCGGCGGCAGGAACCCGATGACGCCGATGCGCAGGTGCTGTCGGCCGCCGGCCTCGTCCTCTACCTCGCGATCGAACACCATCCAGGGCTTGAGAAGCGGCGTGCCGTCGGCCTTCACGGCATTGGCGCAGACGAAGGGGATTTTCGCGCCCGACAACGAGAAGCCGAGGAAGGACAGGCCGTAGTTGAACTCGTGGTTGCCCGGCGTGGCGCAGAGATAGTCGAGCAGGTTCATGCCGGCGAAGATCGGGTGCACCTCGCCCGCCTTCACGCCCTTGCGGTAGGCGATGTAGTCGCCGAGCGGGCTGCCCTGGATGAGGTCGCCATTGTCGACCAGCACGCTGTTGCGCACCTCCGTGCGGGCGCCGCGGATCAGGCTCGCCGTGCGCGCGAGACCCACCGTGTCGTCCGGCCGGTCGCGATAGTAGTCGTAGGGCAGGACGTTGGCGTGCAGGTCGGATGTCGCCAGGATTCGCAGGCGCACCGGGGCGCCCTGTGCGCTGGCGGGGCCGGGGACGGTGGAGGCGGCGGCCATGGCTGCTGCGCCCATCAACACGTCCCGTCGCGAGGGGCCTGATGCTGTGGGAACGCGGAACGGCATGGCGTCGGTTTCTCCGGATGCCCCGGCAAACCGGGAAGGTGCAGCCTTCTCCCAGCACAATGGCGACTTGGTGACGCTGGGCCCGACACGCAGGGTCAGCCCGGGGGACGGACGTCGATCCCGTACTGAAGCGCGGTCTCCTCCAGCCACTCCCATAGGCTGCCGGCGAAACCGCGTGCGACGGCGAGGCCGTAGGTCGGAGCCTCGTCGCCCTGCCAGAGCACCACGTCGACGTGCGAGGCCATGGTGAGGGCCACGCAGCCAGGACCGAAGGCCCGCGGATGGAGATCGACGGCGATGCCGCGCGCCAGAACGTCTCGCACGCGCGGCCCGGAGAGCTCCAGCACACCGCGGCCGTCGGACTGGTCGGCGGCGAGGGCGAGGCCCTTCGCCAGCCCGGAGACGCGCGCCGGAAAGCCGTCCGAGGCGTGCGGCTGCGCGGCGAGGAGCCACTGGCCCGGGCCCCCCCACAATGCGGAATAGGGTCCGGCTTCTGTCCACCTGCCGGCCGTCGGCAGATCGAGCCCGAGCGCGTCGCGGGTTGCGGCAGCCAGCATGTCATGGCTGCCGTTGCGGGCAATGAGGGTGACCAATGCGAGCCCGATCCGCTCGCGCACGACGAGGCCGGCCGGCCCGTCGGCCCGGCCGCGGCGGCCGGGGTGCAGGTGAGCGTGGAACGCGGATCGCGCGACGGCGCGGAGGTCGGCGGTCTCAGCCACGCAGGCGCTCTCCCTCGGGATCGTAGAAGCAGGGATGGCAGAGAACGACGCGCACGTCGCGGCCGCGCACGCCGTCCCAGGCGCGCACGATCTCGCCGACGCGCGAGGCGCCGCGCTTGATCAGGCCAAGCCCGATCCAGCGCTCGAAGAGCGGCGACCAGCACACGGAGGTGACGTGGCCGAGGTCGTTCTCGGCCGTCGCGGCGGCGCCGACGTCCAGGAAATGCGCCCCGCCGCCGACCTTGTCGGCGGGATCCAGCGTCCGGAAGCCGACGAGGCGGGGCCGGTCGGGATCGACGAGGGCGGGGCGCTGAGCCATGGCGCGGCCGATGAAGTCCTTCTTCGTCGAGACCATCTTGCCGAGGCCGAGATCGGCGGCCGTGGTCTGGCCGTTGAGCTCGCCGCCGGCGGCGTGGCCCTTCTCGATGCGCATCACGCCGAGCGCCTCGAGGCCGTAGGGCGTGACGCCGAGATCGGCGCCCGCCGCCATCAGCGCTCGCGCCAGGGCGTCGCCGTAGCGAGAGGGTACGGCGATCTCGTAGGCGAGCTCGCCGGAGAAGGAGATGCGGAAAAGGCGTGCGGCGAGCCCCCCCATCACCGTGAGGTCGGCCGCCGCCATGAAGGGGAAGGCCTCGTTGGACAGGTCGTGCTGGCTGTCCACCACGCGCCGCAGCAGGTCGCGGCACCGCGGGCCGGCGACGGCGAACTGGGCCCATTGCTCGGTGACGGAGACATACTGCACGTCGAGGTCCGGCCAGAGCCACTGGTGGCAGAACTCGATGTGCTGCATCACGCCGCCGGCATTGGCGGTGGTGGTCGTCATCAGGAAGTGCTCCTCGCCGAGGCGCGAGGTAGTGCCGTCGTCGAAGACGAACCCGTCCTCGCGCAGCATCAGCCCATAGCGGGCGCGGCCCACCTTGAGGGTCGAGAAGGTGTTGGCGTAGAGCCGGTCGAGGAGGGTGGCGGCGTCCGGACCCTGGATGTCGATCTTGCCGAGGGTCGAGACGTCGCAGATGCCCACCGCGTTGCGCACGGCCTTCACCTCGCGGGTGCAGCTCGCCAGCCAGTCCTCGCCGGGGCGGGAGAACCACTGGGCGCGTAGCCACGGGCCGGTCTCGACGAAGGAGGCGCCGGCCTCGGCCGCCCAGTCATGGGCGGCGGTGAGACGGGTCGGCCGCAGGTGCTTGCCCCTGGCGTGCCCCGCCAGCGCGCCGAGGGAGACGGGCGTGTAGGGCGGCCGGAAGGTGGTGGTGCCGGTCTCCGCGATGCTCTTGCCGCGCAGCGCACCCATGGCTGCGAGGCCGTTCAGGTTGGACGTCTTGCCCTGGTCGGTCGCCATTCCCAGCGTCGTGTAGCGCTTGAGATGCTCGACCGAGCGGAAGGCCTCGCGCTCGGCAAGCGCGACGTCGGAAAGGGTGACGTCGTTCTGGAAATCGACGAAGGCCTTGCCCTTCACCTTCGGCGGCTCCATCTGCCACGGCCTCCCGGCGGGCTCGCGCTGTCCGCGGGGCACCTCGATGCTGGCGGGGGAGAAGCCAAGGGCCTGCGCCGCCTCTATGCCGGCATAGGCGCCGGAGGTGAGGCATTCGTCGAGCGAGAGCCGTCCCGCCGCCGCGCCGGCCACGGCCATTCCCGGGGGGAGCGCGCCGGGCAGGAAGGCGTGGGCCTCGTCGTCCCACACGGGCTTGCCGTTCAGGTGAGTGGCGAGGTGGATGGCCGGCGTCCAGCCGCCGGACATGGCGACGAGGTCGCAGGAGAGCGTCGTCGAGAAGAGCGGCGTGACCACGTCGACGCCCTGCACGCCCTTTGCGCCATGCACCTTCGTCAGGACGCCACCGGCATAGAGCCTTGCGCCGGCCGCTTCCGCCGCATGCTTCAACGCTTCCGGCACCTCCGGCCGAGCATCGACGACGGCAGCGACGCCGAGGCCGGCGGCCTTGAGATCCGTGACGGTCGCGGC
>JAESFG010000483.1_pt1 | contig 25993 bp, 28 predicted proteins | sample 9269371 | NCBI WGS metagenome assembly JAESFG01 (sample SAMN14506227, study PRJNA617093) | algae metagenome | isolation source: Aetokthonos hydrillicola CCALA 1050 (B3-Florida) and co-occurring... | place: USA: South Carolina | collected 2013-01-01 | reverse complement strand
ATCATGGCCGTCACCGACCGCGTCTCGGTCATGCGCCGTGGCGAGATGGTGGCCACGCTCGACACCGCCGCCACCTCCCCGGCCGAGCTCGCCGAGCTCATGGTGGGACGGCGCGTGCTGCTGCGCGTGCAGAAGGACGCCGCGCGGCCGGGCCGCACCATGCTCTCCTGCCGCAACCTCACCGTCCGTGACGGACACGGCACGCCGCGGGTGGACGACGTCTCGCTGGAGGTTCGGGCCGGCGAGATCGTCGGCATCGCCGGGATCGCGGGCAACGGCCAGAGCGAGCTGCTGGAGGCGCTGGCGGGCATGCGGCCGGTGGCCTCCGGCACCATCGCCTTCGACGGGCAGCCTGTGCCCGAGGCGACGCGGGATCCGCACGACCTGCGCCAGCGCGGCCTCCTGCACGTGCCGGAGGACCGCCTCCGCATGGGCCTCGTGCCCGCCTTCGCCGCCATGGAGAGCGCCATCCTCGGCTTCCATGACGAGCCCCGCTACGGCAGCGGGATCCTGCTCGACGTCCGCGCCATCGAGCAGGACACCGCTGGCAAGATGGAGGCCTACGACGTGCGCCCCCGGGCGCCGCGGCTGAAGACGTCGAAGTTCTCCGGCGGCAACCAGCAGAAGCTCGTCCTCGCCCGCGAGATCGAGCGGGCGCCCAAGGTGCTCCTGGTCGGCCAGCCCACCCGCGGCGTCGACATCGGCGCCATCGAGTTCATCCACCGCCGCATCGTGGCGCTGCGCGACGAGGGCGTGGCCGTGCTGCTCGTCTCGGTGGAGCTCGAGGAGATCCTCGGGCTCGCCGACCGCATCCTCGTGATGTGCGGCGGCCGCATCACCGGCGAACGCCTGCCCGGCGCCTGCGACGAGCAGGACCTCGGCCTGCTCATGGCCGGCGTCACGGAGCGGGCGGCATGAGCGCCCGCGCCTTTTGTCTCACGAACGGCACTTCGGTGAGACACAACGCACGTTTTGTCCCATCCGTGAGACTCAAGATGGACGTTCGTCCATGAGCACGCCCATCGAGCTGCCGCGCTGGGTGGATCTCGTGCTCGTGCCGGCGCTTGCCGTGGTGGCGGCGTTCTTCGTCGCCGGGCTCGTCGTGCTCGCCATCGGCGAGAACCCGCTCAACGCCACCGTCGTGCTGGTGCGCGGCGCGCTGGGCAGCGCGGAGGGCATCGGCTTCACGCTCTACTACGCCACCAACTTCATCTTCACCGGGCTCGCCGTGGCGGTGGCCTACCATGCCGGGCTGTTCAACATCGGCGGCGAGGGGCAGGCGACGCTGGGCGGGCTCGGCGCCGCGCTGGTGTGCCTGCATCTCGGCTTCCTGCCGGCATGGCTGCTGGTGCCGCTCGGCGTCCTCGGCGCCGCTGCCGCCGGGGCCGCATGGGCCCTCATCCCGGCCTGGCTGCAGGCGAAGCGCGGCAGCCACATTGTCATCACCACCATCATGTTCAACATGCTGGCCTCCGCGCTCCTCGTGTACCTGCTGGTCAACGTGATGGGGAAGCCCGGCTCGATGTCGCCGGAGACGCCGACCTTCGCCAAGGCGGCGCACGTGCCCTTCGTGCACGAGGTAGCCGCAGGGCTCGGGATCGCGCTCCCCGCCTCGCCGCTGAACCTCTCCTTCCTGCTCGCCCTGCTGATGGCGGCCGCGGTGTGGGTGCTGGTCTGGCGCACGCGGCTCGGCTACGCCATCCGCACGGTCGGTGCGAACCCGGGCGCGGCGCTCTATGCCGGCATTTCCATCCCGCGCATCACGGTGATTGCCATGCTGATCTCGGGCGGGCTCGCGGGGCTCGTCGCCGTCAACGAGATCATGGGCGTGCAGGAGCGCCTGCTGCTGGAGTTCACGGCCGGGTCCGGCTTCATCGGCATCGCCGTGGCTCTCATGGGCCGCTCCCATCCCGTCGGCATCGTCCTCGCCGCCATCCTGTTCGGGGTTCTCTACCAGGGCGGGACGGAGCTCGCCTTCGAGAGCCCGGCCATCACGCGCGACATGATCGTCACCATTTCCGGTCTTGTGATCCTCTTCGCCGGCGCGCTCGACGGCATCTTCCGCAAGCCGCTCTCCGTCTTCTTCGCCCGGCTCAGGACGGGGGGCTGAGGCATGGACCTGCTCTCCACGGGCATCGCCATCTTCGACTCGGGCGTGCGCCTCGCCGTGCCCCTGCTCTTCGCCTGCATGGCCGGCCTGTGGTCGGAGCGCTCTGGCGTCGTCGACATCGGGCTCGAGGGCAAGATGCTGATCGCGGCCTTCGCCGCCGCCGCCGCCTCGCATGCCACCGGCAGCGCCTGGGCCGGGCTGCTGGCGGGCATTCTCGCGGCCATCGCCTTCGCGCTGGTGCACGGCTTCGCCGCCATCTCCCAGCGCGGCAACCAGATCGTCTCGGGCGTCGCCATCAACATGCTGGCGGCCGGGCTCACGGCCCTCATCGGCAATGCCTGGTATGGCCAGGGCGGCCGGACCCCGCCGCTGGAAGGGGCGGAGCGCTTCGAGCCCGTCACCCTGCCCTTCGCCGACGCCATGCGCGGCGTGCCCGTCATCGGCCCGCTCTATGCCGACGTCGTCTCCGGCCACACGCTGCTCGTCTATGCCGCCCTGGCCGTGGTGGTGCTGTCCGCCTGGGTTCTGGCGCGCACGCGCTTCGGCCTGCGGCTGCGGGCCGTGGGCGAGAACCCGGCGGCCGTCGACACGGCCGGGATCTCGGTCACCGGGCTGCGCTATGCGGCGGTGGTGCTGGCGGGCGTGCTGTGCGGGCTCGGCGGCTCCTATCTCTCGCTCGCCCAGGCGGCGGGCTTCCTGCCGCAGATGACCGCCGGCAAGGGCTTCATCGCACTGGCGGCGCTCATCTTCGCCAAGTGGCGGGCCTGGCCTGCCCTGTGGACGTGCCTGCTCTTCGGCCTGCTCGACGCGGTGGCGATCCGCCTGCAGGGCGTGGTAGTGCCGGGCATCGGCGAGGTGCCGGTGCAGGCCATCCAGGCCCTGCCCTACGCGCTCACGGTGATCCTGCTCGCCGGCTTCATCGGCCGGGCGATCCCGCCCCGGGCCTCCGGCCTGCCCTATGTGAAGGAACGCTGAGATGTCCTCGCCCATCGACGGGCCCGCCGACCTCCTGGAGGCGGCGCGCGCCATCCGCGAGCGGGCCTACGCCCCCTATTCCGGCTACAAGGTGGGAGCCGCCGCGCGCGGCGCGTCGGGCCGGATCTATCCGGGAGTGAACGTCGAGAACGCCGCCTACCCCGTCGGCACCTGCGCCGAGGCTGGCGCCATCGCGGCCATGGTGGCGGGCGGCGACGCGGTGCTGGCCGAGATCGCCGTCATCGCGGAGGGCGGCGCGCTGGTGACGCCCTGCGGCGCCTGCCGCCAGCGCATCTTCGAGTTCGGCGGACCGTCCGTGGCCGTCTGGGCGGCCGACCAAGGCGGCTACCGCCGGAAGTTCACCGCCGACGAGCTGATCCCGCTCGCCTTCGGCCCGCACGCCATGGCGCAGGAGCCGGCCCCGTGAGCGGCGGCGTCGATCCGCAGGCCGGTGCCGCGCTGCTGCGGGATCGCATCGGCGCACCCGTCGACACCGCCATCGTGCTCGGCACGGGCCTCGGGCCGCTGGCAGACGCGGTCGAAGGGCCTGTCGTCGTGCCCTACTCCGACATTCCCGGCTTCCCGCCGGCCGGCGTCTCCGGCCATGCCGGGCGCGCCGTCATCGGCCTGCTGGGAGGACGGCGCGTTCTGCTGATGCAGGGCCGCGCCCATTACTACGAATCCGGCGACGCCGCGGTCATGCGGCCGGCGCTGGAGGTCCTCAAGGGCGTGGGTGTGCGGATGCTGCTGCTCACCAACGCGGCGGGATCACTCCGGTCCGAGATGCCGCCGGGATCCCTGTGCATCATCCGCGACCACATCAACATGTCGGGGGCCAATCCGCTGATCGGCGACCGGGGCGACGGGCGCTTCGTGCCGATGAACGACGCCTATTCGCCGGCCTTGCGCCGGAGGCTGGCGGCGGCCGCGGCGGCGGCGGGTCTCAGCGTGGGCGAGGGCGTCTATTGCTGGGTGTCGGGCCCGAGCTTCGAGACGCCGGCCGAGATCCGCGCCATCGGCATCCTCGGCGGCGACCTCGTCGGCATGTCGACCGTCCCGGAGGTGATCATCGCCCGGCGGATCGGGCTCGAGGTGGGGGCCGTGTCCATCGTCACCAATCTCGGCGCCGGCATCGAGGATGCCAACCCCTCCCACGACGAGACCAAGGAGGTGGCGATGGTGGCGGGTGACGCGCTGCGCCGCCTCGTCCTCGCCTTCCTGGAGCAGGACCATGGCTGACGACCGTGCGCTCGCCCTGCGCCTCATCGGGCTGCTCGACCTCACCAATCTCGAGACCTCCTGCGGACCGGCCGACATCGCCGCGCTCTGCCGCAAGGCGACGGCTCCTCCGGCCCCCGTGGCGGCCGTGTGCGTCTGGCCGCAATTCGCCGGAGAATGCGCGCGGACCCTGCGGGACAGCGGCGTGCGCGTGGCGACCGTGATGAACTTCCCCGCGGGAGGCGAGGACGTCGACAGGGTCATCGACGACACGCAGGAGGCGCTGGGCGACGGGGCGGACGAGATCGACCTCGTCCTGCCCTACAGGGCCTTCCTGCGCGGCGACGAGGCTCTCGCCTCCACCATGGTGCGGGACGTGAAGTCGGTGCTGCCGGAGGGCAGGCTTCTCAAGGTGATCCTGGAGACCGGAGCCCTGCCCGACACCGCCGCGATCCGCCGCGCGAGCGAGCTCGCCATCGCCGCGGGCGCCGACTTCCTGAAGACCTCGACCGGCAAGATCGCCGTCGCCGCCACGCCGGAGGCGGCCGAGGCGATGCTGCTCGCCATCCGCGACGCGGGAGGGCATGCCGGCTTCAAGGCCGCCGGCGGCATCCGCACCCTGCAGGACGCGGCCTTCTACCTCGGCCTCGCCGGGTCTATCCTCGGGGAAGGTTGGGCGCGCCCCGCCACCTTCCGCATCGGCGCCAGCGGCCTGCACGCCGCGCTTGTCGCCGCCGCGGAAGGCGGGGCCGCCCCGGACACCCGGCCGGGATACTGACCATGCTGCTTCCGCAGGAGATCATTCGTCGCAAGCGCGACGGCGGCGAACTGTCCGCGGAGGAGATCTCCGACCTCATCGCGGGCCTGACGGACGGGCGCGTGTCGGAAGGGCAGGCCGCCGCCTTCGCCATGGCCGTGTTCTTCCGCGGCATGAGCATGGCCGAGCGCGTGGCGCTGACGCGGGCCATGACCCAGTCCGGAGAGGTTCTGGACTGGTCGGACCTGCCCGGCCCGGTGCTGGACAAGCACTCAACGGGCGGGATCGGCGACAATGTGAGCCTGATGCTCGCCCCGGCCGTCGCTGCCTGCGGCGGCTTCGTGCCGATGATCTCCGGGCGCGGGCTCGGCCATACCGGCGGAACGCTGGACAAGCTCGACGCCATACCGGGGTATGTCTCCAAGCCCGACAACGCCCTGTTCCGCAAGGTGGTGGGCGAGGTCGGCTGCGCCGTGATCGGCCAGACCGCCGCGCTCGCTCCGGCCGACATGCGGCTCTACGCCATCCGCGACGTGACGGCGACGGTCGAATCGATCCCGCTCATCACCGCCTCGATCCTGTCGAAGAAGCTCGCGGCGGGGCTCGACGGGCTCGTCATGGACGTCAAGACGGGCTCGGGCGCCTTCATGCCGACGCTGGAGCTCTCGGCCGAGCTGGCGGAGAGCCTCGCCGAGGTGGCGAACGGCGCCGGGCTGCCGACGACGGCGCTGATCACCGCCATGGACCAGCCGCTGGCGAGCGCGGCGGGCAACGCGGTCGAGGTGCGGAACGCCATCGACTACCTTACCGGCGCGCATCTCGACCCGCGTCTGCACGAGGTCGTCGTGGCGCTCGGCGGCGAGATGCTGCTGCTCGGCGGCCTCGCCGAGAGCATCGAGGACGGATGGGCGCAGATCGACGCGGCCGTGCAGTCGGGCCAGGCGGCTGAGCGCTTCGGGCGCATGGTGGCCGCGCTGGGCGGGCCGGAGGACCTCGTCGAGAACCCCGACGCGCATCTGCCGCGCGCGACTGTGGTCCGGGACGTCCCTGCGCCGCGTGCCGGTTTCGTCACCGGTTGCGATGCCCGCGCGATCGGCCTCGCGGTCGTGGGGCTGGGCGGTGGCCGGACGCGGCCGGACGGCGTGATCGACCCCGCCGTCGGCTTCACGCGGCTCGCCGCCCTCGGCGCGCCGGTCGGGACGGAGGCGCCGCTGGGCGTGGTGCACGCCGCGACCGAGGAGGCCGCCGCCGCCGCGGCATGCGCGCTGCAGCGGGCCTATGCCGTGGGGGACGAGGCGCCGGCGGAGCAGCCTGTCGTGCTGGCGCGCTTCGCCGCGGGCGAGGACGGAGGGGACGGGGAATGACGATCCTGGTGGCCGTGCGCGGCATGGATGCGGAGGCCTGGGCGGCGCGCCTGCGGGAGGAGCTGCCGGGACGCGAGGTGGTGCTGCCCGGCGACATCTTCGACCGGAGGGCGGTCCACTACGCCGCTGCCTGGAAGCACCCTCCGGGGTCGCTGGCGGGACTGCCGAACCTCGCGGCGGTGTTCTCGCTCGGGGCGGGCGTCGACCATCTCCTCACCGACGACAAGCTGCCGGACGTACCGATCCTGCGCGTGGTCGACACCGACCTCACCGCCCGCATGAGCGAATATGTGGTGCTGCACTGCCTCTCGATCCTGCGGCAGACGAAGCGCTACGAACGCCAGCAGCGGGAGCGCGTGTGGGAGGACGACGACCTCCAGCCGGCGGCGGCCGACGTGCGGGTCGGCGTGATGGGGCTGGGCGTGCTCGGAGCGGACGCGGCGTGCAAGCTCGCCATCATGGGCTTCGACGTGGCCGGGTGGAGCCGCACGCCCAAGCATGTGGAGGGTATCCGCAGCTATGCGGGCGCGGCGGAGCTCGGCGCGTTCCTGGGCAGGACCGACATCCTCGTGGTCCTGCTGCCTCTCACGCCGGACACGCAGGGATTCGTCGACCGCCGGCTCCTCGCCGGTCTGGCGCGCGACGGGCGGCTCGGGGGGCCGTTCCTGATCAATGCCGGACGCGGCGGCCTGCAGAAGGAAGCGGACATCCTGGCCGCCCTGGCGGACGGCACGCTGGCCGGCGCCACGCTCGACGTGTTCGAGACCGAGCCGCTGCCCGCCGATTCGCCGCTCTGGGCCCATCCCCGCGTGACGGTGACCCCCCACAACGCCGCCATGTCCGAGCCGCGCGCCATCGCCGCCCTCATCGCGCGCCAGATCCGGCGTCACGAGGCCGGCGAGCCCTTCGAGAACGTGGTCGACAGGGCACAGGGGTACTGAGGTGCGAGGCCGCCCGTGTCTGCGGGTCATCCCCGGCGCGCCGAAGGCGCGGGAACGGGATCCGGCGCGGTTGGCGTTCTGTCGCGGGGAAGAGGGGAAGGGTTCCGGCGCGGTCCGGAACCAGGCTGCTAGCCCACCACCATCAGTCCCGCAAGGCCCGCGGCGCCGAGGATGATGCGCCACCAGGCGAAGACGGCGAAGCCGTGCCGGCTGACATAGGAGAGCAGCCCCTTCACCACGACGAGGCCGGACAGGAAGGCGGCGAGGAAGCCGACCACGATCAGCCCCATGCCGTGCAGGTCGAGGAAGTCCCGACTCTTGTAGAGGTCGTAGGCGAAGGCCCCGGCCATGGTGGGCATGGCGAGGAAAAAGGAGAATTCCGCCGCCGAGCGCTTGTCGGCTCCGAACAGCATCGCCCCCACGATGGTGGCGCCGGAGCGGGACACGCCGGGGATCATGGCAAGGCACTGGCAGGCGCCGATCTTGAGCGCCATGGGGATCGAGAACTGCGACACGTCCGTGTAGCGCTTGGGCAGCGGAAGGCGGTCCACCGCCATCAGCACGAAGCCGCCGACGATCAGCGCGATGCAGACGATAAGCGGGTTGAAGAGCACGTCCTTGATGAAGCCGTGGAGCGCCGCGCCGATGACGGCGGCCGGCAGGAAGGCGACGAGAACGCCGATCACGAAGGTGCGAGCCTTGGGGTCGCTCGGCAGATCCATCGCGATCGAGAGCAGCTTGCGGAAATAGACGCTGACAAGCGCCAGGATCGACCCGAACTGGATCAGCACGGCGAAGGTCTTGTCGAACCTCTCGTCGGCGAAACTCAGCCCGAGGAAATGCTCGGCGAGGAGGAGGTGGCCCGTGGACGAGACGGGCAGGAATTCGGTAGCGCCTTCGAGAATGCCGAGGGCGACGGCCTTGAGAGCGGCGACGGGGTCCATCCTGTTCCTTTCCGGCAGATGCGGCGGGCAGGGTCTAGCGCGAGCCGTGCCAACCGTCGAATCGGGTTGCCGCCCGGCCGCCCGGGTTCTATACGCGGGCTCACGCCGCGCCAACCAGAGGCTGTCCACGGCTGGCGCCTGCACCGGGCCTCGCCGCCCGCCATCGTCCCGCCCCCGTCGGAGTCCAGAGCCGCTCCATGGCGACGCTGTACCATCATCCCCTGTGCCCTCATTCCCGGTTCGTGCGTCTCGTGATCGGCGAGTTCGGCCTGGAGGCGGATCTCGTCGAGGAACGCGCCTTTGAACGGCGGACCGCGTTCCTGCTGATGAATCCCGCGGGAACGACCCCCGTCTTCGCGGAGGACCAGGTCGGCAACGTGCCCGGCGCCTCGATCATCGCCGAGTATCTCGACGAAACGCGCGGCCTGGCGCTCGGCGACCGCCGCCTGCTCCCAGCTGACCCGAGGGGCCGCGTCGAGGTGCGCCGGCTGGTCGAATGGTTCAACCAGAAGCTCTACGATGAGGTCACCGGCTACCTCGTGGTGGAGAAGGTGTTCAAGCGCTTCATGACGCCCGAGCAGGGCGGCGGGGCGCCGGACATGGCCGCAATTCGTGCGGCCCGCAACAATATCCGGTACCATCTGGCCTATATCGGGTTCCTGATGGCGAGCCGGAAATGGCTCGGGGGCGAGCGGCTGACTTATGCCGACCTCGCCGCCGCGGCGCAGCTTTCGGTCGCCGATTATCTGGGCGACGTGCCTTGGAGCGAAAACGAGGCAGCGAAGAACTGGTATGCGCGGGTGAAGTCCCGCCCGTCCTTCCGCCCGCTCCTGTCGGACAGGGTGCCCGGGATGGAGGCGGCGGCCCATTACGCGGACCTCGACTTCTGACGGCCGAGTCCCTGAAGCAGGCGGTCTTCGCCGCCGCGCGGCGCGAGGGCTTCGACGCGATGGGCGTCGCCGACCCCGCCGCAATCCCGGATGCCCCCGCCCGTCTCGAGGCCTGGCTTGCCGCCGGGCACCATGGCGACATGGGCTGGATGGCCGAGCGCAGGGATCAGCGCGCCTCGCCCCGCGGCCTCTGGCCGGCCGTCCGGTCGGTGATCATGCTGGGCATGAGCTACGCCCCCGGCCGCGACCCGCTGGCGAACCTCGCGCATTCCGATCGGGGCACCGTCTCCGTTTATGCGCGGTCGCGCGACTATCACGAGGTGGTGAAGGGGAAGCTCAAGCAGGTGGCAGCCGTGCTGGCGGCGTCCGGCGACGCCGATTGCAAGGTCTTCGTCGACACGGCGCCGGTGATGGAGAAGCCGCTGGCCCACGCGGCGGGGCTCGGCTGGCAGGGCAAGCACACCGTGCTCGTGTCACGCAGCGAGGGATCGTGGCTCTTCCTCGGCGCGATCTACACGACGGCCGGACTGCCCTTCGACGCACCGGGCCGCGACCATTGCGGCTCGTGCCGGCGCTGCCTCGACATCTGTCCCACCGACGCGTTCCCGGCGCCGTACAACCTGGATGCGACGCGCTGCATCGCCTACCTCACCATCGAGCACAAGGGCCCCATTCCGCGCGCCCTGCGGCCCGGAATCGGGAACCGCGTCTTCGGCTGCGACGACTGCCTCGCCGTCTGCCCGTGGAACCGCTTCGCCAGGGCGGCGCGCGAGCAAAAGCTCGCGGCGCGCGAGGACCTCGACGGCATCCCCCTCGCCGCGCTGGCGGCCCTCGACGACGCCGCGTTCAGGACCCTCTTCGCAGGGACTCCCGTGAAGCGCACGGGGCGCGACCGTTTCGTGCGGAACGTGCTGATCGCGGTAGGGAATTCCGGCCGGCCGGAACTCGCCGAAGCCGCTGCGGCGCGCCTCTCCGACGCCTCGCCCCTGGTGCGCGGCGCCGCGGTGTGGGCCTTCTCCCGGCTGGCGGACGAGGGCAGCTTCGCCGCGCGCCGCGCCGCCGCGCTGGAAACCGAGGACGACCCGCAGGTAAGGTCGGAATGGACGGATGCCGGCACGGACGCGGGCGGCCCGTCATCCGTCGCGGAAGGAGCACCGGCGTGAATCTGCTGATCTTCGGCTACGGCTACACGTCCGGCCACTTCGTCCGCCAGCACGGGCGGCGCTTCGCCTCCATCTCGGCCACGGTCCGCGGCGAGGACAAGGCCCGCGCCATTTCCGCCGACGGCGTGCGGGGCCTCGTGTTCGACGGCCAGACCATGTCGCGCGACCTCGCCGACACCATCCAGGAGGCCGAAGCGGTGCTCGTTTCGGTCCCGCCGGACGGAAGGGGAGACCCGGTGCTGCGGGCCTGCGAGCCGGAGCTCGCCGCCGCGCCGCGGCTCGGCTGGGTCGGCTACCTCTCGACGGTGGGCGTCTATGGCGACCATGGCGGCGACTGGGTGACCGAGGAGACGCCGCCGCGTCCGGTCAGCGAGCGTTCCGTCCGTCGCGTCGAGGCGGAGAATGCGTGGCTCTCCTTCGGTCGCGCGACCGGCAAGGCCGTGATGATCTTCCGCCTCGCCGGAATCTACGGTCCCGGCCAGAACGCGCTGGTCAACCTGCGCGAAGGCACGGCGAAGCGGCTGGTCAAGCCGGGGCAGGTGTTCAACCGGATCCATGTCGAGGACATTGCCGGGGCGATCGCGGCGGGACTCGACCGGCCGCGGGCAGGAGCGATCTGGAACGTCACGGACGACGAGCCGGCGCCGCCGCAGGACGTCGTGACCTTTGCGGCGGAACTCCTCGGCATCGATCCGCCGCCCGAGCAGGCCTACGAGACCGCCGACCTGAGCCCGATGGCACGCAGCTTCTACGGGGAGAACAAGCGCGTCTCCAATGCGGCGACCAAGGCCGAGCTGGGCTGGACCCTGCGCTACCCGACCTACCGGGAGGCACACCGTGCGCTCCTGGAGGCCGGCGGCGGACGCTGAGAAGCTCCAGGGCTCACGGGTTGTATGTCGGGCCGCGCCGCGCCTCGGCGAGGGCGGCGGAGAGGCGGTCCCCCAGCCGCGCCTTTTCGTCGGGGGAGAGGAACTGCCCGACGGGCACGCGCAAACCCTGCGACACGACGGCGAGGCGCTGGACGCCGAACTCCTCGTGCTCGTAGCGCTCGAGCCGGGTCCAGAGCGGGTTGAAACGCCATTCGGCAGGCACGCCCTTCACAGGCACCTTGCGCAGGAGGAATTCCAGCGGCGAGACGACGACCTCCTCGTAGGACTTCGCCTCTGCGAGGCTGGCGCGCAAAGCGAGCCAGAGCAGCAGGACGTCGAGACCGTAGAACCCTGCCACGGGCCAGAAGCCGAGCACGACGAAGGGAATGCTGGCCACGAGACTCGCGGCCGCGACCAGAATGACCACCAGCCTCGCGCCGCGAAACCCGATGGACCGGTGCGGATGGAGGACAGTCGTGAACAGGGGGTCGGAAGCGGCGGAGGGCATCGGGTCCGGAGCGTCGGCAGGGTGGTGGGCGGTACGGGCCAAGCGACGCTCCTTGCCGGCGCGCCAGCTTCGACTATAACGCGGCGATGCCGCCGAAAAAGCCCGCCGCGCCAACTCCGACGAGACGCAACGCCGCATCTGGCGCACCGCCGGGGGAGATGGCTCCTCGCGCCGAACGCGGGGTCAGGACGGCGGTTCCGGCCAAGGCAGGAAAGCCGGCGGCCAGGAGGGCGCGGGCACCCAAGCCGCTGGAGCCGCCGCTCGTGGCGGAGGTGTTCCGCCGCTTCCATACCGCCGAGCCCGAGCCCAAGGGCGAGCTCGAGCACGTCAACCCCTACACGCTGCTGGTCGCCGTTGTGCTTTCCGCGCAGGCCACGGACGCCGGGGTGAACAAGGCGACACGGCCGCTCTTCAACATCGCCGACACGCCGCAGAAGATGCTCGACCTCGGCGAGGACGCCGTGCGCGAGGCGATCAAGACGATCGGGCTCTTCCGCAACAAGGCCAAGAACGTCATCGCCCTCTCGCGCAAGCTCGTCGAGGAGCACGGCGGCGAGGTGCCGCGGGACCGCGCGGTGCTGGAGACCCTGCCGGGTGTGGGACGCAAGACCGCCAACGTGGTCCTCAACATGGCCTTCGGGCAGGAGACGATCGCCGTCGACACGCATCTCTTCCGCGTCTCGAACCGCATCCCGCTGGCGCAAGGAGACACGCCGCTGAAGGTCGAGCTCGGGCTGGAGAAGATCGTGCCGGCGCCCTACCGCCTGCATGCCCATCACTGGCTCATCCTGCACGGGCGCTATGTCTGCAAGGCCCGCAAGCCGGAGTGCTGGCGCTGCCTGATCGCCGACATTTGCCGCTACGAGCCGAAGACACCTGTGCCGAAGCAGCCTGCGACGGCCGCACTGTTCGATTCGGAGGCGTAACGGGCTCCTGTCATCCCCGGCGGCCCGAAGGGCCGGGAAGGGGATCCAGGCCTTTTCGTCTGTTGCCCCTGGATCCCCTTCCCGGCCGGCTTCGCCGGCCGCCGGGGATGACAGCACGGCACGCTCTCGCCGCGTCAGCGCTCCCGCTCAGGCCGCCAGCACGTCCTTGGAGAGCACCGTCGAGTCGGCGTTGAGGCGGTAGACCAGCGGCACGCCGGTCTCCAGCTCCATCGAGGGGATCGTCGCGGGCGTCAGCCGGTCGAGCACCATGACCAGGGCACGCAGCGAATTGCCGTGGGCGGCGACGATGACGCGCCTCCCGCGCAGGACGTCCGGCAGGATCTCCTGGCAGTAATAGGGCAGCACGCGCGCCACCGTGTCCTTCAGGCTCTCGCCGCCCGGGGGCGGCACGTCGTAGGAGCGGCGCCAGAGATGGACCTGCTCCTCGCCCCAGCGGGCGCGGGCATCGTCCTTGTTGAGGCCGGAGAGGTCGCCATAGTCGCGCTCGTTGAGCGCCTGGTCGCGGGTGGTGGGCAGGCCGGGGGCGCCGAGCTCGTCCAGCACCAGCTTCAGCGTGTGCTGGGCGCGGGTGAGGGCGGAGGTGTAAGCGATGTCGAAGCCGAGCCCGAGCGCCTTGAGCCTGCGTCCGGCCGCCTTGGCCTCCTCGACGCCCTTCTCCGTCAGGTCCGGGTCCTTCCAGCCGGTGAAGAGGTTCTTGAGGTTCCAGTCACTCTGGCCGTGGCGCACGAGGACGAGCAGGCGCTCCATGAGGGGTTCTCCGTCGGTTCAGAAGTCGGCGAGGCCGAGCACGTCGGCCATCGAATAGAGGCCCGGCTTGCGCCCGCGTCCCCACAGGGCCGCCTTCACGGCACCGCGGGCGAAGATGCCGCGGTCCTCGGCGTGATGGGACAGCGTGATGCGCTCGGAGGGCCCGGCGAAGACGACGTCGTGGTCGCCGACCACCGTGCCGCCGCGCAGCGAGGCGAAGCCGATCGCGCCGGGACGCCGGGCGCCGGTGAGGCCATCGCGCCCGCGCTCGGACCAGTCGCGCAGCACGATGCCGCGCCCCTCGGCGGCCGCCTCGCCCAGAAGGAGCGCCGTGCCGGATGGAGCGTCCACCTTCATGCGGTGGTGCATCTCGACGACCTCGATGTCGAATTCCTCGCCGAGCGTCCTGGCGACGCGCTTCACAAGCGCGGCCAGCAGGTTGACGCCGAGGCTCATATTGCCGGAGCGGACGATGACGGCATGGCGGGCGGCGGCCTCGAGCTTCGCGAGGTGCTCGTCTTCCATGCCGGTCGTGCCGACGACGTGGACGATGCGGGCCTGCGCGGCGAGCGCGGCGAAGGAGACGGTGGCGGCGGGCGAGGTGAAGTCCAGCACGCCGTCGGCCTCGGCGAAGACGGGCAGGGCGTCGTCGGTGACGCGGATGCCTGCCTCGCCGCTGCCGGCGAGGAGGCCCGCGTCCTGGCCGAGCGCCTCGGATCCCGGCCGCTCGATGGCGCCGGCGAGCACGGCGCCCGGCGTCTCGTGGATGGTGCGCACCAGCATGCGCCCCATGCGCCCCGCCGCGCCGACGACGACCAGCCGCATGTCGCCCATGATCCGCTCCCCACGCTGCATGGCGGAGGCCAGACCCGGCCGCGCCGCCCGCTCCTTAGCCTCCCGCCGGGGAAAAGGCGAGAGCTCAGGCGCTCTCGCCCGGCTGCGGCCCGTCATAGCCGCCGATCACGATGAGATCGACGGTGGCGCCCCGGTCGCGGTAGGCCACCGCCTCTGCGTATCCGGCGAGTTCAGGCAATCCACGGCCGCCTGGTGGCTCGGGAACTCGATGACGACGTTGCGCTCGCGCGCCGTGCCGGCGCCGACATGAAAGGGCCCGCCGCGCACGACAAAGCGCGCGCCGTACTTGGCGAAGGCCTTGCCGTTGCGGGCGAGGTAGCCCTGGTAGGCCTCCGGGTCGTGCACGTCGACGCGGGCGATCCAGTAGCCCTTGCTCACGGCTGCTCTCCGTCGAAGCCTTCCACCAGCACGAACTCGCCGGTGCTGCCGCCAACCCGGTGGCGGCGCGCCTCCTGGTATTCGGGGGAGTTGAAATAGGCCTTCGCCCGGTCGTAGCTCTCGAATTCCAGGATGACGTTGCGGGCGCGCGCCTCCCCTTCCAGCGCCTCCGACCGGCCGCCGCGGGCGAGGATGCGGGCGCCGTATTTCCGCATCGCGGCGAAGGCGCCCTTGGCATAGAGCGCGTAGCTGTCCGGATCGTCGACGCTGACGCGCGCGATGATGTAGCCCTTGGGCATGATCGTTCCTCTCCCTGCGAGGCGGCCAGAGAAACAGGGCGGAGGGGCAGGGTCAATCGGGCCCGGCCTTTTCAGGCGGCGGCGATCTCCGCGACGATCGCCTCCGCCGCGGCGCGCGGATCGGCGGCCTGCGTCACCGGCCGCCCGACGACGATGCGGTCGGCCCCGGCCGCGATGGCGGCGGCCGGCGTCGCGACGCGCTTCTGGTCCCCCGCCTCGCCGCCGGCCGGCCGGATGCCGGGCGTGACCAGCACGAGGCGGCTGCCGACGCGGGCACGCATCGAGGCCACCTCCTCGGGGGAGAGGATCAGCCCCTGCACCCCGGCGGCGGCGGCCTGTTCCGCCCGGCGGGCGACGAGGTCGCGCACGCCGAAGGCGTAGCCGGCCTCGGCGAGGTCGGCGTCGTCGCAGGAGGTCATCACCGTCACGGCGAGCAGCTGCAGGCCGGAGCCGCTTGCCCCCTCGACGGCGGCCTTCATCGTCTGCGGATAGGCGTGGATGGTGAGGTAGGTCGCCCCAAGCCCCGCCACCTGGGCCGTGGCGCGGGCGACCGTGTTGGGGATGTCGTGCAGCTTGAGGTCGAGAAAGACCTTCTTCTCCGCCTTGACCAGCCGCTCGACGAGGGGCAGGCCGCCGCCATACACCAGCTCCATCCCGACCTTGTAGAAACTCACCGCGTCGCCGAGCCGCTCCACCATCGCTTCGGCTGTCGGCACGTCCGGCAGATCGAGGGCGACGATGAGGCGGTCGCGCGGGTCGAGGCGGACGGACATTGCGGGTCTCCGGGGCGGCGTGCCGGCCGCTTATGCCCGATCCGGATCCGCCTTGGAACCGGCGGCACACCGCCCGCGGCAGAATCCCGCCGGACGTGCGAACGGCCCGGCCGGGGGCCGGGCCGTTCGGCGCCGGGGGGCGTCGGGGGGCGTCGGGGTCAGAACTTGTAGTTCAGGCCGGCGCGGATGATGTTGCCGCGGTTGTCGGCCTTGAGCGAGCCGGCGACGCCGGGCAGCGCTGCCGCGGTGGTGCCGTCGGGCAGGGCATCGACGCGCGTCGTGCCGAGGTCGTAGTAGAGATACTCGACCTTGGCGGTGAAGTTGTTGGTGATGGCGTACTCGGCACCCGCGCCGACAGTCCAGCCGACGGCGGTGTCGGACTTGGAGCCCGTCCAGAACGTGCCGTTGGCGATGCCGTTGCCCGTGATCGTGTTGTCGAGCTTGGTCTCGCCGTAGATCAGGCCGCCGGTGCCGTAGACGAGCAGCCGGTCGACGGCATAGCCGGCGCGGGCGCGCACCGTGCCGAACCAGTTGAGGTCGCGCTTGACGCTCGAGGTGGCGAGGTCTGCGGCGACGACGCCCGTCGACTTCAGGTCGGAATACTGGATGTCGGCCTCGGCGCCGATCACGAAGGCGCCGATCTGGTAGTTGTAGCCGGCCTGGGCACCGCCGATGAAGCCGTCATTCGAGACTCCCACTGCACCGGGAACCCCCGGAGCCAGCGCGAGATAATTGTCCGTACCGGTGTAGGTGGCGTTCTTCGACGCGCTCCAGCCATAGCCGGCGTTCACGCCGACATAGAAGCCCGTCCAGGTGAAGACGGGCGCGACCGGAACCACCGGCGGCGGGGCCGTGCGGGCCGGAAGGTCGGCCGCGAACGCAGCGGCGGTGGACAGCAGGACGGCAACGGCGCCGGCCAGGAGGGGACGGGAAGTCATCAACAGCTTCTCCGGTTGTTTACGCAGTGCATCTACAACTTGAACTGGCACACGGATCAGTAGGAGCGCGTGGATGCGACAGACTGGCGCAGTCTTCCGCAACCTGGGTCACGCGCGGCGACCGCGCAGGTTAAGTTGTCTGATTGCGTCGATAACGTGGCCGCCGAGCGGCATCACGCGATCACCAACGCGTGTCCGGGCTTCTTCGGCGTGGCCGTTGCGGATGCGTCATGGCCGCCCGGCCCCGCCGCCCAATACGCGGCGAAGACTTGGCCGCGCGCCCTAGGTGCCCCGCGGCTTGGCCCGCGCGGTCGGACTGGCCGAGGCCGGGTCGTCCGGCCAGGGATGGCGGGGATAGCGCCCCTTCATCTCGGCCTTCACCGCGGCCCAGGATCCCGCCCAGAAACCCGGCAGGTCGCGGGTGATCTGGATCGGGCGGTGAGCGGGCGACAGCAGATGGAGAAGAAGCGGCAGCTTCCCGCCGGCAACGGCGGGATGCTCCCTGAGGCCGAACAGCTCCTGCACGCGGATGGCGAGGACCGGCTCGTCCCCGCTCTCGTAGTCGATCGCGTGGCGGTTTCCTGTCGGGGCCTCGAAGTGCGTGGGGCACTCCGCCTCCAGCCGCCGCGCGAGGTCCCACGGCAGCAGCGCTTCCAGAGCCTGTCGCAGGTCGTCCGGGCCAATGTCGGCGAGGGAGTTTCGGCCCGTGACGAAAGGCGCGAGCCACGCGCCGGCCGTGGCGGCGAGCGCGGCGTCCGAGAGGTCGGGGAAGGAGGGATCGCTCCTCCGCAGAAAGGAGACGCGGTTGCGCCATTGCGCCAGCGCCCTGGACCAGGGCAGGCGTGCGACGCCGAGCGCAGCGACGCCCTCCGCCAGGAGGATGGCGTTCTCCGGCGTCGGCGCCACCGGAAGTCTCTGCGAAGCGAGCTGGACGGCGCCCAGCCTGCGCTCCCGTCGTGCCCGCAGGGCGGCCGAGGCCGGGTCGAAGCCGACCTCCTCGCGCGTCTCGATCTGGCCGGCGAAGTCCGCCTCGATGTCCTCCTGCGACAGCGGCGCCGCGAGCAGGATGCGCGCCGAGCCGGCTGACCCCGCGAGTTCCGCGACGGCCAGGTAGGGTTCCCGGGCCAGCGCGTCGTGAGGTTCCACCGAGGCCCCGCGCCCGCTCGCCATGACGAACGCGCCGGGCGCGCCGCGGGCCTTCGCGACCCGGTCGGGATAGGCGAGCGCCAGCACCCGGCCGGCCTCGGCGGGGTCGCCGGGAGGCCCCTCCCCCACCCAGCCGCGCGCCATGCGCCGCATGTCCTCCGCGCGCGCCGAGCGATCGCGACGGAACGCCTCGACCCGGTGGCCGAGATGGGTGCCGTCGCCGCCAAGCCCGCGCTCAACGATGACGGCGGCGATGTCGGCCGCCAGGCGGCCCTCGCCCCGGCGCGAGGCGGCGACCACCATGCGCGCCAGCCGCGGCGGCAGCGGCAGATCGCGGATCGCCCGTCCCTCGTCCGTCAGGCGCCCGTCGGCGCTCAGGGCGCCGATGTCCCGCAGCATCTGGCGGGCCTCGGCCAGGGCAGGACCGGGTGGCGGGTCGAGAAAGGCCAGCGTGCCGGGATCCGCCACTCCCCACGCGGCGCAGTCCAGCAAGAGCCCGGAAAGGTCGGCGGCGAGGATCTCCGGCCTCGCGAAAGGCTCGAGCGCGCCGGTGGCCGCCTCCTCCCAGAGGCGGACGCAGACGCCGGGCTCCGTGCGGCCGGCGCGGCCGCGCCTCTGGTCTGCGGCGGCGCGGGACACCCGCACCGTCTCGAGTCGCGTCAGTCCCAGGGCCGGCTCGAAGCGGGGCACACGGGCCAGGCCCGAGTCGATGACGACGCGGACACCCTCGATGGTCAGCGAGGTCTCGGCGATCGACGTGGCGAGCACCACTTTCCGCCGGCCCGGCGCAGGGGGCCCGACCGCGAGGTCCTGCGCCTTCTGCTCCATGGCGCCGTAGAGCGGCGCGATGTCGACCTCGGGGTCCCGGATGCGCTCGGCCAGGATCCGCTCCGTCCTGCGGATCTCCGCCTGGCCCGGGAGGAAGACGAGAATGGAGCCGGGCTCGGACCGCAGGGCCCGCAGCACGTTGTCGGCGACCTCCTCCTCGATCCGGCGGCGCGGGTCGCGGCCGGCATACCGGGTCTCCACCGGGTAGGACCGACCCTCGCTGGCGATGACCGGGGCGTCGCCGAGCAGGCGGGCCACCCGCGCGGCGTCCAGCGTCGCCGACATGACGAGGAGGCGGAGGTCATCGCGCAGCCCTCCCTGCGCGTCGCGAGCGAAGGCCAGCCCGCTGTCGGCGTCGAGGGAGCGCTCATGGAACTCGTCGAAGAGCACGGCGGCCACGCCCGCGAGCTCGGGATCGTCGAGGATCATCCGCGTGAAGACACCCTCGGTGACGACCTCGATCCGGGTCTTCGGACCGATCCTCGACCCCAGGCGCACGCGAAGGCCGACGGTCTCTCCCACCCTCTCGCCGAGCGTGACGGCCATGCGCTGCGCCGCCGCACGGGCCGCCAGCCGGCGGGGTTCGAGGACCAGGATCCTGCCGCCCTTGGTCCAGGGCTCGTCCAGGAGGGCGAGCGGGACCCGCGTGGTCTTGCCGGCGCCGGGCGGTGCGACGAGCACCGCTGCGTTGCCGGCGCCCAGCGCCGAGAGGAGCGCGGGCAGGACATGGTCGATGGGCAGTGGCTGGTCGAAGCGGCGCATCCGGGCGATGTGGCCGAGCGGGCTCCCGATGGCAAGGCCGGCTTTCCGCGTGGAAGCCGTCACATCGCAGTGCTAGCGTGCGCCGTTCAGCCCGGGAGGATTGCGATGGCCGACAATGGAACCTTCTACTGGAACGAGCTGATGACCAATGACGTGGACCGCGCCAAGGCCTTCTACGGCGCGACCCTCGGCTGGACCTTCGACGCGATGCCGATGCCGGAGGGCTCCACCTACTGGGTCGCGAAGCTCGGGGACCGGCCGGTGGGCGGCCTCATGGACATGACGAACGTGTCCCCGCCCGGCGTTCCGCCGCACTGGTTCGCCTATATCGCGGTCGACGACGTCGACAAGGCCGTCGCGAATGCGGCCTCGCTCGGGGCCACCGTGCTGCGGCCCGCCTTCGACGTCGCCGGCGTGGGGCGGATCGCTCTCCTGATGGATCCGACAGGCGCGGCGCAGGGCTGGATGACACCCGCGATGGCGTGAACCGGCGCAGGCCGGGGGTCGATGTTTCACGTGAATCATCGCCCGGGCCGCGGCGGGCCGCCGGGAGAACCGGCCCGCATTCCTTGGTCCCCATGACCCTCGCCGCGCCGGGCGGGCCTGACCGTTCACACGGGCAGGCCGTTCTCCTCGGCGAGCGCCCTGAGGCTCACCTGCGGACGAGCGCCGATGTGCTGGATGACCTCGGCGGCGGCAAGCGCACCGAGGCGGGCGCCGGTAATCGCGTCGAAGCCGCGGGCGAGGCCGAACAGGAACCCGGCCGCGAACAGGTCGCCGGCACCGGTCGTGTCGACCAGCCGCTCGACCGGACTGGCGGGGACGGCGTGCGTTTCCTCGCGCGTCACCACCAGGCAGCCCTCGGCTGACCGCGTCACGACGCCCAGCAGGGACCGGCCCTCCGGCTGCTCGGCCCGCAGCGCCGACAGTGCCGTGTCGAAATCGGCGGTTAAGTACAGGCTCTTCAGCTCGTGCTCGTTGGCAAAGAGGATGTCGAGCCGGCCCGATCGGACGAGGCCGAGAAACTCGTCGCGGTAGCGGTCGACGCAGAACCCGTCGGAGAGGGTGAGGGCGACGCGGCGGTCGGCGGAATGGGCGATGTCGGCGGCGCTGCGGAACGCCTCCTTCGCCTGATCACGATCCCACAGGTAGCCCTCGAGGTAGACAAACGCCGAATCGCGGACGACATCCGCGTCGACATCGGCGGCGCCGAGGTTCTGGCAGGCGCCGAGATAGGTGTTCATGGTGCGCTCGCCGTCGGGCGTCACAAGGATGAAGCTGCGGGCCGTGGCGGGTCCGTCGGTGGCCGGGGCGGTGCCGAAATGGACGCCCATGGCCGCGAGGTCGTGCGAGAAGATGCGGCCAGGCGCGTCGTCTCGGACCTTCCCGATATAGGCCGCCCGTCCGCCGAAGGAGGCGACGCCGACGGTCGAGTTGGCGACGGAGCCCCCCGAGATGATCGTGGCCGGACCCATGGCCGCGTAGAGCCGCTCGGTCTCCGCCTCGTCGATCAGCCGCATGGCGCCCTTGTGCAGATTGTTGGCAACCAGGAAGTCGTCCTCGGTGTGGGCGAGGACGTCCACGATGGCGTTGCCGAGGCCGAGCACGTCGAAGCGGGGAGCGGGCATGGTGCGTTCCATCAGGTTGCGTGGCCGGCGTGTCGCATTCGCCGCCGCGAGGGTCAAGCACGGGCGCCGGACAGGGTGACCGGCAGCTCAACGCCGGCGGGCAGCACCGTCCAGGACGGCGTGCAGGGCGTCGAGCTCGTCGCTCCCGAGGTCGGCAATGCAGCGCTGCAGGCGGTTGGCGAACAGGGTGGCCGAGGGCGGCAGCCCGGCGGTGTCGATCGTCACGCGCGGATGCGACAGCATGGCGAGGCGCTGCAGCTCCTCGGCGTCGTCCCAGATCACGTTGAAGTACTGGATGATGCGCTGGAGCATGTCCCAGGTCGGCTTGCCGCGGCGTCCGTGCTCGAGCGCCGACAGGTAGGTCGGGGTCACGCCGATCTCCTCGGCCATGTCCTTCAGGGCGATGCCGCGCTCCGCGCGGAGCGCACGGACCTTCTCGCCGAAGGGCGTCACGTGCTCCCTCCCCGACCCGGCTTCCGCAGGCGCACATAGAGTGCGCCCGCGCCGCCGTGATGCGCCGCCGCCTCCTCGAAGCCCACGACCGCCCCTCGGAGATCGGGAAGCCGCAGCCAGTGGGGGACCACGCGGCGCAGGACGCCGCGCTCCTCGAAGAGATGGCCTGGCCCGGCCATTCCCTGCCCGCCCTTGCCGGTGACGACGAGCACGACCGAGTAGTGCGCCGCCTGCGACGAGCGCACGAAGCCGCGGAGTGCCGCATGGGCCTCGTCCTGGCGCATGCCGTGGAGGTCGATGACGGCATCGATGGGGTGCTGGCCCCGGGCAAGGCGCTGGCGCAGCCGCCTCTCCAGAGGCGCGGGCACCGGGGGGGCCTTGGGAGCGGGCGGCCTGGGCGGAGGGGCGGCCTCGGCTCTGGGCGTTTCGGCCGCGGCCGGGGCTGCTGAAGCAGTGGGCGGCGGCGCGTCTCGAGGCGCGGGATCGGCCCTTTGCCCCCGCATCGGCGTGACATGGCGGGTGACATGAGACCAGAGCGCCACCTCGTCGCCCGTGAGCGTTCTGCGGCGGCGCGACCTCACGGCGTGTCCGTCCCCGGTGTTGTCCCCAGGGGGAGCAAGACGGTGAAACCGCCGCGATGCCGGATGCTTCCGGCCTGGTCGCCGGCCTCCTGTCCCCAGCCCATGAACAGATCGGCGCGTGCCGGACCGAGGATGGCGGAGCCGGTGTCCTGCGCGATCATCAGCCGCGCGAAAGGTGCGGGCTGCCCCTGCAGGTCGGGGAGCGTGGCGGTGATGAAGAAGGGCAAGCCGTAGGGCCAGAGCGTGCGGTCCACGGCGATCGAGCGCAACGGGGTCAGCGGCACGGAGGCAGCGCCGATGGGTCCGTCGCCGGGGTCGAGATCATGGCGGACGGCGAAGAAGACGTAGGAGCGGTTCATCCGCATGATGCGCCGCGCCTCCTCGGGATTGGCGCGCAGCCAGGCCTTGAGGGAGCGCAGCGACATTTCGTCGAGCCGCATGCGGCCTTCGGCGAGGATCACCTTGCCGATGGAGGTGTAGGGTTGTCCGTTGCGCCCGGCATAGACAAGGCGCACCACTTGGCCGTCCGGCAGCACCGCGCGTGCGGACCCCTGCACCTGCAGGAAAAAGAGCTCGACCCTGTCGCGCAGCCACAGGACTTCCAGACCCTGGCCGTCGAGCGCGCCGTCCTCGATGGCGGCGCGATCCGGGTAGGGCGCCAGGCCCGCCGCGGTCTGCCGGGCGGCGGCGAGCCCGGGATCGAGTCCGGAGGGCGTCTGCCCGGGCGGGAAGGTGACGAGGTCAGCGGGACGCCCGAGGACCGGCACGGGGAAGGCATCGGAGCGGATCGGCGAGGCCTCCACCTGCGGCTCGTAATAGCCGGTGAGAAAGCCGTCCCCGTCGGGGGGCTGGATCCGCCAGGGCCGGAATCGCGTCTCGAAGAAGGTCCTTGCCGCCTCGGGCGTCGCGGCCTGCCCGTAGAGTGCCTCGCGGCAAACGTCGAGGAGGGCAGGCGGAGGCGGGACGCCTGGCCTCAGTTCGGGCGTCGCCGACGAGATCGCCCGGCAGCTGCGCAGGAATGTCGCCATGGCGGCGGCGTGGTCCTCGTCCCGCCACCCGTCGATCGCGTCGAAGGAGACGAGAGACAGACTTGAGCCGCCCGGGCCCTCCAGGGTGGCAGACCGGGCGGTCATGGGCTGGCAAAGCAGGACAAGGACGAGAGCGACGGCACCGCCGGCGCTCCCCGTCAATGACCGGACTCGGTCGCGATCAGCTTCCAGTTGGGATCGCGCGAACCCGTGTCTCGCGAGAAGGTCCAGACATCGGTGACGTCGACCACCTTGTCCGGCGTACCGTCGACCACGCCGCCGGACTTGTCGTAGGTGGCGGTGATGAGCTTGGAGAGGAAGCGCATCGTGAGCTGCGCGTTCCGTCCCTTCATCTGGGCGTCGGCAAACTCGGCCTTCTCGATGGAGACGAACGTCATCTCGACACGCTCGCCGCGCTTCTCGCGGTCGTTGATCGCCCCGACGAAGCCGTCGAAGACCTCACGCGACAGCAGATCGCGCAGCGTGCGGCGGTCCCCCTGGGCGAACGCGGTCACGATCATTTCGTAGGCCTGCTTGGCGCCCTCGCGGAACTCCTTCGGATCGAAGGAGGGTTCGGCGGCGGCGATGGCGTCGAAGCCCGAGGCAAGCGGCGTTTCCGGCTCCGCAATCCCCTTCCAGCGATCGGCCGGCGGCGGCGCCTCGACCGGGGCGCCGTTCTTTTCGGGCAAGCGAACGACGTTCGCGTCGGCCGGCCGCTGCGGGGCGGGAGCCGGATTGCGGCGCGCGAGGTCGCCGGGCGGGCGCTCATTGCCGGTGCGGGTGCCGAGGACGGACCGCAGGCGCCAGATCACGATCACCGCCAAGGCAAGGAAGATGATCGTCGTCAGGTCGAACGTGTCCTGCATTGGCCCTATCCACTCCCGGGATGCCGGCATCCATCGTGGCCCGCCCCATCATATGGGTTCTCGCGCTCATTCTTCCACTCGTCAACGGGACCGCCGCCGCGCCTTGTTCGACCCGTCGTTCCGTGCTAGCCCCCGCGCGACCCGAGGAGCGCTCCAGGCGCCCCCGTCCAGCAGTCCGCCCGGCGGTTCCGGGCCTGGGAGGAACGACATGTCCGCACCCGCCAATGGGGCGCCGCCAGACGCCAACGCCGCCAGCCTCAACGCCCTGGCGCAGTACATCAAGGACCTGTCCTTCGAGAATCCGAACGCGCCGCGGTCATTGACCCCCCAGGCGGAGCCGCCGCAGATCTCGATCTCCGTGAACGTGAATGCCAAGCAGATGTCGGAGACCGATTTCGAGGTCGAGCTGACACTGGAAGGGCGCGCCGGCGACCGGCCGAATCTGCTGTTCAGCTTCGAGCTGCTCTATGCCGGGGTTTTCCGCCTGCACAACATCCCGGCCGACCAGGTCCATCCCGTCGTGATGATCGAGTGCCCGCGGCTGCTCTTCCCCTTCGCACGGCAGATCGTCGCCGACGCCGTGCGCAATGGCGGCTTCCCGCCCCTGTTCATCGACCCGATCGACTTTGCCGGCCTCTACCGGCAGCGCCTCGCCGAGGGCCAGCCCGCCGCGCCTGTCGCCCAGGCCTGAACCGGGTCAGGAGGCGGCCCCGGTCTCCGCCTCGACCCAGTATTCCTTCCACACCGGCTCCTGGCCCAGCGTCGCGACGAAGGCGCGGTGGGCCGCCTGCTCCGCGACCGTGAGCCGCGGCGGTAGCGGCTGGGGCCGGGAGAGGCTTCGCCGCTCCGACCCCGCCCTGACCGGGGTCGCCACGCGGCGGGTGTCGGCGAGGCCGAAACTCGCCTGCCGGCCGCCGAGCAGCTCGATATAGACCTCAGCCAGGATCTCCGCGTCGAGCAGAGCGCCGTGTTTCGTGCGCCGCGAATTGTCGATGCCGAAGCGCTGGCAGAGGCCGTCGAGGCTGTTGTTGGCGAAAGGGAACTTGCGACGGGCAATCAGCAGCGTGTCGACGATCCGCTCCGGGGCGAGCGGCGCATGCCCGAGCCGCCTGAGCTCGGCGTCGAAGAAGGCGACGTCGAAGGACGCGTTGTGGGCCACCATTCTGGCGTCGCCGATGAATTCGAGGAACGGGTCGGCGATCGCCGCGAAGACCGGCTTGTCCCGAAGAAAGTCCGTGGACAGTCCGTGCACGGCGAAGGCCTCGGGCGGCATGTCGCGCTCGGGATTGATGTAGACGTGGAAATTGCGGCCGGTCGGAATGTGGTTGAGCATCTCGACGCAGCCGATCTCGACGATCCGGTCTCCGCCATTGGCACTCAGACCGGTCGTCTCGGTATCGAAGACGATCTCCCGGACTGCCATCAGATCCGCCCCCGGCCCGGCCGGCCCGCCAGCGCCCGCACGAGATCGGCGGCCTGCCGCGCCGCGGCGTCCAGGCCCCGGCCTGTATCGATGAGGAAGTGTGCGCGCTGGCGCTTGTCCGAATCGGGCATCTGGCGGGCGAGAATGGCTTCGAATGCCTCCGGCGTCATGCCCGGTCGGGCGAGGACACGCTGCTTTTGCACAGGCGCGGGCGCCGTGACGACGAGCACGGCGTCGCAGCGGGCATCGCCGCCGGTCTCGAAGAGGAGCGGGACGTCCAGCACGACGAGCGGTGCGGCTGCGTGGCTGGCAAGGAAGGACCGCTCCTCGGCGCGCACGAGCGGATGCACGATGGACTCCAGCCGGCGCATGGCGAGGTCGTCGCCCATCACCCGCGACTTCAGAGCCTGGCGATCGACGATGCCGTCCCGCGTGGTTCCCGGGAACGCCGCCTCGACGGCTTCCACCGCGGGTCCGGCATAGAGGCGGTGCACGGCCGCGTCGGCGTCGTGGACGGGGACGCCGAGGCAGCGGAACAGCCGGGCCGTGGTGGACTTGCCCATGCCGACCGATCCGGTGAGTCCCAGGACGAACGTCACGTC
>JAESFG010000482.1_pt1 | contig 26247 bp, 31 predicted proteins | sample 9269371 | NCBI WGS metagenome assembly JAESFG01 (sample SAMN14506227, study PRJNA617093) | algae metagenome | isolation source: Aetokthonos hydrillicola CCALA 1050 (B3-Florida) and co-occurring... | place: USA: South Carolina | collected 2013-01-01 | reverse complement strand
CGGATCGGCTCCGGCCTAGCCCGGTGTCTTGACCCCGGCATAGCTCCAAGCGCCGCATCATCGTCCATCAGCATGAACTCGCAGCCGCTTCTCACCCCCGCAAGGTGGAGCAGGCACATCGCTTACCCAAAGGCGTGCGTCGGGGCATGAGCACTTCAACGGCAGCCTCGTGGTGCCGGTGCTCGACGAGCGCGGGATCGTCCGCGAGGTTTATGGCCGCAAGATCAGGAACGACCTGCGCCCCGGAACACCGCTGCACCTGTATCTGCCCGGTCCCCATCGCGGCGTGTGGAACATCGAGGGGGTGGCGGGATCGAAAGGCGAAGTGATCCTTGCCGAGTCGCTCATCGATGCGATGACCTTCTGGTCTGCGGGCTATCGCAACGTCACCGCCACTTATGGCGCGGGCGGCTTTACCGACGATCATCTCTCGGCGTTCCGCCGCTATGGTGTTGAGAGGGTGCTGATCGCGTTCGATCGTGACAGCGCCGGGGACAAGGCCGCCGAGGCCTTGGCGGAGCGGCTGATGGACGCGGGGCTTGCCTGCTTCCGCATCCTCTTCCCCAAGGGGATGGATGCCAATGCCTATGCGGTGAAAGTCACGCCCGCGAGCAAATCGCTGGGTGTGCTGATCCGCAAGGCACAGTGGATCGGCAATGGACGGGAATCTTCGGACGCCAAGGCCCCTGCGATCACCAGCGCGCGCGATGCGGTGGCGATGGTGCTGGAAAGCGATGCACCGCCCTCCGATATGGACGCCCTTGCCGTCGTTGCCGTGCCCGATCCGTCACCACTGCCCAAACCCAGCGCGGCGGCGATGCCGCCCTCGGCGGTGTCCGACCGGCATGAGGTGCAGAGCGATCAGGAGATCGTCATGCTGCTGGGGGAAGAAGGCAGCCAGCGGCGCTACCGCATCCGGGGCTGGAAGCGTCCCGCAAGCCCTGAGACGATGAATATCAACCTGCTGGTCAGCAGGAATGAGCACTTCCATGTCGATACGCTCGATCTCTATGCGGCCAAGGCGCGCAGCGGCTTCGTCAAACAGGCGGGCATCGAGCTGGGCGAAAGTGAAGATGCATTGAAGCATGATCTCGGACGCATCCTGTTGAAGCTCGAAGCCTTACAGGATGCCGAGCTGGGCGCGGTGCTGGCGAAGGACGAGCGCCCCGTGCTGAGCGACGAGGAGCGCGAGGCGGCGATGGCGCTGCTCCGTGATCCTGATCTTGTCGCGCGGATCGGCGCGGACTTTGCCGCCTGCGGCATGGTCGGCGAGGATGTGAATGCGCTGACCGGCTATCTCGCCTGCGTGTCGCGGCTGCTCGACCGTCCCTTGGCGGTCATCATCCAAAGCTCGTCGGCGGCGGGCAAGTCCTCGCTGATGGATGCGGTGCTGCGGCTGATGCCGAAGGGAAGCCAAGTGCGCTACTCGGCGATGACCGGGCAGAGCCTGTTCTATATGGGCGAGACGAACTTGAAGCACCGCATCCTCGCCATCGCCGAAGAGGAAGGTGCGTCGAGCGCCGCTTATGCGCTGAAGCTGTTGCAGTCCGATGGCTCGGTGACGATCGCGTCCACCGGCAAGGACGCGACGAGTGGTCTTCTCGTCACCCATGAATACAGGGTCGAGGGTCCGGTGATGCTGTTCCTCACCACCACCGCGATCGACATCGACGAGGAACTGCTCAACCGCTGCATCGTCCTCTCGGTCAACGAAAGTCGCGAGCAGACGCGCGCGATCCATGTCGCGCAGCGCCGCCGTCAGACCCTCGAAGGGCTGCTCGCCGACGAGGATGCCCGCGCCATCGCAGCCTTGCACCGCGACGCGCAGGGGCTCCTTGAAGCGGTCAAGGTCGTCAATCCGTTCGCGGACGATCTGACCTTCCTCGATGACAAGACCCGGATGCGCCGCGACCATATGAAATATCTGACGCTGATCCAATCGATCGCTCTGCTGCACCAGCATCAGCGCACCGTGCATGAGGTCGAGCACAGAGGTCGCGCGGTGCGCTATATCGAGGTCGAAGCCGCCGACATCCAGCTTGCCAACCGGCTTGCCCATGAGGTGCTGGGCCGCACCTTGGACGAGCTGCCGCCGCAGACGCGCACGCTGCTGCATATCCTCGACGCATGGGTCAGCGAAGAATGCGCCCGCCTTCATGTGCGGCGCGCCGAGCTGCGGTTCACCCGGCGCGAGGTGCGCGGCCTTACCGGATGGGGCGATACCCAGCTCAAGGTCCATCTCGCCCGTCTTGCGAGCCTTGAATATATCCTCGCCCAACGCATGAAGGCGGGTCAGGCCCATGCCTATGAGCTGCTCTATGCCGGTGAAGGCGGGAGCGGCGAACGGTTCCTGATGGGCCTCACCGTGCCGCAGGACCGGCAGCGGTCGGGGCGTCCGGCATTGCGGTCGCCCACAGGTCAGGAGCTTGCCGGAGCCGGGTCGGCGGGTGGTCGCAGAGCAACTAAAGAAGAAATGCCGCAGTTGTCCGCCGCTTGGGAAACGCTGACACCAGAGGCGCTGCCGGAGCGCATGACTTCGGCGGATGAGAATAACGGGTCGTACCCGCAAGGGCCGCGCGGCTGACGCCGAGAAAACGCGGCAAGGACACGAAAAAGGGGCGCAAGCCCCATAGGGGCATCTATCATCCGCCGACCCAGAGCATCGGCGCGGCCGATCCCGACAGCATCTGGAACCATATGCACCGGTTCACCCGCTGGCAGACCGAGCGCAATTACTCGCATCATACCATCTCCTCGCGCGAGCATACGCTGCGCGTGTTCGCGGCATGGGCAGCCGAACGCGGGCTCATACGGGTGCAGGAGATCACCAAGCCGATTCTGGAGCGCTGGCAGCGCCATCTGTTCCTGCACCGGAAAGCCGATGGCGAGCCGCTCGCGGTTCGGAGCCAGATCGCGCATATCCAGCCGCTCAAGGCCTTCTTCCGCTGGCTCGCGCGCGAGAACCATATCCTCTACAATCCGGCATCCGATCTTGAACTGCCGCGTATCGGGCGAAGGCTGCCCAAGCATGTGATGACGGTGGCCGAGGCCGAAAAGGTGCTCAGCCAACCCAATCTCGCGCTTGCGATGGGGGTGCGCGACCGGGCGATGCTGGAGACGCTCTACTCGACGGGCGTTCGCAGGCAGGAGCTGCTCGACCTCAACATCTACGACATCGACGCCCAGCGCGGCGTCGTGATGATCCGTCGGGGCAAGGGCTACAAGGATCGCATCATCCCGATCGGTGCGCGGGCGCTCGCATGGATCGACAAATATATGGAGGATGTGCGCCCCGATCTGGTGGCGGGCGCGGACGATGGCACATTGTTCCTCGCCAATACCGGACAGGCATTGGGCGCCGCGCGTCTTGCTGAGATCGTGCGCGAATGCGTCAACGACTCAGGGATCGGCAAGCGCGGCTCGTGCCACATGTTCCGCCATACCATGGCGACGCTGATGCTCGAAAACGACGCGGACATCCGTTACATCCAGGCCATGCTCGGCCATGCCGATCTCAAGAGCACCGAGATATACACGCAGGTCAGCATCAAGGCCTTGAAGGCGATCCATACCGCCACGCACCCCGCGCGCCCGATCGCCCGCGCCGACGCCGGTCCCGCCGACCCGGAAGCCAAGGCCGAGGTCGCCGCGCTGTTCGCCATCCTTGACCGCGAGGCCGAGGAAGAGGACGCGAGCGCCTGACAAACCGCCACCGCTGAACACGCCATCGTCCGATGGGTCGCGCCGTCGTGCCCGCAGCGCGCGAACGCTTGCTTCTTAGCCGCTAAAATAAAGCCGCCAGTACGCCAAAAGATGCGTCTGGGGGTCAAAACCGCTACACCCCTCAGCACGACTGCCGAATCGGGGGCGACAGCGTTGAACGCACTGGCAAAAATAGACTACTCCACGACCAGCCGCCTCAGGATGCCTATACTAGGCAATACCATCGGGAACCTCGTGGCGGGCGGGATACAAGATGCAGCCATTTCGCGGAAGGCGAGCAAACTTAGGGACGAGTTTCCCGAGCTGGCGGGTGACAAAGCCGATCATCCAGTCACGCAAGCTGCAATCGAAAGGGCGTTGCGCGATGGGTTTAGTCCGGCTCAGATTCGTCGGGCATTTAGCTTTACCGACGAGCAAGGCAATCAACCCTACGTTGGCGCTTACGTTCAAGCCGAAGGCACGCGCGTCAGCGCGACGGGGCGGATCACACAGGCTCAAGCCGAAAGTCGAGTTGGCCAGTTTGTCGATGATACGCTCGCGTCGCAGGCCTCGCCACCGCCGACTAGCGATGACGCGACGGGTCCTTTGTCTGACATTGTTGTTACCGGAGTAAAGGGGCCATCGGGTGGCACCATTGCGCAAAAGGCTATCTCAGCAGGCGCGCAGGGTCTCAACGGCTTTGTCGAGTTCCAAGAGGCCCATCCGATCCTTGCGAGTGTCGGCTATAATCTGTTGCAGCCGCTCATATCAGGCGGACCGGTCAAAACGATCGCGTTCAAGCTAGGCGGTGTAGCGGTCGAGAAGGCGACCGACTCGTTATCGAACTACGTTGCTGACAAGTCGGCAACGTTCTTTACCGCACTTGCTGAGCAACAAGGCTTCGATATCTCGTTCTCGATTGCGGGCAACAATGTCTCGATCGGTTCAGGCCCGATTGGGCAGGTCGCAGGGCAAGTTCTTGGCTCCGCAGTCAACGTTGTTGCCAATAGCGGCATCGGTGCGATCGTGGCGCGTGGGCGGACGGTGGGAAGTGTCATCGGCAAATACAGTGTCGGGCCGTATAGTGAGTTGACACAATACTCGGGTAGGCAAGAAAGAATTATTCTGTCTACGTCCTCCAATAATCACGGTTCACCATCGCTTGGCGTCGTTCACATAAACATTAATCAGAAATCTATCATATACACATCGAAAGGAGCTATGCCTCAGGATCCTAGAGCGACGGTTGCTCACGAACTAGGCCATGTGACGACTGGCATTCTCGACGACGGCCCACGGAATATGAACAACGTCAATGCAAATGAGAATCCAGTAAGGTTGCAGTTGGGTCTTCCGAAGCGGATTAAATACTAAGGAGGGGGCGATCCAGCGATCTGCGATTTTGCTGTTCATTCTGGCATGCTCACGTGGTGAAACAGGACTGCGGGATAGTGAAAAGGGCTGTCAATCCACCTTATCTTCTCTTGCGGTCAGTCCAGAAAATGCGGCTAAATTAGCATATGAGTCCGGTGACAGAAAATATTACTATTATATCACAGGCGGCGAATTAACCGCTCCCGGAGTTGATTTGAATCTGAGTTCCTTGGGCCGCGAAATAAAAAATGAAAAAAGATTCAAAATGCTAGCTTCAATCCCAGATGTTGTAGAAAGTGAAGAATGTTTCAACCTAACAATGGCTGTTCCAGAATATGTTAAAAAATACAATGAGACCATGAAACTATTAAGTAATGCGCACATCAGGGTACAAAACTAGCTAAAATCAAAACGACAAGTACGAAATCCCTAGGTGGCCGCGCCGTGTTGCTTCACCCAGCCCCATTATCTAATCGCACTCGCAAGCTCGTGCGGAGGCGGTGATGCACGAACTACGGTGACAGTTTACCAAATACACTCAATTTGTTACGTCCCGGCAATGGCTCGTCGTCCAGGCCTGGTCTTGCCCGGCGACCCCTATCATGTGACGCAGCGCGGTAATCGGCGGCAACCGACCTTCTGCGAGGAAACGGACGATCTTGTGTATCGCGAACTGCTCGCCGAGGCGGCCGCGCGGGCCGGGACACAGGTCTGGTGCTAGTGCCTCATGCCCAATCATGTCCAACTGATCGTCGTGCCCGCGGACGAGGACGGGTTGCGACGCACTTTCGCTGACGCGCATCGGCGACACGCTTGCGACGATCGCCGCGGCGATGGGCGTGGGCGCGGACGCGTTGCGATGAAGTGGCGATTGCCCGCCACGATCATTTCCAAAACGGATGCATCTTCCCCCACCGTGGATGATTCGCGATTGACCGCTTGACGCCAGCCCGCTCTACTCGGTCGCGGAGAGACGGGTTGGGGTACGATTCCGCATTAGACTTGGTGAACAGGCTCCTGTGGTCGGCGATGATGATCGCTGGCCCGGTGCTGGCGGCTGCGCTGATCGTGGGGGTCGCGATCAGCGTCTTGCAGGTCGCGACGCAGCTTCAGGAAATGACGCTGAGCTACGTCCCCAAGCTGGTGGCGAGCGGCGCGGTGCTCATCCTGCTCGGCCCGTGGATGCTGCATCAGCTGACCCAGTTCGCGACCGGCATGATGCTGCTCATTCCCGATCTCGGCCGGCCATGACCGACTTAGACGGCTTTGCTGGATGGATGGCGGCGACGGTGCTGCTCGGCCTGCGCATCGGGCCGGCACTGACCTTCGCGCCGCCGTTTTCGCTGGTGCGCGCGCCCCGGATCGTGCGCGCGCTGGCGGCACTGGGGCTGGCGGCGGTACTGGCGGCGGGAGCGGCTGTCCCCGCCTCGGCGACGGCGGCGGACGCTGGCTGGCTGACCGTTGCCGCAGCGCGCGAGCTGATGCTGGGGGCGACGATCGCGCTGGTCCTCCAGTTGAGTTTCGCCGCACTCTATTTCGTCGGCCGGACGATCGACATCCAGGCGGGCTTCGGCCTCGCCGTCCTCATCGATCCAACGACACGGGCGCAGACGCCGCTCGTGGGTGGTCTCTTCGCCTATGTCGCGGGCATGGCTTTCTTCGCGATGGATGGTCATCTCGAACTGCTGCGGCTCATCCATGCCTCGGTCGGCGCGATCCCGCTCGGTCAGTGGACCATGCCCGCCACGATCGGGCCGATCACGGGCTTTGCATCGCTCGTCTTCATCCTCGCTTTCGGCGCGGGAGCGGCGAGTATGCTCGCGCTGTTCCTGGCCGACCTGATGATCGCGCTCCTTGCCCGCACGACGCCGCAGATGAACGTGCTGGTGCTCGGTTTCCAGGTGAAGACCATTGTGCTGCTGCTCACGCTGCCAATCAGCTTCGGCTTTGGCGGGGCCGTGCTGGCTCGGCTGATGCGGTTGAGCCTGCAGGCGATCCCGGACCTGCTGTGATGGAAAGCCAGGAGCAGGACAGGTCGGAACAGCCGACCGCCTTCAAACTGCAGCGCGCGCGGCTGAAGGGCGCGGTCGCGCGCGGCACCGACCTCGGGTTCCTCACGTCGCTCGTCGCCTTTGTCGGCTTCGCCTGGGTGATGGGACCGGAGGTGGGGCGGCGGCTGATGCTTCACTCCGCGACGACACTGGGCGAGGGGACGCGACTGGCCGACGGCGATGGCGCGCTCATGACGCTGGCGGCCCGATTGTTCGCAAGCGCGATCGGCCCGTTGCTCTTCTTTGCTGCCGTCGTCTTCGGCCTCGTGCTGCTGTTCGAGATCGTGCAGACCGGGGTGGTTTTCTCGAGCCAGCCGCTCAAGCCCGATTTCAGCCGGCTGAACCCGGCCAAGGGGCTGAAGCGCCTCTTCTCGATACGGCTGCTGATCGAGGCGACCAAGAATGTCGCCAAGCTGGCGGTCTATGCTGTGCTGGCCTGGCTGCTGGCGCGATCGGCGCTCAACGACGACGTGGCCCGCATTGAGGACGGCCACACCCTGGCGAACCGCCTTGGTGTCGAGGGGTTGCGGCTGCTGGCCGCCGCCGCCGGCGTCGCGTTCATGTTCGCGGTGATCGACCAGATCATCAGCCGCCGCGATTTTACCAGGAAGATGCGGATGAGCCGGCGCGAGCTCAAGCGGGAGCACCGCGAACGGGAAGGCGAGCCGCGGCTCAAGCAGAAGCGCAAGGCGCTTCATGCCGAGTTCGTGAAGATGAGCCGCAGCCTGCGCGGACTGCGGGGCGCCGACATGCTGGTCGTCAACCCCGTGCATTTCGCGGTCGGGCTCCGCTATGACCCGCGGACGATGGCGGCCCCGACCGTGGTCTCCATGGGGCGCGACCGGTTCGCGCTCCGGTTGCGGCGCACGGCATTCCTCTATGGCGTGACCGTGATCGAGGATCGGCCGCTGGCGCAGCTCGGTGCTCGACCGGCCGATCGCCGAAGCCTGCTATCAGCCGGTCGCCGATCTCTACAACCGGATGCGTCGCCGCGCCGCCGAGGCCGGAGCGGCGCATGTTTGAGGGCATTCTGTCGCGGAACAAGGATCTCGTGCTGGTCGGCGGGGTCATCTCGATCCTGCTGGTGCTGTTCGCGCCGATCCCCAAGGCGTTGCTCGACCTGCTGATCATCCTCAACATGGCCTTTGCGCTGAGCATCCTGCTGCTAACCTTCTACGTGCAGCGGCCAGTGGAGTTCTCCACCTTTCCCTCGCTCCTGCTCGTCGCGACACTTTACCGGCTGGCGCTCAACGTGGCGGCGACGCGGCTCATCCTCACCGACGCCGATGCGGGAGAGGTGATCCAGGCGATCGGCGAATTCGCGGTGCGCGGCAATTTCGTCATCGGGCTGGTCGTCTTCTTCATCCTGGTGGTTGTGCAGTACGTTGTCGTCACTGCCGGCGCGCAGCGCGTCTCGGAGGTGGCGGCGCGCTTCGTTCTCGATTCGGTGCCCGGCCAGCAGATGAGCATCGACGCCGACCTCAATATGGGCCTCATCGACCAGAACGAGGCGAAGAAGCGGCGCAAGGATCTCGAGAAGGAAGCCTCTTTCTATGGCGCGATGGACGGCGCGAGCAAGTTCGTCAAAGGCGATGCCGTTGCCGGCATCATCATTTTGCTGATCGACATCATCGCCGGCTGGATCGTCGGCGTCGCGCAGGCCGGGATGGGATGGGGTGACGCGCTCAAGACGTTCACGCTCCTCACCATCGGCGATGGCATCGTGACGCAGGTGCCGGCGCTTATCATCTCGGTCGCGACCGGCATCATCGTCACGCGGTCGTCGGCCGATCGCCAGCTGTCGACGGAGGTATTCGCCCAGCTGGCGTCGGTTCCAAAAATTCCCTTGATTGTGCTCGCGACGCTGCTGCTGCTGCTGGCCCTGCCCGGTATGCCCAAATGGCCAATCCTGATCCTGCTGGTGATCGCCACCGCCGCGTTCCTCGCAGCGCGGCGCCGGCGGCGGGCGGAGGAGGCGCTCAGTCTCTTCGACCGGCCGGACAATGATGCCGGGGAAGGCAGCGCCAGCGCGCTCAAGCCGCCGGCCGCGGTGGAGATTTTGCTGGGCAAGGATCTGGGCGCCAGCTGGATGTCGATCAAGCCGCTGCTCGCCGAGCGGATCGCCGCGCTGCGGACGAGCCAGGAAGCCGCGCTCGGCATCAGTGTGCCGCCGGTCCTCTTCCAGGATGGCGCCCATCTCGGCCCGCACGACTATGAGATCGCGATCCATGGCGCGCGATACGGCTTCGGCCAACTCTATCCCGATCGCGAACTGGCGATCCGGCCGGCCGCGACGGCTGGTCCTGCCTCGCCTTTGTCGGGCATAGAGACGAACGATCCGGCGTTCGGGCTCCCCGCGATCTGGATCGCCGCCGAGGATGTCGAACGCGCGCGGGAGGCCGGTTACACGCTGATCGATCCGGTGACGGTCCTCATGACGCATCTGGGTGAGTTGCTGCGCGCGGAGGCGCCGCTGCTGCTGTCGCGTGCCGACGTGGTCGCGCTGCTGGAAGGCGTTCGTTCCCGGCAGCCCGGCCTGATCGAGGAACTCGTCCCCGCGATCATGACGGTCTCGGACGTGCAGCGCGTTCTCCAGAACCTGCTGAGCGAAGACGTGTCGGTCCGCAACATCGACCAGATCGTCGAGGCGCTGGTGGACGTCGGCCGCACAGTCAAGGATTCGTCCGACCTCACCGAATCCATCCGGCAGCGGATCGCGCCGAGCATCTGTCACAAGTTGCGGGGCAAACACGACCAGCTTTCGGTGCTGAGCCTGGACCCGCGGGTGGAGGGGCAGATCGCCGAAACGGTGCGGCGTGGCGGCAACGAGAACGGTCTCCTGCTCGAACCTCGTTTTGCCGAGCAGTTGATCCGCAAGCTGATCCCGGCGATCGAAACGATGATCCAGCAGAGCCTGGCGCCGGTGCTGCTGTGCAGCCCGGAGATTCGGCGTCACCTCAAGATTTTCACGAGGCGGAGCGCACCACGACTCGCGGTACTCTCGGTCAATGAAGTGCCGCACAACATCGATCTCGCGTCGTTCTCTATTGTCAAGGTTGAATAATGCTCATGTCTTAAAAATTTCTGTCGTATTTCGTCGCAGATATGATTAGAAATTGCGATGAAATAGGGGTTTGATGATGGGTATTGTTGAAATCGGTTCGCTTCTTCTGTCTCGTTCTCAAGCTGAAACGGAGGTTGCGGCTCAGAACCTCGCTAATATGACAACTTCGGGCTATCGGGCACGGCGTATATTTGCGCAAATTTTGTCGGTCGATCACGCCGATACGCAAGTCAATCCCGCGTTCACGACGACAACGGACTTTTCTCCTGGTGTAGCGATGTCGACGGGCGTGCCTCTGGATCTCGCGATCGAAGATGATAGCTTTTTCAGGCTGCGATCGGGTGATGAGGTTCTCTTTACGCGTGCCGGTCGTTTCTCGCGGGATGCGGAAGGCTATTTGATCGCTCCGGGCGGCCAGAGGCTGCAAGGCGTCCAGGGCGACATTCTCACCCGTACTGCCGATGTTCGTATCGACCGCGACGGACTTGTCTATGACGAGGGTAAAGCTGTGGCGCGGTTGGCGTTGGCGCGATTTGCCGATGCGAGCGCGCTGACTCCGGCGGGTGCCGGACTGTTCATCAGCTCCACGACGCCGGCCGACGTAGCGGTGCCGGTGCTTCAGCCCGGTATGTTAGAAATGGCCAATGTCTCCACGGGTGACGAGATGGTGTCGCTGATGGCGGCGCTGCGCCGGGCCGAAAGCGGGCAAAAGCTCATACAGACATGGGACGGCATGATGGACCGCGTGCTGACCACATTCGGGCAGGTCTGAAGCGGGGCGGGCGAGATGAACGGAGCCTTCTACATCGGCGCAACGGGGCTTGATGCGCAGCAGCGCGCGCTCGATATCGTTGCGCACAACATCGCCAACCTGAACACGACGGGATTCAAGCGCTCGGTCGTGCGCTTCTCCGAATTGGCCGCGCCGCAGCGCACGCAGGAGGACGATCCTGTGGCGCAAACCACTCGACCGGGCGGCGTCGCCATGACGGGCAGCCAGCGCGTATGGGTGACGGGCGATCTGCGTCGTACGGGTGGCGAACTCGATCTGGCCATCGACGGCCGGGGCTTCGTCGAGTTGCTTGGTCCTGCGGGGCGGACATTGCTCTGGCGTGGCGGGTCACTCAAGACCAACGACGACGGCGCATTGGCTACCGCCGACGGCGTCCCGCTCAAGGCCTCGATGGTCGTGCCGCGCGAGGCCACCGCCCTCACGATTGCGCGCGACGGGACGATCACGGCCGTTACCGGCGCCAATGGCGAGCGCGAGGAGATCGGCCGTCTCGATCTCGTCGTGGTCGCCGATCCCGATACCCTGGTTGAAAGCGGGCAAGGCTATTATCAGGCGCCCGAGAATGCCAGGCTCTATTCGACCATTCCGGGCGAGGATGGGGCGGGTGTGCTCGTCCAGGGATCGATTGAGCAGGCCAATGTCGCGCTGAGTGACGAGATGGTGACGCTGCTCCTGCTGCAACGCTCCTATGCGGCCAGCGCGCAGGTCGTGCAGGCCGGCGATCAGCTCATGTCGATCGCCAACAATCTGCGGGGCTGACGCGATGACATGCGTGGCTCTCATGATGGCGTCTGCGCTTGCCGGTGTCACCACGGCCGACCTCGGCTATACCGTGAAGCCTGGCGACCGTCTCTTCCTGATCGTGCGGATTGGCGATGTGCGAATCGAGCGGGACGTCGAGGCCGTGCAGCCCGCTCGTCCGGGGCAGAGGCTGTTCGTGCGCACGCGCGAGGGGCAGCTCATCTCGGTGCGCTTAGAGGATCTCGAGCCGTGAAGCGCGCGCTGCTGCTCGTTGCGATAGTGCTCGGCGCTCCGGCCCATGCCACCGATCTGTATGCGCCGGGCAGATGGCCTGCGCTGGCCTCGGATCGTCGGGCTTCCGAAAAGGGCGATATCCTCACGATCCTTGTTTATGAAAGCAGTACCGCCACCAACCGGGTCGGCAGCAACAGCAAGAAGAATATCCGTCTCGACGGGCGGATCACCGGCGGCTCGGCGCTGGACGAAAGCGGCAGTCTCTCGATCGGCGGTGGCAGCGACAATTTGGGAACAAGTATGCGCTCGGGCCAGATCGTCGCGCAGATAAGCGCCATTGTCGAGGATGTGGCGCCCAATGGCGACCTGCTCATCGCGGGCGCGCAGCAGCTCAACATCAATGGCGAGAAAACCAATATCAAGGTGCGCGGCCGCGTCCGGCCGGCGGACGTGTCGGCGGGCAATGTCGTGCTGTCGAGCCGGCTTGCCGACGCGGCGATCGATTATGACGGTCGCGGCTTTGTGTCGCGCAGCGGCAAGCCGGGCATCGTCGGCCGCATCTTCAACTGGCTGGGGCTCCTGTGATCCGCGCGTTCGTGGCCTTGTTGTTGATCGCCTTGGCGCAGCCGGCACTCGCCGATCCAGTCCGAATCAAGGATCTTGGCCGGTTCCTCGGCTGGCGTGACAATGCGCTGGTCGGCTACGGCATCGTCACCGGCCTGGCCGGGTCTGGCGACTCCCCGCGGAGCGCCGCGACCAAGCAGGCGCTCGCCAATGTCCTCAACCGCATGGGCGCGAACGTGCCGCCCGACCTGCTGCAGAGCCGCAACGTCGCGACAGTCATGGTGACGGCCACGTTGCCGCCGTCGGCCAATGTGGGCGACCGGATCGATGCCACGGTAACCTCGATTGGCGACGCGCGCAGCCTCGTGGGCGGGACGCTGCTGATGACCCCGCTGGTTGGGCCGGATCAGCGCACTTATGCACTGGCGCAGGGTGCGCTGGTCGTGGGCGGCTATCAATTTGAGGACGATCTCAACCTGCGGCAGAAAAACTATCCGACCGCCGGCATTCTGCCAAACGGTGCCACGGTCGAGACGCCGGTGACGGCCAGCCTCACCACCGCCGACCGCAAGCTGACCTTCATTCTCAAGGATCCCGATTTCACCACCGCCCAGCGGATCGCGGACGGGCTCAACGCCAACTTCGGCGCGGGGCTGGCGGCCGTGCGCGGCGCCGACGCGGTGCTGATCGACACCAGCCGCTATGGCACGGACCTCAATCGTCTGATCGCGATGGTCGAGCGGATCGAGGTCGATCCAGATCAACTCGCCCGGATCGTCATCAACGAACGCTCCGGCACGGTCGTGGCCGGCGGGGGCGTCAAAATCTCCAGCGTGACGATCGCGCAGGGGGACATCAAGGTCGCCGTCAGCGTCGACCGGCAGGCGTCGCAGCCCTACATCATCGGTGGCTATGCTCCGGGGGCGAGCAGTCTGATCGTCACCAACACCCGGCTCGACGTGAGCGAGGGTGACGCAACCGTCAGCCTCCCCAATTCCACGGTGGCCGATCTGGCCCAGGCGCTTGCCCGCGCCAAGGTCGGCACGCGCAACATGATTGCGATCCTGCAGGCGATGAAGAGCGTGGGCGCGCTTCATGCCGATATCCTGGTTCAATAAGGGGGAACGAGGTGGACGGTTTCACTGGACAGATCCTGCTGACCGCGCTGGACTGCCTCACCCGGCGCGCGAACGTCACGGCCGAGAACATCGCCAACGCCGGCACGCCGAACTACCGCCCGTTGCGGTTGTCCTTCGAGCAGGCGCTGGCGCGTGCCGCCGCCGATGGCCCGCAGGCGCTGGCGCGCTTCTCGCCGCAGGTCGAGCGTGTTCAGGGCCGTGGGCCGAATGCCGAGCTGAGGCTCGACCTTGAGCTTGCGACGCAATCGGCGACGGGGCTGCGCTATGCGGCGATGATCGAAGTGCTCGGGCGCCAGATGCAGCTGCGATCACTCGCGACGACGGGGAGCATTTGATCATGCAGGCCATGGAGATCAGCCGCACCGCGCTCGACGTCGAGTGGCAACGCCTGCAGATCGTCGCCGAGAATCTCGCCAATGTGAACACGCTCGGGGGGTACCAGCCCCGTCGGCTCGTATCGGGGCCGGCCGGCGACTTCCCGGCCCTGCTCAACGCCGGCGGCGTCGAGGTCAAGACGATAGAACCGCAGGCCGTCGAGCCTCGGATGGTGCACGAACCGGGCAATCCAAAGGCGGACAAGAATGGCTATGTCACCTATCCCGGCATCGATCATGCCGCCGAAATGACGCTGATGATCAGAACGTCGCGGGCCTATGAAGCCAATGTCGTCGCGATGAACATGGCGCACCAGATGTACGCCAAAGCACTCGAACTGGGGAGGCGCTGATGTCGACGCCGGCTTTGCCCGTGGCGCCCGTCGCATCCTTTCCGTCGATTGATGGGGCTGCGCTCGTCGATCGATTGGCCCGGACCATCTCCGCTCCACCGGGCGGAGGCCCGGCCGGCGCGAGTTTCGCGCAGATGATCCAGGGCGGGATCGACGAGACGAACCGCAAGCTCGCCGAGGCCGACAAGATGGTGCGCGCCTTTGCGCTCGACGACAGCATCCCGGTCCATCAGGTAACCTATGCGCTGGAACAGGCACGCTTGTCGCTCGAGCTGATGATGCAGGTCCGCAGCCGCCTCATCGAGGGCTATCAGCAATTCATGAACATGCAGGTCTGACCGCATGGCCGAGCCGTCCCTTACGCAACGCTTTCGATCGGCGAGCCCACGCGGCCAGATCAGCCTGCTGATCGGTATTGCGGCGGTAGCCGCGCTGCTCCTGTCAATCGCGTGGTTCTTCTGGCTGCGCACGAGCTATCAGCCGCTGTTCACGAAGATGCGGCCGACCGACGCCGCGACGGTGCTCGCCGAACTCGACCGGCAGAAAATCCCTTATCGGCTCGCCGACGGCGGCACGACCATCCTGATTCCCGAGGCACAGGTCGATGCCACGCGACTTTCGGTCATGAGCGAAGATCTGCCGCTCAAGGGAACGGTCGGGTTCGAACTGTTCAACCAGACGGACATGGGCATCACCGACTTTGCGCAGAAGATCAATTATCAGCGCGCGTTGCAGGGGGAACTGGCGCGGACGATCATGACGCTCGATGGGGTGGAAGCCGCACGCGTCCACATCGCGTTGGGGGAGGATCGAATCTTCCAGGACAACCGGGTGCCGCCCAAGGCATCGGTCACGATCCGGATGCGCGCGGGCGGTATGCTGTCGTCGTCGGCCGCCCAGGGCATACAGCGGCTGGTCGCCGCCGCGGTGCCGCAGCTCGACGCGGGCAACGTCGTCATCCTCGACGAAGCCGGCCAGATCATCGCGGGGAGCGATGCACAGGCCGCGGCACCCGTCGTGACGAGTCCCGCCGCGCAGGAGAAGCGGGCCGTCGAGCAATATTATGAGGCGCGCATCCGGGCGGCTATCGCCCGAGCCAATCCCGCAAGCGCCGTGCGCGTTCAGGTTCGCGCCGACCTGCCCGCCACGGCGCAGGTGGACGAGGCGAACTTGTCACCCACGGCGCGTGACTTCCCGCTGCAGATCGTCGTCGACGCCAACCGGGCGTCCGATACCGCCGCCCGCGCGGAGCTGCAGGGGCTGGTCGTCAATGCCGTCGGTTTCGACCCCACGCTCGGCGACAGCCTCAGCTTCGACACGCTGCCTTCTCCGGCGCGGGATGTGAGCGCCGCACCGATTACCCGTACACCGCCGGCGCGTGTCGCGGGAGATTGGTCGACCGAGGCGCCGGCCGCGTCCTCGCCCACAACCAGCGATGTCCCGTGGCTGCTGGCGCTGGGGACGGCTGCCGTCACACTCGTTCTCGTCCTTCTGTTGGGCCGCCGGAGTCGTCGCACGGCGGGGCTCTCACATGAGGAACGGGAGCGCTTCGCAGCCAGGTTAAGCCAGGCCATCGCGGGAGGTGACCGTGCCGACGCCACCCGGTGACCGCCGCCTTCGTCGCCTTGTGGCCGATCTGGCCACATTGCCTTCCGATGACCGGGCAGCAGTGCTCGACCTGCTTGCCCCTGATGAGGAAAGGACGGTTCGCGCGCTGCTGACCGCCTATGACGGCGCAGCGGCGCCAGACGCGAGCAAGACGATCGACCCCCTCACCGTGCTATCTCCGGCGCTTGCCGATCTGGTGCGATCCGGCAGAGGCCTGACGACCGATGCGCACCGCCTGCTTGTCCGCTGCGCGGAAGACATGGTGCCGAAGGCGCCGGTCACCATGACGGCCCCGGCGTCGCTTCAGCCCAGTCTCTTCGGTCGCTTCTGGTCACGCCTGAGCGGGGAGCGCGCATGAGCGGCCTCATCAAATCAGGAGAGGCGGCCCAGCTTGCGCCTCTGCGCCTGGTGGCGCTGTCCGAACCGCGTCCGCTCTCTTCCGAGGCGCAGCAGACCCTCCGTCTGGAAGCTCGAATCATTGAGCTCGAGGATGAGCGCGAGCGTCTTCTAGCTCAAGCCGCAGATCTCCGTCGGCAGATCGAGCTGGCGTTCGACAAGGGCAAGGAAGACGGCAGGTCCGAGGGGTTGGCAGCGGCGGACGATCGCCGGGAGGAACGGCTGGCCATCCTGCGCGACGCGGCCCAGTCGGCTGGCGCCGCCTTGTCGACGGCCTTGACCGAACTCGAGACTGTTGCGGTGGGACTGGCGGTCGAGACCCTCGACATCATGTTTGGTGAGACGCTTGATCGTCGTGACGCGGTCGTCGCGCTCGTCCGCCACCAGCTTGGGCGCCTGGACGCCGCGAGCCTGGTGCGGATCGAGGTCGCGGCGGACGATTTCGGCAACGACGACGACCTCGCCGTGCTTGCCGCTCTCCCCGAGTTGCGCGCGGTGACCGTCATACGATCGGCGGCACTGCGCCCCGGCGACTGCCGGATGACCGCACGGATAGGAGAACTCGACCTCGGCCTGACGAGGCAGTGGAGTGTCCTCAAGCAGCAACTCGACGCCCTGGAATGCGGCGCATGACGCTCACCTTGCTCAGGAAGGAATTGCGCGCGGTCGACCCGGTCGGTCGGCACGGACGGGTGCGTGGGCTGTTCGCCACCCACGTCGAGGCCGATGGTCCCAACGTTCCGCTCGGCACGGTTTGCGCGATCGAAGCGGCGAACCGAGACGTTGCGGCCGAAGTGACCCGCGTCGGCGACGGCGGCGTGATCCTGTCACCGTTCGAAGACGGCGCGCCGACATTCATCGGTGCCCGCGTCACCGCCAGTCCGCGTGCCGACCAAGTGCCGGTGGGAACCGCCCTCCTGGGCCGCGTGGTCGACCCGCTCGGGCGGCCTTGCGACGGCGGCGGACCGTGCGTGGCGATGGCGTGGCGGCCGCTGCATGGCACGCCGCGCTCGCCGCTTGATCGCGTGTCGCCGGCGCGACAGCTGGTCACCGGGATCCGGGCGATCGACGGGGTGCTGACCCTCGGGCATGGCCAGCGCGTCGGCGTCTTCGCCGCAAGCGGCGTGGGCAAGACGAGCCTGATGAACCAGATTGCCCGGCAAACCAAAGCGGATGTCGTCATCATCTGTCTTGTCGGCGAACGCGGACGCGAGGTCGAGGCGCTCTGGCAGACGGGGCTGAGCGATGACACGCGTCGGCGGACCACGCTGGTCGCCGCCACGTCGGACCAGGCGGCGGCGATGCGAGTGCGCGCGGGGTCTTATGCGCTGGCACTGGCAGAACATTGGCGCGACGAGGGCGCCCATGTGCTGCTGCTGCTCGATTCGGTGACGCGGCTCGCCATGGCGATGCGCGAGATGGGACTTGCGGCCGGCGAGCCCCCGACCGTCCGCGCCTACACGCCGGGGGTGTTCGCCGCCATTCCCCGGCTAGTCGAACGCTGCGGTGCCTTGAAAGGTGGCGGCGCGATCACCGCCATCATGACGGTGCTCGCCGAGAATGACGACAATGACGATCCGGTTTGCGAGCTCATGAAGTCGCTGCTCGACGGCCATGTCATTCTCTCGCGCGAACTGGCCGAAACCGGCCATTTTCCAGCGATCGACATTCCACGCAGCATCAGCCGCCAGGCCGACCGCCTCGTCCCCGCCGATCAGCGCCGGCACGCGCGGCAACTGGTCAAATGGCTCAGCACCTACCGCGCAGCGCAGACGCTGATCAACGCGGGGATGCACGTCGCCGGCCACAATGCCGTGCTCGACGCTGCGATCGAGCGTTACGCAGCAAGCATGGCGTTCCTGCAACAGCCGCAGGACGAGCGCGTCGAGCCGGTCGAGACGGCGCGCGCGCTTGCCAATGTGGCCGGCGGACGCGGTCGGTGACGCGCTTGGCCGGGGACAGTCGCGCCATGGCGCAGATTCTCCTCCTTCGGCAGGTCAAGGCCGAGCAGGCCGAGGTTCATGCAGTGACGGCGGCTCGTGCCTTGGCCGACAGTGAGGCTGCGGCCGATCGTGCGGAGGCGGAACTCACCGCTACGGCCGTGAATTGGCGCGACTCGCTCGCCGAAGGTGGGCTCGCATCCGGCACGACCCGGCTTTGGTCGCGTGCCTTGCTCCGTCAGGAGGACGTCGTTGCCGAACGGCGCCATGCACAGCGAGAGGCGCAAGCCACGGAGATCGACGCCGCTCGAGCCTGGCGGAATGCGCTGCTCGAGCGGGATGTCGCGGAAGAGCTGCTGGACATGGCGCGCGGCCGTGAAGCGCAGCGGCGCCAGGAGCGCACGCAAGTTGCCATTGACGAGCGGCAGCAAGCACAATGGTGGAGGGCGCGCCGATGACGTCAGTCGTGCCACGACCCCCGATCGCTGCGGTCGCACTGACAGCATCCACATCGGGAGCGGGTGTCTCGCCATCAACCGATTTCGCGGATTGGCTTGATCCTCGCGACGACGAGAATGCGCTGGCCTTTTCGGCGCTCGGCGTGCTCGGTCGCAGAGGCGCGGACGCCGGTGGTAACCTCGTGGCGCCGGATTGCGTGGTGGGGACGCTGGATGCCATCGCGCTGCCCGATATGGCGGTTAGCGACCGCGCCGGATCGGCCATGCAGCAGAGATCGGGGGCTGACGAGCGTTTGGTTCGCTTAGGTGTTTCAGGTTGGGTTGGCTCGATCACGGCGCCCTGGGTCGGCCCGGTGCCTTCCGCGCCGATCGAGCGCGCCGATATCGCCGGTGTCGTTCCCTCGCTCGGCGCGACGAGTTCCGCGACGTCTTCGTCGATCGCGGACGGCCCGGACAACCAGCAGCAGCGGGACGGCTCGGCTCGCGCATCGCGGTTCCTGGCACAGGCGCGATTGGAACCCAATCCCGTGCGGGTTTCGGCGCACGTGGCGGGCAGCGAGACGCATGTGATCATTCGCGCTGCCGGCATCGCGGAGGAGGATCGTGTACGGCTGCGCCGCCTTCTCGCGGCGACGGCAGCGGGCTACGGGCTGTCGCTGGGCGAGCTTCGCCTCAACGGCAAATCGGTTCATGACAATGTCAAAGGAGGGATCCATGGCGCTTGCTCCGGTCAATAGCGCGACCCAGACCGCGCAAACGGCGTTCGGGCTCGACTTCCAGTCGCTGCTGCGCATCATCCTCACCCAGCTGACCTATCAGGATCCGCTGAAGCCGATGGACAATTTCCAGTTCGTCAGCCAGCTCGGTCAATTCGCGCAGCTTCAGCAGACCCAGTCGCTCAACGATCAGATCACCAGCCTATTGCAGCAGCAGGCCTCGACCCAGGCGACCAGCCTGCTCGGCCGCACCGTCGATCTGCAGAGCGGCGACACGGTGACTTCCGGTCAGGTCACGGCGGTGTCGTTCCGCAATGGCCAACCGCAGATCACCATCAAGACCGGCGACGGCCAGACGCTGTCGAACATTTCCATTGCCGACGTTGCACAAGTCCGTTGAGGGAGGAAGACGATGCTGGGCGCGATCTACACCGGGTTGAGCGGTCTCAACGCCTATAGTCAGGGCTTGCAGACGATCAGCAACAACGTTGCCAATCTCAACACGCCGGGGTTCAAGGCGACGTCGGTCAACTTCAACGACCTGTTCAGCTACGGCGGTGCGGGCCTCACCTATTCGGGCGGCACAATGGGGCAGAGCCGCGGCGACGGCGTCACGATCGGACCCGCACGGATCGATTTCAATCAAGGCGATCTGCGCCAGTCGAACAACGACCTCGATCTCGCGATCCAGGGCAGCGGTTTTCTGGTCCTGTTGAATGGCGACAATACCTACTACGCCCGCACGGGTCAGTTCGTGGTGGACAAGGACGGCTATATCTCGACGCAGGGCAGCGAAAACCACCTCGCCGTCCTCAACGACGCCAATCGTCCGGTCGCGGTCAACATCGATTCCAAACGCACCAATCCGCCCAAGGCGACGACCACTGTGACATTCGCGGACAATCTGTCGTCCTCCGCGACCACGGCGACCGTTTCGGACGTCGCCGTTTATGACAGTCGTGGTGGCAAGCAGGTCTGGACCGTCACCTTCACTCGATCGATCGACGCACAGACGCCAAATCAGTGGACGGTTGCGGTGAAGGACGCGACCGGCCGGGACGTCGGCTCGAGCACGCTCAAGTTCATCGGCAGCACGGTCGATCCCTCGACAGCCAAGCTGGTAATCACCGATGCACCGGCGGGTGCCGACCCGCTTTCGGTCACCCTGGACTTCTCGCAGAACGTGACGTCCTTCTCAGGCGGCACCGTCTCCACCCTGCGCGCCGCCAAGGTCGATGGCAACGGTGTCGGATCGCTGACCAGCGTGACGGTCGACGACGACGGGAAGCTCAAGCTTACGTATTCAAACGAGAAAACCGAGCTGTTGGGCGCCGTCGCGATCGCCGACTTCCGCGATCCGCAGCAGTTGGAGCGCGTCGGCGAGGGCTTGTTCCGCAATCGCGGCGGCGAGGGTCAGATCCGGCTACTTCCGAGCAAGACCGATGGTGTCGGCACGCTCGTGTCGCGGCGGACCGAGGCGTCCAACGTCAATCTGTCGGACGAGTTCGGCGACCTCATCCTCATCCAGCGCGGTTTCCAGGCATCGTCGCAGGTGGTGAGCGTCACCAACGAGATGATCCAGCAGCTGTTCGGGATTCGGGGTCAGGGCTGATGGCAGACAGCTGGCTCCCGGCAGGAGCTTACACCGTGGAACGGGTCGGGCCCGTGCTCGCTCCGATGCTGGGGGCGTGGAGTGCATCCTGGCTCGCCGATGGCATTCTGAGCGTGGTCGCGGTGCGAAGGGAGCCGCTTCGCCAGTTATCAGCGGGGCATATGCGGGCGAGCGCGGGTGCCCTGGTCATCGACTTGAGCGGTCGGGGCAAGCGGGTACTGCTCGAGGCTGCCTTGGGATGCGGCCTCGAGATGCTCGATCTCCAGGCCGATGATCACCTGCTCCTTGATCGCTTCGCCGCGGCACTTGCGGAAGAACTCGGCGCACGGATTGATCAGGGCTTGGGTTCGCCGGCTGGAGCGCCTTCGACGCAGGTGACTTTGGCGATCGCCAGCAGGGAAGTAGCAACGGTGGACATCCCTGTGACTGGGTTGGCGCGCGCGATCAAAGCCGCTGGCACGCGCCGCACTTCCAGGCGATCGCTCGCGTCGCGAGCCGCCGCTGTGGAGCGGATTGAACTGCCGATCGAGGCGGTGCTGGGGTGTGCGCGGCTGTCGGTCAACGAAATAGGGACGATCGCGGTCGGTGACGTTCTACTGCTGGACGTCGAGCCTCCAGCGGTGGCAGCGTTGCGGATCGCCGGTCAGGCGCGGCCTTTCGCCCGCGCCGCATGTGAGCGCTTCGACGCGCTCGCCGCCGTACGACTGCTGAAAAACTAATGGGAAGATGAAGCCTTGGGTAAAGATATAGAACGGTTGAGTCCGATCGACGACCAGTTGCTGCGCGACGTCGATGTCGAGATCGAGGCGCGTCTGGGCGACACTCGGATGACGGTTGCCGACCTCATGGCGCTGAAGGCCGATTCGGTGGTGGTGCTCGACCGCAGCCTTGCCGATCATGTAGAACTCTATCTAAAGGGTGTGGCGATTGCGCGCGGCGAAATCGTCGCGGTCGGCGACAAACTCGGTGTCCGGGTGCTCGAACTCGCGCCGGACGCGTGACGATGTCGCGCTGGATCGCGCTGTTGGTCTTGATGACGTCCTCGCCCGCTCTGGCTCGCGCCACCTATGCCGGGGGCGATGATGGGATTGACTGGTGGCGGGTCATAGCGGCACTGGTCCTCTGCCTGCTGCTCTCGGCCGGAGCGGCCTTGCTGTTACGGTCGCGCTATGCCGGGACTCTGCAGGCGTTGCCGCGCTGGCGCGGTGTGGCCGGCATCGGCGAGCGACGTCTCAAGCTGGTTGAACGGCTGCGGATCAACGCGCAGCTTGATCTCGCGATCATCGCCTGCGACGGGCGCGAATGGCTCGTCGTGGCCGGGCAGCAGGATGCCCGGCTGCTGGCGCCGTTGCCGCTCGGGGACGGCGACCCGGCATGAAGCGGATGGCGGCATTTGCGTTGCTGTTGCTGCTGGCGACGTCCTCGCCCGCTGGCGCGCAGCCGGCCAGCGTCGTTGGCGATGGCGTGGGCACTGCCGAACTCGTCCGGGTCTCGCTCGTCCTCACGCTGATGGCCATCCTGCCCGGCCTGCTGATCTGCATGACCTCGTTCATCCGGATCATCGTCGTCCTGTCGATGATCCGCCACGCCTTCGGGATGCCAGAGACGCCGCCCAATTCGGTTCTGGTGAGCCTGGCTCTCTTCATGACGGTCTTTTCGATGATGCCCACCCTGGAGGCAGTCAATTCCAGGGCTTTGCAGCCGTTTCTGGACGGACGGCTTACGGTCGCCCAGGTCGTCGAACAAGGCAGCGGCCCGGCCAAGGCGTTCATGTTGAGGCAGGTGCGTGACGAGGACATCCGCACCGTCTACGAGATATCGCGCAAGCCCTTGCCGGCGCGCGCCGCCGATGTTGACCTGCTCCAGCTGGTTCCCGCCTTCATGCTGAACGAGCTGCGGGTTGCCTTCCGAATCGGCTTCGTGGTCCTGCTGCCGTTCCTGCTCATCGACCTCGTCGTCTCCAGTATCCTGCTTGCGCTTGGCATGTTGATGGTACCCCCATCGACGATCGCATTGCCGGCCAAGGTTCTTATGTTTGTACTGATCGATGGCTGGAGCCTCGTGCTGCGGGGCGTCCTCGGCAGCTTCCAATGACGCGGGCGGCGGATGCTCCGTCGATCGCTCGGGGGGAACTTGATCTGTGGCACGCATGGAAAGCGGAGGGGCAGCTTGCCGCCCGCGAAGCCCTGTTCGCACTTCATGCTGATTTTGCCCGGCGCCTCGCGCAGCGACATTTGCGTGGTCGGGGATTGGGCGGCGTGGACCTGGGCGATCTCCGGCAATTGGCCTATGCCGGACTGCTCGAGGCGATCGATCGCTACGATCCCACGCTCAATGTGCCGTTCCGGGGCTATGCGGCGCATCGTATCCGCGGCAGCATCAAGGACGGCCTCGCTCATGCCAGCGAACTCCACGAGCAACTGGGCTGGCGCAGGCGGATGCATCGCGAACGCGTGCGCTCGATGGCGGATGACACGGAGGCGTTCGATACCGCCGAGGCGCTGCGATTGTTGAGGGATCTGGCGGTGGGCTTGGCACTCGGCTTCATGCTGGAGGATGCGGGGCTTGCGGCGTCGCCCGAGGCGTCTTCGGGAGCGACAACGCTCTGGCAAAGCGCGGCCTGGCGCGAGGTGACGATCCGGTTGCGCAGCGAACTTGACGCTTTGCCGGCGAGGGAGCAGACGATCCTTCGCCTCCATTATCTGGACGAGGTAGGCTTCGATCAGCTGAGCGAGTTGATGCGACTGAGCAAGGGGCGGATCTCGCAAATTCACCGCGCCGCACTTGGCACGCTGCGCAAGCGCATGGCCGCGCGCGGCCATTTTCGGTTCGAGGAGTGAGGATATGGCGCATGGCTGACCAATTATGCCCGGAGTCGCGCTTGGCGGACCTGATCGCCAAGCTGCAGGACGATGATGCGCATGGACTGGCGGAAACGAGTGTGCTCATTGCCGCGTTTCCCGACGATCCACGGCTGCAATTCCTGCAAGGGTCGCTGCTGGCCGCGAAACAGGACTATGCCGGCGCGCGGGCCCATATGCGCAAGGCCGTGGATTTGGCGCCTGATTATGCCATCGCCCGTTTCCAGCTCGGTTTCCTGTTGCTGACGAGCGGTGAAGGTCACGCCGCGCAGGAGGCCTGGGGTCCGCTTCATGCGCTGCCGCCTGACAACTATCTCCGCCTTTGTGTCGAAGGGCTCGTCGAGATGATCCACGACAACTTCGGCCCGGCGATCGGGAAGCTGGAAGCCGGCATCGCCGCCAATGACGAAAACCCGCCCCTCAACAACGATATGCGGTTGCTCATCGCCGAGATGCGCAATCGGCCCGCGCCGCGTGCGGACGAGCCGGGCGTCAATGCCGTCGAGGCGCCACTGTCATCCGCCCAGGCCTTGCTGCAACAGGCCGCGCTCAAAGCCACCAAGCACTGATGGAGCCGATCTCGCAAGTCGACCGGCTCGCGGCCATGCTGCGGATCGCCCTTGCCGAGCGCGCGAAGAGCGATCGGTCCCGTCAGCTGGCTCGCAAGGGATCGGGGGGTGAGCGGTCGGCGAGTGGGCTTGCGAATGTCCGTGCGCTCGCCGCGGTCGATGATGTCGACGAGCGGCAGGTTCGGCGCGCGTTCGTGCAGCATCTCCTCGCGGACCAGATGGACGCGCGGCTCCTGAACGACGCGCAGTTCCAGCAGGTCGTGACCCGCGTCACCCAGGCGATCGACGACGATGATGCGACCGCCAAATTGCTGACGCGGCTGATCGCGGAACTGCGCGCCGCCTGATCCTATCGATTGAGCCCCATGCCCACCAGCGCCTGAGTGATCGTTTTTCCATCGGGGCCGATGGGTGTGTTCAGGGCGATGTCGCGGATGCGCTGAGCGGCTTCGCCTTTGCCGCTGCGGTCGAGCAGCAGGCTCTTGGCAAGCGCGCCGCCAAAGGAGCGACGATCGAGGCGAAGCGCGATTTCCGCATGGCGTTCGGCAGTGGCGATGTCACCGCCATGCAGCGCCATGACCGCCAGGCCGCCATGGCTTTCCGAGAAATTGGGGTCGATCGCCAGCGCCCTTTCGAACGCGGCCTGCGCCTTGTCCATGTCGCCGCCGATATAGTGGGCCCAGCCCGCGGCGATCCAGGAGCCCAGATGATCCTCGAACATCGCCGCGCCGCGATCGAGTGCGTTCGCCGCCGCTCGCGCATCGCCGCGCGCCAGCAGGCCCAGACCACGGCCAATCCATGCGCGCGGATTGCCGGGCTGGCGGGCAAGCGCCTGATCGAACAACGCCATCGCGTCGTCGCCGCGCTGCGCATCGAGCGCGAAGAGGCCACGGACCGTCAGCCCTTGCGGGTGATCGCCCGACCGCTCGGCATAATGGCGGGCCAGCTCGACCTCCTCTGCATCCATGGCGAGCATGGCGAGCGCGCCCATCAGCGCGGTGTTGTCGGGATAACGCTCGGCCAAGCCCTGACCCACCGCCAGCGCGTCCTCGTAAAGCTCGAGATGATGCATCGCCTCGATCTTGAGCGCCGGCCCCTGCGGTGCGGCGGCGACTGCAGCATCGTCGAGCAGGTCGTGGGTGGCGACAAAATCGCCGGTCATGGCTTTGGCCCAGGCAAGGTTGAAGCGGATTGCGGGATCATCCTGGCCCTCGTCGCGCAAGGCTTCGAACGCATCCGACGCCTTGGCGAACTCACCTGCCGCCAGCGCGGCGATGCCCTGCAAGTTGACGAGCGAGGGGGGCAAGGGGGTCTTTCCGGCGCTCGTAGCGAGCAAGTGGCCGGCCAAGACGGGCTGCCCTTCGCTGAGCGCCAGCTCGACCGTTTCCGTGAGGAGGGCGATATTGGCTGGGTCTTGGCGGAGGAAGCCGATGAGCCTTTCGAGCCGAGGGCTCACCTGTTTCGCCGGACCTGTCATCGCGCTTTTCCTACTCTTGCCTGCCTGGACACTATCGTCGTGACGCCGCTGGGCAAGGGCGATTGTGCGAAGCTGGGTCAGACCGCTCCAATTCAAAAAACATCTAAACGGATTCTCGAGGGTTGCGATTGGGGGTGGGATCGGCGGGTGAGCGTGTCGTCTGCTGGTCTTGGCGAGGGGACATCTGATGGTTGCGGTGATCACGGGCAATGGGCTGGGTC
>JAESFG010000481.1_pt1 | contig 26312 bp, 21 predicted proteins | sample 9269371 | NCBI WGS metagenome assembly JAESFG01 (sample SAMN14506227, study PRJNA617093) | algae metagenome | isolation source: Aetokthonos hydrillicola CCALA 1050 (B3-Florida) and co-occurring... | place: USA: South Carolina | collected 2013-01-01 | reverse complement strand
TCAAACGATGTTGCTTCTGGGTGAGGGGTTTTTCTTGCCATTGTGATCTGCTCATCTATTCTCTGTGTTCCCTAGTTTACTCGAATCTGTCACCCTCTCTAGTAAATTTTGCGGTTCTAGTTTTTTTCAATGTCTAAAGATTCAAGTTCTTGATTGTGATCAAGTACAGCCACATCCAATAAATTTTTTAAGCCAGTCTGATAAAAGCTATTCAGATAGGCATATTTAAGTACATCTGTACTTTCTAGACCGTAGGGATCTAAGTGCCTCTGCAAGACAATTCTGTCTTGGGTCAAGGTGCCTGTTTTATCAGTACACAGAATATTCATGGAGCCAAAGTCTTGAATCGCATCAATGTTTTTGACAATCACCTTTTTGTCAGACATTGTAATTGCCCCCTTCGCCAAATTTGCCGTGACAATCACAGGCAACATCTCTGGAGCCAGTCCCACAGCCACAGATAAACCGAATGTGAATGCCTCGACCCAATTGCCTTTAACAACTCCATTGATCAGAAAAACTAGTGGAGCCATGATCAGCATAAAGCGTAACAGCAGCATTGTCACGCCATTAACACCCTTGTCAAAGCTTGTTCGTGGTTTGCGTCCGGTGACGGTTTTAGCCAATGATGCTAGATACGTATGACTACCAGTTTCTGCGACAACGGCTGTTCCAGAACCACTGACTACCGTGGTGCCCATGAAACAGAGATTGACTAACTCCAGTGGGTTTTTCTCCTTCTGATCAGGGAGCTCTGGGTGTTTTTCAGTAGGTAGAGACTCCCCAGTCAGGGTTGACTGACTGAGGAATAAATCTTTCGTAGCAATCAGCCTGACATCGGCGGGAATCATATCTCCGGCTGAAAGAAAAATGACATCACCAGGTACAAGCAACTTCACTGCAATTTCTTGTCCTGTTGTTACTCCCTTGTTTTGTTTTGGTACGGCATCTTTAATGGCATTCTTGCGACTCACTGTTGCCGTTGCGCTCACCATTTCCCGTAGTTTTTCAGCGGCTTTATTCGACTGAAATTCTTGTGAAAAGCGCAACAACCCAGCAAAAATAACCATCATAAAAATGATTAAAGCGGCCGTTGGACTCCCAGTTAACAGTGAAATCGTCGCTAGAAGAATGAGTAAAAGTGAGAGGGGATCAGTCACCGTTTTCAGTAGCTGGACATACCACTTGATCGGTTTTTCGCGAGCGATCTCATTCAGCCCAGATTTTGCTAACCGTCGCTTGGCTTCAGTTTCACTTAGCCCCGACTCAGAAGTGTCAAATAAGTGCAGAACTCCATCCACATCACGCTGAGCAATATCAATGAGCGCTTTGGATGAATCTACAGACGGGCTAGATCTCGTTTTAGCCTTTTTGGATGAATTGGCAGTCTGGCTTAACTTCGTCATAAAGTAATTTTCTCTTTGGGGTAAATCTTTTTGCTGCCTAACACTACTTGGCAAAGTGCTGTCGAGTTTTTGCCGCAATCTGACGATCCGTCATTTTGTCAACTGTTACAATACCTACGACGCGTCCACCGAGGTTCTTTCCTTCAAGACGTTTTTTCAGTTCATCCTTTGCCTCACCTGGACCAAATATCAGAATAGACTCTGCATCACGAATAGACGCAATAACCGCATCATAGTAAATATTGAGTTCTCCCGTAAAAGTTCTCTGGCGGCTATCATCTGCCGGTACCTGAAGTGATTCATAATTACCCTTAAGAGGTGAATCACCAGAACGCCTGAGCTGTTTTTCTACCTCCGATATTATCTGTGTTATCTGTTCCTCTTTCTCCGTAACAGCCACGACAATAGCCTTCCTATGGTCAATCCACAGCCCTACTTTTGTTCTCATTTATATCTCCTTTGTTCACTAGTTACACCTAACTATTACTTCAACATTAGGGTGGTTGCTTTGGCTTTATCTTTTAAATTTATGATGCACGCCCCTTATTGAATTTGAAAAATGCTTAGGAATCTGGATTAAATTTAAATAAAGTCGAAACCTGGTTTAAAGACTTTTAAAAATCAGGTTAGTCGATGAAGAAGAATTGTAAGTTAATAAATCTACGTTCTTTGCCAGAGTCCATTTAACAACTTTGGCTTCTGGTATTAGTGTGAACAGGGAATGTTTTATTTCTTGAATGAATTGATTGAATACGATACGAAACGTAACTGAAAATGGATGAGTCAAACTTGATTGACTTTATCTGTCAGACTCTCACCAAACTTGTCGTCATAATTACAACACAAAGTGCCGCGTAGTTTTTCCTCCACCTGAATTTTCCGCTTTGCCTGATACTCGTCGAATTCTTGTTTCTAACTAAGTTATGGGTCTAAATTTCGTCGTGTTAAGGCTTAATTTGAGCAATTCGAGCAATCTCGCGGGAATGCAGCATAGAGCCGATTGGTTCGATTACGCCTAACTCAACATAAAGCTTCACAAGTGTAATCGAAGTCTCAGTGATCAACGCCGCATATTCAAAAGTGTACAGTTGCTCGCCTTCAAGTGAAACCACTGTTTTTGAAAGGCTGGAGGTCATAACTTAATCTCCTCTAACTGGGAACGTGGGTTAAAGCTTGTATTTGCCTGGATTTTTTCATAGTATTCTTGCTCAATGGGGCTGAGATCTTTCGGCGTGACAATCTGAAGTTTGGCAAATAAGTCACCTCGTCCCCCTTTTGGTAATGTCCAGCCTTTGCCGCGCAATCTTAGCGATTGCCCTGATCGCACCCCTTTGGGAACGTTCATTGTCACGTTGCCATCGGGGGTCGGCTGACCTACCGCCGCACGAATCGTAATCTCCACGTCCGGGGCTACAAGGAAGAGGGTACGATCACAACGGCTTTTGACATAAGGGTGCAAAATGACCTAGATCGCTTTCATCTGGTGCAAGATGTGGTGGATCGCCTATCGGGAGTTGATTATAACCACGCCTAGTCTTAGTGAGTGCATTAGTGGTGTGATCCTCTATGACGAAACGCTCCACCAGCAGAAGAAAGATGGCACTTCCTTTGTTAAAGCTATCACTGATGCGGGAATGATTCCCGGCATCAAAGTTGACACCATAAGCTCAAGGAGTTGAGCGGATGGGTCCGTTATAGTCAATACGAACGATTCTGGTTCTTGAGACAGTCACTACACTTTCGACTGTAGGAGTGTCAGAATCAGGGCTATGGCCCTTAAAGGTGAAAGTCCAACTGCCATCCCCATTGTAATTGTAGGGAGAGTCTTCGGCAGGACCATACATCGAGTTCTGTGCTCGATAGTGTTGTAAACCACCATTAGCCTGCTCAGCGGCTTGGCGAGCTAAATTCTCGGCGCGATTAAGATTAATCAGAGATATCTTATTGTTATTAGGGTGTTCCATAAATGCGGGATGAATTGGCAGTTGAAACCATTGATAATTCGTTTCAAGTAGGGTAAAATCATCCCATGATTCAGCAATGCCGTTATTAGTTATTTGCGCACTAGTAATTCCAGGTACAAGCGTGATAGATGCAATAACAAATACAGAGTTGATCAAGATATTCAGTTTCATATAGTTATCCTAAGTTCGAGATCTGGCAATGCGTAGTCTCTATTAATAGAGGAATGGCACCTCAGGCTGAAACCCTTTCAAAGTCCATCCTCGGTAGTCACTCTAAATTCTCCTGTTTGTTGAGCTACATTACTAATCTTCAAAACGTGAGAGAAGAGATGTTGTGCAGATGTTAATAACCTCGGTCTAAAAAGGAGTGAGAAATCCTTATTGAGTCCACCTGTCTAAAATCTCTTTCCCCGATAGCATATTGTCTTAAAACTTTATCGGCATCCATATTGGTTGCCTCACAACGTGTAGCGTTATCGCTGTATTTGTTTTCATTCTAATCCACAATGTGCCAAATAAATATCCAGTCTGATAAAACTCTATCTTCTGAGGTACACCAACCCTTTCTTGCCAAGGTTCATAGCGTTGAAAACTTACCTCACCAGATCGGGAACCGCTATAAGTTCTACTAAAACCTTCAAAAGGTAGATATTATATTGGGCAACTTATGTTAAATTTCAATTTTTTGTGACGATTTGAATCGTTACAGTACAATCTATACAACTTATACAGCAATGAAACGCTTATTCAAGCATAAATTTTAGCATAAAAATGTCATAATGATTGAGGGATTAGTTTCTTTTTTTAAGGAGTTAAGAATAAAAAATTAGGAGTCAAGATCCAGAATTCAGGATCAATTTTGTAGACTGGCGGATGAATAAATGGGGTTTAATTCCTTGACCAAAATCTTAGATTTGGTTGTCTTCAACCAGGTAAGAATTTGATTGATTATGACTCCTGGCTCCTGACTTCTGTTTCAATATTGCTGGTAAATCGAAACGTAAAAATTTTGGTAGTATCTCCTAAATAAGGATGTTTCCCTATCACAAATTTAGGCTTCTATCTGCTTAATTGTTCTGGTAAAATTTCATGGAAATGTCAAGAAATAACCCACTAGATATACGCTACATTAGTCCCGAAGTAAGAGAGCTAATTAGGCAATACGCTGCTGTAAATAACTGTACACAGGCTGAAATGCTAGAGTTCATTGTTTTGGAATGGAACACCCAACAAAGCGAGAGCGAAAGACCACCAGGAGACGAAGATGAATAGCTTTTTTGTGCCATTTTGAGCGAACCATAATTTTCCAAAACAGTTGTTGCCTTCTGAAATTAGAGGTATCATCCATGAGCATCTCCCTAAAATTTAAGGGATTGAGTAAGCCAAGACTGAATCAATGGCTACTTGGCTTACTCATATTAATCCCCACTATTGGCATCGGCTATCTCGCTTATAACCAACTTGTTGTCATGCCTCAACAGCAAGCAAAGCGTAACGTTCAAACGGCTTTAGTCGAGCGGAGCAATCTCCCGATCACGGTTTCTGCAAATGGGACGGTGCAACCCAAACAATCAGTAAATGTGAGTCCCAAAACGGCAGGGATTCTAAAGAAACTGCTGGTTCGAGAAGGCGATTCTGTAAAACAAGGGCAGGTGCTTGCCTACATGGATGCCTCGAATCTTCAGGGGCAATTACATCAGGCTCAAGGGAATCTTGCGGCGGCTCAGGTGAACCTGCAACGGGCGATCGCAGGTAACCGTCAACAAGACATTGCTCAGGCAAAAGCCTTATTGCAAAGTTTTCAATTTGCCCTCCGCCAAGCCGAAAATGATTTGCAGCGAAATCAGCCCTTGTATCAGGGGGGAGCAATTTCCAAGCAGGCTTTTGATATTGTGCTGACAGCTCGCGATCATGCTAAAGCCCAAGTCAAACAATATCAGGAAGCGCTGGCGCTCTCTCAAGCGGGATCACGACCAGAAGACATTCAGCAATATCGTGCGCTAGTGGTGGCTGCTCAAGGAGCGATGCAAATTATCCAAGCAAATCTTAATGATACCGTGATCCGAGCACCTTTTAATGGTATTATCGCACGTAAATTTGCTGATCCCGGCTCATTTGTCACACCTACTACGGCAGGCAGTGCGGTTACCTCTGCCACTTCGTCTTCTATCTTGGCTCTTGCATCCACGAACCAGATTGTTGCCCAAGTGGCAGAAGCGAACATTGCCCAAATTCGCATGGGTCTAGTAGGGAAAATTCAGGCAGATGCCTATCCGGGGAAAACCTTTACCGGACAAGTAACGCAAATTGCTACACAGTCGGATGTTGTGCAAAATGTGACGAGCTTTCAGGTGAAAACATCAGTACCAGATCCCCAACACTTGCTGCGATCAGGGATGAATGTGAATGTGGAGTTCAAAGCTGGAGAATTGAAAGATGTGCTGGTGGTGCCGACTGCGGCAATCGTTCAACAAACCAATGCTCAAGGCGTGTTTGTGGCAAAAGACAAAGGTGATCCAGTCTTCGTGCCTATTGCAGTTGGCACAACGGTGAATGACAAAACCGAGGTACGGTCTGGTTTAACCGGCAACGAACACGTCTTACTTAGCTTTCCACCCGGAACCCGTAAGGTTTCTGGTGGTTCCTCGATCCTCCCAGGGGTGGGATCGGGATCTCGCACACATTAGGGACTTTTTTACTATGAAAAAGCTCGGCTTACGACCGCTAACCGCTCGATCTCGCCGTCCGCGAAAGCGGGGGGTCTCTTTCGGTGAAGTTCTGATCATGTCAGCGGAAACTTTGTGGAGTAACAAACTGCGGACAGGCTTGACCATGTTGGGCGTAATTATTGGCATCTCTTCAGTGATTGCAATTACTGCTGTGGGGCAAGGGGTGCAAAGGTCAACGGAGTTACAAATTCAAGCATTGGGAACGAACGTGATGCTAGTCCTCGCAGGGGCAGCAAGAACAGGCGGCATCAGCCAAGGCGCAGGTTCAGCCAGTACGCTAACGTGGGAAGAGTCCCAGGCGATCGCCAAGCAAGTCCCTGCGGCTAAAGAGGTTTCGGCATTCTTACAAAAAGGTCAAATTCAGGTCGTCCGGGGCAATAACAACGCCGCCACTACTCTTTTAGGAACCGATTTGAAATATCCATCAGTGAAAAACATTCATCCCCAATTGGGACTATTTTTTAGTCAAGGGGATTTGGATGCAGCTAGACCTGTGGCTTTTCTTGGCTCGAAGGTTCGCGATGAGATGTTTAAGCCAGACGAATCTGTGATTGGGGCTGATTTGCGGATTCGGGGCAATCGCTACACCGTAGTAGGAGTGGCGGAATCAAAGGGATCGGTGGGCAACCAGGATCTAGATGACCAAGTGTATATCCCACTGACCAATATGTCTGCCCAAATTGTAGGCAACAACGCCTTGACGGGTGTAGCAATTAATGGATTCTGGTTAGAAGCTAGCGATGTAGATCAGCTAAACTCGGCTCAATTTCAGGTGACCAATATTTTGCGTCTACTGCATCGCATTCATCCGCCAGACCTCGATGATTTTCGGATCATAAATCAAGTAGATATCATCAACACTTTCACCAATGTGGTGGGGTCATTTACCTTAATGGTGGGTGCGATCGCAGGCATTTCGCTCGTTGTCGGGGGTATTGGGATTGCCAACATTATGCTAGTTTCGGTGATGGAACGAACGCGAGAAATCGGTATTCGCAAAGCGGTGGGCGCAACCAGTACAGACATTTTGAGCCAATTTTTGACTGAAGCGATCGTCATTTCAACGGTCGGTGGTCTGATTGGCGTAGGATTGGGAATTACGTTGGCGTTTGGTGCCGCAACTTTGTTTAAATTTCCGTTTATTGTGCCGTTGTGGTCAATTGGGGTAGGGTTTGGTCTCTCGTTCATCGTCGGCATTCTTGCAGGTGGTATCCCTGCTCGTAATGCTGCCAAATTAGATCCGATATCAGCACTACACAATGAGTAATGACTATGGCAACCATGATCTGGATAGAAGGCATCACGAAGACCTATCACTTGGGAGAATTGGATGTGCCGGTTCTTAAGCACATTGATCTATCGATTGAAGAGGGGGAATACGTCGCGATTATGGGGGCTTCGGGTTCAGGGAAATCGACGCTGATGAATATCATTGGGTGTCTGGATCGTCCTACGAGCGGGCTGTATGTCTTGGATGGTAGAAACCTGACGACGCTGGATGATGATGGACTCGCGGATATTCGCAATCAGTATATTGGCTTTGTGTTTCAACAATTCAATCTGTTGCCACGGTTGACGGCACTAGAAAATGTCATGCTGCCGATGATTTACGCTAATGTCAGTAGATCGCAACGATTGAAATCCGCAACAGCAGCGCTAAAACAGATCGGGTTGGGCGATCGCTTAACAAACCGCCCTAGCCAACTTTCGGGAGGACAGCAACAGCGAGTGGCTATTGCTCGTGCACTAGTGAATCATCCTGCCTTAGTGTTGGCAGATGAACCAACGGGAGCGTTAGATTCCAAAACTTCTCACGAAATTATGAATTTGCTGACGGAATTAAATCAACAGGGTACTACAATCGTGATTGTCACCCATGATGCAACGGTAGCAGATCAGACAAAGCGGGTGATTCATATGCAGGATGGAGTAATTGTTGAGACAGACGAAGAAAATTTAGCTTAGTTGATATCAAATATTTTTGACATTTCCCAAAGACACTTTGTCCACCGCTAGTTTCAGGCTCCTCAGGTTTGAACCTTACCACTACTTCCGTATCACTACCTTAGCCTGCACAAACTCTTTCTCAGCGAGAGAGATTCACTACAAGCATTTATTTCGGGCCTGTACGACCTTTGTTTCGCCGCCAAATTTTCAATCCTTCAAACCACAAAATACTGAAAACTCCAGAGGTGAGACTGATTACTAAATCATCAAAATGCAGAAAAGAAAAACGGAATAGATGCCGCAATAAAGGAACATAAAGTACAAGTCCCATAAAAACCACTCCACCACCCAGTACCCACCAAAGTGCTTTATTTGGAGTGCGTAACATCTCTGGAATGGTACGAGACCAAGAACGATTGCTCAGAATCATACTCAGGTTAGATACAATTAGGGTGGTAAAGGCGAGAGCGCGAGCATCAAATTCTCCATGTCCAGAGTAAAAAGACACACCAAATACAGCCACTAACACGACTAATACACTCAATCCTTGTAGCAGTGCTAATCTCAAAGTGCGACGGCTGAATAATGGCTCCTTTGGATTGCGGGGTGGACGCTTCATCACATTACTCTCTTCTGGCTCTGCTTCAAAAACTACAGTACAAGCTGGATCAATAATTAAGTGTAGAAAAGCTATGTGGATCGGCAGTAACACCAAAGGCCAGTGAAAGATTACAGGAATCAACGACATCCCAGCAATGGGTATATGAACCGCCAAAGTATAAGCCATACCTTTTTTCAGGTTGTCAAATACTCGTCGCCCCAGCCTGACGGACTGGACAATTGAAGAAAAATCGTCATCTAGCAATACCAAGTCAGCAGATTCCCGCGCCACATCTGTACCCCGTTCGCCCATTGCAATGCCAATATGTGCCGATTTTAAGGCAGGGGCATCGTTTACCCCATCTCCAGTCATAGCAACAATTTCACCACACCGTTTCAGGGCATTAACGATCAGTAATTTTTGCTCTGGGATAACCCGTGCAAAGATATTCACAGTTTGAATCCGAGAAAGCAACTCGCCTTCTGGCATCTTTTCTAGTTCTGCTCCCGTAATCACTTCTGTAGCGGGTGTCAGTCCGATTTGACGGGCAATATTTTGGGCTGTTACTGGATAATCACCTGTAATCATCACGACCCGAATCCCGGCAGTATAACACTCAGCAATGGCTGGCGCTACAGTCGGGCGCACTGGATCAGCCATCCCTACCAGTCCCAAAAATGCAAATTCAAAGTCATGCTGTTTTTCAGGAAGAATGTTTGGCAAGTTGTTTGTGTGATGTCGTCCGATCGCTTTAGCCATACCCAAAACCCGCAAACCTGCGCTTGCCATTCTACCGATATGCTGTTCTAAATCTCGCATTTGTTCGGCATTAAAGTGACACAGTGAAGCGATCGCTTCGGGCGCACCTTTAGTAGCAATTACCAATTTTTTCTCTGGAGATTGCCAAACACAAGACATCGCCAACAATTCACCAGAAAGTGGATACTCTTGCAATATCTCCCAGTCATGATGTAAATGTTCAGTTCTGGCTAAATAGTCATCACCCACTTGTTTGAGGGCTTTTTCCATCGGGTCGAAGGGGTCTTTGCGACTGGCTAAAATCCCAAATTCGATTAACTCATGAAAAGTTTCTGGGAGTGCTTCCCGTTCGTGCAAGGTGACATCATAAAAATTGGGAGATAAAGTTGAGGGTTTATATACGAACAATTGCTGAACCGACATGCGGTTAAAAGTCAGCGTCCCAGTTTTATCTACGCAAAGAACGGTAGTAGAACCCAGTGTTTCCACAACAGGGATGCGACGAGTCAAAACCCTAGCTAGGGAGAATCTCCAAGCACCCAGCGCCAGGAAAATTGCTAAAACCACAGGAATTTCATTGGGCAAAATTGCCATTGCTAGTGCCAATCCCGCTAGAACCCCTTGTAGCCAATTGCCGGTAGTTGTACCGTAAATCACAACCACAGCGACGCAGATAGCGATCGCCACAAACGTCAGCTTACTAACAATGCGTCGAGTTTCCCTTTGCAGAACCGTGTCTTCTGGTTCTACCGTCTGCAAAGCTTTACCAATCTTACCCATTTCTGTCTGCATACCAGTGGCATACACTTGGGCAATACCCTGACCTTGCACTATCAGCGTTCCCGAATAGACAAAAGGAAAATCGTCACCACCAGGACGGTGCTGTGTTGCAGTTCTCGTGGTGTTTTCTAAATCCGTGCTATCTTTGACTGATTGCTTACGTACAGGTAAAGATTCACCTGTTAACAGAGATTCATCGACGCTCAAATGCGTAGACCACACCACCACTGCATCCGCAGGAACTCTATCGCCTTCTGACAAAACAATGACATCTTCACGCACTACTTCCCGTCCCGCAATCCGTTGACGTTCTCCATCACGGATTACTAATGCGCGAGGACTGGAGAGGTCACGTAGTGCTTCCAGTGATTTTTCAGTTTTCTGTTCTTGGTATAAGTTGATGCCTACAATGAAGAAAACAAAGCCTAATAGGATCAGAGCTTCCTGAACATCACCCAGAAACAAGTATATGAGACCACAGCCCAGTAAAAGTAGGAAAATTGGCTCTTTAAAGATTTCCAGTGCGATTTCCCATATCTGACGATGTTGGGTAGATTGTAGCTCATTATACCCTTCTTGCTTCAGACGATCACCTGCGGCTGATGGAGATATCCCTGTGATAGATTCGAGTTTGATTTTGTGAGCCATTTTTCCTCTTTTCCTGATTGGCACGGTGACCCCAATTTCATCGTTCTTGAATACATTAAGTAGAAAATACGAAAAAAATGTGAGAAAGTTGTGAGGAAATGTTAACAAGAGCGAGTATGACAGACTGTTGTTAGAAATCATGTTTGAGCAAGTGTTTGAATAGCGTATAACGCACAAACAGATGATCCGCTGCTTGAGAGAAGATGCTGGCCGTACCACCGCCGCCGCAGAAATCAATCGTCCCGTTACTTAGGCATCATGTAAAAATAAGTTGTACAAATTTTATTTCCGAGAGATTGCAAAATCTGGCTTCCACATAAAAAATTGTTCATATTATTTTTACACAAATCCTTAGTGCTTCTATTAGAGAAGAGGCTGATAAAAAGCTTGACCAAGTGACACTCAGCCCAAATGGTTGCAACCGTGTTTCCAGCCAGCCTTGATCACGGAGAACTTCTAGATTTGTCATCCCCTCTGGATATCCCATTTTGAGTTGCTTGAGCAAATAGGCGTCGAACTATCAATTTCTTTAACTCTATAAACCAAAAGACGATAGTACTCACAACTATACTCAATGCCAAATCGCATAAGGATAATGGCTTGGTTTGGAAAACATCCTCTAAGAATGGGACGTATATAACAGCCAGTTGCAATCCAAAGGTTAAAACTACAGCAGCTAAAAGCTGTGGATTGGAAAACAATCCAATCTCAAAAAGTGAGTTGCGTTCTGAGCGAAGTGCTAAAGCGATCGCAATTTCAGAAAATGTCAGGACAGTAAATAGCATCGTTTGCCAATTTGCTTCACGGTCGATTTGCCAAAACCAATAGCCGATCCCAAGGCAAAGTAAACCCAGAATTAGCCCAATACAGATAATTTCCAAAACCATTTCCCATCCAAAAATATTGTCTTTTTGACTGTGTGGGGGACGATTCATGGTGTTTTGTTCTGCTGGTTCTACACTTAATGCTAAAGCGGGTAAGCCGTCAGTCATCAAATTAATCCAAAGTATCTGGATAGGTAGCAATGGTAACGGCATTCCCAAGAAAGGAGCCAGCAGCATTACGCAAATTTCTCCCGAATTGCTACTAAGCAAGTATTTAATGCTCTTGCGGATATTGTCATAAATTACCCGTCCTTCTTTAACAGCAGCAACAATAGTTGCAAAATTATCATCGAGCAACACCATATCTGCGGCTTCTTTTGCGACATCGCTTCCCATCACTCCCATTGCAACACCAATGTCAGCCTTCCGCAGTGCTGGGGCATCATTTACACCATCTCCCGTCATGGCAACAATCTGCCCTTGCTGCTGAAGGGCTTCTACAATTCGAAGTTTTTGCTGAGGAGAAACCCTGGCGTAAACAGATACCGACTTGACTCGATCTATGAGTTCCTTTGCTTGTAATTGATTTAGATCAAAACCCGTGAGCAATGAAGTGTTGCTAGTAATGCCTAATTCTTGAGCAATATGCTGTGCGATCAGGGGATGATCCCCAGTAATCATAATTAGGCGAATCCCAGCAACTGTGCATATTTCCACCGATTGTTTTACTTCTGCTCGCAGTGGATCAATCATACCAACCAGTCCAATGAAAACTAGATTTTTTTCAATTGAATCGATATTGATAATTTCTGGTAACGCTTCCCATTGCTGGAAAGCAACCCCTAGCACTCGTATTCCCGTTTGCGCCAGTTGGTTATTGGCATTAATAATGCGATCTCGCCAATTTTGCTCTAGTGTTTCTGCGTGATCATTCACCCAAACCTGGATAGAAGCATCAAGAAGGCTGCCGACTGACCCTTTCGTAAAGGCGATGTAGGAGGAAGGAGAGAGGTAAGATAAGGGAGAGGGAGCAAGGTATCCTTCATGTTCCCCTTGTTTCGGACGATAATGGATAGTCGTCATACGTTTGCGATCAGAATCGAAGGGAACTTCAGCAATACGGGGGAAAGTCTTTTCCAGGTTGCGTTTGTGTAAACCCAAACGGTTGGCTGCAACCACCAAAGCTACTTCTGTCGGGTCTCCCAAAGTTTCAATCGCATCGTTACAAAGCGCACTAGCAGCTAGCAACAAATTTAGAGAAACTTCTTTTTGGTCAATTGGAGATTTTTCTAGGTTAAATTTTCGTCCAGCTACATCCAAAACCGTAACAGTCATGAGATTTTCTGTTAGGGTTCCGGTTTTATCGAAGCAAATAACACTTACACAACCGAGGGTTTCAACCGCAGGTAGTTTGCGAATCAGGGCGTGCTGTTTTAGCATTCGCTGTGCGCCAATTGCTAGTGCAATAGTCACAATCGCCGGAAGTCCTTCTGGCACAACTGCAACTGCCACGCTCACTCCTGTTAAGAACATTACCCGTAAATTCTCACCGCGTAGCAAGCCGAGAACAAAAATTAGTCCTACCAGTATCAAAGAAGCAACAATCAATTTTTGACTGAGTTGATCCAGACGTTTTTGCAGAGGAGTCGCCTGTTGTTCTACGGTCTGCACTAAATCAGCAATATTACCGAGTTCTGTATTCATTCCCGTCTCGGTTACAACTGCTCGACCTCGCCCGTAGATAACAGTCGTGCCCATGTAAACCATATTTACGCGATCGCCTAAGGGCAATTCTCCATCCCCAAGCGCACGGGTATGTTTATCAATAGCAGTCGCCTCACCTGTCAACGCCGATTCAGCAACTCGCAAATTCACACTTTCCAACAGCCGACTGTCAGCGGGTACTGAGTTTCCTGCTTCCAACAGTATAATATCTCCTGGCACCAACTCGCGGGCACCAAGTTCCTGACATTGCCCCTCACGTAACACCCTAACCTTAGGTACAGCAAGCTTTTTCAAGGCTGCTAACGCTTGGAGTGTTCGATACTCTTGGTTAAATCCAATTCCCACACTCAGTACCACAATTGCCAGAATTGCCACTGTATCTTTATAGTCTCCTAAAAATGCGGAAACTAACGCTGCTACCAGCAAAATGACAACGGTTGAAGCAGTTAACTGTTCCCAAATTATCTGCCATTCGCTTTTTGAAGCACGTTCTGCCAGTTCATTTACCCCAGACTGCAATCGACGACTAGCTTCATTTTGCTTCAGCCCAGTAGATGCATCTGTTTTAAAGTGTTGCACTACTTGCTCTGCTTCTAACTGATACCAGGGAATGCCCATAAAGTAACAATTGGGTCAAATAAGCGTAAACTGTTGACAGTTAACTGTTAACCGTCAACAATCATAATCCTAATTCATTTGTATATCTAGAGTGTCTTTTTGTTGTTTTCTCAGGAAACGTTGAAGTTTCGGCATCAGCTAAATCAAACCGCTCACCGTATTTTTTTTTGACAACCACCTTTTTTTACTCGTCGCTAATAGGTGTGCTGCTCAACCAAAAACTCCATTGATATAGTCCTCAGTTTCCTGATTAACAGGAGAGCCGAACAGTTGCTCAGTAGGACTAAACTCGATTAATTTCCCTGAACGTTTGCCAGAGAAGTCTATTTCTGTGTTGAAAAAAGCAGTCCAATCTGCTATCCGTGAAGCTTGTTGCATGTTATGAGTCACCATGATAATGGTGTACTGCACCTTCAGTTCAAGGCATTGTTCTGTATCATCTTTTTTGTCCAAATTGGCTTGCTTTAAACCGTGAACACTGTGAATAGTTTTGCCCGGATTTATTCGAGAATTCAATATTTCGTTATCGTCAATTGAATGTTTACAAAAGTTGCTGAATATAATCTCTACCTTTTGAATGCTTTAGTAGAATTTGTATAACTTATATATAACTAAAACATTTAGTCAAACTTTATGTTTGACTAAGAAACGTTATGATTATGCAACGGGATATTAATGGATATACAAAGAAGTAAGTAATTGGAAAAAATTAATACCAAAATTGACGGTGGTGAAATCAATCAACTGCAAAGGTTTGGATCGCTCCACTTGGTTTAGCAGGACTGTAAATATTTTTGTCCACCTACTTACTCGGATCGACCCACCTGGTAGAATTACCATAGCAGTGATTAGAGTCTTGTAGGTTGCGATTTGTCTTCATTTCTTTAGCAAGGTTTTAGCTTATGAAGGTTTCGACTGAGTTAATTCCTGCTTCTTCTCTAGCCCTAAATGAGGTCACGATCAACGTTCGGGGACTTTACAAACACTATGGTAAAACAATTGCAATTCGCGGAATCGATCTCCAAATCCGCCGTGGCGAATTGTTTGGATTGATTGGACCTGACGGCGCAGGTAAGACAACTATGTTCAACATTCTGGGTGGTGTTATGGAGGCAACCGCAGGCAATGCAGAAATTCTCGGATTGCCTACGCGCAATGCTCGAAATTACGCCGGATATCTAACCCAACAATTTTCTCTTTATCCCGATCTCAGTGTGGATCAAAATATCTATTACAGTGCAGGATTGCGACTTGTCCCCGAAGATCAACTTGACGCGCGACGCACCAAGTATCTCAAGTTAATGCAACTCGATTCATTTCGAGATCGCCTTGCAGGTCGTCTTTCAGGTGGAATGAAGCAAAAGCTTGCTTTATGCTGTGCATTGATTGCCGAACCGCAAGTGTTGTTGCTTGATGAGCCAACGACTGGAGTGGATACTATTGCCCGTCGTGAGTTTTGGGACATTCTAGCAGGGCTAACTGCACAAGACATTACTGTGCTTGTTGCGACTCCCGATCTGGATGAAGCAGAACGCTGCAATCGCGTGGCACTAATCTACAACGGACAAATTCAGCAAATGGGTTCTCCAACAGAACTCAAAGCGAATTTAGGTTTGAATCGGTTAATTATCCGCACTTCGGAGCTAATTAAGGCAGAACAAGCACTCATTCAAGAGATAAATCTAACGGGTCAAATTACAGACGTTTCTACACTAGGCGATCGCATTGAAGTTTTGGTAAAAGACGTTAAATCTGGAATTGCTTTTGTGCGCGATCGCTTGACTCAAAACAATGTACAATTCGATCAGATTCAACCCGAAGAACCCACACTAGAGAGCGTTTTCATCACACTGTTACGCCAGAAAGGTACTGTTCCACAATTTAGTCCATTTCCGCGAGTCAAAAGCTTTGCATCTCCTGCAATCTCTGATCTTTCAAATGCTACAATCGCGATTTCTGCGCGTAATCTCAATCGAATTTTCGGTTCCTTTCACGCCGTCGTTGATCTGAATCTTGATATTCGGTATGGTGATGTTTATGGACTTCTGGGCGCTAATGGAGCCGGAAAAACGACCACCATTAAAATGCTGTGTGGACTGTTGCCGATTAGTTCTGGAAAAATGTCCCTGGCTGGGGAAACGGGGAATCTTCGGAGTGCAAAGTTGCGGCAACGAATCGGCTACATGAGTCAGAAATTCACGCTGTACGATGATTTAACAATTCTAGAAAATTTGCAGTTCTATAGTGGGGTTTACGGCATTCCACCCCGTCAGCAGCGAGAAAAAATTAACTGGGTGCTATCCATTTCTGGATTAGAAGGACAAGACCATTTACTAACACGACAACTTCCCGGTGGATGGAAACAGCGTGTTGCATTTGGAGCATCCGTAATGCATGAACCGGAAATTTTATTTCTAGATGAACCGACATCTGGCGTAGATGTTTTAGCACGACAGCAATTTTGGCAATTGATTAACGATTTTGCTCGTCATGGCACTGCAATTTTGGTGACGACGCATTATATGAACGAAGCAGAACAATGTAGCAGGATGTGTTTTATGGTTGCAGGTCGGAAAGTTACAGAAGGATCTGCCAGTGAGATTAAAGCAGCACAACCCGGTCAATTGTTTGAGTTGAAAATAGCACAACTGCAAGCGAGTTACGATCGCTTACAGCAATTTCTCGAACCGTGGCGCGTTTCAATTTTTGGCGATCGCCTTCACGTTGTTCTAGATCATCCCAACGAAGGTCTACCTGAAGTGCGCTCTTATCTACAATCTGCAAATTTGTCGGTTTCGGATATTCAACCGATTCCATTTTCGTTAGAAGATGCCTTTATCGGTGAAGTGCAAAGGGCAGGAGGTGCGCCGCCATGATGATTCGCCGTATTCGCAATCAGTTGTTCAAAGAATTAGAGCAGTTTGTTCGCGATCGCTTAGGCGTTGGACTCGCATTCATTTTACCTGTGATTGCACTTCTCATCATTGGGTTTGCGATTCGGCTAGAGGCGAAAAACATTCCGCTTGTGGTGCGCGATCTCGATCAGACAACCATGAGCCGCAGCTATATTGAACGACTGTACGCAACTAATTTGTTTATTCCAGCACAGTGGAAGGGAGATCGCTTTCCCGATGCTATCGATCAGGGAACAGCGCAAGTGCAAGTTACTATTCCACTTAACTTTGGTTCTGATATACAAGCAGGTAGAACTGGTAATCTTCAGGTCGTGATTGATGGAACTGATGTGATCAATGCGCGCGTAACACGACTTGCTATTGAGGGAACAACTTTATCAGTCTTACAAGCCCAAATCGTTAAAATCGCTGACTCAGTAGGTGTAATTTCCCAAGTGCGACTTTGGTTTAATCCTGGACGACAAGAATCATTGTTCATTGTACCTGGAAGTTACGGGGTGATTTTGGCAATCTTTCCGCCGTTGTTGATTGCGATAGCATTAGTCCGAGAAAAAGAACAAGGTACAATTCTGCAGCTTTACGCCTCTAGCCTCAGCGCCTCTGAACTATTGCTAGGTAAATCGTTAGCATATACAATCGTGGGATTAGGAGAAGCTTTAATTCTCTTCATTGTTGGTTTTTTGTTATTTCAAGTGCGCGTTATTGGAGATCCAACCCCAATACTTTTCGGTACTCCAGTATTTATATGGGTAAGCGTACAACTCGGATTAATCATCGGCATTTTCACCACCACCCAAAGTGCTGCTGTACAAGCAATCGGCACCATTAAAGTCCTTACCGCCTTTTTACTGGCAGGATTTCTGTTTCCGCTCAATACAGTTCCATTTCCATTTTCTATAGCTTCCTATTTAGTTCCCGTGCGTTATTACATCGAACTTTGTCGGGATGTATTTGTGCGGGGATCAGGCTGGTTTGGGACTTGGCATCTCATAGTCGCTTTGCTGCTTTTGGGCATTGCGGAGTTTGCGATCGCGTGGTGGGGAATGCGGCGAATGCAACTGTCCAATTAGGCGAGTTTATCTACCTTTCTAATTACTGAGGATGAAATCATTAGGCGTGGCACTTTTTGCTAGATATAGAGGGAGTTTACAAATATTCAAATACTATAGAATGAAGTCAATGATACAATGTAAATTGTAATGTACAGAAGTTTTAGGCGATCGCAGCCATAATTCTAACTTCTGATATTAATGTGACAAGCGATCGCTCTGAATGAATTGATTGAATATGTTATAAAACGTAGTCAAAATACATGAGTCCAGGATTTCCGCAGAAACCAATCAACGGTGTAGTGATACTGGCTGCGTCCCTTGAGATTTATGACTCAATCATTAAATTGTACCCCTTGCTTTTTGAGTTCTTCCTGTATTTCCCTAGAAAGACCTGAACTAGAAAGACCTAAAATTTCTGTAAATTTCGCACCATCTATTTTTACGTCAACAAAGTTAGCATCATAAAGATCAACCTTGTCTAGAGTTGCTCTACTCAAATCAGCACCAAAAAGATCAGCACCGCGCATTGTCACATCTGTGAACTTAGCTCGGTGTAAATTAGCATGGTATAGATTAGCGTTATTTAAATTTAAGAGTTTCAAATTGGCACCATGAAAATCTGCACCCTGCAAATTGGCACCATGAAAATCTGCACCCTGCAAATTGGCACCGATAAATGTAGCCTCTGTTAAGTTAGCATGTGTAAATTTGGTGCTACACAAATCTGGATTAAGCCCAAAAAACGCTTGGCTTAAATTTGCACCACTCAGGTTAGCATTGCACAAATCGACTCCATCCAACGTAGCCTCAATGAGAATAGCATCAACTAAATTCGCATTGCTTAGATTGGCATGACTTAAATTTGCATGACTCAAGTTTGCACCCTCAAAATTCGCATTGCTCAAGTCCGCATTGATTAGGATCGCTCCGTTAAGGTTTGCCTTACTGAGGTTAGCATTACTGAAATTCCCCCCATTCAAATTATTTCCACTAAAATCTTGACCGATAAGATTTTGGCCACTAAAATTGATCTCATTCCAATTAGTTCTAATAACATATCGATTTCTGATATCTTCGTCCACAAAATCTTGATTCATAATAGACCTCTTCAGTAATTATTAGGCATTATTTTACTGATTAAAAAAATACCACGAATAAAGCGATCGCAATTGTGGCGGTTTTTCAATTATTTTTGGTGAAGTTGTCAATTGTATTACTTGTGATAATTGCTCTAGCGTGTTGAATTTCTGAAATTTGGCTCTATTCTCGTAAAATTGAGATTCAATCTCAATTTGAGTTTGTTTCACCCCATACTTAATAGTTACAAACTTTGCCCAATATCACCTCTATCTTTTGAATGTTTTAGAAAAAATCATACAATTTATACGCAATTTCAACCATTATTAAAACATAATTGCTTTTACAAAAAAATCTCTTTACTGCTCTTAGTAAGGGACTTATACCATTTTTATATAAAGACGCATAGAAAGAACCCCACCGTATAGCAGCACCTCCCCTTGGCAAGGGGAGGTTAGGAGGGGTAAAAATAATGTGCAGCTTCACAGAAAATTGGTATTACAATTAAAAAAATATTCCATCGTAGGGGCGCAAGGCCTTGCGCCCCTACAAATTAATTTCAAAGACTCCTATCACTGATGAAACGTCGCCTATTTGCTCTGTTAGTCAAGGAAAGCACTGAACTGTTGCGCAATAAGCAATTGGTCATTTTCCTAACGATTTCTCCTGTCATTTCAATGGTGATTTTTGGCTATGTCATGAATTCCAATGTGACGAATTTAAGACTGAGTATTTTAGATCAAAATCAGGTCACAATCAGTCGAGATTTCGTTGATGCGTTTACTGCAAATCGTGTGTTTCTTGCTGACCGCTACACCAACAGTCAACAAACTTTAACCCGACAAGTCGAGCGGGGTGAAGTAGATGCTGGATTAATCATTCCACCGAGTTTTGATCGCGATCTGCTGCAAACCGGGAAATCAGAAGTTCAGGTCGTAGTAGATGGGATCAACGCCTACAGTTCGGGACTTGCAAGGGGCTATATCAGCCAGATTACGACTAGATTTAACTTAGATTTACTAAAACGTTATCAACCCCTGTCAACAGGGCTAGAAGTCCCAGTTAAAAGTGAAATTACGTTTCGCTACAATCCCGGAACCCTCGATAGCTGGTTCTTTGTTCCTGGTGTGCTTGGTACAATTATAACTTTGAGTGCCATTCTTGCTGCGGCTGTTGAAGCAGTTCGAGAAAAAGATCAGGGAACACTAGAACAGTTGCTGATGACTCCGGTTGCATCAACGTCTATTCTAATTTCTAAAATTGTGCCAATTTCTGCTTTACTCACAGGAACATTACTCATTTGTTTGATCGTTGCTCACTGGGTTTTTGAATTACCTTTTCGAGGAAATTTATTTTTATTACTGTTGTTTTCAATTCTTTATATCCAGATTGGCGTTGCAATTGGACTTGCAATTTCAACATTTTCAAATAACAAATTGCAAACCATTTTGATTGGGATATTTCTAACTATTCCAATTATTTTATTAGGTGGTGCAGTGACTGCGGTGAATAGTATGCCGCTTGTATTTCGCTGGATTGCACAAATTAATCCGCTCTATCATTACTTGATCATTCTACGTAGTATTCTTCTCAAAGGAGCAGGTTTGGAAGTTTGGGGGTTAAGCGCGATCGCAATGATTATGTTTGCAGTCGTGACACTTTTGGTCAGTGCGAATCGTTACCGTAGTCAATTAAGTTAGCACAGGGTAGTATTTTATGTCACATACAGTCAATTCTTTAAAACCTATTACAACTCCTCAAAAGTCTGACGATCCAAAATCCCCAACTCCGAAAAAATCCCGTCGCTGGCTGTGGATTTTGGGGGGGAGTGTTGCGATCATAGCTGTGGGAACTGGAGTCTGGTACTTGTTTTTTCGCCCTAAACCGGCAAATTTCATTCAATTTAATGGGCGGATCGAAGGTTACGAAACCGATGTCAGTACCAAGGGTACAGGTCGTGTTGAAGAAATTACTGTGCGCGAAGGAGACACAGTGAAAAAAGGACAACTGTTAGTGCGTCTTAGCGATGAAGAAATGCAATCTGAACTGAGAGCCGCAACAGCACAGGTCAGCGCTGCAAAACAACGAGAAGCTAATGCGCGTTTACAAATTTCTGTTCTCGAAGATCAACTGGCAGATGGGAATTTGAACTTACAGCAGTCTGAGGGTGATACGCAAGGCAAAGTCGCTGAAGCTGAAGCCCTCGTCTCAACCGCACAGGCTATCGTGAAACAAGAACAAGCACGAGTCCAAGAAGCGCGGGCATTACTTGAACAGGCGCGAGTAGATCGCGATCGCTACGCCCATCTTGCTCTCGAAGGAGCCGAAACACAACAGCGCTATGACGTAGCGCTAACCGGTTACAACACTGCTGAAGCAGCCCTGCAAAGCCGTTTAGCTGCTGTCGAAGCTGCACAAAAAGCCGTTAAAATTGCTCAGGCAAAATTGACGCAAGCGCAAACCACAACCCTGAATCCGGGTAAACAAAAAACTAATGTCAGTCGATTGCAGACACAAGTACAACAGGCACGCAATACACTAACAGCCGCGCAAGCTGACGTGAAAACTGCCCAAGCGAATCAAAACCTGATTCAAAGCCGGTTGAATAATCTGACGGTGAAAAGCCCAATCAATGGCGTTGTAACGACACGAAGCGTTGAACCAGGTACAGTCGTTTTGCCATCGCGTCCCTTGTTAAGAGTTGTAGACCTGAACCAAGTCTACATGCGGGGCTTTATTCCGGATGGGCAAATTGCTCAAGTTCGCGTCGGACAACTTGCTCGTGTTTATCTAGATAACGATCCCAAACACCAAAATTCTTTCAAGGCTACTGTTGCGGCTATAGACTCAAAAGCATCGTTTACCCCAGAGAACGTTTATTTTCAGAGCGATCGAGTACAACAGGTGTTTGGTGTGAAACTGAACCTAGCACAACCAGGTAGGCTAGCAAAACCAGGAATGCCTGCGGATGGTGAAATTCCTTTGCAATCAAGGATAGATAGTCGTTAATTGTGAGAAACTTGTGAAGCGTTGGCTGTCGGGTGTAGCACAGTATGTATAGTACTCAGTAAAGTCTCTGTGGTAAAAGGTTTTGGTAAGAATGCTTGGATATCTCGACTATTGTTTTTAGCAAAACCACCATTGAAGCTCAGTCCACTCATAGCAATAATTTTGACATGCAAATTCATGCGCTGCAAGGAGAAAATGGTGGTATGACCATCCATACCTGGCATCATTAAGTCGAGCAACACTAGACTGATGTCATTTAAGTGCTGAGCATAGAGCGCGAGTGCGCCAATTCCATCGTTGGCAATTAAAACCCTGTAGTTATAGCTTTCCAGGGTGGCTTTAGTGATCTCGCCAATGATAACTTCATCATCTACTACCAAAATCAATTCACCATTACCATTAAGTAGTTCTATATCAGATGTTGCTGGAGGTGCACTAAATTGGCTACTAGGCAGATAGACCTTAAAAGCACTCCCCTTGCCCACCTCGCTATACATAGTCACAAAACCACCATGACTTTTGACAATGCCGATAACAGTGGAAAGTCCTAACCCGGTGCCCTTACCCACCTCTTTAGTAGTGAAAAAGGGGTCAAAAACGCGCTCAATAATTTCTTCTGGAATGCCCATTCCGGTATCGGTGATAGTAATTACAATATAAAAACCCACTTGAGCATCCACAGACATTCGAGCATAGTTTTCATCAATCCAAAGATTTTTAGCACTAATGTTGAGAGTACCGCCATCGGGCATAGCATCACGAGCATTGACTATCAGGTTCATCAGCACCTGATGAAGTTGAGTTGCATCTCCAACGACTGTGCGAAGATCCGGTACGATATCAGTTTCGGTTTCAATGGATTTTGGGAAGGTTTTTTGAGCGACCTGCGCTATATCACAAACCAAATGCTGAACCTGGACGATGGTGCGACTGCCTTCCACTCCTTGAGTAAAGGATAGAATTTGCTTGACTAAATCAGCGCCTCGCTTTGCGCTGGTTTCCAAAATACTCACTAGTTGCCTTGAACCCGGATCGAGGTTGGGTAATTTCAGGGGCAGGAGTTGTGCTGTTGCTAAAATAGGGGTTAGTATATTGTTGAAGTCGTGGGCAATAACGCTGGCGAGAGTACCCAAGCTTTCCAGTCGTTGGGCACGAAGAAATTGCGCTTGGAGTTTTTTGTTTTCAGTGATATCGCTATTGACGATCAGAATAGATTTGGGTTCGCCAGCTTGATCACGCACGAGTGTCCACCGGCTAGAAACAATGATTCTTCGCTGTGATTTGGTGATCTGATGTAATTCTCTGTGCCAGTGACCCTGTTTAGTCAGGGTGTCAGAAGCAGCTTCGTGGTCTGGTAAACTTTCGTTTTGCAATAAATTATTGGCGTCTTGGTTGATGGCTTCATCAGCCGTCCACCCGTACAAATGCTCAGCACCTTTGTTCCAGAATAAAATTTGATTGTCTAAATTTTTCACTATAATTGCATCGGTGGCAACATCTAGCAGGAGGGCTTGTTCCTGGATTTTATGTTCTGCCTGTTTGCGCTGTGCAAGTTCAGCTTGGATCTCAGTAAAGAGTGTCGATTGCTGGATAGCAAGGGCTAGCTGCGTCGCCAATTGTTTAAGTAAATTGATCTCCAACGGTTGCCACTGTCGTGGTGATGAACAGCCATTAGCAACGAGGAGCCCCCACAACTGCTCCCCATGTAAGATTGGGATTACTAAGTTGGCTGTGATCTCAAACTGCGCCAGTAATTCAATGTGACATTTAGATAGTCCACCAGTTTTAATATCTTCTACTACTTGAATCTGACCCTTTTGGTAAAGCTCGCGGTTTAATGGTTCTTTAAAAAAGGAGTCTTCGATTTGAAATGTCAAAATCGCTCGATGACCAGACTCTACAGATTCTGCGACCACAACACCACTCCAATCTGGATTAAAACGGTAAATAAACACCCGCTCGGTTTGGAGAAACTGCCGGACTTCAGCGACTGTGGTGTGAAGAATCTCCTCTATGTTCAAACTCTGGCGAATTTTTTGGGCTAGCTGTGCTAGCAATCGTTCCCGCTCAGTTTGCTCCCCTAACGATGCTTGGGCTTTGTGGCAAATAGCAAGATCTGATCTGAGTGCTTCGTTGTTTTCATAGAGATGTTCAATGGTGCTAGCTATTTCCTCAAAGGCTGTGGGTAGCAAATCTGATAGCAAATGATCTAAAACCCTCGCTTCTAGCTGAGTCACAAACCAGTGTATAGATTCTCTGTGTTGGGTTAACATCTGTTTATTCATATCAATAATTATACAGGAATGGCGTAGCTAGTTCTGTACTTAGATATGTCCCAAACCGTCAAGTTAAGGCTTTTTTATTATCAAAGTTTTCATATATAATATGCGTTATCCAGAACCCTTGTAGAGACGTAGTATTGCTACGTCTCTACAAGCAGTTAGAGTTTTATTTGGGGTCTGAAACTGTCTTTAATTACGAATTATTTCTTTGTAGTTACCGCAGCGGCTTCGGAATCTAGTCTGGCGGAGATCGCTTCTAAGATTGCTTTTTCAGCCTCTTCGAGCGTTGCGATCGCTAAGAAGGTCGCCGTAGCTGCATGGTTTTCAGCTTTGTCTGCGCGATGTTCGAGTTTCTTTGCTTTGCGACCCGTTTTCCATTCCTCCACATGGGACTTCACTTCAGATTCTTTTTCCTCGAATTGAGCTTTGAGTTTTGCCCGGTACTCATTGAATTCTTGTTTCTTAGCGTCTAGCTTTGCTTTAACTTCATCAAGTTGAGATTCAATCTCAATTTGAGTTTTTTTCGGTGCAGATTGAATACTTTCTCTTAGCGATTTTACCCGATCTTCAACCGCTTCTAAATTGTCATGAAGATTTTTGGTGAAGTTATCAATTGCAGTACTCATGATAATTACTCTAATATGTTAAATTTCTGAAATATGGCTCTCAATACGGTTCCGTTGAAAGGGTCAGGAGAAAGACTTAAATTTACCCCTTACCCAGAATATAGCAGAGGAAGTCGATGCTTAACCGAACCGTATCGATATGGCTCTATTATGCTTCAAGTTGAGATTTAATCTCAGATTGAGTTTTTTGATTGCACGGTTAATAGTTACACATTTTGATAAATTTAATCTCTACCTTTTGAAGGTTTTAGTAGAATTTATACAATTCATACACTATTTAAAACCTTATTAAAACATAATTTTGAATTTTTCTATCATGTTATGTATAGCAATCCTATTTGAGTTATAAACTTCTTGTACAGGGCTGTTAATAGTTGACAGTTAACTGTCAGCACTCACAAACATGTTTTGTTTACAAATGACCTAGGACTGCTATATAGTGATCGCTTGATTCCTTTCAATATAAAATTATGAATTATGAAAACGAGTTCAGCATTCATAATTCCAATGAGTTTCTTGATTTCCAATTTAATTCTTGACCAATATTCCCTGGACCCAAAAGCGAACCAATGCTTCATTCACTTGACTGAAAGTAAATGTCTCCTATTTGGCAACTTTCCGGTGGGAACTGCCCACCCAAATTTACTCAGTGTGGCGCGTTATCATGATAAGGATCTGTTCCGGCTGAAGTAGCGAGCCATTTCCAGTTAAGAACTCCTGGCATGTCGATACCCTGCTCGTGTGCGTAATTGAGGCACTCGATCTGCTGGTTCCGGAACTTCTCCTTGGCATGGGCACCCGCAACCTTGAGCTTGGGAACGCGATCAATAACATCGATCGCAATGCTGAACCGATCAATCTGGTTCTTAATGGCAAGCTCTAGTGGGGTGTTGATATTACCCTTCTCTTTGTAACCGCGAACGTGTAAATTGTGATGGTTGTTACGCCGGTAAGTGAGCCTGTGAATTAGCCAGGGGTAGCCATGGAAGTTAAAAATAATTGGCTTGTCAACAGTAAATAGACTGTCAAAGTCACGATCAGATAAACCGTGCGGATGCTCTGTATCTGGCTGCAACTTGAACAAGTCAACGACGTTGATGAATCGGAGCTTGAGATCGGGGAAGTTCTCCCGTAACATAACAGTTGCTGCTAGGGCTTCCAGAGTTGGACTATCCCCAGCACACGCCACAACGACGTCAGGTTCACTACCTAGATCGGTGCTTCTGACTTTTCACGGGATGTAGAAAGGTTCGAGCGGTTCGCGATGTTGAGTGGCGAACCAATCCTCATGGGCTCAACTGGTGTACTCTTTGCTGTAAGGTGCTCTAAGTGGTACATTTAGTTGGTTGC